>Ga0265298_10002349_pt1 | contig 26463 bp, 20 predicted proteins | sample AusTroGonzalo_MG_3_FD_193486 | JGI IMG/M metagenome (GOLD analysis project Ga0265298, IMG submission 193486) | Bovine rumen microbial communities from tropical cattle in Woodstock, Queensland, Australia - Gonzalo_01 | ecosystem: Host-associated > Mammals > Digestive system > Stomach > Rumen ...
CAAATTGGGGGTATTTTGGGCAAAAATGGTGCCCTTTTGCATCCAGGTCTGGGCAACAGTGGGGCGCGGAGCGAGCCGCTCCTTCGAGCTCGGCGCAGCGTCCCATCTGTAGCTGCCGGAGGGCGTATATTCCGGCAGCGGTGCCTTGTAAAAAAGGAGAGCCGAAGCTCTCCCTAAGCCAAAGGGGATGAGAAGAAGATTACCCTTACTGGGTACTAATCCGGACAGATACTTCGTTCGCTTCCCCAGCGCGACGATAGTATGACCGGACTTTCACTGGCTTGCCGTCTTGAATCCGAATGTACGGATTTACGCGGACAAGACCGGGCACTCTCACCTCAACTTGAAGTTTCGTGCCAGCAGGGAAAATGCCGTTTCTTTTCATGAGTGTAAAATTTAAGTACGTGAAACGCATTCCGGCGGTTGCAAACTACGTCCTTTGGCTCTCTTTCTAAAAAAAAGCACCCCACTGGGGATGGGGTGCAATAGGTTTGTACTTAAATCATTTACACAAATGATACTGCAAGTTTACAAACAAATTTATAATTATGCAAATATTTGCGCCCTTGATCCGAGCGGAGTGCCCCTTCCGCGACGGTTACGCTTCGCTAAGTCGCTTCAGTGGCAGCTCCGCCGATCCGCTTCGGCGTCACTGTGCTATTTGCAAAATAATTACTATCTTAGCGCTGTCGTTCGATAGAGCGGCAGACATATTAGATGAAAGTGTCTCGCTTTTATCCTTGAAGAGAAATCTGGACAATTTCACTGCATCAAGGTAAGCGCACAATCGTCACCTTGTTTGATATTCCGTGCTTTCTGCGCCGATTATCATACGGGTGTGGAGTGTTGTTTATTTGGTGCAGGGCAGTCCAGAGCCTCTCTTCAGATAAACGAACGGCTCCACACTTTCTTTATGCCACAGATAGACAAACACGATAAACAATGCCGTTGAGACAAATGATAGATCAATTCCTTAGTCATCATCCTACTAGATGGGTGTATGTGAGAAAGGTTTCATGTGCCTTAGCATCTTTGTATGGGGTTAGGATGAGTGATGAGACTATCCGATATATCTTAAATAGTTTATACCCTAACGTATTGGAAAAGAAACGAGTCGGAAAAAGAAATAAGTATCGTTTTAACATATACAATAGATAAAATTATGGACATGCTTTATGTATCCCCTTTGGCCAATCTTGTCGTAATGACGCAGGATGACTTGTTGTGTTCTAGCCCTGTTCCGGGCGGGAACGAAGGTCTGGTCTATGAAGATTGGGGGAGCGGCGGCAATTGACACCAAGGCGCAGCAACCTGCGCACAATGGGCCGTTTTTGATGAGGTTGGTGTCCCCGGAGTACAGCAAAGTATTCAAAATCAGGTAAATCTGTAGAGGTTGCTGTCCCTCTAGAGAATGTGAATCAAACAACGTGAATTATAACAAATCCAAAATATGAACGCAAAAGCATTGTTGTATGCCGCAGTAGTGGCGGCGGTCGCCCTTTCTTGTATGAGAGAGGCAGAAGAATCCGGGTTGCTGAATTCCGGAATCGAAATGGAGTTCACCGCTGAATGGGCGGATGAGAAAGGTGTAGATTCCCGTACGGCTATCCAGGAAGATGGCACCAGCATCTGGTGGACACCTAACGAAGAAATCAATGTCTTCTTCGGGACGGGTGCGTCGGGCAGATTTGTTTCTACCAACACGGAGCCGAAACCGGTGGTGTCGTTTTACGGCACACTGAATACTATCATCGGCGGAATGGAAACAGAAGGGGACAAGCCTGTCTATTGGGCTGTATATCCTTACAGTAGCACCAATACCTGCGACGGGCAAAGTGTCACTTTGACTGTTCCGCTCGATCAAAGTGGAACAAAGGGAACTTTTGCGGACAAGTTCTTCCCGGCCGTTGCCTGCGGCGATTCCTATAGCCTTGCTTTTTACAACGTCTGCGGAGGAGCCCGCTTCAGCGTTATACAGGAGGGTGTAACCAAAGTGATCTTCAAATCCAACGACGGCAGTCCGATGGCAGGTAAGGTAAAGGTCGGTTTCGGAGATGACAACAAGCCTCAGATTCTCGAACTCACCGAACCAGTGGATTCCATCGTTGTCAACGCTCCCGAAGGCGGCTTTAGCCCCGGCGAGAACTACTTTGCGGCAATGCTCCCGCAGATGCACGCAGAGGGCCTAACAGTTATACTGAAACAAAAAGGGAAGAAGGCAGAAAAAACGCTCCAGAGCAACATCGAAATCAAACGTTCTGCTTTCGGGATACTTAACAATATTGACGAAGGTCTGGAATATGTCATAGATGAAAGCGAGCCGGAGGTTAACCCGGAAGACATTATTGAATTTGCCGATTCCCGCATAAAGACTCACTGTGTAGCGGCCTTCGATACTAATGGCGATGGGGAACTTTCCTATGCCGAGGCAGCAGCCGTTACCGATGTCAGTACGGCGTTCACCAGTACCCTTTACACTTCATTCGATGAATTCCGCTACTTCACCGGCGTCACCGAGATTCCCGCAAACTGGTTCAAGGACAGGGCAAGGCTCAAGTCTATTGCCTTACCAGCCAGCATTACAAGTGTTGGCAGCGGAGCATTCTCCGGTTGTGCGGCAATAGAAAAGGTGGCTGTTGGCGGAAAACTAATTTCCACGACAACAATGAAAACGGTGTTTCCCAGTGCTTATGCGACTATTGCTGACTGGGAGATTATTCCTTCTGGAGAAGAATACTCCATTTGCGCCAATGCATTCGATGGCTACATTGGACTTGCATCCATTACACTGCCGGAAGGACTTACCTCGGTCGGCGCCGGCGCATTCAATGGTTGCAATAATCTTACGACTGTAAATATTCCCAGCATTGAATCCTGGCTGCAAATCACTTTTGCACAAGCGTCCTGTTCTCCGTTCTGCGCCAGCGGGGAAGGCCATTTATATGTGAAGGATAACGAGATTACTACGGTGATTGTTCCGGATGGACAAGAGCAAATAGGTCAGTATGTGTTCTATAATTGCGTTAATATTGCCGAAATAACTTTCCCGTCATCGCTGAAAACTGTCGGCAAAGAAGCATTTACCGGATGCAGTGCATTAACAAAGGTCAATATCCCGAGCCTTGCCGCTTGGATGGATATTCAATTTACTGATAGCGGAAGCGCTCCTTTCAATGCCAGCAAAGTGGGGCACCTTTACTTAAAGGGAGTGGAACTAAAAGAACCTGTAATCCCGGAAGAAACCACAAATATTAAACCTTACGCATTCTATTATTGTACAGGGTTTGATAAAATGATTTTCGAGCCCACCGTTCCGCCAACCCTCGGAAGTGGTGCACTTACTGGAACCAATTATTATATCATTGTTTGGGACGAGTGTTTTAGTGTCTATGTGAGTAAATTTGCCAATTATTCTTATTGGCTCGTTTATCTCCTTGTTTCAGATAATCATCGTTCCTTTGTTCCTGAGCTGGTAGATCTCGGTTTGCCATCCGGTCTCAAGTGGGCGTCATTCAATCTTGGCGCAACAACGCCGGAGGAGTACGGAGATTACTTCTCCTGGGGCGAGACGTTGCCGAAGTCCAATTACAATTGGTCAACGTACAAGTGGTGTAACGGAAGTTGGAACACACTGACCAAGTATTGCACTGACTCCTATACTGGCTTCAAGGATAATAAGACCGTCCTCGACCCGGAGGACGATGCGGCGACGGTCGCTTTGGGCGGCAGTTGGCGTATGGCCACCAATGCCGAATGGACAGAACTAGGAACTAAGTGCACTTGGACCTGGACGACCCAAAACGGCGTAAAGGGCAGATTGGTTACCGGTCCCAACGGTAACAGCATATTTCTTCCTGCCGCCGGCTACCGGGATGGTACGAGTCTCAGCGATGCAGGCTCCTACGGCTACTGTTGGTCCTCGTCCCTCAGGACGGACCTCCCGCGCTACGCGTACGACGTGGACTTCAATTCGAGCGATGTGCATTACAGCTACATCCGCTACCGCGACCTCGGGCAATCTGTTCGTCCTGTCACAGAATGAAAAATTCCCGTCCGGGGAGCCACCCGTCAGGGCGCTCCCCAGGCGGGACATCATTTAAATTTTGCACGCCCTCGTCCGACAGGACGCGAAGGCGCGGATTATCAATTGCGAAATCTGCCTGAAAAGATCTTTGACGCCGAAAAGTCTTATTACTGGTTTAATATGTAAAAGTATGCAGTATGTTCTGGATTATGAATGTACTTAGAAATGCGTATCCGAATAGCATTTCAGCAAGTGAAATTTCTAGAATCATCCACAATAACTATGGAGTAACCATAACATCTAACACGATAGCATCAATAATCTTTTACTGCGATAATACGGACATCGTCATTACCCATGGTCGCCCTAATAAGTACTCTATAATGCGATAGGCTACAAGAATTTATTTTCAGGAATTCTGTGCGAAATCATTTATATCCGTTCTCAGTTTTGCGACGTGGTCGCAGAAATGCTCCTGAAGCGACGTTAGTGAGTAGGACTGCAACGTTAGGGCACCTTTTCCCGGATAGGGTTGCGAAGCAACAAGTGCCCGTTGTTGCAGGCCGACTCCCGGAGCGGAAGGGGCGTCCATCTCCGTCCCCGGTCTGCCCCAGGCAGTCAGACATAAAGCTGTTACGAAAAGCTATAGCCTGGAAATCAGGTCATTGGGGCTCGTTTCTTCCATGATTGAAAAGGCGAACCACTTGTTCCCCAGATCTTTCAGTGAGGCCCCGATGTGATATACAGTATCATCTATGATGAGGAACCTGTCGTGGGCTTTGGTAAATACTTTTACAGTGATGGCTGGGTATTGTTTGTCGTGCTTGTCAATCGCCAATTGAAGCTGCTTGGATATCTTCAAGGTGTGGATTGATGCGTCCACTCCCAGGCACCTGTTATCCAGCATTGTCAGGACAGTTTCATCCACATAGTTGTCAATTAGTACAATCCGCTTTGTTGCCGATTTGATAAGGGCGGTCACAAACGTAAAGGAATCGTAAACCTGGCCGTCAAAGAAAATTCCTTGCTTGGGGGCTAACGATTTCTCTTCCAATTTAGAATATAGGTCTTCAAACTTTTGATCGGATTCCTGAATTTTATATTCGATTCTGTCCAGTCGCTGGAACACCAGGGCATTGGAAGCCAGTAAACGCATAGGGTAGATACTTTGGATGCCTGCCCCTTCCGTTTATGGTCGCAAAATGCGACCTTAAAGAAGTCCACTCTTCCTTTGAGAGTTGAAACATAAATTCTGGAAGAAAACGATTCCCATTACGCCGAACCTGTTCGTTAAGACGTTTGGTATCAATCCCATATAATCCAGCGAGGTCCCTGTCGATAATCACCTGTACTCCGCGTATGGTGAAAATCTTATCTTCCGCCATCACATCAGCTTGTTTCATCTCGATCGTTTTCATCACTTTGTCCATACTTAATTTTGTCGCGAATCTAAACCCCAATAATGAAACCGCCAAGCTTATGGACGTTCCCGGATGCAGATTTTAACGTTTTATGGACATTTTTACACAAACGCCTATAAATTTCTTATCTTTGCCCAGTTGGTATGGAAGGCATCAGGGACATCATTGCGCAGAGAATGCTCCGCCTGGACGGGGCGATGGGTACGCAGATCCAGAACTTGGGGCTGCAGGGGGATAATGAACTCCTGAACCTCACGGAGCCTGAGGCGATTCTGGGTATCCATCGCGCTTACGTCGATGCGGGGGCCGATATCCTGTCCACCAACAGTTTCGGCGCGAACGCCATTTCCCAGCAGGAATACGGTTATGCGCAGGAGGCTCCGGCGATGGCGGACGCCGCGGCGAGACTGGCCAGGAAGGCCGCCGATGCCGCTCCGCGCAAGGTCTGGGTGGCCGGCAGCATGGGACCGACCTCTCAGTCGCTCGCACTTTCCAAGGACCTTTCGCAGCCTCTCAGTTTTGCGCAGATGCACTCGGCATTCCGCGCACAGGCGGAAGCGCTGCTTCGCGGCGGTGTGGACCTGCTGCTCCTTGAAACCTGCTTCGATGCGCTGAACGCGAAAGCGGCGCTCAGTGCCATCCGCAGCATCGGCGCGGACGTTCCGGTCATCGTATCGGCATCCGTGGGAGAAGGGGGCAGGCTGCTGACGGGGCAGAGCATCGAGGCTTTTTACGAGGCTGTCGCGCCCTTCGGACTGAGCGCCTTCGGACTGAACTGCTCTTTCGGCGCCGAAGGGCTGCTGCCGCTGGTACGCGAACTCGACCGCTATTGCGAAGTCCCCGTCATCTGCTATCCCAATGCGGGGCTGCCGGATGCCTTCGGGCACTATACGCAGACACCCGAAAGTATGGCGGAGCAGATGCGCGCCTTCGACGGTCTGCTGAACATCGCCGGAGGCTGCTGCGGCACGGGACCGGAACATATCGCCGCGCTGCCGGAACTCAGGCCGAGAAAACTGCCTGAAGCACGCAATACGCTGAAACTGAGCGGGCTGGAGCCTTGTGAGGTCGGTGGAATGCTGCTGCTCATCGGCGAAAGGACGAATGTCGCCGGCTCGCGCAAATTCGCCCGCCTGGCGGCCGCGGGGGACTGGGATACCGCGTTGGGCATCGCCATCAAGGAAGTGGAAGACGGCGCTTCGGTCATCGATATCAACCTGGACGATCCGATGCTGGATGCTCCGGCGGCGATGCGCTCCTTCCTCCGTACGCTGGAGAACGAGCCGGCGGCGGCGAAGGCGGCCCTGATGATTGATTCGTCGGATTGGAAAACGGTGCGCGCCGGGCTGGAGAATGCCCAGGGACGCTGTATCGTGAACTCCATCAGCCTGAAGGACGGCGAGGAGGCGTTTCTGGCGAAGGCCCGGGAAATCCGGCTGCACGGAGCGGCGATGGTGGTGATGGCCTTCGACGAAAAGGGCCAGGCGACCTCCTACGAAAGGAAAATCGAGATTTGCGAGCGTTCTTACCGCTTGCTGACGGAAGCCGGCATTCCGGCCTGCGATATTGTCTTTGACGTGAATGTGCTGACGGTGGCGACGGGCCTGCCCGAACACGACCGTTACGCCCTGGATTTCATCGAAGCGGTGCGCTGGATCAAAACGCATCTGAAAGGGGCACGTACCTCGGCAGGGGTTTCGAACCTTTCCTTTGCTTTCCGCGGCAACGATGCGCTCCGCAGTGCGATGCACTCCGTATTCCTCTTTCACGCGGTGCGTGCGGGACTGGATATGGCGATTGTCAATCCGGCCGCCCTGCCGGATTACGGCACGCTGGAGGCGGAACTCCGCGAATGTATCGAGGATGTGCTGCTTTGCCGGCGGGAAGGGGCTTCCGAGCAACTATCCGTGCTGGCTGCCCGTATGCTCTCGGAGGGGACGCAGAAGGCTCCTGTGGAGCAGGGACACGTATCAGAGAAATCGGTGCTGGAACAGTTGGAAGAAGCCTTGCTGCACGGCCGTCCGGACGGGCTGGAGCCGCTGGTCAAAGGCTGTCTGGAGAAGGAAGGCAGTGCCGTGGCGGTGATCGAAGGTCCGCTGATGCGGGGAATGGAGGCCGTAGGAGAGCGTTTTGGTGCCGGAAAGATGTTCCTCCCGCAGGTGCTCAAATCCGCCCGGGTGATGAAAGAGGCGGTAGGGATTCTGGAGCCCTTTATGCCTTCGGAAGGCAGCGCCGGCAGGCGCCCCGTGGCGGTCTTCGCCACGGTAAAGGGCGACGTCCACGACATCGGGAAAAACATCACGGCCATCGTCCTGCGCTGCAACGGATTCGAGGTCGTGGACCTGGGGGTGATGGTGGAAAACGAGGCCATCCTGGAAGCGGCGCAGCGGCACAATGCCGTGCTGATTGGGGTGAGCGGCCTGATTACGCCTTCGCTCTACCATATGGAAGAACTCTGCCGGGAGATGAAACGGCGGGGACTCGACCTGCCTCTCTTCGTGGGGGGAGCGGCCACTTCCGACTTGCACACGGCCGTCAGGCTGGCCCCTTTGTATGAGCACGTATTCCATTCACCGGATGCCTCTTCGGCAGCGGTGATGGCGGGGAAATATCTGATGGACCCGGCGTCCTTTGAGTTGGCTCAGAGGCAGCGTCAGGAGGAAGTGCGGCGCCTCCGTGAGGCCGCCGCAGCGCCGCTTCCGCGGCGGCGCGATTTCGCGCCTTCCTCCTTCCCTCACACCCTGCCACCGGACGTTCCTTTCACGCAAATCCCTCTCGCAGAACTCCTCCCTCTTTTCAGTTGGAATGATTTCCGTGCGGCCTGGGGCGGAAAATGTACAGAGGAGACCATAGAAGAGGCAAAAACATTATTAAAGGAAATACAGGAAAGCGGGGTGATGTCGGTCCGCTGCGCCTGCCGCTTCCTTTCCGTGACCCGCGAGGGAGATACCCTTCACTGGGGCGAACTCAGTCTCCCGCTGCTGCGGGGTGCGCAGGAAGGGGAGAGCCTGGCCGATTTCCTCCCGACGGAGGGCCAGGGAGTCATCGGCGTATTCGCCCTTGCCGTACACGACAAGGCCGGGCACGGGGAGGCTTGCCATTGCCCTTCCTGTCGGGACGAATATGCTTCCGTGCTGCGCAGGAGTGTGCGCGTGACGCTGGCGGAAGCCGCATCGGCCTGGCTGGACGCTCAGATTCAGGCTCCCGAGGGTTGCCGCATCCTCAAACCGGCCGCCGGTTATGCCGCCTGCCCGGACCATTCCCTCAAGCGCGATATCCTCGCCCTCTTGCCTGCGGAAATCGGCATCCGCCTGACCGAAACCTGTGCGATGATACCGGATGCTTCCGTCTGCGGCTTTGTCATCCTGCACCCGGAGGCTACCTACCCGCAGATCCGCCGTATCAGCCGCGACCAATATGACGCTTACGCCGCCGCCAGGGGCTTTACGCCTCAGGAAGCGCGGCTCTATCTATCCCATCTTTATGAAGATTAAAGACATCCTCCACACCAGCAAACCCTTTCCTTCGCTGGAAATCGTGCCGCCTCAGGCCGGAATGACCAAGGCTTCGCTGCTGGAAAGCATCGCTCCGCTGATGGAATTCAAACCGCCTTTCATCAACGTCACCACGCATCGGGACGAATATCGCTACCGCCCGCAGCCGGACGGCAGTTTTGTCCGCGAAGTAGTCCGCAGCCGCGTATCGCCGGTCGCCGTATGCGCCGCCGTGCAGTCGCGTTACGCGGTGGAAGTCGTGCCGCATATGATTTGCGGGGGCTTCAGCCGTTGGGATGCGGAGAGCCAGTTGCAGGATTTCCGCTTTATGGGCATCGATAACGTGATGGCCCTGCGCGGCGATTCGCTGGTGGGGGAGAAGCGCTTTACGGCATCGCCGGACGGGTATGCGCACGCATCGGAACTGGTGGCGGCCCTCCGTGCCCAGGACGGCGAAGTCTGCATCGGCGTAGGCGCTTATCCGGAAAAGCATTTCGAAGCGCCGAACCTGGCTTCCGACATCGCCAGGCTCAAAGAGAAAGTGGATGCCGGCGCGGATTATGTCATCACGCAGATGTTCTTCGATAATGCCAAGTATCTGAATTTCGTTGCATTATGCAGGGAACAGGGAATCAGCGTCCCGATTCTTCCCGGCATCAAACCGCTGACGACGCGGCGACAGCTCGAACTGCTGCCCGAAGCTTTTTCCATCGATATTCCCGAGGCATTCGAAAAGGCGCTGCGCGATTGCGGTGATGACAAGGCGGCCTTCGCCCGCATCGGCACCGAGTGGTGCATCCGCCAGTGCCGCGAACTGCTTGCCGCCGGCGTTCCCGCCATCCACTTCTATACCGTCGGCGCCCCTTCCGCCGTCCTCAAGGTCGTTTCGGAGGTCTTCTGATGAATACCATCTATCTTGCCGGAGGTTGCTTCTGGGGCGTGGAACACTTCTTCAAAGGGGTGGACGGCGTCATTGAGACGATGCCCGGCTATGCCAACGGAACGCTGGAGAATCCCTCTTATGAGGCGGTCTATACGGATGCTACCGGGCACGCGGAGACGGTCAGGGTCCGCTATGATGAGGCGAAAGTGAGTCTGCAACAGATTCTGCGTTATTACTTTACCATCATCGACCCGCTTTCCCTGAACCGTCAGGGGGGAGATATCGGCACGCGCTATCGCACGGGCGTCTTTTATGCAGACGAGTCGGAGCGTCCTATAATCGAGGCGGCTTTTGCCGAAACGGAGCAGCGCATCGGACAGAAAATCGTGACCGTCCTGGAGCCGCTGCGTTGCTTTTATCCTGCGGAAGACTATCACCGCGACTACCTTGACCAGCATCCCGGCGGCTATTGCCATCTTCCCCTCAAGACCTTCAGGTATCTACGCCTGTATCAGGACCTGAAATTGTTTTTGGGAGACGAGGGCGATACTGTTGCGCGGATGGCCAATGCCGCCGCCCTGATCCGGGAACGGATGCACTTTTTCTGGACGGGCTTTTACCGGGTATGCGGAGAACAACTTGTGCTCGGGCCTTTCCAGGGAGAGGCCGCCTGTATGCGCATCGGCTATGGAAAAGGCGTCTGTGGCAGTGCCTGGAAAGAAAGGCGGACCCTCGTGGTTCCGGATGTGGAAAAATTCCCCGGGCACATTGCCTGCAGCAGCCGTTCCCGCTCCGAAATCGTCGTCCCGCTCCTGCGCTCAGGCCAGGTGACCGCCGTGCTGGATATCGATTCCGATGAACTCGGCACTTTCGATGCCGTCGATTCCGCCTGGCTGGAAATGATTGCCGAGCCTATTTAAGGCAGGCTTCGATGGCGTCGTCCAGGAGCCCGTTCATTGTATTCCGGATTCTTCCGCGCTCCTCTTTTGTAGGAACCGAGTATTTGCCGCTGTGTCCCTTCCAGGCGCAGGGGTGGATGGTTTTGGTACGGGCCGGGCAGACGTTATAGACGGACCATACGCTGGCCGGCGGACAGGTGAGGTCGATGAGGCCCACGTTCACCACCAGCTCCCCTTTGAAATAGCGCATGAAGTTGCAGGCATCGTAATAGGGCATGATGGTGGCCGCCGGAGATTCCATCCCATCGCGCTCCAACGGCTTGGGCCAGCCGCTCGTACGTCCCCGAAGGATACCGCCTGAATCCCACATCGCGGGGACGTCCACCACAACCGTCGTCACGCGCGGATCCAGGCCGGCCAGCGCGGCGCTCTGGGCTCCGCCCTGGCTGCCGCCCGTGACCAGTACCCGTTTCCTGTCCCATTCCGGGCGGGAACAAAGATAGTCCAGGGCGCGTACCATCCGCAGGAACATGCCGCGGAAATAAAAGGACTCGTGGTCGGTCACGGTGCGTCCGGAATAACCGTGCAGTTCCTTCTCCATAGCCTCGTAGTAGGCGTCGTCCTGTCCGTTCAGAACCCCATGGGCGTTGATGTCCAGGGCGATGGCGCCCTTGCCGGACTTGGCCAGGCTCAGGGCCTTCTTGACGGTGGCCTTTGTGTAGGATGCCGTCATTTTGCCGGCGCTGTGGGCGTAAATGGCAATGGGAAGGCTGCGTTTTCCGGCATCGCGGGGCATGGCCAGATAGCCGCGGACCGGACGGAAATCCAGACAGTTGATTTCCAGGTCATAGCAGACATACTTTTCCCTATCTTTTTCGGGAACTTCCACCGGGGTAAGTTTTACGTTCATCTTCTCCCGGCGCATTGCCTTCAGCTGTTTCTTCCAGAAACGGCGGAAATCCTTCGGTTCCCCGAAGCCCGGCAGGAATTCTTCCGGCGCCACGATGGCCCCCACGGTGGTGGAATCCTTCTGGTCCTCCGGATTGGCCAGGCGGACCATCAGCGCCGACGCTTCGTCATAAGAACCGCTGAAAACCTCGGTTCTCCCCGCCTTCAGCAGCACTTCGTCCACGCCCTGGAACTTTCCGTTCCGGTAAACCTTCACCAGCGCCGGCATCTCCCTGTCGGCATCGGCATACACCCTGATGGTATCGCCCTTGGCGTAAACTCCATCCCAGCCCCTGTCCGGGGTAAGGTACACACTTTCCAGAAACGACTGCCCGTATGCGGCCGCGACGGCCAGAAGGCCGATGATGATGCAGAAGACTCTTTTCATATTACTTCAAAATGCGGTAGTAGTTTTCCTTGCGGGGTTTGACGGAAGGGGGGAACGAGGCGGGGTAGCCGAGGGCGAGGGCGCCGACGCCCATCAGGCCGTCGGGAAGGCCCATTTCCTGCATCATCGCCTTGCCTTCCGGGGTGTCGAACATTTCCCGTTCACGGTTGATCCAGCAGGAGCCGAGTCCGATGGCGTGGGCGGCCAGCATCATATTGCCGAGCACCAGGGAGCCGTCGCAGACGCCGTTTGCCCATTGCTCCGGGCGGGAGCAGAAGACCAGGACATAGGTGGGAGCCCCGTAGAAGGGGTCTGTATCCGTTCCCCAGACCTTGCGGTTCATCTCGGAAATGCGATGGAGCAGTTCCGGGTTCTGCACGGCCACGATCCAGGGATCCTGCAAGCCTTTTCCGGTGGGGGCCCAGGTGCCGGCTTCGAGCACGGCCTTCAATTCTTCATCGCTGATCTGTTCCGGTTTGAATCTCCGGATGCTCCTGCGCTCGCGGAGCGCCTGTAAGACAATGTTATCCATATTATATTTAAATAATTACTCGTGATGATAGGGTTCCCCTTTCAGGATGGTGCAGGCACGGTATAACTGCTCGGCAAAAAGCACCCGGACCATCTGATGGGAGAAGGTCATTCGGGACAGGGAAATGAGGGCGGAAGCGCGGTCATACACTTCCTGACTGAAGCCGTAGGCCCCGCCGACGACGAAGACGATATCCTTTCCGCCGCGGCTCAGCGCCTCCTGCAGCCAGGCGGCGAATTCCATCGAGCGGAATTCCTTGCCCCGTTCATCCAGAAGGACCAGGCGCGAATCGCCCGCCGCTTTCAGGATCAGTTTCCCTTCGCGCTCCTTGATCTGTGCCTCATCCAGTGCGCTGACGCCCTTCAGTTCCGGAATTTCCTCCATTCCGAATTTCAGATAGTGCGACAGGCGGGAGGCATAGAGCGCCAGCCCTTCCCGCACCCAGGGCACGTCGGTCTTTCCGACCGTCAACAACGTTAGTTTCATCCCTGCAAACTTACACAATTTTTCACTACTTTTGTAATCAACTATGAGTCCCTGGATTGTTCTGGCTGTCATCGCGGCCTATTTTGCGATGATGATTCTCCTGTCGCGCCTCTCGACGCGCGGCGGCAATGACTTTTTCGGTAAAAAGAAAACCCCCTGGCCCTTCGTAGCCATCGCCATGATCGGTGCGGCGATGTCCGGCGTCACCTATGTGTCGGTTCCCGGAATGGTGGACGTGAGCGGAATGGGCTATCTGCAGTTGATGCTGGGCTGTGCGGTCGGATACGTTCTCATCGCCTTTGTGCTGATACCCTTGTACTATCGTTTGCAGGTGGTCTCCATCTACGAGTATCTGGATCGGCGTTTCGGCGTGGTGAGCCATCGCACCGGAGCCTGGTTCTTCTTCATTTCCAAGATGTTGGGAGCGGCCGTGCGGATGTTCCTCGTATGTCTGACCCTGCAGATGCTGCTCTTCGGTCCGCTGGGGCTGCCCTTCAGCCTGAACGTGCTGCTGAACGTGGCGGTGATCTTTGCCTATACCTTCCGCGGCGGGGTGCGGGCGGTCATCTGGACCGATATCCTCAAAACCGTCTGTATGGTGACCGCGGTGGTCCTGTGCATCGTCTTTATCGCCAGGAACCTCGGATTTTCGCTCCCTGCCCTGACGGATGCCATCCGGCAGTCGGAAATGTCGCGCGTCTTTTTCTTTGACGACATCGACCATCCGCAGTACTTCTGGAAGCAGTTCCTGGGCGGACTGTTCGCGGTGCTCGGAATGACGGGGCTGGATCAGGATATGATGCAGCGCGCGCTGAGCTGCAAGGACGGCCGCAGTTCGCAAAAGAATATGCTGGTGTCGATCGTGCTGCAGTTCGCGGTCGTCGCCCTTTTCCTCTGCCTGGGCGTCGCGCTCTACCTGTACGCCGCTTCGGCCGGCATCAGCGAGAGGGGAGACCTGCTCTTCCCGGCGGTCGCCACTTCGGCGAATCTCCCCGCCATCGTCGGCATCCTCTTCGTGCTGGGGCTCGTTTCGACGGCTTACGGCGCGGGTGGATCGGCGCTGACGGCGCTGACTACTTCCTTTACGGTCGATATTCTCCGCGCTGCCGAAAATGACCGTACGCGCCGGCGGGTGCATATCGCGATGGCCGCCGGAATGGTCCTTACCATCATCGTTTTCAATGCGTTGAATTCGACCAGCGCCATCGATGCGGTCTATAAGATCGCCAGTTACACCTACGGACCGCTGCTCGGGCTCTTCGCCTTCGGCATCGCCAGCAAAAGGAAGGTCAGGGATGCGCTGGTGCCGCTTGTCGCCATCGTCGCCCCGCTTATCTGCCTGGCGCTGCAACTCAACTCCGCCGCCCTCTTCGGCGGCTACACCTTCAGTTACGAAATCCTGCCCCTGAATGCCCTCCTGACCTTCTTGGGCTTATACATCATCAGTCGGAAGGCGTAATTTCCATCGATTTCTATTGCATTTTTCCAGATTTTTTACAAGATTTGCAAGTTGGTTAATTATTAATTTTCGTAGTATTCTTTATGGAAGAATTCGTTCAGAAGTATGTCAAGAGCTTCATGGCGGAGCTCGAGGCGAAGAACCCCGGTGAAAAGGAGTTCCATCAGGCGGTAAGGGAAGTGCTGGAAAGCGTCGCCCCTTATCTTGAGCAGTATCCCAACCTCATTGAGCAGAAGATCATGGAGAGGATTGTGGAGCCCGAACGCGTAATCATGTTCCGCGTTCCCTGGATGGACGACAAGGGGGAAATCCACATCAACAAGGGCTACCGCGTCCAGATGAACAGCGCGATCGGTCCCTACAAGGGCGGTATCCGCTTCCACTCCAGCGTGAACCTCAGCATCATGAAGTTCCTCGCTTTCGAGCAGACCTTCAAGAACAGCCTGACCACCCTGCCTATGGGCGGTGCTAAGGGCGGTTCCGATTTCAGCCCGCGCGGCAAGTCCGACGCGGAGGTGATGCGCTTCTGCCAGTCCTTTATGACCGAACTCCAGCGTCACATCGGTCCCGACACGGACGTTCCTGCCGGCGACATCGGTGTAGGCGGCCGCGAAGTCGGTTTCATGTTCGGCCAGTACAAGCGTCTGCGTGACGAGTTCACCGGCACCCTGACCGGAAAGGGCCAGACCTGGGGAGGTTCCCTGATGCGTCCCGAGGCTACCGGTTACGGCGCCTGCTACTTCGCACAGGCAATGCTCGCCACCCGCGGCGAGACCTTTGAAGGCAAGACCGTGGTCATCTCCGGTTCCGGTAACGTGGCCCAGTATGCCGCACAGAAGGCGATGCGCCTGGGTGCGAAGGTCGTCACCCTGTCCGACTCCAACGGATTCGTCTATGATCCCGACGGACTGACCGAAGAGAAACTGAACTATGTGTTCAAGCTCAAGAACGTCATCCGCGGACGTATTAAAGAATATGTAAAGGAATATCCCAATGCCCAGTACTTCGAGGGCAAGCGCCCTTGGAGCATCAAGTGCGATATCGCCATGCCTTGCGCCACCCAGAACGAACTGAACGCCGAGGAGGCGAAGATGCTGCTGGACAACGGTTGCTTCTGCGTTACCGAAGGTGCGAACATGCCTACGACCCCTGAGGCCATCGCCCTCTTCCAGAAGGCGAAGATCCTCTATTCCCCGGGCAAGGCGTCCAATGCCGGCGGCGTTGCGACTTCCGGTCTCGAAATGAGCCAGAACTCCATCCGTCAGAAGTGGACCGCCGAGGAGGTGGACAACATGCTGCACCGCATCATGAGCGATATTCACGACGCCTGCCTGAAGTACGGCACCGAGCCCGACGGCTACATCAACTACGTCAAGGGCGCCAACATCGCCGGCTTCATCAAGGTGGCTAACGCCATGATGGACCAGGGTCTGGTGTAAAATATCCGCAATGGAGGATTATTCTACATTGATGAACAGGAGAATTCGCCGAATTCTCCTTGTTTGTAATAATTATGACAGTTTCGTCCTGGAAGAGGACGGCAACATGGAGACGCTCATCGCCAATGAATACGCGGAGCTGAACCTGAGCAATCCTCCTTCCATCATCCGGGCGGAAACGACGGTGGAAGCGCTTGCCCTGCTGGAGGCGGGACAGCGCTTCGACCTTGTCATTACGATGTACAATGTAGGGGAACTGGACGTATTCTCCTTCTCCCGCAAGGCGAAGGCGCTGGATGCGTCCATGCCCATCGTCCTCCTGAGTGCTTTTTCCAAGGAATTCCGCAAGCAGGTTGCGGAAAGGGACCGTTCCTGCATCGATTACGTCTTTTGCTGGAACAACTCGACGGACCTGCTCATCGCCATCATCAAACTGCTCGAGGACTCGCTCAATGCGGAGCACGACATCCTCGAATGCGATGTCCAGGCCATCCTGCTGGTGGAAGATTCCATCCGCTATTATTCCTCCTACCTGCCTGCGCTCTATACCCTGATTTTCCATCAGAACAACTCCTCCATCAAAGACGCTTTGAATGAGCGTCAGCAAGTCATCCGCAAACGGTCGCGTCCCAAGGTCTTGATGGCCACCAACTACGACGATGCCCTTTCCCTCTATGAGCGGTACAAGGACAATCTGCTGGGGGTTATCTCCGACGTGGGCTTCGTCCTGCACAAGGGTGACAAGTCGGAGGACGAGAAAATCGATGCGGGCGTGGACCTGTGCCGGCGCATCAAGGCGGACAACCCCAAAATGCCCATCCTGATGCAGTCTTCGCAGGAAAGTATGAGCAGCGTAGCCGAGAAGTTGGGGGCAGGCTTCATCCTCAAATCCTCGAAATTGCTGATGATGGAACTTTCCGCCTATATCGAGCGGGAATTCTGCTTCGGCGATTTCGTGGTCTTCGACCGCAAGACCGGAGAAGAGAAGGACCGTGCTTCGAACCTCACCGACCTGGAGCGCATCGTCCGCAGCATGTCTGCAGCCGACCTGCAGAGCATCGCCAAGCATAACTACTTTTCCAAGTGGATGTTCGCGCGCGGACTCTTCGATCTCGGGCGCGAAATCAGCCAGATAGACATCGGCCCCAGCGGCGATATCGAAGCGGCGCGTCAGGCCTGCGCCGACTGCATCCACAACTACCGCATCAAGGAAGGGTCGGGCGCAGTGGCCAGTTTCCATTCGGACAGTTTCAACGACGCCATCTGGTTCTCACGGCTCGGCAACGGGTCGATGGGCGGCAAGGGACGCGGCCTAGCGTTCCTCAACCATATCCTCCAGAAACACAATCTCTACTCCGAGTGGGAGGGTGTGCGCGTGCTGGTGCCGCGTACCCTGGTCGTGACGACCGAATACTTTGACAAGTTCATCCTCGCAAACGGTCTTCAGTACGTGATCGATTCCGACAGTTCCGACGAGGAAATCCTCTCCGAGTTCGTGGCTTCCACCCTTCCGCTGGATCTGGTGGAATCGCTGCGGACCTTTATCCGGATCGTGCACAAGCCGCTGGCCGTGCGTTCTTCATCGGTGCTGGAAGATTCTTACTATCAGCCGTTTGCGGGGGTCTATTCGACCTATATGATCCCGCATACGGAGAATGAGGACCAGGAACTGCGTTTGCTGACCAAGGCGATCAAGAGCGTCTATGCCAGCGTGTTCTTCTCCTCGTCCAAGGGTTATATCACCGCGAGCGGGAACGTGATTTCCGAAGAAAAGATGGGCATCATCATCGAGGAAGTCTGCGGTTCCGAAGAGGAAGGGCTTTATTTCCCGACGCTCTCCGGCGTGGCCCGTTCGCTGAATTTTTACCCGGTGGGCAATGAAAGACCGGAAGACGGCATCGTCAAACTGGCTTACGGTCTGGGCAAGGCCGTGGTGGAAGGGGAGCAGGTGCTCCGCTTCTCGCCCAATTACCCGAAGCACGTGATCCAGACCTCGACGCCGGAGCTCGTGATGACGGAGACGCAGAAAGCGATGTTCGCGCTCAACCTCAGTCCCGAGCGTTTCAAGACCTCGGTGGACGATTCGGTCAACTTCGAGCGCATTCCCATTTCGGACTGCGGCCGCTTCGGCTCCTTCCGCAAGGTCGTTTCCACCTGGGACGAGGCCAACTGCCGCATCGTCGATTCTCCCTGGCCCGAAGGCCCGAAGTTCGTGACCTTTGCGCCGATGCTCAAGTTCGGCACATTCCCCATCGCTTCGATTACCCGTCGGCTGCTGGATATCATGCGCGAAGAGACGCGTTGCGACATCGAGATAGAATTTGCCGCTGAAGTTCCTTCGGACGGCTCTCCCGCGACCTTCAATGTGCTGCAGGTGCGTCCCATATCGACGGACAGCCGTCGCTCGGACGTGAATTGGAGCAGCATCGATACGAAGGGAGCGCTGCTGACGGCGGAGAGTGCGTTGGGAACGGGCTGGATTCACGATGTGCGGGATGTGGTCTATCTGAAGAAGGAGAGTTTCGACCGCCTGCGTACCGTGGAGATGGCTGAAGAGATTTCCAAACTCAACGCGCAGTTCCGAGAGGCGGGGACCGGTTTCGCCCTGATCGGCTATGGCCGCTGGGGTTCCGCCATTCCTTCGCTCGGCGTGCCGGTGAAGTGGAGCGACATTTCCTCGGTCGAGGTGCTGGTGGAATGTTCCCTGGAAGATTTCCGCGTGGACCCGAGTCAGGGTACGCATTTCTTCCAGAACCTCACCTCTTTCAATGTGGGTTACATCAATGTGGACCCCTTTGCCCGGGACGGCGACAGTTTTGACTATGAGGCGCTGCAGGCTCTCCCGGCCGTATTTGAAACGAAGTATCTGCGGCATGTCCGCTTCGACAAGCCGCTGGAGATATGTATAGACGGACGCGAGAACCGCGCCGTGATCCTTAAATGATATGAAATTAATCATACCGGAAAACTATAAGAACCTTTTAGGAGGTATCGAGAATACGGAGAAGGCGATCAAGGCGGTGAAGGATATGTTCCAGAACAACCTTTCCGCACAACTCTCGCTTTTGCGGGTGACTGCGCCGATGATGGTGCTTTCCGGCACCGGTATCAACGATGACCTCAACGGGGTCGAGCGCCCCGTGCGTTTCCCCGTGAAGGAACTGGGGGACCGCAGTGCAGAGGTAGTGCATTCGCTGGCCAAGTGGAAGCGGATGAAACTCTCCGAGATGAAGTTGGCGCCCGGGCGCGGTATCTATACCGATATGAATGCGCTCCGTCCGGACGAGGAACTGGACAATATCCACTCCATCTATGTGGACCAGTGGGACTGGGAACGGGTGATCCGTCCGGAAGACCGCAACGAGGAATTCCTGCGCAAGATGGTGCGCCGCATTTATGAGGCCATCAAGGTGACGGAGAACAAGTTGTTCGTGGAGTTCCCGCAGATTGAGCCGCAACTTCCCGAGGAGATTTTCTTCATCAGCGCGCAGGAATTGCTGGACCGTTATCCCGGTATGAGCGCCAAGGAGCGCGAGGATGCGATTGCCCGCGAGAAGGGTGCCGTGTTCATTATCGGCATCGGCGGTGCGCTGTCGGACGGCTTTTCGCACGACGGCCGCGCCGCGGACTACGACGATTGGACGCTGAACGGCGACCTGCTGGTCTGGAATGCGGTGCTCGGTCACGCGTTTGAACTTTCGAGTATGGGCATCCGCGTCGATAAGGCGGCGCTGCTCCGGCAGTTGGAAGCCAAGGGCGAGATGGCCAAATGTGATTTGCTTTATCACCGTGCCTTGCTGGAGGGCCGTCTGCCGCAGACGATAGGCGGTGGAATCGGTCAGTCCCGCCTGTGTATGTTCCTGCTGCGCAAGGCGCATATCGGGGAGATTCAGAGTAGTATTTGGCCGGATGAGATGCGGGAAGCGTGTTCTAAAGCCGGAATTCTTTTAGTATAACCATATGTTTGTTTCAGTAAATACGGAACGGCCAGCCTGCAACAACGGATGCTTGTTGCTGCGCAACCCTATCCGGGTAAATGCATCCTTTTGTTTTCGGCTGTCCGTTTATCCCGTATTTGCTGAAACGGATTAACCATTAAGGATTATGGAAAAGATCAAGGTAGCCATCGTTGGCTATGGCAATATTGGACAGTTTGCATTGGAAGCGGTAGAGGCCGCTCCGGATATGGTTTGTGCCGGCGTTGTGCGCCGTAATGCATCCAAGGATGGTTTTCCCGAACTGGCGCCGTATAAAGTGGTGTCCGATGTGCGGGAACTGGGTAAGGTGGATGTCGCGATTCTGGCGACCCCGTCGCGTAAAGTGGAAGAGACGGCGCTGAAGTATCTTGCGCTGGGCATCAGTACGGTGGACAGTTTCGATATCCACACGAAGATTTATGACTTGCGCGAAACGCTGGGCAAGGCGGCTGTCGCCGGCGGTGCCGTCAGCGTCATTTCCGCGGGTTGGGATCCGGGCAGTGATTCCGTGGTCCGTGCGCTGATGCAGGCGATGGCCCCCTGTGGCGTGACCTATACCAATTTCGGCCCCGGACGCTCGATGGGGCATTCGGTGGCGGCAAAGGCCATAGACGGTGTCAAGGATGCGCTGAGCATGACGATTCCGCTCGGGACGGGCATTCATCGCCGGATGGTCTATGTCGAACTGGAGAAGGGTGCGGATTTCGCTGCCGTCGAAGCGGCAATCCACGCGGATCCGTATTTTGCTTCCGACGAGACGCACGTGATGCAGGTCAGTTCCATCGAGGCGCTCAATGATGTCGGCCACGGTGTGAATATGGTCCGCAAGGGCGTTTCCGGAGCGACGCACAATCAGCTTTTCAGCTTTGATATGAAGATCAATAATCCCGCGCTGACGGGGCAGGTGCTGGTCTGTGCGGCCCGCGCTGCCACGAAGCAGAAGGCGGGGTGCTATACGATGATCGAAATCCCTGTGATCGATTATCTTGTAGGCAATCGAGAAGATTTGATCAGGCATCTTGTATAAATCTGATGCTGCAACGGTCACTTGTTGCTTCGCAACCCTATCCGGGTAAATGTGACCTTATGCAGCACCAGATTTATCGTCTAACTGTTCTGAATTTATGCGACGGGTAGTAATTACGGGTATGGGCATCTGGTCCTGCCTCGGACAGACGCTGGACGAGGTGCGGGACGCTTTGTATGCGGGACGTTCCGGTATCGTGCTGGATCCGCTCCGCAAGGAGATGGGATTCCGTTCCGGCCTGACGGGCCTTGTGCCGACGCCCGAACTCAAAGGGGAGTTGCCGCGCGCCCAGCGGGTGTTTATGCCCCAGATGGCGCAGTATGCCTATTGTGCTACCCGTGACGCCTTGAAGATGGCGGGGCTCGAGCCGGAGTTTATCGCGGCGCACGAAGTGGGCCTTCTGTACGGAAACGACAGTACGGCTGAAGCCGTGCACCGTTCGGTGCAGACCATCATCGAGAAGAAGGATACGATGCTCTGCGGTTCCGGGGCCATCTTCCAGTCGATGAATTCGACGGTGACGATGAACCTCGGGGTGATTTTCCACCTGCGGGGTATCAATCTGACCATTTCCGGCGCCTGTGCCAGCGGTTCGCACGCCATCGGTCTGGGGGCGCTGCTGATCCGGGACGGGCTGCAGGACATCGTCGTCTGCGGCGGTGCGCAGGAAGTGAATCCTGAGGCGACCGGCTCTTTCGACGGTATCGCCGCCTTTTCTACCCGTGAGGATGCGCCTGCCGCGGCCAGCCGCCCCTTCGATGCCGGACGTGACGGTCTGGTGCCCGGAGGCGGTGCCGCGACGCTGGTGCTCGAAAGTTACGAGTCGGCCATAAGCCGTGGGGCGACCATCCTTGCCGAGGTGCTGGGCTATGGCTTTTCCGGCAATGGCGAGCATATTTCCACGCCGAATGTGGACGGTCCGGTCCGGGCGCTCCGCGCGGCACTCTCCAGCGCTGGCTTGAAAGCCTCGGATATAGGCTATGTCAATGCCCACGCGACTTCTACCCTTGTGGGTGACAGCAATGAGGCCAAGGCGCTCTTTGAAGTCTTTGGCGAGCGCAGTGTCCCGGTGACCAGTACGAAGAGCCAGACCGGTCACGAAATGTGGATGGCGGGAGCCAGCGAGGTGGTGTACTCGATTCTGATGATGAAGGGGGGATTTATTGCACCGAACTTGAATTTCGAGACGCCGGACGAGGATTCGGCGCGGCTCTGGATTCCTGCGCAGCGCCTTGAGCGGCGCTTCGATACCTTCCTTTCGAATTCCTTCGGCTTCGGCGGAACCAATTCTGCACTTGTGATCCGGAATGTCTAAAACAGCGATAGTCATCGGAGCCGGACTGGGCGGACTGGAATGCGGTATTTTGCTCTCGAAAGCAGGATACCGCGTTACGGTTTTGGAGAAGAATGCTGCGCCGGGAGGCTGTATTGCCGGTTATTGGCGGGAAGGGGCGTATTACGATACCGGTTTTCATTATGCGGGCAGTATCGCCCCGGGACAGACGCTGGATGTGCTTTTGAAGGGTTTGGGGCTCGGGAATCTTCCCTGGCAGCCCTTGGAAGGGGAGGAAGTGCTCGTCCGCGGCCGCCGCTATTTCCTGCCTTTCGGTTTTGACGCTTACGCCGATGCGCTTTCGGCGGCTTTCCCGCACTGCCGGGAGGAATTGCGCCGCTATAGCGATTTTCTGCGCGAGGTCGTGCAGATGCCGCTGGCCCATTTTGGCGAGGGACGGGCGATGGAGCTTTTTGCCCGCAGTGCGAACGAATATCTCGAAGCGACGATTTCCGATCCGCTGCTGCGGGAGGTACTCTGCGCCGCATCAACGCGCCTGCCCTATGCACCGGAATTGCCGCTCTACAGTTTTGCGCAGATCAACGCTTCGTTCATCCAGGGCGCCGCGCGGCTGGAAGGCGGGGGAGAAACGCTGGTGCGTGCCCTGGTGCGCGCTTTGGAAGCCGATGGCGGCACCCTGCGCTGCAATGCCTCCGTACAGGCGCTCGAAGCGGAGAACGGCCGCATTTGCCGGGCTCTTCTTGCTGATGGCAGCCGGCTCGAAGCCGATCTCTTCGTATCGGACATCCATCCCGCGCTGACGACAGCCTTGCTGCCGCCGCAGGCCCTTCGCCCCGCTTATCGCAAAAGAATCGCTTCGCTGCGGCAGACTGACGGTTTTACCGGCTACTCCCTGCGTTTCCGCAGTGGCGCGTTCCCGTATCCGAAGCGCAATTATTTCCTTCCGCCGGCGGGACTGTTCTTTGCCGTGCCTCCGGAGGGAGAATTTGCGCTGACCGCCGATATCCTCGTACCCGGTACTCGGCCGGAGGAAGCGCAACGCTGGATTGCCGCTTTCGATGCGATGCTGCCGGGACTGGCCGCTTCGGTGGAACAGATTAGCGTCAGTACGCCGAAGACCTGGGAGAACTATCTGGGAATGCCGCAGGGGAGTGCCTACGGCATCGCCAAGGATTATATGCATCCGCTTTCTACGGTGCTCAGCCCGCGCACTCCGCTGGAAAATTTGTTTTTGACGGGACAGAATCTTAACTTGCACGGCGTTTTAGGGGTTTCGATGACGGCGCTCTATACCTGCGCGGAAATCCTCGGAACGCAGTGGATTCAAAAGCAGTTTGGAAGATGAGATATGCACTTGTTACCGGCGGAAGCCGCGGAATCGGAAGGGCGGTCTGCCTGAAACTGGCCTCACAGGGCTGGAATGTGCTGATTAATTATGCTTCGAACGCCGCCAAGGCGCAGGAGACGCTGGAAGGCGTACTTGCCTATGGCGTGAAGGGAGAACTGCTTCCTTTCGACGTAACTGATGCAGCGGCCGTGAATGCAGCCATCGGCGGCTGGCAGGCGGCCCATCCGGACGACCTCATCTCCGTCCTGGTGAACAATGCCGGCGTCCGCAGCGATTCGCTGCTCATCTGGCTGGAGCCCGAAGCCTGGAGCAAGGTGCTTTCCACTACGCTCGACGGCTTTTACAATGTCACGCGGGCGGTGCTGCAGCCGATGCTTCTGGCCAAATCCGGCCGTATCATCAATATGGCGTCCCTCTCCGGTCTCAAGGGGCTCCCCGGGCAGGCGAACTACAGCGCGGCGAAGGGCGGGCTCATTGCCGCAACCAAGGCGCTCGCGCAGGAAGTGGCGCGCAAGAAGGTGACGGTCAATGCCGTCGCACCCGGCTTTATCCGTACCGATATGGTGGAAGGGCTGGACGAGGCGGAACTGCGCAAGACGATTCCCGCGGCGCGCTTCGGCGAGCCTGAGGAAGTGGCGGCGCTCGTCGCCTTCCTCGCTTCCGATGAAGCCTCCTACATTACCGGAGAGTGTGTCGGTATCGACGGGGGACTGTATTAAGCCGGATTTTTGGCACGCTTATTGATTTTTGGGCAGCTTTCGTTTATTAAAGCTTGCCTATTATGAAAAAGTTGTTTTTCCTCCTGTTCGGCCTGGTGTTTATGGCGGCAGGATGCATTGAAGAAGCGGCTCCTTCTGTTCCCGAAGAGCCTGCAACGGAAGAGGAAACGACCTGGAGCGAGGAAGAAGGCGATGATGATCCGCTGACTTTTGCTTCTACCGGCGATCCTACTTCGGACGACGATATCTCCAAAACCACCTTTGCCGGCAGGATAATCATTACTTATTCCGATGAAGCCGGGGCCTCTGTCGAAGGAGACAGTTATGGCTATGTCACCGTGGACGGGAACAAGGTTACGGTGAACAATACCGGTGGCGAGGTGCTGATCTACGAACTTCGCGGCACTACCACCAACGGCTACTTCAAGGTCTATGGAGCCAAGAAACAGGCCATCGTGCTGAACGGAGCGAACATCACCAACCCGGACGGAGCGGCGCTCAACAATCAGAACAAGAAGCGTACGTTCATCGTGGTCAGAGGCGGCAATATCCTTTCCGACGCTGCGACGGCAGCCTATTCCGCGGAAGGGACCGAGGACCTGAAAGCGGTACTGTTCAGCGAGGCGCAGCTGATTTTCAGCGGAAGTGGCACCCTCAGCGTACATGCTCTCAATGCCCAGGAAAAATCCGGAATCGCTTCGGACGATTATATCCGGCTGATGGACGCTCCCACGCTTAAGATTAGTGCCGGAAGCGGTGCGGGACACGGGCTCAAGGGCAAAGACTATGTGCAATTGTCCAATGGTTCACTGAACATTTCCACGGCGGGCAATATGAAAAAAGGCATAAGCACCGACGATTATGTCCTTGTCGAAGGCGGTACGCACCAGATAAACGTGAGCGGCGGCGTAGCCTACGATACCGAAGATGCCGAATATTCCGGCACGGCCGGGGTGAAAGCCGACAATTACTTTGGGATGACAGGTGGTTCGCTCACCATTAAGAATACCGGCAACGGCGGCAAGGGCATCAATGCGGGAAGTTATGACTTTGATGCGGAAAACCACACGCTCTCAGATAGTTATATCTCAGGAGGAACGCTTGCGATTTCGACTACCGGCAAGGAGGTGAACGATGTTTCCGCCAAGGGTGTCAAGATTGGCTGGGTGACCAAGAACGGCACCGACGATCACGCCAAGGTGACGGGCAATGCGGGCCGGCTTATCATCAGCGGCGGTACCGTCATTGTCAGCAGTACGGGTGGCGAAGGACTTGAGGCCAAGGGTGACCTGACCTTTGAAGGCGGTGAAACCTATGTCACCTCTTCTTCGGATGATGCGATCAACTGTCAGGGCGACCTGACGGTGAACGGAGGCTTTATCTATGCCTACTCGTCGCAGAACGACGCGATGGATTCCAACGGCAACACGGTCCTGGGCGGCGGTTATGTGATGGCCATCTGTACGAAGGGCAATCCTGAGGTAGCTATCGACGCCAATACAGAAGAAGGCAAGAAACTTTATATCAACAGCGGAGCGACGGTCGTTGCTTACGGCGGGCTGGAGCGGGGCTATTCTGCATCCCAAAGCGTATACAGTATGAGTGGCACGGCAGGTGCCTGGAATGCGCTCTATAACGGCAGTTCCTTTATTGCCGCCTTCAAGGCACCGTCCGGAATTTCGAGCTATATCGTATCGGCACCTTCGCTTTCGAAAGGATATAAGAACCTAAGCGTAAGCGGAGAGGCCAAATGCAACGGCGTCTGGGCGACGGAGGGCATTTCCGGCGGTACTGCCGTCACCCTCTCCAATTATTCAGGAGGCGGCAACGGTCCCGGCGGCGGTGGCGGTCCGAGGTGGTAGCGCGAATCACAAATTCACTCCCAGCCAGACAAGATAGGCCGTTTCGGCAGCGAGCATCAGGGCCGCGTCGAAGCGGTCTACTTTATTGTTGCGGCCGGTCAGGGCGCTGAAGGCGACGAGCAGCATACTGAGCACCAGGATGCCCGCATCCACCCATTTGATGCCGGCGAAGGAGAGCGGCGTGATGCTGGCGGAAATCCCCAGAATCAGCAGGATATTGAAGACATTGGAGCCGAGGATGTTCCCCAGGGCCAGTTGACCGC
>Ga0265298_10002350_pt1 | contig 26462 bp, 34 predicted proteins | sample AusTroGonzalo_MG_3_FD_193486 | JGI IMG/M metagenome (GOLD analysis project Ga0265298, IMG submission 193486) | Bovine rumen microbial communities from tropical cattle in Woodstock, Queensland, Australia - Gonzalo_01 | ecosystem: Host-associated > Mammals > Digestive system > Stomach > Rumen ...
GGTGCTCGACGCCGACGCGGCGGCGACGATGGTCGGAGCGAGCGCCGCGAGCGCCCGCGAGATGGAGACCGAAACGACCGCCAATCTGACGACCAACTGCGTCAAAACCAGAATCCGCTATCTTTCGCGCGGCGTCGTTTATTCTTCGTCGTACACCTCATCGGGGAGCTGTCAATGACGCGCAAGGAGACCGTATCGAACGTGACGGCGGCGGAGCTCGCGCGGGTGATTTCCGCGCGGGCGGCGAATCTGCCGCCTCCCGCGGTCGTGAAAGAACTTCCGCCGGGCGGAACGCTGTGCCGATACGCCGAGGACACCGGGGAGTTCGCGTTTCCGAATCTGCCGTGCCGCGGGCACCGCATCGAGTGTCGCAAGACGGGGGTCGTGACCTTTGCGGCAAACTGCCGCCCGGATAAATGTAACTATTTCGAGGATAAGGAGACCAGAGGATGAAAGATTATTATTACAACCTCGATGACGCGGAGTTTTTCAGCGCCTCCGGCGAAAAGCTCCCGCGATGTGTGCCGGAGTTGTGCTATCAGGAACACGCCGACTGGCGGATCTTTTTGCGCACCAGAGACAATTTGCCGCGCGACTTCACGGGGATCGTCGCATGGAGCGCCGCGGTCGACTGCGATTTCAAAGCCGGTTCCGCACCGATGTGCCGGACGCTTGCGGAGGGTATCTTCGCCGACGCCGCGACGGGAGCGGTCACGGTGCGGCTGGATGCCGCCACTGCCGAGTTCCTCGAGGTCGTGGACGGTTCGGAACACAAAGACGCCCACTTCGAACTGTGCGGGATCAACTCGACCGGCGACCGGGTGATCTGTTTGTGCTTCAAAATCGCCGCGCGCATGACGCTCGACCCCGACCCCGAGGTCGATGTCCATACCCCCGACACGCTGGCGACCAAGACCTACACCGCGCTCGCGATCTCCGGGGCTCTCGTGTCCGGAAGCTACGTCACGTCGTCCGGGGCGCGGACGATCGCCGGTTCCGTCGTGTCGGGCGCGATCTTTTCGGGTGCGGAGTTCGACACCGTGATCGGCTCGGCGCGCATCACCGCGACGAGCGGCGGCGTACTGGTCTCGGCGAGCGGCGCGGTCGTGAACGTCGCCTCGGGCGCGATCGTCGCCTCGGGCGCGAGCGGCGAAAGCGTGGTACTGTCGGGCGGCGAGGCGAAACTGTTCGTCTCCAACGGGGCGAGCGTTTGTATCGGGGGCGCAAACCCGGAAGATATATCCATATATTCGCCCGGAGGGGATGTCTCCGTTAACGAAGGCGCTCTCTACGTCAACGGAAGGAATGTTTCCGTCAACTCCCGTCCGGTGCTGACCGAGCTCGCCACCGAGATCGACAGTGAAACCACTAGCGCGAGTTTCGACGTACTCTCGGGCGGCACGTCGTACATCTACACGCAGCCGCTTACGAGCCTCGACATCGCGAGCATCGGCGATGGGTGCCGCGCGGAGTTTGACCTCACGGCGGGGGCGGGCTTCGACCTCGCGCTGCCGCCTTCCGCCAAGCGTCTCGGCGTCAGCTCCTGCGACAGCGGCAGTCACTACCTCGTCACCGTAAACGGTGCGCGCGTGGTCGTCGTTCCTTACGAAACGGGGGAGTGATATGGCAGACTACTGGTTTGACGCATTGATTGCGGCGGCGGCTACGGTAACGCAGGAAGTCCCGATTGACGGGCAGACCGGCGTGTGGCTCAAGCAGGGCACAACTGTCATCAGCTCCGGCATGAAAATGACCGGCGTGACAGTCGGCGACGGGCAGTCGCTGTACATATATAATCGCGGCAGGGCGAACTCGACCAATGTGTCGAGCGGCGGGATCATGTATGTATCCAGCGGCGGCGTGGCAATCGGTGCGAGCGTATACAGAAATGGCTCGGCTGACGTCTTTGGGCTGCTATCCGGTGTATCACAGCTGGAGTCAGCCGCCAATGTCACTGTGTTCAAGGGTGGCGTGGTGAGCAGCGCTTTTGTGTTGCTCGGCAATTTGCTTGTTTCTTCAGGCGGGTTCGCTGAAGACGCCGTGGCAAGCGGCTTTGCTCCAACTTCACGAGGTATACTGAATCTGCGGGCAGGCGGCAGCATGAACCGCGTGACGGCGCAACGGGCTGAAAACGGCTACTTAAACGGACATGTCACCAATCTGCTTGTCTCCGGCGGCGGCGCGGTCGCATACTTGCGTTCGCCCTGCGTCGCCAGCGGGGTGTCGGTCACGTCCGGCACGCTGATTGTCCAGTCTGGAGCCTCGGCGCTTGCAGTCACGTCCGGCGCCCAAGCAGTTGTCACTGTCCAGAGCGGCGGTTATATCGAATACGCATAAGGAGTTTATAATATGTGGACGAAAGACGGAAAAACCTACACGGGCGGTGGAATTATAGTTGACGGTATGTGGCACTCGACGCCGACGCCGGAGATGTTCACGATTGCGGGCTGGGAGTGGGTTGAACCTCCCGCACCGGAGCCGGAACCGAAGCGGTACTCGAAACTGAAGGTCATCCGCGCGCTGGGCGAAAATTGGGCGGCGAAAAAAGCGGAACTCGAAGCGGCGGGGCTGCTCGATCAATTCATGGCGGCGCAGTACCTCGCCGAGGACGATCCCGCGTTTGCGGCGGTGCTGGCGACCTTGACCGAAGCGGAGCGCGAAGCGCTGACGGGGTGCGAGTATGACGACTGACCGGCAAATCCAGCCGCTCGACCGGGCGGTCACGATGCACGCCCGCGCGACCCGGCAGAAGCTCGACGGTGCGGCGCGCCTTGCAGCGTACCATTACACGCGGCGCGTCTGCAACGGCATCGGGGCGGCGTGGTTTCCCGCGTGGGCGCGGGAGCTGACCGGCAAGCTCGCCGCGACGCTCGAACCGACGGCGTGGGTGCACGACCTCGACTATGAGGCGGGCGGCACGTGGCGCGAGCGCTGGATCGCCGACTGGCGGTTTCTCCGCAACGGGCTCCGCGCGGCGCGGGCGGATTACGCGTGGGACCAACTGCGCCGATACACGAACGCCGGTACAGCATTCCGCTTCTGGCTGCTGCTCCGCTTTTTCGGCGCGGCGGCGTTCAACTGGAAGGGCGGAAAAAAATGACGACGTTCGAGTGGATATCATTGATCGGCATTCTGCTGAGCGGCTTTTGGGTATTGGCAAGCAAGCTGACAGCTATTGAAAAGGCGCTGGTCGGGAAGGTCAGCTACAAGGATTGCTCCGAGAAGCGGGATAAATGCCCCTGCGTCCGTGAGTTGGAGGAGCTGAAAGAGAAGATCGGCAAGTGAGCATACCCGGCTACGCCTCTGCATAGCACGCGCAACCTTGCCGGGTTTTTTTGAATGATGAATGATGAGAGATGAAAGATGAAATAAGTGTTTTGTTAAAAAAGTAAGCGTTTTTTAACCAATCACAGTGAAACGTAAGAATTTCGCGAAAAACTTAACAACGAAAAGGGACGAAAAAATGGCGGAAACTCATTTGATCGGCGAGTGCGAAATGTGCGGATGCGACAGCGATGCCGCAGCATACGACCACATCATCTGCACCCGCTGCCGTGGGATTATCGAAACCGAACTCTGGGGACTCCATCCCGACGAACCGGCGCGGAAAGCATACGAACGCGCGAAACCGATCTGCCGTCTGCGCGGCAAGATCGCCACGCTCCGCAAGGAAAACGACGAGCTGCGCGACAAGATCGCCGCATACGAAAAGATCTTCGGGAAGGACAGGTAAGCCATGGTAAGACACTATCAAAGCGGGCCGTTCCTGATGATGCTCGATCACATCTTTCTGCAGCTTCACGGCGCAAAAGAGTCGATCCACGTCGGCGAGGTGAAGAACGGCGAGATCGTCTACGACGAAAACGAGGTTCTGCCGGACGCGCGGGAGTTCGTGGCGAGCTTCGCCGCCGAAGCGCAGAAATACGGGACCAAAGTGGAAAAAATCAAAAAGGAAGGTGAAAAATGAGAATGTTTTACGAAACGGCTTACATCATGTGGAAACTCGGACGGACGCTGAGCGTCGCACTGGCTGTCGGCATGGCGGCGGTGTTCCTCGCGGGATGCAAAACGTCGCAGACGCTCGCGCAGGGCGTGGCGGAAAAGTCGCTCTCGGGATCCGGCACGGTGGCGATCCAGCGCGTCGGCGTCGACCCCGAGACCAAGACCCCGGTGCTGAAGAGCACCGTCATAACGGGCGACTACGCGAGCGCCCGGAACGGCGACTACGCGTTCCAGTACCGCAGGCGCAAAAGCCCGTCGATCTTCAACAAGGACGCGGTGACGGAAGAGGTCACGATCAATTACATCGGCACGAAGGAGCAGGCGCTTCAGGCGCTCGATCTCGCCAAACAGGACGTGGAAGCGGCGACCACGGACGCTCCGAAACCGGACGGCGCCGCGCCGGAGGGCAAGTGAAATGCCGTTCCGGAAAGACGGGAAAAACTACGACGGCGGCTGCATCGTCCTCGGCAATCTGCGGATCTTCAACCCGACGCCGGAGCAGCTGCGGCAGGCGGGATTCGAAGAGTACATTCCGGAGCCGCCGCCGGCGCTGCCGCCCGAACCGCCGGTCCTGCGCTACTCGAAGCGCAAGATCATCCATGAATTCAAAAGCAAGTGGCCGGCGATCAAAGGCGAGCTCGAACGGCTGGATCTGTACGACGAGTTCGTGAACTCGGCCTACATCGAATCGACCGACGAGCTGTACGTCGCTGTGATCGACCAGCTCGACGACGAGGACAGGATCCGCCTCGACGGCTGCTGCTTATACGATGAATGATTCCCCAAGCGAGCTGCGGTTTTGATTCCTTTCCGCGGCTCCGCGCCCTCCTTCTGGAGGGCGTTTTTTTACTTTTTTTTCAAAAAAATCGAAAAATTTTTGTTTTTTCGCTTGATTTCTGAAATTAAGCGTGTATATTATATATTAGACAAGGGGGAAACGGGCGTGACGCCCGAGAAAAAAAGGAGACAGGAAAATGTTTAAGGCGATCAAGGAAACGGAAAAAGCGGTACAGGTCAAGGTGCTCATCGACCTTTATGACATCGAAAAAGTCATTCACCGCACGGCATGGATTCCCAAGAGCCAAATCCGCGACGGTCGCCCGACTGCATGGATCCTTGCCCGCAAGCGCGAAGACCTTGAACTTGAAGCCCCGCTGAACGCGGGCGGATTTTCAATTGATTTTTTTGACGCTGACGGTAACATGATCGAAAGCGTCGAAGATGCTCGCAGCGCTGAACGCTTCGAAGCAGGACGCAAAAATTACGATCACCTGATCCAGCTGGCAAAAGATAATGGCATCAAGGGCGTCCGCGTCGGACTTCGCCGCGTGACCATCGAGCAGAAACTGACGGCGGCGGGCGTCGCCTTCTAAAAAAAAATCAAAAGAAAATACGTTTTGGAGGCGTGATGAAATGAAGATCAAATTGAAGCACATATTGGAAAATGACGCGCCGAAGGGCATGAAGTTGCCGAAGTATATCCGCCGCGCGCGGGGATTCGCGCATCTGGCAAGCATCTGCACGCAACCGAAGGATGCAACGCACGAATGCCGGGGCTTCGACCTGGGGATCGCGTTTTTCCGTGACGGGACTTTTGCGGCAATTCTGTGGAAGGACTACACGCTGGATCAGGTTCGGGCAATGCACGCCGTCGACAAGTACGCGAAATTCGTGCTCCGGGGCGAAGTTTGGAACGAGGCGGGCGGGCCGGTCCCGGTCTTTGCGAAGATTGTCACCACTGAGCGCGCTGAAACGCTGGCAGGGCTGGACCATGCGCGGGCTTGAAAACATGCGTACTGTCGTCGAGCAGCAGATCGCTATGGTGCGGCAGATCGCCGCTGAATATCCTGACGCGAAGTTGACGATCGCCACTTACGACCGGGAAGAGTTCGCGGAGCTTCGCCGAGGCGAGGACTACGACCGCTTTAAGCGGCAGGAACGGCAATTTCTGGAGGGGCTGGCGCGCGCCGGACTTATGGACCGGATATTCTTGCAGCCGATAGATGCGGCAGGGTATTGGCGTTTTCTCGCGCAGCACCCGGAATTCGAAGAGGACGAAGCGTCGCGATCGGCCTATGCTGCCGAATTGGCGCATCATAAAAAAGCAGATTGACAGGATTTGATTATGGAATTCGAGAAAAACGTGTCCGACCTTCTCGCCCGCAACAACCTCACGCCCGCGATGCTCGCGGCGGCGGCGGGTGTCTCCGAACGCACGGTCGCGAACTGGCGGCACTGCCTCCCGGCGGAGGCCGCAGCGGCGCTGGTCGAGATCGAAGCGGCGAAACGGGCGGCGGGCGAATGGCCGGTCGCCGGTCTTCCGCAGACGGAGCGCCTGCGCGAACGGCGGCGAAAGCTGGCCGCGTCGGCCCGCGCGAAAGCGACCCCGGAAGATCTCGCCAGAGGCGGACGAAATGCGGCGGCGGCGCGGGTCGCTAATAAAAAATTTTGAGTATCAAGCTTTCACCCGGTTTTACGTCACTTTTTGCGCGGGCGGCCACCGCGTTTTCCGTTTGCCGCCGCGGCGGGGTTTTTCCACCCGCCGCGATCCGCCGGAAGGTGTTCCCGGATCACCTTCACGCGCTGCGTGATCTCAAGCCCGGCCTCCTCGCCGGAGAGCTCGCCTCCGGCGATGTCTTGTGCGATCACTTCCAATTCGTCGAGCTGGATCTTCACTTGGGCGATTTTCACTGTTCGGCCTCTTCGATATATCCGTCTTTCGCCATTTCAAGAATTTTTTCCGCCATGATCCGAACCTTGATCTTTTCGTGCCCGCGGTAATTCGCAGCCTCGTATTTAGCATCTTCGGTGCTGTCAATTACGATTAGCTGGCTGAGGTCATGTGCCAGCCACGCTTTGGCCTCTGCCTCCGCGTCGAAGTCCGCAGCCGGAATGAAACGCTCTTCGAGTCCCGGCTCGCTGATGCCGACGGCCGGACCGCTCTTGAGTAGATCAGCCAATTCCGCCGGAATATACTCCGCTCCGCCGAATACCTCGGCAGCGGCGTCCATATCGGTGAAAGTCTCATAGTCCCACGTGTCGTAATCTCCGCTCATCGCCGCATCGACGAAGCTTTCGCACTCGTAGTGTTTCACCCCGTACTGGTGATGAACTTCGATGCACTGATGCTTTTTGAATTTCATTTATCTACCTCCAGTTTATTGCTTATCGCCGCCCCGAACTCGGGGCGGCGGGTTTGTGTCCTTAAAGCACTCTCAGAAAAATTACCATCGTTCCCTTGTTGGTGTTGGCAAAAATGGTCGTCCCCCAGTCGTATTTAACTTCGCGGTCGAATCCAGCTCCGCGCATCCCGAACCGGCGGGCGGTTTTGGTTAAAAAATTTGTGAAGTGCTCGACCGTGCCGTCCGGCGTAAAAGTGCCGCGAACCGTCGCTCCGTTAAGCTTCGCCGTGAATTTCGCCGTCTTGTAGCTGATCCTCATTTTTTTACCTCCCGTTTTTTGTTTTTGCGGGGTTTTCCCCTTGTCTGATACTTAATATAACCTATTCAATAGGTTTTTCAAGGGGCAAAAACGAAAAAAACTTAAAAATTTTATTTTTTTGCGGGGAGGGCGATCAGACCTCCGGCATGGCCGGGAGGTCGATCGTCTTTTTGCCGTGGTAATAGTGGCGGCGGGTCGTCTCCGTCGAATCGTGGCCGGCGGCGGCCGCGACATTGGTCTCTTCCGCGCCTGACATATACTGGAACGTGGCGAAGCCGTGGCGGAAGGAATACAGCTTGAGCGTGGGGTCGATCCCGGCGGCAGCGGCGTTTTTTTTTAGTCCATTTTTTAGAAAATTGCTTATATTTTCGCTTTTTTTGCTTATTTTTTCGCCTTTTCCGCTGGCTATTGCGGCGAATCGTGGTATATTATAAACAGTAACACGGGAGAGAGTGAGACCTCGACCGGGAACCTAAAAAACGGAGAAGAAAAAAATGAAAAGCACGAACCGCCTCTACCAGACCGAAGCCGGGAAAAACCTGCGGAACACCCTGAACGGAAACTACTGGGATGCCCGCGAGACGATCCATAGCATGATCGACGCGATCGAAGAAGCGATCCCCGCCGCCGCCACCGCCGCCGACAAAGCGGAACTCGAAGCGACGCTCAAGAGCCTCCAAGTCGCCTACGACAAGGTCGCCTCGGTCAACGATCTGCTCGAAGACACGATCATCTGACGGAGGCGCGAAATGACCTGCAAAGAATTCGCCGCCGAAGCGGACGCGCTTGGCTTCAAGGCGGAGGCGCTGGCGGCGCTGCTCGACCGCTCGCGCTCCGCGATCTCCCACTACCGGACGACCGTGCCGCCGCCGCCGGAGATCGTCAAGAAACTGCTCCGCTTGAAAAAGCTCCTCGCGGACTTCCGGGAAAACGGCTGACCTCAAAAAAAACCATACGGATACCAGCCGAGCCGCCAGCAGGGAGAACGGAATGCGCGGCGGGAGACCGCGAAGCATCTTGAAAGACGGGACGGCAACGCTATATTATAGAGCCGCCGCGTCTCACATTATACAGCGACGGTGCCGAGGGATTCTCCGTTCCTCGGCTCTTTTTTTCGGTAGTGTTTGCCGACGGCGATGGCGACAATGAGCGTTATGTTTAAGTGGCGACTGGACCACCAGCCTTCAAAAATCCGGCAGGATTCCCTGCCGGATTTTTTTACGGCTGGGCAAGCCAGCGGCGCAGACCAGTCGTAAAGCGCGGAACGCGCCGAAGGCTGTCACGCCGTAGCCTTGGCGGAGGCGGACTAAACAATACGAATTACAACTGACAGCCGTATGCAAAACTTTTACTACGTCTATATCCTGATTGATACCGCGACCGGCACCCATCACTATGTCGGCTCGACACAGGATTTGCAATCCCGCCTTGCCAAACACAATGCGGGCGAAGTCCCGCACACTTCAAAATTCAAACCGTGGCGCATCAAAACGGCAGTCGCGTTTGATTCACAAGAAAAAGCCGCTGCGTTTGAAAAATACCTAAAATCCGGTTCGGGAAGAGAATTCGCCAAACGCCACTTCTGATTTTTTACGGCTTGGCAAGCCGTCCGCGTTCATCGGCGGGCGCAGCCAAGCGAACCTCGGAGGAGCGGCGGCGGATCGGTATTACAGCTTGCAAAATCCGCGTCGGCGAGCTATTCTATAGGGCGTGCATGGAGTATCGACACCAAACGAGGACGAACGATGGCAGCAAATGCGGATCATGATTATGACCTCCAATGGGCGGAAGAGATGTTGCGGGAGCACGATCCCGATTGGAAGGGAGTATCCAGCCTCGACGAGCTGAACCCCGAAGACTGGAAGGCGATCGCAACCCAATGCGAAACCGACGAGGACTGGAGCATCCTTTTCAGTTTACGCCCCGAATTTTTCGACCCGGATCTGCTGCGGTTCTTCGAAGGCGAAAGCTGGAGCCGGCTGCTGAGCGCCCAGCCGCAGTTCGCAGAATGGTGTCCGTGGGAAGAGCTCGACGGCGAAAATTGGAGCGATCTCCTTTGTGAACAGCCGCAGTTTGCTGATCAGTGCAGATGGGCAAGTCTCAACGGCAGCGATTGGAGCGAGCTTCTTCGGGAACAGCCGCAGTTTGCCGACGAGTGTCCATGGGACTGCCTCAGGGGATGGGATTGGAGTATTCTCCTTGGGAAACAGCCGCAGTTCGCCGACCGGTGCGACTGGACGAAGCTCCGCGGCGAACATTGGAGTGTCCTTCTGCGGAGGCAACCGCTGTTTGCCGACCGTTGCCCTTGGGAAAAGCTCGACGGTGGCGATTGGAGATGTCTCCTACGGGAACAACCGCGGTTCGCCGACAAGTGTCCGTGGGAAAAACTCGATGGCCCCGACTGGTGCTGGCTCGTGATCGACCAGCCGCAGTTCGCCGACCGCTGCCCTTGGGAAAAGCTCGGCGGCGGCCATTGGGGATGTCTCCTGCGGGAACAACCGCGGTTCGCCGACCATTGTCCGTGGGAAAAACTCAACGGGTTTGATTGGAGTTATCTCCTGGAGAAACAGCCGCAACTCGCCGAGCATTGCGCCTGGTCGAAGCTCGACGCCGGCGATTGGCGCATTCTGCTGCGCGCCCAGCCGCGGTTCGCCGACAAGTGCCCGTGGGAAATGTTCGACGGGAGGATGTGGAGTTGGCTTTTGAGCGACCGCCCGGAGTTCGCCGACCGTTGTCCGTGGGAAAAACTCGACGGCGAAAATTGGAGCGGTCTCCTGCAGAGACAACCGCAACTTGCCGAACATTGCGACTGGTCAAAGCTCGACGGCAAACAATGGTGCACTTTGCTGAGCCGCCGTCCGCTGCTCGCCGAGCAGTGCGATTGGTCAAAACTCGACGGTCGGGACTGGAGTGTCCTGCTGTGCAAGCAGCCGCAGTTCTCCGACCGGTGCGACTGGACAAAACTCGATGACTGGGCATGGCGCCATCTGCTGGAACGCGCTCCGGAGTTCGCCGACCGGCGGACATCGAAGGGCGACCAGAAAGACATCTCGCCAGAATGACATTTCATGGTTGCGAAAGCCCCTTCTCAATGGGTTAACCTGAAAAATCCGGATTTCGATGCGCCTTAGGAGAATTTATTGTTCCTACGGTGCTTTGGTCTCGACGCCTCTCTTCTATTACGGAATTATTCCAAAGCTGAGCTAAAAACGCCAAAAGAGATGAAGTTGTTCGGCGCGTTACCCGGAGCGGCGCATCCTCGCCGCCGACGTGATGCTGGGGCGGTTGCGCAAGGTGGTCAAACGTCTGGAAAGATCCGGCTCCGCCAACTGGGAGGTGCTCCGGGTCGAGGCGCGGATGCTGATCGGTCGCATGCTGCCGGATGCTTCGCTCGACCGCATCCATCTGCTGTGTCCCGACCCGTGGTCAAAGGGCCGCCACCGCGGCCACCGTCTGCTGGCGAGCGACTTCACGGCGGCGCTGCACCGGGTGCTGAAACCCGACGGGATATTCCACTTTTCGAGCGACGACGCGAACTACTGCCGCGCGGTCGAGGAAGTGATGACGCAGAGCAAACTCTTTTCCCCCGCGCCGGACGGCGCGGCGGACCTCGCGAACGTCAAGAGCGACTTCGAGCTCAAATGGCTCGCCGAGGGCAAGAGCGTAAAGCACCTCGCATGGCGCAAACTCCCGCTGCCGCCGCACACGGTCGGGCATTGAGTTTTTTCACCGGCACGAAAGAGCGAGGGGATTTCGAGGCGAACTCGAAATCCCCTTGTTGCGTATGTCGTCGGAACGTTACTTGATCAGCTTGCGGTACTTAGCGCACAGCTCGGGATCGGCGAGCATGGTGATGAATACGCCGCCCACGACCGATCGCGCCTGAAATTTGATGTGGTCGGGGGTGACGGTTTCGTTCCAGTCGCCCAGCGGGACCCGCTTGGGAGTCTCGTTTATCCAGCGGTAGGTCGGTTCCATGATCGCATCGAAGTCGTCCTTTTTGCCGGTCAAGGTGGCACACCAGACCGTCCAGTCGAGCTTGGTGTAGGTGCGGCGCGAATCGAGCGGCAGACCGTAGGCGTTGAGCTTGGAGCGATACCAGGCCGCCTCTTTGTCGAGGACCTCCGCCGGGAAGAGCCCGAGTCCGAGCAGACGGTCCCAGATGAGGTTGTACTTCTGACTCCACGTTCCCGGAGCGTCGAAGGTGAGTTTGGTGTGGTCGCCGTCGGCGGCTTCTTCGACCCAGCGCTTCGCCCAGCCCTCGGCGGCACTGCGGTATGGCGCGGCGTCGGCGGCGCGGTCGCGGCTGCGGAGCAGTTTCGCGTAGGCGGCGAGGGCGAGGATAGCCTTGGCGGAAAGGTTCACGTTGTGAGCCAGCTTTCCGGCGAAGTCGTCGGTGCAGAGCTGGTCGGCGGGGTCGAAGCCGAACTCGAGCAGATAGTCGGCCCACTTTTTGAGCACGGTGTCGAGGTATTTGTCGACCATCGGGTCGCCGCCGTCGTACTGGTCGAGCATGGCGGCGAGCAGGAGTAGGTTTCCGCACTCCTCGACCGGCATCTGGCGCGCCTCGGATTCCTCGCCGCCGCCGTAGACCTGCCCGTTGGCGAGGGGATAAGTGCCGAGGTCGTGGGGGGCGAAGTCGAACTTCCACGCGCCCTTTTCGGCGTATTCGAGCAGCGGCTCGACCATGCCGCGCAGCAGCGCCGGGTTGGTGAGCAAGAAGAGCGGCGCGGAGGGGTAGGTCACGTCGACTGTGGCGATGCAGCCGTTCGAGAAGTTTTCCTTGGAGAAGAAGAGCAGCTGACCCTCCTTGGTGAATGCTAGCTTGTGCGCGGCGATCGCCTGCCGGAACGAGAGCGCGCAGAGGGCAGCGTATTTTTCGCCGCCGACCTTTTCGGCGTCCGCCATGAATTCGACGTCGTACTCTTCGCACAACGCGTTGACGCGGGTGTAGTCGGCGGCGACCTGACTCAGCAGCGTGGTGAAGTCGGGTTCGTATTTGTGCCACGCGGACTTGACCTTGCGGCCCATGTATTCGAGCGAATAGATGTCGTCATAGGCGAGGATGTGCCGGAACGACGGCGCTCCGCCGGGGGCGCATTCGAACTTTTTGACGATCATCACGGTCGGGGAGTCGCCGTTGCGGTAAGACTGCTTCGGGTGGTCGTTGCGGTCGATCGCGGGCACGGAGCCGTCCGCCGCGAACGCGCGCATGGCGGGCTGCTCGTTGACGAAGCGGGTGGTGAGATTCTCTTCCCACGGCGCGACGACGTAGAAGCTGCCCCAGTCGATGCGCTGGTCGTCGCCGCAGGTCTGCAGCATGTGCGGATCGGCGGCGGTGAAATAGCACAGATCGCAGTCGGGGTGGTCGGTCCTGCCCCAGTTGACCATGTTGTAGATGCGGTCGACGCAGGCGGAGCCGAGGTAGAAGAAGGCGACTTCGACGTTGTGCGCCTTGCCGTCGATCGATTCGATCTCGGTGGTGACGTAAGTCGCGGGGCGCGACATGATCTCGAGGTCGTGGGGCAGCGCCGGAGTGAGGTAGGTCACCTTCATGCGGATGCCGGAAGCCTCGTAGTAAAAGATCGTCCGGGTGGGGTAGATTTCGTTCTTGATGCTGTTGAGCCGTTCGCCGGTGACGGAGATGCCGCGCCCGAGGAAGATGTACGGCGTGCCGTCGACGCGGAGTATGCCGTCCCAGCGGTTGACGGAGCCGGTCCAATGACAGACAAACGCCCCGGTGGGGTTTTCGGAGGGCAGCCAGTAACTGAAGAAGGGATCGTGGACCACCAGCGGAATCGCCGGGGCGCGTAGAAGCGAAGCACTGTTCATGATGACGATATACCTTTTTTTGAGTGATGTGTCGACCGCCCCGGCTTTTCGGGTGCGTGTCGCTTATATAATAGAACATTTATTTGCCGAAAAAGCAAATGGATTTTAAGGCGGGCAACAAAAACCCCGGCCCGCTTTCGCGGGTCGGGTCGTTGTGTTGTCCTGCCTTACGCAAGTTTCTTGAACTTGAGCACGCTGTTTTCGACCGCGAAGCCCCAGCCCTGATAAGCGCCGTCGGCGATGGCGTCGGTCTTGCCGGTCGTTGCGTCGAAGGTCAGAGAAACGGCCTCGGCGCCGTCGATCTCGACGAGGAACTTATCCGCGGCGGTGTTGAACTTCGACGTATCCGCGCCGCGAGAGGAACTTCAACATCCGGTAGACCGTGCTTTCCGGGATATTCAGCACGGCGGCGATCTCGCGCACCGGACGACCGCCTCGCACCGAAGGACGTAGCGAAACTCGCCGGTCGCGACATCGACATCATAAAGGTCCCCGCCGCCGACTGACCGGCGGCGGACACGAGATCAGACGCCGCAGTTCTGCGAGGGGTCGGCGCAGTCGGGGGTCGTTTCGTAGATCTTGTCCAGAAACTCCTTCGCCGCCTTGAACTGGCGCTCGAAGCACTCGTTGAGGATCTTGACCGCCTCTTCCTCTTTTCCCGCCCGCAGCAGCTCGCGCGCCTTTTCGCGCACGGCCTCATACTCGGCGAAGATCCCGGCCTCGAATTCATAGAGTTTGTCCACGTTCGGGTGCTCGTCGCCGACCCTTTCGCGGAACTTGAGCGCCCGCTCGGACCACTTGCCGTTGCGCAGGTCCTCCGGGATCTCCCGGAGCGCCATCGGCAGCGGCAGGAAGACCGTGTGCCGCTGCGGTCCGGCCGAAGTGTAGGCGGTGGTCAGGTACGCCGGGAACTCCGGATCCAGCTCGAAGCAGGTGTCGCCCTGCGTGTTGCTGCGGAAGGGGTGCCTGTCCTTGTGCTCCTTGCCGCATTTGGCGCGGCTGGTGCGGACGATGCCGTTGAGCGTGAACTTGCCGTCCTCGCGGTACTGGTTCATCACCTTGCGGGTGTTCGCCTCGCGCGCCCGGTCGGAGACGAATCCGCCGAGTTTGCCGTTGGTGACGAACTCGTTGCCGGGCAAATGCATCTTGTTGCTGTAGACTAACATGCCGCCCGTGACTTCCCGCATCTCGCCGTAGCCGGGGCCGACGTCGACGATGAAGACGTGATTCGGGTCGGCGACGAGCAATGTCGCGCCGTGTTCCCAATAACTCGGGCGGCGGCAGTTTCTGCCGTGGGTGCGGATCATCATCGCGCCGTCATAGGCGTTGTCGCACTCGTCGAGCACCTGACGCAGCAGCCGGTACGAATTCAGCTGCGCGCGCTCGCCGCGCGGATGGTGGATGGTCATCGCGTCGCCGTCGTTGCAAGTCACGACCACGCCCTTTTCGTTCATGCCGTAACTCGACACGTCGGCAAGGCTGATCCAGCGCCAGCCGCGCGGCGACTTGTGGATGCTCAAATTCACCGGACTCTTGTGCAGGTCGCGGCACTTGTTGACGGTCATGCGCCCCGACTTGGCCGCGGAGGAGTGGACGACCCAGGTGGTGCATGCCTCCGCCGCGACCGCCGCGCCGAACAGCATGGCGGCGCAGCCGATATACTTGCGAATATTCGTATTCATATTTTCATGCCTCCGTCACTTGAGCGTTTTGAAGAATTCAACCACTTCGCCCGCCTGTTTCTTCAGGCAGTCGCGGAGGATCTTGCGCGCTCCGGCGGGATCGTCTTTGTACAAACTCTCCCGCGCCGACTCGCGCGCCTTGTCGAAGTCGGCGAGGAGCTTGGCCTCGAATTCGACGATCGCCGGATTCACGGGATCCTCCGCTTTCGCGGCATCCCGGCGGGCGTAGGCGCCGCCGATCCACTCGGGCGCAAAGAGTTCCGGCGGCAGCGCGTCCGCCGCCCCCAGCGCGACCGGCAGGTAGACCGTGTGCCGCGCGGGGCCGTAGGCGACGTAAACGCAACTCAACTCGCCGAACTCGGGGTCGATCTCGAAGAGATAACTGTCGAAGGAGTGGCCGTTGTGCGGCGCATCGACCGCCCTGCGCTTGCCGATCGTATCGGCGAATTTCTTGTCCGTGTTGATGTCGTGCGTGTTGGTGCGCGACGTCGCGAAGGAGTCGGCACGCGAGATCGTGCCCGATTTTTCATAGGCGCGGCGCAATACTTCGCGGGCCGACCACTCGCGGTGACAGCAGGGGATCACCCGCTCCGCCGAGGAAAGCGAGGAGCCGTCCATGCCGGGCAGTTTCCAGTAGTTGGCGTAGACGCAGAAGGGGTTGGTGAGTTCCCACGCCGCGAAGTTGCCGGGAGCGCACTCGACCACGTACGCGTGATTCCGGTCGACGAGGAAGAAGAGCAGCGCCCCGTCGATGAGTTTGCGCTCGAACGCACCGCGGAGCATCTCCACGCCCTCCTTCGCGGTGGCGCAGCTGCTCAAAAGCCGGAGCGTTCCCCGGTGCCCGTTGAAATTTTCCGGCGACTCGGGCGGACAGATATCCCCTATCGGCCCCGCTCCGGTGAAGCGCACCGCCAATCCGCGCTCGTTGACGCCGGCGAAGCGGAATGACTTCCGGTTCCCGACGCTCAAAAAACGGTACTTGCCGCCCTCGACCGGCTTTTCCCAACGCAGCAGCAGCGGCACGGGGGTGCCGGAGTTGCGGCAGTTGTGCATCAGCGTCCGCCCGGTCGAAGACCAACGCGGCAACACCATCCAGTCCGTATCGGCGCACACCGTCAGCGCGACGGCGGCGAATACGGCTCCTGTAATGTGTTTCAAGTTCATTGTTTTCCTCCCTCTCTTGGTTGAAAATACATATCACGGAAATCCGCGACCGCTATTTATCCTCGTGCAGACGCTTCAGCATGTCGAGCGTAAGATCAACCAGCTGCTGACCGCCCGCGGGCGAGACCTGGTTGCTTTGCAGCACGGCGCTGTAACCCTTGTTGGCGACAGCGCGCTCGGTGGCGAGGTAGGAGCCGCCGTCCAAGCCAGGGTCGGCGACCAGTTGGACGATGATGGTCTGAACAAAGGGGCTGCGCCCCTGGATCCGGTGCATGAAGTCGAGGAACAGTTCGAAACGGTTGCTCGCAAAGGCGAAATCGCCGATGCGCACCGCGTGGATGTCGGTCGTGACGAACGGATCCTTTTTCTGCGCCTCGTAGCGGTCGAGCGTCCGTTTGCAGCGGTTCATGCGCGAAACGAGAGTGCGGGGGACGGGCTGCCCGGACGCTCCGCCGCCGCCTTTTCCGCGCCCAGTTCCTCATGGATGCGTTTGTCCTCCAGATACTCTTCCTCCGTCACCATGCGCCGGGCGAGTTTGACCGAGGCGACCTCGTGACGAAGTGCCGGAGCGGTCAGCTTGTCCTTCCCCGCCCATTCCAGCACCTCGTCGAAGGCGGCGGCGATGCGCGAAGCGATGTCCTCGGCGCGCAGCAGTTCGCAGAGGTCGTAATCGCGGCGCCGCTTTTCCTCGTCCACGTCGGCAAAGAAGCCCTCGGGATAAGGCAGCCCCGTCCGCTCGATCTCGCGATAACGCTCCGGGTACTTGAGCTTGTAGCGGCGCAGTTCCGCCGCCCGGTAGTGCATCTGCCGCGGCGAAAGGTCGCCCGCCGCCGCACACTGGGCGACGATGCCGATGTCGCCGTACTTGGCGCGGAGCTTCGCCCTCACCGGATGCCAGAACCCGGCGTGAAGCACCCATGCGTGCTCGTTGGTCTGGGCGGGGCACGGCACGTTGACCACTGCCCCCGTCAGCTTGCCCGCCGCATCGAAGGTGAACATGAAATTGGCGAAGGCGTCGGTCCCCGCCTCGTAGTGGCTGAAAAAGTCGTCGGCCGTATTGCCGTACATGCGCCCCCTGCCGTTGACGAAGCCGCCGGCGTTGCGCTGACGCTCCTCGGGGGTGGACTGATCCTTGAGGTACACGGTGCGGCGGCTGTGACCGACGGTCGCGAAGCCGTAGCCGAAGGCGACCGAACCGGGCGCCCTGCTCTGCCATGCGTCAACGACCGCATCGGCGATCTGCGTCGAGATGAAATCCTTGATCTCGTCCGTCGGCATGTATTCAAGGCCCGGCGCCGCGGGCTTGGCGACGGAAAACGACGGTCCCGCATGGGTGTGCGTCGCATTCATGACCAGTTTGTCGGCGGGTATCTCCGGAGCCTTGTCGCGGAGCTTGGCGCGCACCATATCCAAAATGCCGCCTCTCAGAGAGACCATGTCGGCGGAAACGAATATCACCGCGTCCCGACCGTTTTCGAGCACCAGCGCCTCGGCGAGCACCGGCGTGTACTCGCCCAGTGACACCCGCAGGTAGAACTGCCCCGTTATCGCCACCGGTTTGCCGGGATTGAGCGAACGCCGCCCCCACCCGATGTTGAGCGCGGGCTCCGCCGCCCCCAGGGAAAACACTGTCGCCGCCGCAGCCATGATACCGATCATCCTTTTCATTAACACTGCCCCAACTGGATTCCTATGGATAAACAGGACTTAATTTTAAAATACATTTCATTGATCCGCATTTCAAGGCGGCGTTGCGGGCGGATGCGCACGAAGCGCTGGATCAGCCGCACCGGGTTCCAATGGATGTCGTAGTTGATCAGGTAGTCGCAGTCCTGCAGGTTCTGCCCCTCGGAGATACAGTCGGTGGCGATCAGCACGTCGATCTCGTCGTGATTGTCCGGATAAATCAGGTTTTTATTACGAACTTATTCAAAAGTCGAGTTCAAGACGCGGTCAGAGATAAGTCGGGGGTTCGAGTACCCTCTGCTCCACCAGCCTTCAAAAATCCGGCAGGACCCCCTGCCGGATTTTTTTCGCCTTGGCAAGCTATGCGCAGACAAGACGTAAATGGCGAAGCTGAGAAGGCTGTCACGCCGTTTGTCCCGTTTCGTGTCCGGGCACGGCATGGTAGAGCCCGGTCTTACTCCGCTTCTTTTCGATACAGGTATTCCCCGTTACCTCAAATCGGAAACGGAATTCCGGTTCGGAGGAGCTTTTGCAAGCACAATTCCGGTTTCGCTTTCATTGCCGGTATAGAATACGATGAAATGAGAATTTCCACGAGATACGGCATTGACATTTCCCGCATGATGCCATTCTCGGCTTCCCTGCGCAACGATTTCCGGCGCGGACCAGCACAGCGGATTGTCCCAAATGAAATCCGGATCGGCGATCCGGCATTTCAGCTGTCCGGTTCCCCGCTGATAGTAATAGAGCCAGAGTTTTCCCCGGTCCTGAATCAGGGACGGCGTTGATTCATGCACGTCTGTGATATTGGTTTTCATGCGCTTCCATGTTTTCCCGTGATCCGCGGATTCCAGCTGGAATTGCGCCCGTCCGGAAACGGGCATCTTGCCTTCGACTCTGGCGATGACGATGATTCTTCCGCTGCCGAGGTAAACCGCGGAGGGTTCCGTGGGCCAATCCTGTTTTTCCAGACCGGATTCGACAGTCTTTTGTTCCCAGGTTTTTCCATCATCCCGGCTTGTCAGAGTACCCCAGGAATGGACCGAACCTTCCGTGTAGACTCCCGCGAACCAGAGAGACATCAGACCGACGCCGGGAACGGAGAAAATATCGGTGATCTGCATCGGCATGGGATCGGGTCGCAGCTCTGCGATGCTCTGAAAACAGACCCCGTCCTCGGTCCGGTATAGATCGTGATGCCAGTTTTCACCGACGCAGCGGACCCAGATCAGCGCCGCGCCTGTCGAGTCCGCTCCTTTGCCGGTGGCCGATTCCGAGCTTTCCGGCGTATTCACCACCAGCGATTCCGGACTCCAGTTTTTTCCGTCATCCGATGATGTTCTTGCATAGACGCCCCGATTGCGTTCCCCGATGGAGTGCCGCATTCCGCGTGAATACACGCATACGAGTTTATCCTTCAGAACCTGAATGAAAGGCCATGAATTATACCCCCGCACAGACTGCACGGTCAGATTTTCTCCGGGCGCCTGTACGGGTACGATCCGCACGGACAAAACGCCGGTCGGCACATGGCAGGTGTTCCGCGGGTCCTGATTTTCCCGGTCGAGGCGGAGTTCCAGCGGAAGCGAGGGATCGACTTCATAAAACGGTTCCAGTACGATGATCCGAAGAGGTCTCACCGGATTGAGAACGGGTACGTCCGCCTGCATCTCCTCCCGTCCGGGCTGGACAAGGCGGAGACGGTATACGTCGCAACCACTCTCTTGGGATCGCGGTGCGGCGATTTCCGCTTCGATCCGCACATATCTGCCGGGAAGAGCGGAAACCACGGTACGCAAGGATTCCACCGGATTTCTGCCGGGGAAAACCCATGCGGAATGTGATTCGAACCAGTCTTTCACAAGGGATATACTGTCGGCAGCGGGTTCCAGACTGTCCGCTGCAAGAGTCATCCCGTGCTCCGCTGGCTCGGATGATGAGGAGACATTCGGAGCTGCCTTTTTCATATTTCCTTCATTTCCTGAATTATGTGGAAAGTTGTTGTAACAATACGCAGGATTACGACGGAAAAAATCCAGCGTTTGATTTCGAACTTAATATAACCCGGCAAACTAACAAATGATGTCATGGAAGATAAATTTTTCAGAATTTTTTTGGATTTTTTCAACATTACATCAGACCGATTTTGCGGTTGAAAAAATCCGGTCGAAGCGGTAAATTATCGGCAACTCTGCAAAAACGAAAGAGGAAAATGCAAATGAAGAGTTATCCCGGAGGCTTTTATGCGGTCGGTTCCGTGTTGGCTGTCGTCATCGGCTTTCTGCCGTTTCCATCGGGAGCCGAAATCGTTCTGGAAAATCCCGCTTCCGGGGCGGTGGTTTCCACCCGTTCGCCTCAAATGAACCGCTTCCTTTCGACCGATATGAAAAAGGCGCTCGAAATATTTCAGGATAAAAAGCAGCGGGCCGAAATTCGTGCGCACCGGGATTGCGTACCCGTGACTTTCATCTGGCGGTCGACGGACGGCGAAACGGGTCCCTTCCGCATCCGGATCTCCGAACGGGAGGATCTTTCCAACGAAGCACCGCTTTTCATCGGCGAAGCCGAGCAATCCGATGCCGTACTCGTCGCCAACTTCGAGCCGGGAAAGAAGTATTTCTGGAAAATCACAGGAAAGGACAAAGCCGGCAGGGAATGCAGTTCCTCTGTCGGCACGTTTTCTGCGGCAAACGAATTGCCCCGGCAGATGTACATTCCCGCCATACCGAACATGCGCGATCTGGGCGGGCGCATCGGATTGGACGGCAGACGCATCCGTTACGGGATGTTGTTCCGCTCCGCCGGCATGAATGACAATAGCCCCGAAATGATCGAGGATGAAAAACTCGTCCGCCGCAAAAAAATGAAGAAAAGCGACATCACCCCGGAACGCATCGCCCAATACCGCCCCGGGAAAAACCGCATCACCGAAGCGGGACACGAGTATCTCGACCGAGTCATCCGTCTGCGGACGGATCTCGATCTGCGCACCGTCCGCGAAACCGGCAACGCCGACTGCTCCCCGGCCGGAAACAAAGTGCGGTTCGTCAACATCCCGTTCTCCGTTTATGAGAATATCTTCAAGCCGCAAAACCTTCCCGCGGTCGCCGAGATGTTTCGCGTCTTCTGCGACGAAAGCAATTACCCCGTGGTCTTTCACTGCATCGGCGGCGCCGACCGCACCGGGGCGGTGGCATGCATACTGCTCGGAGTGCTCGGGGTCGACGCCGAGTCTATTACACGGGACTGGCTGATGACCGCCAATGCCTACTTCAATATAGACCGTTGGAACAAGCTCGTCGAAGGTTTTGCCGATTATGCCCCTCCGGGAGCTCCGCTGCATAAACAGATCGAAGGTTATCTGCACGCGGTCGGCATCACCTACGAGGAGATTGAGACTTTCCGGGCGATAATGCAGGAAGATCGCACCGCGCGGGCAGCAGCAAAAGACAAATTCCCGGCGGAATTCACGGTCGGGTGCGTGAATTGCGGAAGCTTCCACTACGGAGACAAAGAAACTCCCGAGGCGACTTACCGCGACAACTGGAAAAAAATGGTGCGGGATGCCGATGCGGACGTCTTCTTTTTCGAGGACTTCGGCAAGAAATTTTCGACCGGGAGGGATCCGGGCGAAAAACTGGATATCTGCCACCTTGCAAAAATGCCGCCGGACGAAGTCGCGATTCTGCCGCTGACGCGCGAGATCGACGGCAAAAAGACTCCGCGCTACCGGGCGCTGCGGTTGTGCCGGCTCGTCAACGGCAAACGCATCGCCTTTTACGGCGTGCATCTGGTCGCGGAAGGCCACATTCCGGGAAAAAAACGGAATGCCGAAGGCCGCACCCCTTCGCAGCAACTGCGCAAGCTCCAGTTCGCGGAGCTCATCGAAGACGCGAAAAAATATGATTATGCGGTTCTCTGCGGTGACTTCAATGCACAGATCCCGGAGGAATACGATATTTTCGTCGAGCACGGCTTCACTTTGGCAAACTGCTCCGAACGCTTCGGGACCCACGCCTCGCTGCGGAATATCCCCGCCGACAACATCATCGTTTCTCCGGGACTTGAGATCGTCGATTTTCGTCTGCTCCGCGAAATGAAACTCAATACCGACCATATCCCGCTCAAAGCGGTCATCCGTCTGAAAAACTGACACCGCATTGTTATGCTATTGACCGAAGAATAGCTGCAGCGGCTATAAGTTTTTACTATTCCCTTGGGAACAGTTATTGTTCGTATAACGCTTGAGTCCCGACCTCTCGCTTCTGTTACGAACTTGTTCAAAAGTTGAGCTCAAAACGCGGAAAGAGATAAGGTAGGGCGGCGGATCGCGTAATCTCCACCCGTCTTCAAAAAATCCGGCGTCGAGCCGGATTTTTTTCGCCTCGGCAAGCCGTCTTGCGGCGAATATTCCACGGCGCTTCGGTTGAAAAATTTTTCCGCAGGGGCTATAATAAGCAGCAGGCGGCGCTTCGGTCGGCCGCAAAATGCAATCGGAGTCCCGAACGAAATGATATGCCATGAACCGCTGACGCAAGCGCAGATGCGCCGCAGCCAGAAAAACTACATCCTCTATTCCGCCGTCAACGGAGTATCCTACATGTGTCTGGGCGAAACGGTGATCGTGCTGTTGGCGGTCCGGATGAATATGCCGGACTGGTGTGTGTCGATCATCGGTTCGCTGCTCTTCTTCGGCTACCTGATGATGCCGCTCGGCAAGTGGATGACCTCGCGCGTCGGCGCGGCGAAGACCCAGGCGAACTGCTGGGTGTGCCGCAACTGCGCGGCGCTCGTGGTGGCATCGGGAGTGGTGTTTCATCGCTTCAATATGGACCGCGGCGCGATGGCGTGTCTGCTCGCCGGAGCGTTTTTCTTCTACGCCTTCCGGGCTGCCGGAGTGGTGATGTCGGTACCGTTGGTGGGCGACATCTCGGACGATGCGACCCGGGGGCGGCTCTTCGCCGTGAGCAATTCGTGCTTTTTCGTCGCTAACGCGATAACGATCGTCGTCCTCACGGGGATAATGAATCTCACCGACTCGGTGTGGATGCTCTTTGCCATCGTGGTCTTCGGCGCAGTCTGTGGAATTACCGCCTCGGGGTTCCTGCGCCGCATCGACGAAACCGACGCGCTGATGAAACACGCCGCCAAGCCGCTTTGGGAGGATATCCGCAAAATAATGCGCGACCGGACGATACTGCGGATGATCGCCGCGCGCTTCGCGTTGAATCTGCTCGGCATGATGGCGGGCGGCATCTCCATGCTGACGGTGAAGCGGGGCTACGGCATAAAGGACGGTCAGGCGCTGATCTTCGTCCTGAGCCAGTACATGGCGAGTTCGCTGATGTCGCCGGTGTTTTCCCGGCTCGCCGCCAAGATCGGTCCGCGCCGCACCGTACTGGTCGCCTTCATGCACTCCGGACTGATCATATCGCTGTGGTGCGTCGCGCCGAAAGAGTATCATCTGATCTGGCCGCTGGTGATCTTCTTCGTCGTCGGCAGCACCACGATCGCCGCGTGGAACAGCGTGGGACCGTACTTCCTGCTCGCCGTCCCGGAGGAAAAGCGGACCTCGACCTCCGTCTGCGCCTCGTTCTTCGACGGTGCGCTCGCAGGATTGTGCGCCATGTGCATCGCGCCTCTGTTGCTGCGGCTGGGAGCGTATCTTGCCGCCGGTGAACCGGGGGTACTCAGATACCGGATCTACTATATACTGACTATACCGTTCTTCGTCGCGGGCTTTTTCGTCGTCCGGCTGCTGGTGCCGCTCTCCGACGAAAAGCGGCACCGGCTGGTCGCCTACCGTCGTTGGATCATGATGCAGATCCGCAGCCATCGGCAGGCTTGACTGTCGCTCCCGACGGGGAAAGACGCCGCGAATCAATATTTTGTTTTTTTCTTCCCGCTGCTTGATTTATCGGCTCTTCCGGCTTATAGTACGGAAACCGTCAACCATATCCGGCGCAGATGCGTCCGACGATGCCGAACCAAAACAGGGGAAATATGAGACAGGAACATTTCACCGCGGTTTTCGCTTTGCTCTTCGCTTGCGTATTTTCCGCTGAGGCATGCACCAGCTGGGTTATTCGTCCGGAAGTGACCGAATCCGGCATGATGATCATTCAGAAGATCCTCGACGAGCGTTACAGAGAACGGTTGGACGCCGACATCCGGGTCGCCCCCAACGGCTGGCGCTGGCTGCGCGTCGGCAGTTTCGGAAACGGCGCGTCGATGACTATGAACGAAAAGGGCGTCGCGGTCACTACCAACTGCGGCGACCTGAACGGCGAAGTCCGCTCCTTCCGCGGACCGCGCCACGCGATGGGCTCCGGCGAACTGCAGCGGCTGGTGGCGAAAAACTGCGCCACCGCCGCCGAAGGCGTCGAAATGCTGAAAAACATCGCCCGCAACCGGGTTTTCGTTTACAGCAGCAAGAATTACGGGACCATTCTGCTGGTCGCCGATCCGCGCCGGGCGTTTCTGGTCGAAATCGGCGACGGATATGCCGAAGTCTGCGAGGTCACCGGCGGGATGCACGTCGTCGCAAACGGCTGGAGACTGCCGGGCGGCGAAACCGTCTCGCTGTTGGATTTCCCCAGCGTCCGCAGCCAACGCACGCGAGAAGCCTGCGCGGTCAAGTCGCTGCAGGAAAATCGCGTCGACGACAAATACACCGTCCGCGGCTGCTTCGACACTTCACGCAAGATCCGCCGTCGCCAATTCGACGAGCGGTTCCCCTTCGTGCCGGGGAACCGCAAGGCGACCAACATGTCGCTGGAAACGACCTGCTTCGAGCTCGACCCGGAGTTTCCCGCCTGTTTGAGCTGCGCCTATGTCTCGCTCGGACCGCAGCGGCACACGGTCTATCTGCCGGTTCCGATGGCGGTGAGGCAGCTTCCGGATAAGATGCGCGACGGGCGCTGGGGGCGGATGGCATACGACCATCAGGAGGCATTCGGTCCCGAGCACGCCGACTTGCCGAAGATCCTCGAACTGGAAAACCGGCTTCTCGCGGAGTTCAAGGCGGCTCGCGATCAGGCGCGCCAGTTGCTCAAGGATGGCAAACGGGAAGACGCCGTCGAACTGCTCAACGAGTGTTTCGACCGCCAGTACGCCGAAGCTGACAAACTCATGACCGCCCTTCAGACGGCGGCGACGGAGAAGTCGAAGGCTTCCCCGACGAACGGGACCGCCGAGAGCAAGTGATGACATTCGCATATTGGGATAAATAACGACAATTATCGGATTGCCTTACTTTTCCAAAAAACAGATAACATTTCATATCGTCTTGGCAGGGGGGTAGACTATGATGGTTCAGGGCTTTGGACGCGTCTTGGCGGTCGTGACGGTCGCTTTGGCAACAGCATTTTTCGCAACTTCGTGCGCATCGACGGACAATGCTGCAAAACCGGGTGCGGAACAACCGGCAAAGCGGCTCAAGGTCGCGCTTTATCTCGATTCTGGCAGCGCCGGCAACGGGGTTTTCCACTGGATCCGCCTCATTTCGCACTCGCCGCAGCTCGAACTGCACGGCGTCACCGGCGAAGACGTCCGCGCGGGAAAGCTCGCGGGAATGGACGTATTAGTGATGCCGGGCGGTTCAAGCCCGCGGCAGTACATGTCGTTGAAGGAAGAAGGCGCCCGAAAGGTGCGCGAATTCGTGCGTTCGGGCGGTTCGTATTTCGGCACCTGCGCCGGTCTGGCGTGTGTCCTCAACGATCCCAAGCGGCTGAAGCTGCTCCCCTTCAGCCGCAAGCCCAAATCCGGCGGTGCGACCGCGATAATCATGGTCGAAATTCCGGAAGCCGGAGCAAAAGTGCTGGACATCGCCCCCGGACGGTACAAGGTCCGCTACTCCGGCGGTCCGATCCCGATTACCGGCAAAGATATCGACGGCGGCAGCGGTGAAGTTCTCGCCGTTTACCGGAACACCGTGAGCTATTTCAATCAGCCGGAGGGCAATTTCTTCGGCGAGGCGGCGATAATTTTCGGTCGGCTCGGCAATGGGAAGGTGATCGCCACGGGCTTCCACCCGGAATACTGGGAGAGCACTCATCCGATCGTGTCGGGTTGCTTCTACGCCGTTACCGGGATCAAACCGACCTTCGAGTTTCCCAAGACCAACCCGCGCCCGATCCGGGTCGGCTTCTGGTCATCGGGATTCCCCGACGCCAGCCGCACCGAAGCCATGCTTGCGCTTGACCGCCATCCGGATATAGACGTGCGGATCGTCACTTCGCACGAATTCAATTTGGGCGAGCTCCGCCATCTGGATGCGCTGGTCATCGCCAACGCCGCGGCTGGACTCTACAAAAAGCCCTTGGGCAGCAAGTACAATCAGGAACAGCTCACTGCGTTCATGGATCGCGGCGGCGTGATCCTCGCCTCGGGGACCGGTATCGACAGCGTTCCCGCGCACCGCAATCTGGTCAAGCTGCCGGTCGGCGCCGACTTCGTCAAGCCGGTGCTGGAAAGTTTTTCCGCCCGGTAATTGCCGGACTTGACTTTCAAAGCAGCCGCCGGAATATCTGAAGCGGCAAAATTTCAGGGGTCGACGCCGAACGCGAAAATCGCGACCGAAACGGCGCAAAAACATCATCCGGCGCCTCCGCAATAAATCATGAACGGCGACAAGATACCGGTTGATAAAGCCCC
>Ga0265298_10002352_pt1 | contig 26437 bp, 17 predicted proteins | sample AusTroGonzalo_MG_3_FD_193486 | JGI IMG/M metagenome (GOLD analysis project Ga0265298, IMG submission 193486) | Bovine rumen microbial communities from tropical cattle in Woodstock, Queensland, Australia - Gonzalo_01 | ecosystem: Host-associated > Mammals > Digestive system > Stomach > Rumen ...
GACGGCCGCGAAGGCGAACAAGCAGTATGCCGACGAGAGGGTCAAGGGACTGGAGGCCGACGCGCTCGACCTCGAGGAGAAGATCAGGGACCTCAAGACGAGGCAGGCGGTCGCCTCCACAAACAAGGAATACCAGCAGTATTCCGTGCAGATAGACTTGATGAACCACCAGCTCGAGGCGACGCAGAACAACCAGATCGCCGCAGAGGACGACCTTCCGTCGGCAGACAAGCGGATAGCCAAGGCGCAGGAGCTGTTCGACAAGGAGAAGGGGTCAGTTGACGAGCTCTGCGCGGAGATCGACGATCGCATCGCCGCCGTCAAGGCGGAGCTCGAGGAGTGCCGCGCAGACCGCGAGGCCAAGGCCCGCGCGGTGCCGGATCCGAAGTTCCTCCTCTACTACGAGCGTCTTCGCACGAAGCGCTGGCCCGTGGTCGTGCCGCTGACGCACGACGGCGTGTGCGACGGCTGCCATCTGGTTCAGCCGCCGAGCGTCGGCCAGCTGGTGAGCGCTAACGCGCGCAACGGCGCGCAGGGGCGCGCGCAGAGCATCGTCGCCTGCACGATGTGCGGCCGAATGCTCTACGGCGAAGCTTGAGAATCCATCCGGGACGGCGCGCGGCGACCGGTCGCGGCCCGCGTGGCTGAGGAAAGTCCGGACTCCGCAGGGCAAGGGATCCGCCGGCTGACGGCGGAGGGCGCCGGGAAATCCGGCGCGACGGAAAGCGCAGCAGAAAGCAGGTAGCCGCCTTCGGGCGGTGATAGTGAAAAGGCGGGGCAAGAGCCCACCGGCGCGACGGCGACGAAGCGTGCGAGGCAAGCCCTCCCTGGAGCAAGATCGAATAGGGAACCGACGGGCGGCCCGTCCGGCGTCATCCGAGAGGATGGCTCAAGGTTCCGGGTAGATCGCCTAGAGAAATGACCGGATCCGCCGAAAGGCGGAGAACAGAATCCGGCTTATTCGCCGCGCGCCGCCTCGGGTGGATTCGTTTTTCTATCGTCTTGGCAGGGCGAGCGCGTCCTTGCGCAGGCCCCTGACGGCTCCCGTGATCTTCAGCGGCAGTCCCGACCCGGCAGGGTCGCGCCTGACGACGACGGCCGCGCGTCCGTTCACAAGGCATGCCTTTGCGCCTGAGCCCGACGCCGGCGAGCGGACGTCTGCGTTGCCCGCCGCAGTGAACGCGCCGGGGCCTTCGAGCGAGAACTCGGCTTCGCCGTCCGCAGACGTGTCCGCGACGCCGTACTCGTCGATTACTTCGAGGGCGATTACGGCCGACTCGCCCTCCGCCAGCGATTCCCTGTCCGCGACCAGTTTCGCGGAGAACCTGCCGCACGGTTTCTTGAGCGAGTCTTCGCCGAGATAGCGCCCGTTCCCGTAGGCCATCGCCTTCACCTCGAAGAATCCGTCCGGCGCATCCCACTCCCACGCCCCCGGCGCACCGCGCCTGCGGCGCCCTGCGGACTCGCCGTCCACGAAGAACTCGACTTCGTCTCCGCTCGAGACGACGGCGAACCTGCCCGGCGTCCCGGCGCGCAGCATCTTGACGGTGCTGTCGCGTCTGTTCCACGCCGTGCGCCTCTTCCAGAACCCGTCGCGCCTGAAGCCCATGTGGTCTAGGACGTCGTCCATCGCGGCGGAATCGTCCGCCACCGCGCTCGAGAGGGCGCCGTCGAGCACAAGAAGACCGGTCTCGTCGCATATTTCGCGGAAGCCGCCGCGCGGCGGCGACGATGGGCGCACGGCGTTGGCGCCCATGTCCTTCAGCTCGCGCAGGACCCTGGACGCGGCGGACGCGTCGAACCCGTCGCCGGAGGAGAAGACGGCGGGATCTATCTCCACGCACCTGACGGTTGGCGGCTCCCCGTTGAGGCTCAGTCTGCCGTCGTTGGACACGTTCGCCGTCCTGATCGCGTATTTGTACTGCCGACCGCCGACGAGGCCCTTGTGCAGAAACGGTCTTTCCGGCGTCCAGAGGCGCGGCTCCGCGACGGAGAACTCGTTTGTCACTGGACCTTTCCGCGTGGCGTAGGTGACGCGCATCACGGCGTTGCTCCCGGTCGCTGAAAGGGTCTCGGCGACTAGCGTGCCGGGAAGGGGACTTGACGGGTCGTCGTCGGGGGACTTCGGGTGCAGTATCGCGTCAACTTCGGCCTGGAGGGCCTTCTTGTGCGTCTCGTTCATGGCGACTACGATGTCGCGCAGATGGTGCGGGACCCACCCCTTGGTCCATTCTGTGTCGCGGAAGGCGAGGTCGAAGTCTGCGGGGTCGGCGATTATGTCGTCGGTCGTCCCGGCGAGGCCGTCTGGGCCGGCGGAATACAGCGTCGGGGTCTCGCTTTCGCCGTTGTAGGCGTAAACGTAGTCGTTCCCCCACGGGTCGCGGTTTATCTTCTTTACGTAGGGGCCGTTCCATCCGCGGGCGACCACGCGCTTCGAGGCTAGCTGGGCGAGTCCCTCCTCGGTCGTCGGGAATTTGCCGACGTGGTAGCGGTAGCGCCCCGCCGCGACGGCCAGGTTTCTTATGGACGCCACGGCCTTGCCGCGGTTGCGCCCGGCCACGTCGATTCCCCCGCGCTTGAATATCGCCGAGCCCGCCAGGCCGCAGACGAGCAGCAGCCCTATGACGACCGCCATGTAGTAGGGAAAGCCTCTTCTCGCGCCCGGCGGACCGCCGCCGAGGGCTATGCGCTTGGCCTCGAACTCCCGCGCTATGGCGCGCTTCGCGGCCGCCTTGCCGCGCCGCGAGGCGTTCTTGACGGGAAATTTCCTCCTCAGGCTGCCGTAATCGACCAACTTCAGTACACCTTGATGTAGGTGTCGGCCTTGAGACGGTCGATCCACTCGCGGTAGAGGCGCTCGGACTCGGCCTTCTTCACGTTCGCCTCGACCTGGTCGTACGCCTCGGCGAAGGACAGCCCGGACGACTCGGCGGCGGACTCCTTCCTGACGAGGAACGACCAGCCGTCAAGCTCGATCCAGCCGGAGACCTCCCCGTCGCGCAGCTTGGATATCGCGTCGCAGATCTCATCCCTGAACTCGTCGCGGGGGTTGATGTCCTTCCAGAGCCCGCCGTCCTTCGCCCGGCTGTCGGAGGAGTGCCGCCTCGCGAGCTCATCGAACGGCGTCTTGTCGAGGCTCTCGGATATGGTCTCGCGCAGCGACGCGTTCTCCGGGGTGAGGACGATCACGGACACGGTGACGCGCTCGCCCTTGCGGTACCGCTCGGGGTGGTCGCGGAACTCCGCCTTCATCGCCGCCGGGGACGCCCGCACGTATTTGTCCACGACGTTCCAGCGCATGGCGCTGACGACGAGGTCCTCCTTTATCTTGCCGCGCCAGTCGCTGTACGGGATCTTCTGAGCGGCCAGGGCCTCGACGAGCTTGTTCCTGTCGCCGTCGAACGCCTCCCTGGTTATCGTGCGCACCCTGTCCTCGACAACCCAGTCCTGCATGGTCATCTTGGAGCCGGCGGCCGCCTTCAGTATGAGCGAGCGCTCTATGAGCTTGTTCAGGAACTCGGCGAAGCGCGATTCGTCCTGCTCGCCGGCGCGGCGCATCTCGCCGCGCACCTCGCTCTTCAGTATCGTGGTGTCGCCGACTTTCGCCGCGACTCCGTCCACGTCAACGGACGCCGCGCACAGGAGCGCGGCGGCCGTCGTCGCGGCGGCAACTAGCGTCTTCATCTTCAGGGGCCTCCCGTCGCCGCGTCAGAGCATGGCCGCGATGCCTGCGCCGATCATGGGCGCGTCCTCGACCTGAGGGACGATCTCGTAGTGGACGTTGCGGCTCTTGACGAGCAGGGCGTCAAGCTCGGTCTTGACGGTCTCGGCGAACGGGATGGCGCGGGTCTTGTAGTACGTCGATCCGTCGGCGTTGATCGCCACGGGAGCGGACTCGTCGGTGCCGCCGCCCGACTTGATCGCGAACGCCGCGAGCTGCACGGCCGTGAGGACCGCCGCGCGCTCGAACACGGGCACGCCGAGCCTCTTGGCGAGCTTCGCGTCGTCGGGGTCTGCGAACGCCGCGTCGAGGGGATTCGCCCGCCCCGGCTTCTGGAACGACGCGCAGAAGTTGTCGAAGTCGATAGTCTCGAGCGACCCCAGGCCGGAGACCGCCGCCGCGGCCTTCTGGGAGAACATCCCCTCCTTCGAGGCCGCCTTGTATATCTCAAGCCCCAGCGAGCCGAGGTACCCGCCCGCGATCTTCTTTTCGAGGAGCCCCACGCCGGGATTGCCGCTCTTCGCGTCAACCGCGTCGTCGAACACGCTGTGCGGGGCCTTGTCGAACGCCCCGGACTCCGCGTTTATGATCATCGAGCCGTCCGGGTCGAGCCCGCTCAGCTTGGCTATGTTCGCGTTCTTCTCGACATACGCGGTGTTCGTGCCGGTGCCGAGTATGAAGCCGATGTACGACGAGTACGACCTGTCGCCTTCGACGGCCTTCGCCGCCAGGAGGGTGGCGACGGTGTCGTTGACCACGGCGACGGCCTTTGCGCCGGACCGCTCCCTGAGCTCGCGCCCGACGTACTGCCCGACGATCTCGGGAGCCTCGATGTTCTTGGTCCAGTGCAGGAGGCGCGCGTCCAGGTCGGGGGTCGCCTCCGCCGCGTAGGAGAAGCACCAGCCGACCTTGCCGACCGTGGCGAGCCCTTCGAGGCGCTTGACCTCGGATACGAACGGGGCGTAGAACCCTTCGACGTCAACCGCTCCCTTCGTGCCGGGCATCGGCTGGTTGCGCCGCTCCTCTATGGCCGGCGGTATGGAGACTATGCCGCCGCGGAAGTTCGTCCCGCCGGCGTCCAGGACGGCCGCCTTGGAGCCGGCGGGGATCTTCCCGTCCACGCCGACGTACGCGGGAATCATCAGCAGCGACGACTTCTCGCCCCGCAGGCCCTTCTCCATCTCGGAGAGAAACGCGCCGAGCAGGGCCTGCCTGTCCGTGTCGGCAGCGGTGACGAACCCGCCGTCCTTCAGAAACGCCTCAGGTGTCTTCATGTTCCATCAGTCCTTTCGTTAGGTTGACCCATTCTTCGTTTGAGAGCTCTTCTGCCCTTGCCGTAGATTTTACCAAATCTTTGAGTGAATTGCCAAGTTGCTTCCGTCTCTGGGCGAACGCCCGCCGGACGATCGTCCGGAACATCTTGCGCCCCTCGTCGCCCAGCCACTCGTTCCTGAAGTGCCTGTCGAGCCTCACGACGGAGGAGCCGACGGACGGCCTCGGCCAGAAGCAAGTCGGCGGGACCTTCCGCAGGATCTTCACGTCGTAGTCGAGCTGCGCCAGCACGCCGGCGAGGCCGCGGGTCTTCGACCCTTCGCGCGCCGCAAGCCGCTCCGCGACCTCCGTCTGGACCATGACGGTCATGGACGGGATCCGCCGCGACGACGCAAGTTCGATGAGGATGCGCGTCCCGCACTGGTAGGGGAGGTTCGACGCCATGATGTCGAACTCCTTCCCCCGGCAGCCGCGCTCCACGAAGGCAAGCGCGTCGCCGGCCACGGTCTCCAGCGACGGCGGGCTCCCCAGCGCCTTCCAAAGCCGCTCCGCGAGGACCGGGTCCTTCTCGACGGCCGTCACGACCGCCCCGCGCGCGAGAAGCTGCTCGGTGAGCGCTCCCAGCCCGGGGCCGACTTCGAGGACGCGCTTGCCAGTCGGGTCCCCGAGGCCCTCGAACGCCGCGTCCGCGATGGCGGAGAGCGTGTTGCGGTCCACGAGGAAGTTCTGCCCGAGCGTCTTGTTCGGACGGAAGCCGTTTTCGGCGCACCACGCCTTTACCTGAGACGGACTTGAAAGGTTCATCAGAATATCCTGTCTAGGATCTTTATGTATTTCCACTCCGGGTCGTCGATAGGCCCGCGCACCTTGTACTCCAGCAGGAGCTTGGTGAACGGGAGCGTGACCGGGTGGACGATCCGGCCCGCGAGCGACTCCTTTTTGAGAAACTGCACCCGCACGGTGAAGTCCAGGTCGTCGGTCTCGATGTCGTACTTGCCCCAGCCCTTTATCGAGATGAGCCCGCCTTCGATGTAAACGTTGTCCGAGATGAACACCCCGTCCTTTATCGTGAAGTCCGCCGACGCCTGGGTCTGGTTCACTAGGAAGGACACTCCCGGTATCTTCTCCGCGAGAAGCTCCGTGAGGCCCGCGAACAGCTTCATCTGCGCGAGATGCCCGTCCGTTATCTTCAGCGAGCCCTTGCCGTTGAGGGTCCTGACCGAGTTCGTCGCCGTGCTGCCGGACGCCTCCATGTCGATGTCCACGCGCCCGTCGCGCTCGCCGAGGTCGAACTTGAGCGTGTCCGCGAGCTCCTCCAGAGACCCCCCGCGGTACTTGCTCTTGGCGCGGAACCAGGACTTGTCGATGTCGAAGTCCACGAAGCGCACCTGGCTTTCGCATTCGATCCGCCCGCCGGTCTTGCCGTTCGCGCCGAACTTCAGGTTGAGCGTGTCGCGCTCGAACGAGCATTCGCCCTCGACGTCGTCCATGCGGAACCCGTTGAAGGCCCCGTGGCGCAGCTCGAACTTTCCCGCGAGCCTGTTCGCGTCGAGGTCGTCCGCTTCCGTAGCGACCGTCCCCTGCAAAGTGACGCGGGGCGCGGTGTAGCACTTCATGAAGCAGAAGTCCTCCGGCGTAAGGAGGTCGTCGGGGGTCATGCGGACGTCGTCGTCGAAGGCGAGGTCGCTCGTCACGTCCAGCCCGACGCGGTACCTGCCGGATTCGTTGTCAACCGTCAGCACGCCGCCTATGCGCCGGCCCTGGTGGTCGACCGCCTCCGATAGCGAGATCCTGAGGTTCGTGACCTCGTTCGTGGCTTCGTTGCGCAGCGAGAAGTCCACCGTGCCCTTGGCGTGGTCCAGCGCGACGCCGTCGTACCGGCCCATGGCCGGCTCCAGCTCCAGCCGCATCGAGAAGTCCCCGGTCGTCAGGTTCGCTTCGAGCCCCATCCTCGAGGGGATGGGCTCCCTCATCTCCGTGAACGCCGCGACGTAGGGAATCGCGCTCTGGACGTCCATCGTCTCCAGGAAGGGCATGATCTGCGCGTGGCGGACGCGGCCCCACAGTTCGCCGCGCGCCTTCTGGGCCGGGACGTCCATCTCGAACCTCCCGGCGAGGCGCGTCCGGCAGTCCCGGTCCGGCAGGGTCACGGAGACGTCCTCGAGGACGATCCGCCCGCCGCCTGAGACGACGGTGGCGACGGCGCGCTCCGGCTTCACGCCGAGAATCGACGGGTTCTCCAGCGTAAGGCGGAACTCCGGCAGCTCCGGGACTTCGAAGACGAGCGGTTCGGGCTTCCATTCCGCGTTTTCGTCCTCGGGCTCGTAGTAGCTGTCGGGCAGCCGCTCGTATTCGGCTTCGACGATTCTCACGGCGGAAGCGAAGACGTTGACGTGGATTGAGCGGGCGACCGCGACGGGACGCTCCATCGAGTTCTCGCGCGCCATGTCGTACACCCGCACCCCGGACATCCTGAAGCCGTGGCGGAAGCCGAACGCCGCGTTGTCGCATCTCACGAGGAAGTCCTTTGTGGAAATAGCGTCGGTTATCCTGGATACTACGAACGACGGCAGCCGCTGCTCCCTGAACAGGAGGCTCGCCGCGAACAGCAGAACCAGGAAGAAGACGGTTTTCAGCGTCTTCCACAGGATGGAGAAGAATGTCTTTACGCGCCTCAAGCCCACTCTGCGGATCTCCGCTGTTGGCAGCCCCTAGGAGAGTCGAACTCCTCTTACCTGGATGAGAACCAGATGTCCTAGCCGATAGACGAAGGGGCCAAGATGTTGGTGCACCCGGTGGGATTTGAACCCACACACCTTGCGGCACCAGAACCTGAATCTGGCGTGTATGCCAATTTCACCACGGGTGCTACACGAAGCAATAGTATCTCAAATTCTCGCCGAAAAGTCAATACCCAATTTTTCAGGTGCGATTTTCGGCGTTTATTTTGGTATAATACCTCGCAAATGAACGTCAACAACCTCGAGAAGTTCCTTGGAAAGATACGCGCCGGCGAGACGCCGCTCGGAATCGCCGTCACGTTCACTGACAGCGCCGTGACCGAGCTCGCCTGCGCGGCGGGCTTCGACTTCATGTGGTTCGACGGCGAGCACGGCGAGTTCGGCCGCGAAAACGCCATGCAGCACCTGATGGCCGTGCGCGGGACCAACGCCGCGAGCCTCTACCGCGTTCCTGCCTGCGACCACACGGAGATAAAGCGCGTCATCGACTTCGCCCCGGCGGGCGTCATAATACCCATGGTGATGGACGAGAACGACGCCGCGCGCGCCGTCTCGTACTGCCGCTACCCGACTCTCGGCGGGACGCGCGGGTTCGGTCCGAGGCGCGGACTCGACTACGGCGCCGCCGACTTCGCGAAGTACATGGAGGATTCCGCCCACGACCCGCTCGTCATAATCCAGCTTGAGCACGTGGACGCCGCGAGGCGCCTTGACAGGATCCTCGAGGTGCCGGGGATCGACTCCATAATCGTCGGCCCCTACGACTTCTCGCTCTCGATGAAGAAGCCCGGCCAGTTCGACGACCCTGAGGTCTCCGGGATGTTCGACGAATGCTGCCGCAAGATCCGCGAGAAGGGGATTCTCCTTGGCTGCTACACGGAGTCGAACTTCGACGTCTGGAAGCGCCGCGGCGTCCAGTACATGGCGATCAGGAACGACACGAGCGCGATGTTCGAGGGCTGCAGGCTCCAGATTTCGCGCGCGAGGGAGGCGCTCGCGAAATGAGGCCGAAGCCAGACGTCGAAGGCGTCCGCCGCGCGCTTGAGGCGAACCGCGCCGCATACGACGCGATCCGCGCCGGTCTGCGCGAGGGCATGACGGAGCGCGACGCATACGCGCTCGTCGCCGAGGCCGTGGACCGCGTGTGCGGCGGCGAGCCGCACGAGTTCATAGGCGATTTCGTAGGCGGCCCCCGCGCCGGCGCGATCGAAGGCCCGCCCACAGAATACGCGCTGAAGAAGGGCGACCTCTTCATTCTCGACCTGTCCGTCAGGCGCGGCTGCGCATGGAGCGACACGTGCAGGACCTTCTTCGTGGGCGAGCCGACGCCGCGCCAGCGCGAGGCGTACGCCGCCGTCCTCGCCTGCCAGGAAGCCGGCGAGCGCATCATGCGTCCGGGCGTTGCCGCGACGGCGGTGAGGCCGCCGATGATGGAGATACTCGAACGGCGCGGCTTCGCCGGTCTGATGCCGCACCACGGCGGGCACCTCGTCGGCCTCGCGCCGTACATGAAGCCGGCCTTCGAAGACGGCTGCGAGGGCGCGCTGGAGGCCGGCGACGTCTGCACTCTGGAGCCGGGCGTCTATGTCGCCGGCGAATGGGGCATACGCGTCGAAAACGACTATCTCGTGTCGGACGCCGGCGCGGAGAACCTCTTCACATATCCTCGTGACATCGGGCATTTCATAGTCTGACGGGCGGACGATGGCGGTGCTGTTGCCAGCGTTTGTCGCGCTATTCATGCTCTCGGCGCTCTTCTCCGGGTCGGAGACGATGCTCTTCTCGCTCACAGGGGCGCAGCGCGCCCGCATACGCGAGCGCTCCGCCCGCGCCGACAGGGCCGTCTCTAAATGCCTTGACAACTCCGCGATGCTGCTCTCGACGATTCTCGTCGGCAACACCATCGTGAACTTCGCGATAGCGACGGCGGGGTATTTGATCTTCGAGCGGGAATGGCCCGGGTGGGGGTTCGCGTCCGTGCCGGTGACGACGGTCGCGCTCCTCCTCTTCGGCGAGATAACGCCGAAGCGCCTCGCATTGCGCCACGCCGAGCGTTTCGCGCCGCATTGCGCGAGGTTCCTCCTGTTCTGCCGGGCGGCGCTCGCCCCGTTCAACGCCGTCTTCAGGTTCTCGTCCCGCGCGTTCGCCGGCGCGATAATGCGGGAGAGGCGGGCGCTCTCTGATGCGGAGCTGGTTTCCGTCGTCGAGGCCGCCGCAGAGAAGGGCGACTTCGCAAAGGCCGACGCGGAGATGATAGAGGGAGTCCTGAGGCTTTCGGAGCTTCATGCTAACGACGAGATGACGCCCCGCGTGGACATCGAGGGCGTCGATTCGGAGCTCCCGGCGGCCGAGCGCGAGCGCCGGATCAAGGCGTCGCGGCACCGCTTCCTCCCGGTGTTCAGGCGCACGGCCGACGCGATCGAGGGCGTGTACGACCGCGAGACGGGCGCGACGGAGGACGCCCTCTTCGTGCCGGAGCAGGTGCCTCTGGACGACCTTCTCGTCACGTTCAGGAAGTCCGGGCGCGTGATGGCCGTCGTCGCGGACGAATACGGCGGGACTGCCGGCATAATCACGCTCAACGACGTGATGGAGATCATAATGGGCCCGAGCGTCTTCGACAGGCGCTCCGACGAGCCGGGGATCGTCCGCGAGTCGCGGCGCACGTGGACGATCGACGCGAATGCGTCGCTTGACGAGATAAACCGCGAACTCGGCATCGAGCTGGAGGCGGAGGACTCCGACAGGCTCTCCGGATGGGTGGCGTTCCACGCCGAGCGCATACCGCACGTCGGCCAGCAGATCGAGGCGCAGGGCTGCAGGGCGACCGTGCTCAAGCGCCGCCGCCGCCGCGTGACCTCCGTGCGCCTCGAAGTCCTGAAGTACCCGAAGGCGGGCGACGACGACGAGCTGATCGCGGAGACCGACGAACGCGCCGAGCGGGCGGAGGAGGACAAGTGAGCGGCGCCCTGCTGTTCTCGGCGATTTGCGTTGCGTCGCTCGCGCTCGCCGCGTTCTGCGCTGGCGCGGAGACGGCGTTCATGTCGGTGTCGCGCGGGCGCATCCTCCATCTCGCCCGCTCCGGCAGCGCGGCTGCGGCGATTGTGCAGCGCGCCGTCGGCAGGATGTCCGAGACTATCGTGACGCTTCTCGTCGGCAACAACCTCGCGCACGTCGTCTTCTCGTCGTCCGCCGCCGCCCTCGGCGCCCGCGTCTTCGTCGGCTCCGCCGCCGCGCTGACCGCCTGGACGGCAGCCTCCGCTTTCGCCGTGCTGTATCTGGGCGAGTTCCTGCCGAAGCTGTTCTGCGCGACGCGCCCCCTCCAGAGGAGCCTCGCGCTCGCCCGCGTTTTCAGGTTCATGTCCGCGCTGATGTCCCCGTTCACCAGCGTCGCGTTCGCCGCCACCGGGCTCTTTTTTGGGAGGGAGCCGCCCAAGGAGAAGATAACCGGCGGCGAGATTCTGCGCATCCTCGAGGACCGCAAGGACGGAGTGAAGCTCTCCGATTTCGAGAGCGCCCTCATATCGAAGCTTCTCGTCCTGCGAAGGAAGGGCGAGGACGTGACCGTGGATTCGCTTCTCAAGGCTATAGACGAGGAGGACCTGTGAAGAAACTTCTGTTTCTGGCCGCGCTTGCGGCGGCGCCTGCGGCACGGTGCGCGGACGCCGTGGAGATCGGTGGCGTCAAATACGAATGCCGCGACGGGATGTGCATGCCGGTCGGCGAAGCGCCTTTCGGAATGGATCTGCCCTCGCCAGCCGAGGATGCCGGCGCTCAGCCGGCGCGGATGCTCTCAGGCTACGTAGGGCCGGACGAGTTCGTCGCCTTTCTGGAGGGGCGTGATTCTATCTGGATGGCGGTTCTAGAGGGGCGTGTTCCGTTCTGGATGGCGGTTCGGAAGGAGGGATTAATCTCGTTCTGGACGGCGGTCTTGAACGCGCTGGCGAGGGGATTCTTCTCGTTCTGGGTGGCGATTTTGATCGCGCTGGTGGGGGGATTCTTCCTCAATCTGACGCCGTGCGTCCTTCCGCTCGCGCCGGTAACGCTGATGGTGATAGGCCGTTCTGCCGCGAGGGGAATCATGTTCGCCCTCGGGCTTTCCCTCGCGTACGGACTTCTGGGCGTCTTGTCCGCGCTGTTCGGGTCGGCCTTCGGCGCGCTGCAGGGCTCGCCGTGGTTCAGCCTCGCGGTAGCCGTGCTGTTTGTCGCGCTTGGCGCGGCGTCCCTCGGGCTGTTTAGCATAGACCTGTCACGCTGGCGCAGCTCTGCCGCAGCGGCGGCGTCGGGAATGGCTCCGATGGCGTATTCCTTCTTCATGGGCGTCGTGTGCGCGGCTCTCGCCGGCGCGTGCGTGGCGCCTGTCGTGTTCTCCGCGCTCGCGTATTCCGCCGCGCTGTCCGCGTCCGGGTGCGTCATCGAGGCCGTCGCGCTGCCGTTCGCGCTTGGGCTTGGCATGGCCGCGCCGTGGCCGTTCGCGGCGGCGGGGCTCAAGGTGTTCCCGAAGCCGGGGAAGTGGATGCGGGTAGTCAACTTCGCGTTCGCGGCGGTCGTGCTCGCTCTAGCCGCCAAGTACGCATATCTCGCCTGGAGGGGCTTCGCAGGCGCGAAGGGCGGCGGAGACGTCGCGTTCGCCGCGGTGTTCAAGTCGCCGGAGGAGTTCTCGCTCGACGGGCTGAAGAGGCCAGTCCTAGTTGACTGCCGGGCGTCGTGGTGCGGCAACTGCGCGGCGATGGAGCGGACGACGCTGCGCGACCCCGCCGTAAAGGAGGCGCTGTCGCGCTTCACGTTTGTCGCCATCGACGCCGAGGACATTTCCGCGCTGAAGCGACAGAAGGGCTTCGCCGCCGTCGTCGGCCTCCCGGCGTACCTGGTGTTCGAGTGACAGGGCAGCGACATAGATGGCGATAAGGCTGGAGACTAAGCATTCGATGCTCAGGCGGTGCCGAGGCTGGGATTACCGCCAGCCGTGCATTTACCAGATTACGCTTGTCCTGGCCGATCGCAAATCAAAGGCGCTGGGGCGGCTGGCGATCCAGGGGCGGAAAGACTTGGGGCTGCCGCCCCAAGCACAGGACAGACCGCTCTCGGCACAGGACAGACCGCGCCAAACGCAGGGCGGTGTGCTCTGTCCGGTACTCGGCGCGGGAGCGCCGAGCGCGACACGGTGCGAGAACTCGGTGGGTTCCGTGCTTGCGGCGGCAGCCGCGAGCTATATCGCCCTCACCCACGCGGGCGAGGCGGTCAAGGGCGAGTTTATGAGAATCGGCGAGCATCACCCAGAGATCAGGCCGCTCTTCATTCAGGTAATGCCCGACCATGTTCATTTCATCATTCATGTGACAAGGCCGATGGCGCGGCATCTCGGCCAGGCGATTGCGGGCTTCAAGGCGGGCAGTTCAAAGGCCGCCATCGGCAGGGGGGCTCTTTGGGCAGAGGGGTTCCAAGATACGATTCTCTTTCACGAGGGCCAGCTCGACTCGATGTTCAACTACCTTCGCGACAACCCGCGCCGCCTCGCGGTAAAGCAGCTCTATCCCGAGCTGTTTAGGGTGAGGAATGATTTGGTCTTGACGCTGCCGCGCCAAGCACAGGACAGAGGGCTGCCGCCCCAAGCACAGGACGGGGTGCGCCAAACGCAGGGCGGTGCGCTCTGTCCGGTACTCGGCGCGGGTGCGCCGAGCATCAAGGCCCATTTCTCGGCCATCGGCAATCTCTTTCTTCTCGACTCGCCCAATATCGTTCAGGTGCAGTGCTCGCGCGCCTGTTTCGCTTACAAGCGCGTTCCTAAGACTCGAAACTGCTGTTTCGGGCAGATGACAGGGGCTGGAGGGCGCAAGATCGCCCGCGATGCCGCTGGCGCTCCTGTCATAGAAAAGACAACGCCCGAGTTCGAAGAGAAGCGCGACGAGCTGCTCGCCGCCGCGAAGCACGGCGCGGTCTTGATCTCGCCTTGCATCTCCGACGGCGAGCGCGAGATCGCGAGGCTTGCCTTCGCGGCGTCGTTGCCGGTGATCGCGCTTCGGAACATGGGCTTCTCGCCGCTCTACAAGCCAGGCGGCAAGCTCTTCGACAAGACGGCGGACGGCAAACTTCTTTTGCTTGCTCCCGCCGCCTGGCCTTACTCGACGAGCGAAAAGCCAATGACGCGCTTCGACGCATGTGCATTGAATCGCATCGCCCAGCTGATTGCAGGCGATGGCGCGGCTGTGATAAACTACAAAGGCATGCAGCCCGGCGACATCGACCGCCTCGTGCGCGAGGCGGTCGCCGATGGGGGTTCTGACAACGGCCGGCATGTTTGACTTGGCGTTCGGGGATATGGTATCATACGCGAAATAACGCAAATGAAAGCGAGAGAATGAAAACAAGGCTATTCCTGGCGGCGGCTCTCGCCGCCGTCGCAGTTTCGGCGTCCGCCCGCTCTGAGTGGCCGTTCATCGTCATCCGCCACACCGGCGCCATTAACGCCCGCCCCGACGTCTTTGAGAAGCTCATAGACTGCCACCGACGCCATCGCGGGGCGTGCGACGAGTTCTGGTTCGCGGCCGGCGGCAGGAACACGCCCGACGCGGTGGCGAAGTCCTGCGCGGAATTCGCGCGGTTCCGTCCGCTCTGCGAGGAGGTCGGCATAGCGCTTTCCTACCAGCAGGGCCTCACACTCGGCCACGGCGAGGCTCACGACGGCAAGCCGAAGCCCGGCGAGCAGACGTTCTCCGGCGACGTCTGGCAGGTCGATCAGAACGGGAACGCGATTCATTTCCTCTGCCCGCGCTCGCCCGAAGTCCTCGCCTACGAACGCGCCTACGCGAAGGCGGTGATGAAGACTGCGCAGCCGGCCTCGTACTGGCTGGACGACGATCTGCGGCTCGGCGTCTGCAAGCCCCAGGGCTGCTTCTGCGACAGGTGCATCGCCGCGTTCAACGCGAAGACCGGCGGCAATTGGACGCGCGAGACGCTCGCCGCGAAGCTGTTCTCCGGCGGCGCGCGCGAGCCGGTCCGCCGTGAGTGGCTCGACTTCAACGCGGAGGCGCTTGCGGTCTATGCCGCCGAGGTGCGCAAGGCCGCGGACGAGCTGAAGAGCCCGTGCCGCCTCGCCTACCAGTCGGTATGGTCCGACTCCGTCTATACCGCGAGCAGCTACCGTCCGCTCCTCGAGGCGCTGTCCGGCCCGGCTCGGCAGCGCGTCGGCATCCGCCCCGGCGCGGGCTACTACGCCGAGGCCGAGCCCCGCGGCATGGTGAAGAAGTGCCTTAGCGTCGCCCGCGAGGCAGAGCGGTGCCGCGATTACGGCGGCATTGTCGCGAGCGTCTGCTACGAGCAGGAGACGTACCCGCGCCATGTCCTCCACAAGTCGCCGGGGGCGATAATGACGGAGTGCGCGCTCGCGCTGGCGTCGGGCTGCGATTCGATTTCCCTCTACTGGTATTCGCAGTCGGACCCGGAGCCAGTCGAGGAATACGACCGGTTCGTGCGGACGCTTGCCGGGGCGAGGCCGTACTTCGAGCGCCTCGCGGAGTCCACCCGCAGGACGCGGCTCGGCGGCGTGGCGCGTTTCCTTGGCTCGGCGGCGCTGGAGACGGCGGACTTCGACCTTGCCGACGCCAAGGACTTCGACCTCGCGGCGGCGGGCGTTCCCGTGACTGTCGCGGAGGCGAACCCGAAGGCGTGGTACCTCACCGCCAAGTCGCGCGCCGCGCTGACCGACGCCGACAAGGCGACGCTCGCGGCGGGCGGCGTCGTGAAGGTTGACGACATTGCGAAATATCCTCTCGCCAGCCGCCGCAAAAAGCTGCTGGACGACCTACGCCGCGACCGGCGGGAACTTCCCAGTCCGCATCGATGCCACGCGCGCGTTGCGAATCCTGCCGCGCGTCCGGGACGACGGCACGCTCGACAGCGTGACGATCCTCAACCTCTCCATCGGCGACACGGACGAGCTGAAGGTGCGCGTGCGCAATCCAGCGTCGGAAAGCGCGGTAATTCAGGGCGTGAAGGGTGGCCCGGCGCCGATTGCAATGGAACGCGGCGCTGCCGAAAACGAGCGCGTCGTCACGATCCCGAACCTCGCGGGCTGGCAGATCGCGACGGTGTTCCTGTAATGGGTTGGCGGCTTGCGGGGCAAGCCGCCAACCCATTGCGTCAGTGGTACGCTCGCTCCGCTCGCTTGGGTTCAGGGCTTTGGGGTCGTTGCATGGCAAGTTCCGTCGTCAGCCCAAGACGACCTCAAGGCCGTCGCTCGCGGCCCGCAGCGAGTCGGGCAGCTCTGCGTCTATCTTCTCAGCCGGCCAGCCCCTGTACTTGATCCCGAGGTGGGTGATGTACGCAGGCTGACCTTCCGGCGGCGCGTAGCGTCCGTTCTTCTTCAGCATGGCGACTGTGCGGGCGACGGCCTGGACGCTTGAGTGGACGAACATCCTGAAGTCCTCGTCAAGGTCGCCGTCAGTCGCCTCCATTATGAAAGCCGTAAGGGCCGCCGGCTTCGCGACGTAGGGGGCGCTCGCGGCGTACCGGTCGAAGTTCTCCGGACTTATGTGCGGGTCGATTCCGATCATGCGGGCGGCGTCGCCGGGAATCCCGCCGGTGTCGGTGGCGTAGAGAAGCCGCGACTGGCCTTTCTCCACCAGGTACAGCGACGTGCGTTCAAGGACGCCGTCCGTCACGCGGGAGGTGCTGTGGTTCGCCGGAACGCCCGTGATCCTGAGTCCGCACTCATCCACGGCGCGGCCGAAGGGGAGGGCGACCACCTCCGGCGCCGGCAGCGAGAGCTCGGCCGCAGCCTCTTCTACTTGGCGTCGCGCCGCCGCGGCCCATGTCTCCTGCACGTACATCCGCTTCACGCCGACTTTGACAGCCGCCTTGGGATTGTAGTGGTCGCCGTGCGAATGGGTCTGGAAGAGGACCTCCGGGCGGCAGCCCTCCGGGAGCATGTCGAACGAGCAGTTCGTGAAGTCGATGAGGACCTTCCCGTCGAGAAGGACGCTCGACTGCCGGCGCATGTGCGGATTCTTCTCGGCCCATTCGCGCTTCCATCCCGCCGCCCCAGAGCCCAGGAATCTGACGCGGATTCCGCGCTCTGCGCTGGCGGAACACGCCGTGTCGGCTTCAGTGGCCGGTTCGGCGTCGCCTGATGCTGACAGCGCGGCGGTCGCGGCGGCCGCCGCAATGAAATCTCTTCTTGTAGTCATGGTGGCTGATATGATGCCATTTCAATCTCGATAAGTCAAGTGGCGTAACTTTGCATTTGACAGGGGGGGGGGTGCTTTTGGTAAAATATGGGTGCAATCGAGGTTCGTCACACTCTGCAACGAAAGGATGAGTCTATGAAAAAGCTGGCATTTGCCGCAGCAGTGGCGGGTGCGCTGACATGCGCCGCGTCTGACAGTTCCTACACCTACACCCCCGGCAATGCCAATCCCGGCGCGGGCGTGACCATCACATACGATGGCGAAAACAACATCACTGCGCTCACCGCGACGCCGACAGGCGGCGGCACGATCACCCTCACAGGCGGCGCGGCGACTTTTGCCGACGGCGCGACAATCACGCTTGCGTCTTCCGGCACGGTCTCGTTTGCCGAGAAGGTGACAACGCTCGGCGCGCTCACCATTGTCCGTGGCGATGAGGCGTATTGCGTCTGGACGGGGAGTGCGCTTACCGATACAGCTGTAAGCACAGGAGTTAATGCGGCATTCAGAGGTCTTAGCCGTGATGATTTAGTGGATTCGTCACTCGTAGTTGTCGGTGCTGCCGATGGACCTTGTCCTGGTCGTTTTCATTATGTGGACGGTCCCTCCAGCGGAATCTACACGCTTAATAATGTAAGACCGGACTACACTTTCTCCATTCGTCCGCAATTGAGCCAAGCCGATGGTATCATTACAGGTGTACGTTGCATAACAGGTTCTCGTTCAGATCAGTTCGCGGAATGGCCAGACAAAAATAACATGTGGCCAAGCAAGAGTCTTGAACACTATTGTTCAACTGCGACGGCGAATAACAATAAAGTCACGCGGATTGGCGACGTGTCGGCGATGAAGCTTACCAAGATCATCATTCGCAGGAAGGGGATGGCTGAAAAGGTGTGGGTGCGCTTTGACGGCGGTGCGACGCTGGGCGGCACTACGTCAATAGGTGTGGGCGTTGAAGCGGTGCTGGGAGTTGCCGAAGGCGACGGTGTGGCAGAGCTTGTCCATCCGATTACCGGTGATGGTGACATTCGTATCGCTACGGTTACGACCTCTGGTGGTTCTTCATATTTTGAGCCGTTCATTAACACGAGCTGGCAGGTTCTCGCCTCGAACCGTTCGCTTTCGACGTTGTCGGGGCTTTCTGGACATATGTTGGGCGGTAGCCACAACTATTCCCAGCATGCCTCTATCGGCGGCTCTCCGACAGACGCCTATCATATCAAGTATAATCCTGCCAATGATACGGCAACCTGCCAATTCCAGTATTGGACTGGAAGCGGGCTTAAGTACGTCAAGGCAAAGCTTCGTCAGAATGGACTCAATGTTGAGATACAAGGTGTCGCCGCGGGGTACTATACCAATAGCCAGTACAACTACAACACGAATGATCCGCATGATTTCGACAACGATACGGACAACGCCAATTTCGCAACATCAGAGACGGCTCAGGGATATGGCATTCACTACATCACGGCGACATTTGCCGGTGCGTCTAAGATGGGCATTGCTAAGCTCTATAGTACAATGAATGCTATGTCTGGAAGCACATTGACGTTCGACGGAAGCAATGGTCCTCTGTATGTGACTGTTACGAACAAGAACGCGTTTCCGGTCTGCGGTGTGGTGAATGTTGGCACAAATGCAGATGTGACGCTTAAGGCAATAGGATGTGGTCTTTCGGAGGGCATTTCGGGTGGCTCCAGCAAGGTTTGCGTCCAACGCGGTGGCATTCTGCGCCGTAGTACTGTAAATGGTCAGATTGGTGTTTCTCAGGATCTTGTCGTTGATGGCGGAACATATTTAAGCGAAAGCTACAACAACTATCAGAACTATACCACACTGATGAATGGTGGTCATATAGGCGGTGATGTCATGCCGAGAACGGTGTATACATATTCTCCGCAGTATTGGAGGGTGAGAGGCACGTCTCCTTCGTTCGTCGACAGCGGAATCAACGTTTTTGGTGCGGATACGGCAAGCAGTGGAAAATCCAAGAGATTCTTGTTTGACGTTGCAGACGTTACGGGAAATGACGACGTTGACTGCACGGTCGCCCAGATCACATATTCAGATTCGTCGGTCAGATTCCCATACTTCAGGTTCGAGAAGCTTGGCGCGGGAACAATGCTTCTTGCGGGGTCCGGGAAAAAAATAAGGCTTGAGACGTTTGTCAGCGGAGGCACGTTCCTTCTTGGGGCGAGCGAGATCGTGACGAACGAGTTTGTGCTGTGCGGCGGTAACCTTGCGGCGGTGGCTGGTGCGCAAAACAACAATATAGGAGCGCTCACCGTTAGCAACGCTTGCACAATCGCAGTTGGCGCTGGCGGATCGCTGTCGTTCAAGTCGTTCAATCCGGGCGCGAATCTGGCGACCAAGTCTATAATCATCGACGCGCCGATGACGGGCGATGTCCTGAAGATTGGCACCACACTTACTGCAGAGCAGCGCAAGTTCTTCCGCTGGAAGGATGAAACGTCAGACAGGCTTTGCCATGTGTGGCAGGATTCTGACGGCTATCTCCATCCAAATCCCGGAATGAAAATCATTTTCTACTGAGCCGACAGAGCGGCGTAAAGAAAGGATGAGTCTATGAAAAAGCTGGCATTTGCCGCAGTAATGGCGGGCGCGCTGACATGCGCCGCGTCCGACAGTTCCTACACCTACACCCCCGGCGCCACATCGCTTGGCGGCGGTGCCGTGAACATCACATACGATGGTGGTACGACCGATATCGCAACGTTGACCGCGAACCCGTCGAACGGCGAGACGATTACGCTCACGGGCGGCGCGGCGACCTTCGCTGATGGCGCGACGCTCACGCTCTCGTCGTCCGGCACAGTCTCATTTGTCGAGAAGGTGACAACCAAGGGCGCGCTCACGCTCGTGCGCGGCGACGATGCGTACCGTTCCTGGACGGGCACCGCGCTGACGACAGCTGATCGCAGCACACCGGAGTTCCCCGACATTTACACCAACGACACTATTTCCGCCGCAGATATTGTCAACACGTGGGAATGTATCCATGTGGTCGGCGGTACGCCAAGTGGTGCCGCAAGCATACTCTCCGCCGGTCGCTATGATAGGATCGCAGGAAGCATGGGAAGCAGCGCTTTCACGACCTTGAACCGCAGTGACGTCGCGTTCACCTACTCCATCCGCGTCCAGCTCTCGCCCAGAGGCAACGGTACCTACGTCCGCTGCCGCACCGGCGTCCGTACGCCGCGTCGTGGTCTCTGGCCAGACTTGGAAGATCGTTGGCCGACCGCAGACCTTTGGGACGGGGGCAGTACGACTCTTTGGGGGGCAGGGCTGGTCGCCAGGGCAGACCGCGGCATTTGGGGAACTAGCTATGATTCTGGTGTAAATGCCGGCAAAAATGATGCACAGGTTTATGGCGGAACATGGATGGGTTATACGTCTGCGATGGGATTGAACACGGTCATCCTCAAGCGCAAGAACGCGGTGGGCGGACCGATGAAGGTGCGCTTTGACGGCGGGGCCGAACTCGGCGGCACCACGACGATTCCGTTCGGCATGGAGGCGGTTGTCGCCGTTGCCGATGGTGAAGGCGCTGGGACATTCTCCAACACAATTACCGGTACGGGCGACTTCACGCTTGTGCCGGCCGCGCCATCGTCCGATACGGTGGCCGTCTATATGGGAGATGATTTCATTTCGACTTCATGGCAAGTTCTGGCGCAAAACCGCCTTCTGTCGTCGCTGACGAGCCTTGAAGGTTATATGCACGGCGCCAGCCACACCACTTGCGATAAGTGCGAAAAGGTGTTCTACCATTACGATCCCACCAACGACACGGCAACTTGCCAGTTCCAAAAATATCGAAATGCTACATCGTCAAAGTATGTTGTCGCCAAACTGCGGCAGAACGGTCCGAATGTAGAGATTGCGGGCGTGGGCTACGCCTATACCGAAGCAGGAACCGGCGGTGCGTCAGCTTATCCCGCATTCGGCACGGTGGAGTTCCCCACAGCGACTGTAACGAAAAACGAATACAAGACGATTAACTGGACTACTTCGGTTGCCACGCGTAAGGATCAAAGCGGAGACTATTCTACCTCCAACCTTACGAGCGGCTACGGCATTCGCAAGGTTACGGCGACATTCAACGGAGGCTGTGGCGTCGCGACGATCAGCGGCGATATCAAGACGCTTTATGGCGGCAAGTTCACCACGGCTGGAGCCAACGGCACAAAGTTGCTTACGTCGATTACGTCGGCCAATGGCCTTCCGGCGGCGGGCGAGGCGCACGTCAGCGACGGCACCCTTCGGCTTGCGGCGTCCGGTACGCCCGGTGGCGGTACGACGAAGATCATCGTCCATTCCGGCGGCGAGCTTCGCAACGCCACAGCTTGGCAGCTCGGCAATCCCAGCTATCAGGACGTTGTGCTTGATGGCGGGACGCTCTTTACCGACAGCGAATCGTTTTACATCTACTATGCCACGCTGTCGAATGCGGTGTTGAAAGGAACATGGTCGCCGCGTGTGGCATATAATAGCTCCTTCGGCTATTGGCGCGTGATTGGCACGGAGCCCACGACCGTCCTTGATGGCGGCTACTACTGGTTGAACGTGTATGGGTATTCAAGCGCCTCAGGAGCAAGATCGGGCAAGTGCGCACTCCGCGTCGAGGTCGAGGACGTGACGGGCGATGACGAGGCGGACTTCATCATACCGGCAATCCGTGGTGCGGCGGGCCGCCAAGATCCGCAAAACTACAATTGGTTCTGGTTTGAGAAGTACGGACCGGGCACGATGAAGGTCAAGAACGACTCCAAGGACCTCAAGATGGAGTCGAAGCTGTACGGCGGCACGCTGCTGTTGGCGGGCGACAACATCATGACGAACGAAGTGCAGTTCTTGGGCGGCAATCTCGCGGTTGAAGCCGGAAAGTCGAACAACAATCTCGGCCAGCTCACGGCGGAGAAGGGCGGCACCATCACGGTTGGCGAGGGCGGCTCGCTTGGGTTCGCGTCGTTCGCGCCGGGCGCAGGGCTGGCCAAGAAGTCCATTACCATCGACGCTCCGCTGACGGGCAATGTCTTGAAGATTGGCGCTGCGCTTACGACAGAGCAGTGCAAGCTCTTTCGCTGGAAGGATACGCGGAATGCCGACTTGTTCTGGCCTGTCGAGCAGACGACGGACGGCTATCTGCATCCGAACATGCGGGGCCTGAATATTATCGTTCGCTGAGTCGGCAGGGCGGCGTGAGGCACGCCGCGAACGAGACTTCCCGCGCCGCCAACGTTTCGGGCGCGCCTCGCGCCCGTTCCCCAAGGCGGCGTGGGGCACGCCTCAAACCTCTCAAACCCCTCACGCTACGGGGTCATTGCGTCCTATCAAATCTTTCAGACAACAGCGCCAATTTATGATATAATTGTGTGCATAGAGAACACAAGAGAGAGTGAATCACATGACAACAACCATAACAGCGCGGGTCGATTCCGAGAAGAAACGCGAGGCGGAATCCATTTTCAACGACATTGGAATGACCCTTTCGGGAGCAATAAACGTATTTATCAATGAAGTCGTGATGTATCAGGGCATTCCGTTTCGGCTCCGTCGCCGTTCTTTTTCCGCAAACAGGCTTGAAGCGATAATGGACGAGACCGATGCCTATTGTCGCACCCATTCTGATCGGCTGACACATTCGCAGGTGTTTGGACACGCACGGGAGGTTGCAAATGCTGGGCGAAGAGTACACACTTGAGTACCTGCCGCTATTTGACGAGGAATTGGCGTCGGCAGTTCGCTACATCGCGCAGAAACTTTGCAATCACGATGCGGCAAATGCCCTCATTGACAATGTTGAACATGCGATAACAGAAAGGCTGTTCGCTCCCGAGTCGTTTGAGCCGATACCGTCGGCAAAAGACAGGGAGCATCCCTACTACAGAATTGCAGTCGGGAATTATCTCGTCCTATATTGTGTTGTCGGGAAGGTGATGGAGGTTCGCCGTTTCGTCTATGCGCCGAGCGACTGGCTATCAGACATTTAATGGGCAATTCGCGTGTTCAGCGTGTCACGCCGCACACGACACCTCAAGTCAAGAGGGGAAAGGGGAACGGGAGAACCCCTCAAACCTCTCAAACCTCTCATTCCACATTTGACCCCGGGGGCGGGCATTTGATAAAATATCCGTCAAAGCGTTTCCCCTCCAAGGGGAAGATCTAACAATAATGAAAAAACTGATGACAGGCGCTTTGGCGCTTATGGTTGCTGCGGGCGCGTACCTCGCGTCGGCGACGGGTCTGTTGATCGTGATCAGGGGAGGGGAACCACCGGCACCTCCAGTGGAACACGACTACAGCGCCGACTACCTCACCTTCAGGGTGCTCACGCCCGGAACGATCAGCTGGAAGGCGGTTGGCGGCTTGACGAAGACCATTGAATACAGCATCGACAACGGCGCATGGACTTCCATAACCTCCACGTCTGAAGGGGCGACAATTTCCGTGGCGCAGGGCAACTTGGTCAGATTCAGGGGAAGCAACACGGCATACGCCACGAGCAAGAGCGCGTATTCTGGCTTTGGCGGGGAAGATGCGCCCGCGTCAGTGTCCGCGACCTACGACATCGAAGGCAACATCATGAGCCTTCTCTATGGCGACAACTTCTCTGGAAGCACGACCCTCCCGAACAGCAACTTCATCTTCTGCTCGCTCTTCAAGAAAGCGCCTGTCATCTCGGCGGAACACCTCATTCTCCCGGCAACCGCGCTCAAGAACTACTGCTACCGCGCCCTCTTCAGCAAGTGCACGACGTTGACAAAGGCGCCTGAACTTCCTGCCACGACACTCGCCACTGGATGCTACTGGTACATGTTCGAGGAGTGCCCCATCACGGAGGCTCCGGCCCTCAACGCCTCCACGCTGGTTCAAGAGTGCTATGGACACATGTTTGAGGGATGCGTGTCACTCAACACAATAGAGTGCTATGCGACAAGCGGATTCAGTGCCACCAATTGTCGGACGGACTGGGTAAAGAACGTGGCCGCCTCCGGCACGTTCGTCAAGTCCAGCGACGCTACAGGCTGGACGACAGGCGCTAGCGGCATACCCTCCGGATGGAAAGTGCGCAACGACAGCAAATTGCTTCCGCCCGGAGTTTCGTTCGATGGAGAGACGATTGAACTGGACTGCCCCACGGAAGGCGCGGAAATCTACTACAAGGTAGGTCAGTCAGGTTCCTTTGCCAAGTACACCGCGCCATTTGCCATCAACTCCACGGTTGTGGTTCAGGCGTATTCGACGATAGATGGAAAACAAAGCGATACCGTGACACAGACTTGCGAGTATGACCCGGGACACGACTACAGCGCCGACTACCTCACCTTCAGGGTGCGTAAGCCTGGAACGATTAGCTGGAAATCGTTTGGCGACTTGGCCAAGACCATTGAATACAGCATTGACGGCGGCGCATGGACTTCCATAACTTCCACGTCTGAAGGGGCGACAATTTCCGCGGTGCAGGGCAACTCGGTCAGAGTCAGGGGAACCAACACGACATATGCCACGAGCAAGGACGCATATTCCGGATTCGAAGGAGGAACTGCGATATACGACATCGAAGGCAACATAATGAGCCTTCTGCATGGAGACGACTTCTCTGGAATCACAACTCTCCCGGACGGCGATTACATCTTCTGCTCGTTGTTCAAGAAAGCTCCTGTCATCTCGGCGAAATACCTCATTCTCCCGGCAACAACGCTAAAGAACTACTGCTACCGCTCCTTGTTCAGCTATTGCACGATGTTGACAAAGGCTCCTGAACTTCCAGCCATGACGCTCGCCAAGGGATGCTACTGGTACATGTTCGAGCAATGTGCCATCACAAAGGCTCCGACCCTCAACGCCTCCACGCTGGTCAACGAGTGCTACGGACACATGTTCACGGACTGCGAGTCCTTAAACACAATCACATGCCTTGCCACAAGCGGGTTCAACGCCTCCAATTGTCTGTTGGACTGGGTTAAGAATGTGGCCAGCAACGGCGTGTTCCTCAAGGCCGCCAACGTAACCTGGAATACTGGCGTGAATGGCATCCCCGAGGGATGGCTCGAGGACGTTTTGCTGCTGCCGCCTGAAGTGTCGTTTTACGGTGATACGATTGAACTCGAATGCGACACGGTGGGCGCAGAAATTCACTACAGACTTGGGCAAACAGGCGATTTCGCCCTGTACACGGGGCCAATTGCCATAGTAGAGGACACTATCGTCGAGGCGTATTCCACCTATCGGAGCCAGACGAGCCAGACGGTAACCCAGACCTGCGTGTACGTGCACGAGACGCCGTTCCAGAGGTCGAACAAGGAACTCCTGACATGGAGATACGACGGCAACACCATCACCACGCCCTATTCCGTCAACGCGACAAACGGACACTCGGCCAGCTACTCGAAGGGCACGTTCGCGTTTGACACCTTCGTCACGCTCCGGGCGGCCCAGCCAACGTACCTGTGGTTCCAGCACGCCGACCAGAGCGCGGACATCTACGTCAACGACGTGAAGGTCGGGGCGCACTGGGGCGGCTATAATGCGTTCTTCTTCGACATAAGCGAATACGTCCGCCGTGGAAGGAACGACATCCGTGTGGCGCTGTGCAACACCACGAGGAACACCTTGGCTCCGGCGGATGGCGATTTCAACTTCAACGCCACGCTCGGCAACGTCAAGCTTTTCACGAGCCAGGTTCTACCGGCGATGGAATACGGCTACGACGGCTTCCACATCACCTCGACGGTGTCTGGTTCCTCCGCAACGATCAACGTCAAGACGTCGGTTCCGGTCGGCGCGTCCCTCACATGCACCATTTCCGACGGTTCGTACGCCTGGACAAACACGGTGGCAAGCACGGGGAGCGAACAAACCTTCACGACCACCATCGAAGGGGACGACCTGCACCTGTGGAATGGAACGAAAGACCCGCATCTCTACACGGTGACTCTCGAAATCTACAAGGACGGGGACTTGTACCACAGATACCAGCGTCCTTACGGGTTCAGGTACTACGAATACGTCATCGATGAGCCTATAGATGGCGAGACCTACACCGGCTTCTTGCTCAACGGGCAGCCATACCTATTGAGGGGTGTCTGCATGCACGACGATGTGGACGGGAAGGCCAACGCGCTCAACGACGACGACTACGACCAGGAGTTCGCGATCATACAGGAGCTGGGATGCAACTTCATCCGGCTCGCGCACTACCCGCACCCGAAGGAGGTGTACGACAGGTGCGACCAGCTCGGAATCATCGTCCAGACCGAAGTGCCCTGCGTCAACAATCTCAAGTCCACCATGCCGGAAGACTACTACACTCACCTCGAAGCGCAATACACGGACATGGTCCAGCAGCACTTCAACCACCCCTGCATCGTGTTCTGGGGGCTCAGCAACGAGACGGTCAAGGACGACGCGGATTTTGGAAAGGAGAAGATCGAGGGCTACTACGACCTCATCAAGGGACTTGATTCCGAGCGCATGGTCGGCTATGT
>Ga0265298_10002353_pt1 | contig 26421 bp, 23 predicted proteins | sample AusTroGonzalo_MG_3_FD_193486 | JGI IMG/M metagenome (GOLD analysis project Ga0265298, IMG submission 193486) | Bovine rumen microbial communities from tropical cattle in Woodstock, Queensland, Australia - Gonzalo_01 | ecosystem: Host-associated > Mammals > Digestive system > Stomach > Rumen ...
GACAGCGGCGCGGGAGCTGAGCAGCCTTGAAGGCGAGGATCCGGCATTTGCGGAAACCGCGAAGCGCTGCGAAAGCCTGACCTATGAGCTGGAAGAGATTGCCTACAGCATCAACGGGCTGAGCGACCGCTATGAATTTGACCCGATTGCGATGGAAAGAACCGAGAACAGACTGGAGTCTATACGGAAGGCAACCCGAAAATACGGGCCTTCCGAAGAGGACGTGCTGAGGAACCAGGAAGAGATGGAAGCGGAGCTTCAGACGCTGCTGGAACTGGACGAAAAACTCGAAAAAACCGGAGCGGAGCACAGAAAGCTGCTCTCGAACTACCGGAAAGCCGCCCGGGAACTGACAGCCAGCCGGAAGCAGATTGCCGAAACCTTCACACAGCAGATGATGAAGGAACTGAAGGACCTTGGGATGGAGCACACCGTGATCGAGGTCGCCTTTGAGGAAAAGACGGACGGAAAACCGGTGATGCCGACCCCAGGCGGGGACGACCGGGTGTGCTTCATGATCAGCCCGAACCCGGGCGAACCGCTGAAGCCGATGGCGAAAATTGCCTCCGGCGGCGAACTGAGCCGGCTGATGCTGGCGATGAAGACCATTGAGGCCGGCCGGGGCGGCACTCAGACGATGATATTTGATGAGATCGACACAGGCATCAGCGGGCGGATGGCCCAGGCTGTTGCGGAGAAGATGATCCTGATTTCCCGGCGGCAGCAGGTGATCTGCATCAGCCATCTGCCCCAGATCGCCGCGGCAGCGGATCATCAGATCCTGGTGCACAAGGGTGTGCGGGACGGAAGAACGATGACAGAGACGGACGAACTGACCGGGGAGGAGCGGATCCGGGAGGTGGCCCGGATGATCAGCGGCGCCGAAGGCATTACAGAAGACGCGAAGCAATATGCCGGCCAGATGATCGAAGCTGCGGATCGCCGGAAAAGGGAAATCTGATTTTTACCGATTATTTATTGGGATCCGCACAAAAAAGCTTGCCAACTTTCGTCCGTACAGATATAATAAATCAGTTGTATGGAATATTGCGGAATCGCTCCGCGATGTAATCATGCCTGAAAATATACGGGGAGGAAATTATATGTCCAAGAAGTATCTCTACCTCTTCAGCGAAGGAAACGCGAACATGCGTGAACTGCTGGGCGGAAAAGGCGCCAATCTCGCGGAAATGACGAACATCGGTCTTCCTGTGCCGCAGGGGTTCACGATCTCCACGGAAGCGTGCACCCAGTATTACGAGGATGGCCGGCAGATCAACGATGAAATCCAGGCGCAGATCATGGAATATATCGCCAAGATGGAAGAGATCAACGGCAAGAAGTTCGGCGATCTGAAGAATCCCCTGCTGGTTTCCGTGCGTTCCGGCGCCCGCGCTTCCATGCCCGGCATGATGGACACTATCCTGAACCTGGGTCTGAACGACGAAGTGGTGGCCGCCATGATCGCGGGGAACGACGATCCCAAGTTCGCTCGTTTTGTTTACGACAGCTACCGCCGGTTCATTCAGATGTATTCCGACGTTGTGATGGAAGTCGGCAAGAAGTACTTCGAGCAGCTGATTGACGAAATGAAGGCGAAGAAGGGCGTCACCTATGACGTGGATCTGACCGCCGAAGACCTGAAGGAACTGGCTGCCCAGTTCAAGGCCGAATACAAGAGCAAGATCGGCGCGGATTTCCCCTCCGATCCCAAGGAACAGCTGATGGGCGCCATCAAGGCCGTTTTCCGCAGCTGGGACAACCCTCGGGCCAACGTATACCGCCGCGACAACGACATCCCCTACAGCTGGGGCACGGCCGTGAACGTGATGCCCATGGTGTTCGGCAACCTGAACAACAACTCCGGCACCGGCGTGGCCTTCACCCGCGATCCCGCCACCGGCGAGAACAAGCTGATGGGTGAATTCCTGGTGAATGCCCAGGGCGAAGACGTGGTGGCCGGCGTGCGTACGCCGATGCCCATCGCCCAGATGGCCGAGCAGTTCCCGGAAGCCTACGCGCAGTTCATCGATGTCTGCGGCATCCTGGAAAAGCACTACCGCGACATGCAGGACATGGAATTCACCGTTGAAAACGGCAAACTCTACATGCTGCAGTGCCGCAGCGGCAAGCGGACTGCCCAGGCGGCCCTGCGGATCGCCTGCGATCTCGTGGACGAAGGCATGCGGACCGAAGAGGAAGCCGTTTCCATGATTGAGCCGAGAAACCTGGACACCCTGCTGCATCCCCAGTTCGACACCGCCGCGCTGAAAGCGGCGACACCCATCGGTAAGGGCCTGGGCGCTTCTCCCGGAGCCGCCTGCGGCAAGATTGTGTTCACGGCGGAAGACGCGGAAGCCTGGGCTGCCCGCGGTGAAAAGGTCGTGCTGGTCCGTCTGGAGACTTCTCCGGAAGACATCACCGGCATGAAGAGCGCACAGGGCATCCTGACCGTGCGCGGCGGCATGACCAGCCACGCGGCAGTTGTAGCCCGCGGCATGGGCACCTGCTGCGTTTCCGGCTGCGGCGAGATCGCTATGGACGAAGAAAACAAGAAATTCACGCTTGCGGGCAAGACCTTCCATGAAGGTGACTGCATCTCCATCGACGGCACCACCGGGAACATCTATGACGGACTGATTCCCACGGTGGACGCGAAGATCGCCGGCGAATTCGGCCGGATCATGGCTTGGGCCGACAAGTATCGCCGGCTGAAGGTTCGTACCAACGCCGATACTCCCAGAGACGCCCGCAAGGCCCGCGAACTTGGCGCGGAAGGCATCGGCCTTTGCAGAACCGAGCATATGTTCTTCGAGCCGGAGCGGATTGCCGCTTTCCGCGAGATGATCTGCTCAGATACCGTTGAAGAGCGCGAAGCCGCGCTGAACAAGATTCTGCCGTATCAGCAGAGCGACTTTGAGAAGCTGTATGAAGCGCTGGAAGGCTATCCGGTTTGCATCCGGTTCCTGGATCCGCCGCTGCATGAGTTTGTGCCCACGACGGAAGAGGAAATCGCACTGCTGGCCAAGGCACAGAAGAAGCCCATCGAGGTGATCAAGAACCTGATCGCTTCCCTGCACGAATTCAACCCGATGATGGGTCACCGCGGATGCCGTCTGGCCGTGACCTATCCCGAAATCGCGAAGATGCAGACCCGGGCCGTGATCCGCGCCGCCATCACCACGAAGAAGGCGCATCCGGACTGGAACGTGAAGCCCGAGATCATGATTCCCCTGATCTGCGAAGTGAAGGAACTGAAGTACGTGAAGAACGTGGTCGTGGAGACCGCGAATGCCGAAATCGCCGCCGCCGGCATCGAACTGGAATACGAAGTCGGCACGATGATTGAAATCCCGCGGGCTGCGCTGACTGCCGACGAAATCGCAAAGGAAGCCGATTTCTTCTGCTTCGGCACCAACGACCTGACCCAGATGACCTTCGGTTTCAGCCGCGACGACGCGGGCAAGTTCCTGGCCGCGTACTATGAATCCAAAGTGTTCGAGAACGATCCCTTCGCGAAGCTGGACCAGAACGGCGTCGGCAAGCTGATGGAAATGGCCATCCAGCTGGGTCGTCCCGCGAATCCGAACCTGCACATCGGCATCTGCGGCGAGCACGGCGGCGATCCGAGTTCCGTGGCGTTCTGCGACAAGATCGGCCTGGACTATGTGAGCTGCTCTCCGTTCCGCGTACCGATCGCCCGGTTGGCTGCCGCCCAGGCCGCCATCGCGGACAAGAAAGCCTGAGTTTAATCAAGGGAACAACAAGACCCGACAGCGTTTGCTGCCGGGTCTTTGCATGAGGAAAACCGTGTTTGCGCCGAGAGTTATTCGGTCAGGCACCACCGGGGTCTGCGCCCCTTGCGGTCGGTTACCAGTCGTCGTCAGAGGGTTCTTCGAGGGCTTCTTCAAAGGCTTTTTTTGCGATGTCCCAGGAGTAGCCGCGGCGGACCAGAAAGGCGGTGACGCGTTGGAAGAGCTTCCGGCGGTCGCAGGAGTCCCGGTCGGATTTGATTTTTCGCCGGGCCAGAGCGGCAGCAGTTTCCAGCTCGTCCTCTTCGCTGCAGCAGGCGAGGGCGGCTTCTGCCGTTTCCGGGTCGACGCCCTTCATCCGAAGCTCCATGGCGATGCGGGTGGAACCGTATTTCCGCTTGCGGGACTCCACCCACTGGACGGAAAAATCTTCGTCGTCAAGGAGCTTTTCCCGCTCCAGCTTGTACAGCACCATGGAGACGACTTCTTCATCGTAGCCGGCACGGAGGAGGCGCTGTTCGATCTCCCGCCGGCTGCGGGCCCGGATGGCCAGCAGGCCCACGGCGCGGTCCAGGGCCGGACGGTACTGTTCCAAAAGCTCAGGTCTCAATTCCATAGGGGCAGCTCCTTTCGGAAAGCCCAGCGGCAGACGTCGAGATTGGTGATGCCGAAGCGGCCGGAACGGGCTTCGCCGGCGCCGCCGTTCAGGGAAACCAGAATATTTCCGGTGGATTCCTCCCAGAAGGCGCCATCCACGCAGCCGTAGGCAAAACCCTGATGGCCGAGGACTTTTCCGGGAGAAATCCGGCGGTCATCGACGATCAGGAGGCCCCGGCCGTAGGAAAGGGTCGGGGAGGCGGGACCGTAGGATGAAACGGGCGTGCGCATGAAATCCCTGTATTTTGGGGAAATCAGCGGCGCGCCACCGTCGCGGACGCAGCGGATCAGTTCGGCGAGAGAGGGCAGATCGATATACATGGCGCCGGCGGTGTGGCCGTAATGACGGAGGGGATCCGGCTTCGTGAGCGGGATACGGCCCAGGCGGGTGACGCGTAGGCCGGTACCGGGCCGATAAGGCAGCATTCGGATGACGGGCATGATTTCCTCATAGGGCAGGACGGTCGCGTCCAGGGAGGCACGCAGGCTGAGCGGGGTGAAGAGATATTCGCTGAAAACGGCGGGGACGGGCTTGTTCAGCAGGACCTCGAGGACGCAGCCGATGACGCCGTAACCGAGGTTTGAATAACGGAATTTTTCACCGGGGGCGGCGATACGGCGACCGGAAAGCACCTCCGGGAGCGGCGTCTTTTTGATCATCACGGTTTCATAGTCCGGCGGATCGGCGAGGCCGGAGGTGTGAGAGAGCAGATGGGACAGCGTGACCCCCTCCAGCTCCGGAAGGCTGCCGCAGTCCGTCAGAAGATCGGTGACCGGTGCATCCGGATCCAGCAGACCCTGATCCATGAGGCAGACGCACAGCAGGGCGACGGCCGTTTTCGTGATGGAAGCGGCGCGGAAATACGTGGTTTCATCGGGGATCAGGTCGGTGTGAACGGCTTTGGTGAAAACGGAGGTTTTGTCCGCTCCCGATCGGAGGCCGATAGCGGCGCCGGATACATGATTGCGGCGCAGAACTGCAGAAAGCGCCTTTTCCGCGGCCAGGGGATGGCCGGAAACCGCGGCGATCGGGTGCTTCGGAACGGACGGCGAAAGCACGGGCAGGGCCAGACGGTACAGGAGATTCTTAGTTTTGGTGGTCGGCATAGATGATTTCTCCCTCGGCACATTTTCCGTAGAGCAGGAAAAGCGCCAGCATATTCAGAACACTGCACAGCGACAGCAGCAGGAAACGGACGAAAACGGAGGGCGCCGTATACGGGATGAGGTTCAGCATCCACGCCGCAGCGGCGAGATCGCAAAGGCCGGCGGCACAGAGAAAAAGGCGGCAGGGCAGGCCCGCAAACGCCGGACACGCCCTGAAAAGACGGACATAGCGCCCGAGAACAAACAGGCAGAGAACGACGCTGAGGAGCTGGCTGATGCGAAGGCCTTGGGCCGCGTAGAGCGAATCCATGCGGAAATCTTCGATGATCAGGCGCCCGCAGGCATAGAGCAGGGCGTAGAAAGAGATCACATCGCCCCGATACCGGAAAAAGACGCGCCGGGCGCGGATGAGGAAAAGGAAAACCAGCAGGTTCCAGAGGGATTCATAGAAAAACGTGGCCATATGCCAGAGACCGTCCGCCTCGATGAACACGGCGAAGGGAAAAAACTGCAGAGAGGGGTTGCTCACTGCCAGGCCGTAAGCCTCCTGATTGAAATAATTGCCCCAGCGGCCGATCGCCTGGGCCAGGACGAGACCCGGGGCGATGACATCACAGAGGGTAAAGAAGGAAATATTTCGGTGTTTGCAGAAAAACCAGGCGGTGATCAGGCCGGCGATGACGCCGCCGTAGATGGCGATGCCGCCCTCCCAGATTCGCAGCACGGAAAGGAGATCGTCCTTAAAGGAATCCCAGGAGAAGGCAACATAATAAATCCGGGCACCGATGATGCCGATGGGCAAGGCCCACAGGGCAAAATCGATGACGGTATCCTTTTTGAGACCGGCGCGCTTTTCTTCCCGCGCGCCGAGGTAAACGGCCAGCGCGGCGCCCGTGACGATCAGAAAGCTGTACCAGGGGATCAGACCGAAAATCAGCCTGGAAGGAGCGGTGGCCATAGGACCTCCTTGAGGGGTAGGATTTAAGGGATCCGGTTTCATTATAGAAAGGAAAAAGAAGTGTGTCAATCAAACAAAAAAGGGGCAGGCGGATTCTTGTCAGAAGCAGCGTTTTCTGATAAAATATCCTGAGAAAAACAGGACGCAACGGGCGCCGGAGGGAGAGGTAACTATGAGCAAGGTAGTCGTATTTGATCATCCGCTGATTCAGCACAAACTGAGCATTATGCGCGACAAGAACACGGGGACCAAAGAATTCCGTGAACTGCTGAGTGAGATTGCGATGCTGATGGTGTTCGAAGTGACCCGGGATCTGGAAACCAAGGAAGTGGAAGTGGAGACCCCCATCACGACCTGCAAATGCCGCGTGCTGAGCGGGAAGAAACTGGGCATCATCCCGATCCTGCGGGCCGGCTTGGGAATGGTGGACGGCGTGATCAACCTGGTTCCCGCGGCGCGGGTCGGGCACATCGGCCTGTACCGCGATCCAAAGACCCTCGAGCCCGTCGAATATTACTGCAAACTGCCCGAAGACAGCGAGAACCGGGAACTGCTGATTCTCGATCCCATGCTGGCCACCGGCGGCAGCGCCAGCGCAGCCATCAACTTTATCAAGCAGCGGGGATGCAATCATATGCGCCTGGTGAACCTGATCGCCGCGCCGGAAGGCATCGCGCGGATCCAGAAGGATCATCCGGACGTGGACATCTATGTGGCGGCGCTGGACGATCACCTGAACGACCACGGATATATTGTTCCCGGCTTGGGCGACGCCGGCGACCGGCTGTTCGGAACCAAGTGATTTCAGGTTTTTTGCGAGGACGCGTCCAATGCTTTGATTTGGATAACACGTTCCGCGCTGCAGCTGTCAAAGCCGCTTCGCGGCTTTGGGTACAGTGATCGCAAGTTTTGGAAGAAATGATTTTGCATCAGCCTGAATGACCGAACCGGATTCGGTTTTGCAGGCTGATGCTTTTTCTCAGAAAGCATTTCGGCCGGAAAGGATCTTACATGGAGCGAATTCGTCTGGCCCCGCTTTGCGGGGTGACCGATCACGTATACCGGACCCTTTGCTTTGAGCAGGGGTGTGAAAGCGCGTATACAGAAATGATCAGCGCCATGGGATACCTTTGCGCCCCGGATCAGCGTGCCCAGAAGGAACTGATGCGCCGCGGGGAGGCGGAAGGGAAACTGATTCTGCAGCTGTTCGGGAAGGATCCGGCCACGGTGGCCGAGGCGGCGCGCAGGATCAGCGGAACCGGGATCTACGACGGGATTGACCTGAACATGGGCTGCCCCGCCCGGAAGGTGGCGTGCAGCGGTGAAGGCAGCGGACTGATGAAGGATCCGAACCTCGCGGGACGGATGATGCGGGAAACGGTGAAGGCTTCCTGCCTGCCGGTTTCGGTGAAAATGCGGATCGGATGGGACCGGGATCACATCAACGCGGTGGAATTCGCCAGGATCGCCGAGGACAGCGGGATCCGTGAAATCACGGTGCACGGCAGAACCCGGGAGCAACAGTACAGCGGAGAGGCGGACTGGGGCGTGATCGCGCAGGTGAAGGAGGCCGTCGGGATTCCGGTGATCGGAAACGGAGACATTTTTTCGGCAGAGACTGCCATGCACCGCATGCGGGAAAGCCGGGTAGACGGCGTGATGATCGGCCGCGGCGCCCTGGGGAATCCATGGATTTTCCGGGAGATCCGGGCGGCGCTGAACGGGGAGCCCGTGCCGGAGGTGACACTTCGGGAACGGGACGGCATGATCCGGCGTCACTACGGGATGATGCTGGAAACCCGGCCGGAACATATCGCCATCCGGGAGATGCGCAAGCACATCGGGTGGTACCTGCACGGGATGCGCGGATCGGCGAAAATCCGGAACGAGATCAACCGCTGCGGAGATGCCGGGGAAGTTTTTGCGCTCCTGGAGCGTTTTTTTGAAGAAGCGGAAGCGCAGGGAAAGGTCGAAGGTGAATGAACCGGAAAAGAATCTTTGGAATCCTCCTGGCATGGACGGTCTGCCTGATACTTTGGGTGGGCGCCGGTGCGGAGGGGATCCGGGAGACGATCGGTCTCCTGAAAAACTGGGAAGCGGTCTCCTTTGAAATCACCGCCGCATTCGAAAAGCTGCCGCAGTTTGACGAAAACAGATGCGAACAGCTGAACCGGCTGCTGCGGCACATCCGGTTTTGCGGACAGTTGGAGGCGGGAGTCTCCGACCTGACGGTTTACGCGGACGGGGATCCGCTGTTTTCCGTTGCGGTTTCGGACATCGGCGGGAAAAAGCGAACTGTGCTGTCGCCGGACGGGGAACGCAGATGGCTCCTTCCGGAGACGGAAGGGGACGCAGGAGACAGCGTGACGCAGTTCCTGGACGTTTTCGGGGAGATTTCACGGCAGCTGGAGGGCTACGACAGCCTGGGGGCTGTCGCGGCGTTCATTGAAAAACTGCCGGACCGCTTTCCCCAGGCCGTCGCTTCCTCGAAGATGAACGAAAAGTATAAAGACTACGGCACAGCCGTCAAAAAAGTCAGCGTGAAGATCAGCGCGGAGGAACTGACTGCCTGCGTCCGGGACCACCGGGCGGAACTTCCGGAGGGGGACGGCCTTCCGGACATCGGCGGGATTGTTTTTGAAGGCCGGCAGGACTTTGAGATGCTGATGACGGAAGAGGGAAAGGCCCTGAAGATCCGCTACGGCGGGAAGGCGGGGCTGAGCGCGGAGGATCTGCGCACGGTACGGCTGGACTGGAAGACGGTTCGGAGCGACAGCGTGGACCGGGACGAAATGACTCTGAAGACGCCGGACAGTGCCGGGACGCACCGCAACAACCTGATTCTGGCCCATACCCGCCGGAAGAGCGAGGACGGGAAGGAAACCTTCCAGTGGAAGGCGGAGACGGACGAAGTTTCGGAGGGCATCCGGACGCGGGGCGTCAGCGAATGCACGGCGGAAGCGGAAAACGGCATCCTGGCCGGGAGCTTCGTTACGACACGGACCGTACGGCAGAACGCGGAGGGCTGCGAAATCCGGTTTGAAATGTCCGGGAAAACGGCTTCGAATACTGCGGGAACACTTGAAATAATCAGCAAAAAAGATAAAATAGAAACGGGACGCCTGAAAGCGAACATTTCCCTTCGCCGCGATGCTTCCGCGGCAGTGACGGAGGACGAGGGCGAGACCGCCGGGGCGGAACGGGAGATCACCGGTGAAAACCTGCAGGAGCTGATTTCGAAGATCGTCGGGCGGCTGATGCGCCTGGATCCGGAAGACCTGGTTTTCCTGACGGAGGGGATTCCGGAAGAAACCCTGCGGACCCTTCTTCCCAACGACTGAAAGCATAAAGGAGCCGAGACATGAAAAAGATTCTGAGCATCCTTCTGGTTCTTGTTCTGACGACCGCCTGCATTGCGGCCTCCGCGGCGGGCTATACGCTGCCGGAAAAAATGGAGCGCCAGCTTCAGGTCGGAAGCGGACTGAAAGGTTCCTTTGTGATCCGGGCCAACGCGGACGCGGAACTGAGTCCCGTCGTGCATTCGCTCCAGAACGCGGCCTTTGAAATCCGCGGGATTCAGAACGAAGGCAACAGCCATTATTATATCTATCAGGCAGGGGAAAACGAAGCCATGAGCGCGCTGACGGAAATCTGCACGGCGGACGGGAAAGCTTATCTGCGCAGCGATTTTCTGGAAGGCGTGTATCTGCTTCCGACGGCGGACAGCCTGATCAACGCCTGGTTCCATTCCGAAGCAGGGGAGAATCCTTCCGTTTTTCCGGACCTGCTGCGGATGATGCTGAAGGGCGCGGAGGACGAGGGTATGACCACCGACGCACTGGAGCGGCAGCTGGAAGTATGGATCAACGCGTTCAGCACGGACAGCTCTGTGGTGACGGAGGACGGCGCCCCGCGGCTGACTCAGACGTTTAAAATCCCGGTGGAGGAAATGTACGCGATCACGGCGGAGATCGTGAAGATCATCGGCTCCAACGAAAATACCCTGAGCTGGTTCAAGAACTTCCTGAGCCAGGAACAGACCGACGTTTATTTGAATCCGAACCTGGGATACTATTATATCGACGCGATGAAGCAGCTGAATCTGGAGGGCGACATCGAGTTTTCCCGGACGGTTTCGACCCTGGGTGAGCTGATTGAAAACTCCATGGTGCTTCCGCTGGATCCGGAGAAAACCGGATACCGGACGGCAGTGTTCCGGAACGACGAAGAGAAAAAGAGCATCTTCTTCACGGGCCCGAGGGGCACGCTGTTCCTGGAGCTGCCGGCGGAGTTTGACCTGAACGAGGAGAACCTGGAAAACCAGGATATTCGCTTCGTGCTGACCGACAATACCGAAGGGACGGTCCAAAACGTGGCGTTGAAGATTCTTCTGAACAAGAAGGGCGAGAAGACGGAAGCCGCGGAGGACGGCCGGCTTCACGAACGGGAAACCTGGACGCTGGCGATGAGGCGCGACACCGAAAATCTGCCGGAAGGTGTTACGGAGGAAATGATTCCCGATATGGCGTCGGTGGACGCTTCGATTGAGATCCACTATACAAGCAAGACGCAGCTTTCCAGCCCGACCACGCTTGAAATCCGCTGCAGGGTGCAGCAGGGAAAATATGATTTCGACCTGGAGGGGCAGCTGAAAACTTCCTCCCCCTGGGTGTTCTCTCCCTTCAGTATTGAAAACGCGCAGGAGAGCCTGAAAACCCTGGACAACCTTCAGGCACTGAAGGACGAATGGGTCAAAACCGCGGATGAAAAGCTCACCCGCACAGCGACGGTGGAGGACGCGGAAGATCCGGAAGCGGCGGAGACGCAGGCAACGGAGAGCGGAACCGAAACGGCGGAAGGCGAAGGCACGCCGGAGATCCGGGAGACGGAGGACGACGCGGAAGCCGAGCCGCTGGCAGACGGTGAACCGGCCGAAGAGGCCGGTTCACCGGAAGAAACGAAAGAAAATGAACCAATCGGGTAACAAAGGAGCAACAGAACTGTGATCAGAAGAATCCTGACCCTCCTGGCGGCGCTATTCCTGATGACCGGGAGCGCGTTTGCCGCGGAGCAGCACGCGGAAATACAGTTTGTGATTCATCAGGGGGACAGCGAAACGGCCGTGACGGCGGATCTGCTGCTGCGGGAGAAAGAGATTGTGGTGCTGAGCGGATTGTTCCCTAGCTATGCGTTGAGCCTGCCCTGCGACGGCGCGGCGGCCGCGGCGGCGGATGACGCCGCATCCTACGGACCGTTCTATCTGCCGGGCATCGGCACGGTGCTGCCGGGGATTGTTCAGGTGCTGAATCCGGAAACGAGCGAAGGCATTTTTACCGGTGACCTTTTTGACGAGGCGTATATACTTTCAAAAGGCGAATGCGGCATATACGATCTGCTGGCCATTCCCGAAAAACTTGGCGGCGAAGCGGCGGGCAGTTTTCTGCAGAACGGCATTTCGGCGCTTTTCGGCCAAACGGACCCGGAAAGCATCCGGATCCGGTATGCCATGTACGACAACGGAAACTACCTGACGCTGACCTTCCTTCAGGGCGAAAACACGGTGGGCACGGCCTCCTTTGATTTCAGCGATCCGAAAGGGCTGAAAGCCCTGATCGGCAACGCGGAGAACGGAACCAACTACTATTGGGCGCTGGAAGTTCGGGTGCAGACGACGGAGGAAATGACGATCACGGCCTCGCTGTTTGCCGACCCGCGGAAGGCCGGATACCGCAGCGTGATGCGGAACCGGCCGGTGGTTGCGGAAAACTGGAAGCTGCGGCTGAGCGAAGACCGGAAAGAAATCCGGTTTACGGGAGAAGTGCTGCCCGGGAACGGCAAGACGCCGATAGACATCAGCGGTAGCTTCGGCAAAGAAAACAAGCCGATGCTGCAGATGAACATCGGCTTCAGGGACTGGGACAAGGCGACGATGACGCTGAATGCGCAGCTTTCCGAAACGACCGTGAACACGGAAGGACTGAAAACGATTCAGCTTGAAAACACGGAAAGCCTGGCTGCGGACAGCGGACTGAGCACGGAGATTACGGTGAAGATGATGCCGTTGCTGGCCGTGCTGATGCAGGCGGTTCCGGCGGAATACGCGGGAGATCTGCTGACGGTGTATTAAAGGGCGGTTCCGGCGGAATATGCGGTGGATCTGCTACGGCTGAATTAAGGCACGGCGACCGTGCTCAGCAGGCAGACGGCCTGGGCGGAAATGCCTTCCTCCCGGCCTTCAAAACCGAGACGCTCGGTGGTGGTGGCCTTGATATTGATTTGGGAGGGTGCACATTCAAGGGTTTCACAGACTTTTTCGACCATGGACGGAATATGCGGCGCGAGCTTCGGCTTCTGCGCCGCTATTGTTATGTCTGCGTTGACCAGCTCATAGCCTGCGGCGCGGACTTTGCCGATGACGTCCCGCAGGAGTAGCAGGGAGGAGATATCCTTGTAGGCGGCGGAAGAATCAGGGAAATGAATGCCGATATCGCCGAGGGCCGCCGCGCCGAGCAGCGCGTCCATGAGGGCGTGGAGCGCGACGTCGGCATCGCTGTGACCCAGGAGGCCGAGGGTGTGCGGCACTTCCACGCCGCAGAGGATCAGCTTCCTGTTTTCCACCAGACGGTGCACATCATAACCCATACCGACCCGGAAACCGGCGGGGGAAGGCTGCAGCAGCGCGTTCATCATGACCAGATCCTCTTTCTGCGTAACTTTGATATTGGTTTTTGAACCGGGTACCAGCCGCACGGGAAAACCCGCATGCTCCATGACGGAGGCATCGTCGGTAGCGGAGAAACGGTCCCGCTCCGCCTGTTGATACGCTTCGAGCAGAGAGCCGAAACGGAAGCCCTGGGGGGTCTGGATCTCGTAGAGATCCGTCCGGTCGGCAGTTTTGAGCACCAGGCCTTCCCGGTCCGCGTATTTCATGGTGTTCACGGCCGGAACGGCGGCGACGCCGGAGCCGGTCTCCCGGCAGGAAGCGATGCAGGCCCGGATGACCTCCCGGGGCGTGAGACAGCGGGCCGCGTCGTGGACAAGCACCGTATCGTCCGGATCCGCGGAGAGCGCCAGCAGTCCGTTCAGGACAGAACGCTGGCGGGTGTCGCCCCCGTGGGCGAAGGAGATGGCACAGGAAACGCCGGCGGAGGAGACTTCGGCGCGAATCCGGTCCTCTTCCTCCGGCCGGCAGACCAGTACCAGGCGGTCGGCAAGGCCTTCGAAAAGCCGGAGGCTGCGGACCAGGACGCTGACGCCGGCTGCCTTCAGGAAGATTTTGTTTTCACCGGCGTTCATCCGCGTTCCGGACCCGCCGGCCGCCAGCACGACAAGAACTTTTCCGCTCATGCCTGATTCCGCTCCGAATTCATGGATGCGTCCTCCTGAACGACACGGTACATCTCTGCCGCCTGATCCTTGCGGACGGTTTCGGCTGTGCTGAGAATTTCATACTGGCCCAGATGCTCACCGAAACGGATGGTGATGAGATCGCCGGGCGCCACGTCGGTCCCGGGCTTGGCGACCTTGCCGTTGACGGTGACCCGGCCGGCGGAACAGGCCTCATTGGCGACGGTGCGGCGCTTGATGAGGCGGGAAACTTTAAGATATTTGTCAATTCGCATCGGAAACCTCCGGTTGTAAAAACCTGCGGGACTAAAAATCCCGCAGGTTTAAATATCAAGGAAAATTATTTCTTGGCCTTGGATTTCTTTTCGGGGATGTTGACCTTGGCTTTCAGGGCCAGGCCGGGCTTGAAGGAAGGAGCCGTGGAGGCTTCGATCTTGATTTCTTCGCCGGTCCGCGGATTGCGGGCGGTGCGGGCAGGGCGTTTTTTCACATCAAAGGTTCCGAAGCCGATCAGGGAAACTTTTTCACCCTTCACGAGGGCACCGCTGACGGTTTCAACGAAAGCGCTCAGAGCGGATTCAGCTTCTTTCTTGGTCAATTTGGTTTTTTCAGCCAGCGCGGCCACCAGTTCGGTCTTGTTCATGGGGGTTCCTCCTTGTTATTTCATGCGTGAAGCATGATAATATAAATCTGCCAAGAACTTCATTATTCAATTCAGCCCTCAACATAACCCTATTATACACGGAAAACCTTGCAAGTCAATGGTTTTCGGCGTTTCCTGCCAATTTTTCCTTATTTTTCAAGGGTTTGGCAGTCGCGGATGAGCCGGGCGGTGAATTCATGCAGGAGAATCTCGCTGTCGAGCCCCAGGGCGGCGGAAAGGCGTGAACAGGCGAAGAGCAGGGCGGTAAAACGCTTCTCCAGCTCGGAAACGGGAAGGGCCGGATCCAGGTCTTCGGCCAGGGACCGGATGCTTTCCGTGATTTCCGCCGGGGCGGGATCGGGAAGCGCGGGAACGTGCTTCATTTTCCGGAGCACCTTCTCCGCATAGCGAAGGGCAGGCAGCGCGGGGGAAACATCCTTCAGGGCCTCCAGCGGTGTTTTGCTGCCGGTTTCCGCCTGCTTGATCTTATCCCAGTTGTCGGTCACCTGTTCGGCAGTGATCCGGGTTCCTGCCTCCGGCAGCTCCACCGCGGCGTCCGTCGCTCCGGAACCGGAAGCCGGCGCGAAGACATGGGGATGGCGGCGGATCATTTTTTGGCAGATGGCGGAGAGCACATCGTCCATGGTGAATTCATCGAAGGATTTGCCGATGGAGGTGTGGAAGACGACCTGGAAAAGCAGATCGCCGAGTTCCTCGGCCAGATGCAAGGGATCGTTTTCCTCCGCGGCGCCGACGACTTCCCAGGCTTCCTCCACCACATAGGGCTCCAGGGACTGATGGGTCTGTTTCCTGTCCCAGGGACAACCGCCGGGGGCCCGGAGGCGGTCCATGATCTCCATAAGATCCTCCAGGGTTTTCCGGGAACGCTGTTCATAGGAAAAGGGTCCGCAGGCCACGGCGGAGAGATGATCATAGAAGGGCTGACGGTCCAGCTCGTAGAGGGGAACCGGCAGGGCTTTGCCGTCGCCGGGCAGGAACAGCACGGTTTCCTCGTCCCGGATCCAGGACGAGAGCGCCTGTTTGACTTCGCCGGCGGTGATTTCATCGTTCAGCTCAGTGATCAGCAGGGGACGGGAGGGCTGCAGACCGGTTCCGTCAAAGGAAGCGGCGGGGCAGATCCGGATATCGGCGGTGGAAAAGAAGGACCGGCAGGCGGGCAGATAATAATCCGCAAAGGAAAAGCCGGGCACGAGCCGGACTTCGCTGCCTTCGGGCCGGGAGGAGAACAGCGCGTCCACGGTGCGGTCGGTCAGGACGTCGGAGACTGCGTACACAAGATCCGGGCTGGTTCCGGAGAGGGACCACAGCTCCTCCGCGGCGGCGCGGGAGAGCGCGTCGAAATCATCGGAGGTTTCATAGAGATGGTCGAGGGTGCGGAAAGCCATTCCCTCCGTCTCCAGCCAGGCGGACAGGGGATGGCGGCCGGTGCGTAGCACCAGCGGCGACGCATCGCGCAGCGCACGGACGGTGATTTCATTCAGAAAGGAAGGGTCGCCGGGACCGATGGAAACGACGGTGATCATGCTTTCTTTTTCCTCCTGAGCAGGGCGGAGAGATCCTCCTTCGAGACGGCCTTCAGCAGCACCGCGGCCGCGGCATAGACGAGAACGCCGGCGACGACCAGCAGGATCGTCGTGATCCGGCCGGCGGGCAGGAGAGACTTCAGCCCCCAGATGGCGGCGCCCATGGCGCCGGCAGCCAGGCCCGGACGGAGAATCCAGTCGAGCCAGTTGAACTTCATCTTTCCGTATTTGCAGCAGAAGAAGAGGTTCGGGATCATGGCGGTGGAATAGCAGACGATCGAAGCAATGGGTCCGCCGTGGATATCGATGCCGGGGGTGCCGATGAGCAGGTAGTTCAGGAGCACTTTCAGGGAAACGCCGGCGATCATCGTGTACATCGGGATCTTCTGGTGATGCAGGCCCTGGAGAATGCTGGTGGTGGCCTGAACCATGGTGAAGAGGAAGACCGTGAGCGCCGAGACCGTGAGCAGTTCGGAAGCGGTCTGCAGACGGGCGGCGGTGAGGGTGCCCGAATAGAAGAACGCCAGGATCGGCTTGGCAAGGACGCTCATGCCGATGGAGCAGGGGAAGCCGATGAGGGCGGCATAACGGAGGCCGGTGTTCGACTCGCGGACGATGGCCGCGTGGTCCTCCAGGGATTTCGCGTAGGACACGGCGGGCACGAGACTCATGGAGATGGCCAGGGCCAGGGCCGTGGGAATATTGATGAGGCGGATGACCATGCCGGAGAAGATGCCGTAGAGGGAGGTGGCCGTATCCCGGGTGAGGCCGGCGTTCACCATCCGGTTGACCATGAGGGCGGAATCGATGAACTGGGCCAGAGGGATGATGCAGGCGCTGATCGTGATCGGAACGGAAATGGCCACCAGGCGCCGGGTCAGCTCCTTAAAGGAGGCAGTGGCGGGGGCGGCAAGGGCCTGCGGATCCGACTTGCGGCGCTGCAGCGCGGTATAGACGATCATGTAGACGAGGGCCAGAATTTCCACAATCGTGATGCCCAGCAGGGCGCCGGCGGCGCCTTCAGCCATGCTGCGCTGCATGCCCAGGGCTGCCAGGGGCAGGGAAATCGCCACCTTACCGACCTGCTCGATGAGCTGAGAGACGGCGGTGGGGACCATGTTCTGATGGCCCTGGATATAACCGCGGAAGGCGGACAGGAGGCAGACGATGAAAACGCAGGGGGCAATGACCCGGAAACCCAGGGAAGCCTCCTCCACACCGACCAGGGAGACCAGCAGGTGATTGGAGAAGAACATCATCAGGGAGAAGGTGAGGCCGATGACGAACAGAATCTGCAGGGCGATGCGGAAGACCCGGGACGCGTTCTGCGGCTCTTCCTTGGCCAGGTAATGGGCCACCATGCGGGAAACCGCCACCGGAAGACCGGCGCTGGACAAGGTCAGGAGGAGGTTGTAGGTCGGGAAGACCGTCTGGAACAGGCCGAGACCCTTGTCCCCGAGAATACGGGCCAGGGGGATGGAAAACAGGACGCCCACGACCTTGCAGATGATGCCTGAAATGCCGAGGACTGAGATGCCTTTGGCGACGGATTTAGCCTGTCCGGCCATCATATCATCCTTTCTATCAATACTTCTTCCAGGCGGAACGCGTGAAGAGAATGAACATGGGCAGCAGCTCGAGGCGGCCGAAGAGCATCAGGAAGGAAAGGACCATCTTGCCCCAGACCCCATACTGGGCGAAGTTGTAGATCGGGCCCACGGCGCCGAGACCGGGACCCACGTTGCTGACGCAGGTGAGGGAAGCGGTGATATTGGTGAGCACGTCAAACTTCCCGTCCAGGGACACCAGGAAAGCGCCGATAAAGACCAGGGCCACATACATGACGGCGAACTGGGCCACCTGGGAGACGATGGTTTCGTCGACGGCCCTGCGGTCGACCCGGATGACGTCCACTTTGCGGGGACGGCTGGTGGACAGGATGTTGCGCCGGGACATTTTGAAGAGCATGTTGACGCGGATGACCTTCATGCCGCCGGCGGTGGAACCGGCGCAGGAGCCGATGAACATCGCCAGGAGCAGGAGCATCTGGGACGCCGCGGGCCACCGGCTGAAATCAAAGGTGACAAAGCCGGTGGTGGAGATGATGGACGACAGCTGGAAGGAACTGTATCGCAGGGACGTCAGCAGCGCCGGACCGAAGGAACCGTCCTTTCCGGCGGAGACCAGTTCATTCTGATAGAAACCGATGTTGAAGAAGGTGATCAGGAGCATGAAGGTGAGGGCGATAAAGAGAAAACAGCGGAACTCCTCGTCGCGCCAGAAGGCCTTCAGCCGTTCGCCGATGAGACACTTGTAATACAGGGCGAAGTTGACGCCGAACATGAACATGAAGACCGTGATGACGGCATCCACCGCGACGCTGTCGAAATGAGCGACGGAAGCGCCGTAATTGCTGAAGCCGCCGGTGCCGGCCGTCGCGAAGGCGTGCACCGCGGCGTCATAGGCATCCATGCCGCACAGAAGCAGGGCGCCGAACTCCAGCAGGGTGATGAGGATATAGATCCGGTAGAGGATTTTGGCGGTGGTGCCGGTTTTCGGCACCAGCTTTGACAGGGAGGGCCCGGGGCTTTCGGCCTTGACCAGATGGGCGGTGCGGCCGGTGAGCTTCGGCAGGAGAGCCAGGGTGAGCACCAGCACGCCCATGCCGCCGACCCAATGGGTCGTCGCACGCCAGAAGACCACGCCGTGCATATAGTTGTCAAAGCCCTCGAAGACGGAGGCGCCGGTGGTTGTGAAACCGGAGACAGCCTCGAAAAAGGCGTCCTCGAAGCGTGTGAACATACCGGACAGCATGAAAGGCAGCGCGCCGAAGCAGGACATGACCAGCCAGCCGACGGCGACGATCAGGAAACCCTCCTTCAGACGGAGATAACTCTTCTTTTCCGTTTTCGGGATGAAATACATCGCGCTGCCGACGATCAGCGTTGCCACGAGACTGTTGGCCAGGGCGTAGGTATCCCCGTCGCGGTAGTACAGCGACACCAGGAACGCCGGCATCATGGCCAGCCCTTCAATGGCAAGGAGCGCGCCGAGAACGCGGACGATCAGCTTTCGGTTCATCGATACAGTACCTCATTCAGATCCGAAATACCGGGATTGCTGGAAATGACGACGACGTGATCGCCCTCTTCAATACGGTCGTTGCCGAAGGGGATGATAATTTTGCCCTGATGCACGATGACGGATACCAGGGAACCCTTGCGGCTGGTCAGATCCTTCAGGGGAATACCGATATAGGGATCCCCCTTGCGGGCGATGAACTCAAGAGCCTCGGCATTGCCGTCGATCAGGCGGTAGAGGCGCTCCACATGGGTGCCGCTGCCGTTTTCGCGGGCGCGGACATAGCGGAGAATGGTCGAGGTTGTGATATAGGGCGGGGAGATCACCGAATCGAGCCCCAGGTCGTTCAGAATCTCCATATAGGTCATGCGGCTGTTTTTCGCGATGGTCTTCGGGACGCCGGAGCGGGAGGCATACAGCGCGGTCAGGAGGTTTTCCTCGTCGCGGTTGGAGAGGGCAATGAAGGCGTCCGCCTGGGATACGCCCTGCTCCTGAAGCAGCTCCTGATCCGTTCCGTCGCCGAGGACCACGTCCACCTTCGGAAGCAGCTCGCTGAGGCGGCGGGCTTTTTCAGGGTTCAGCTCAAAGAGCGTGACATGGATGCCCATGGGCACGACGATCCGGGAGAGATAATAGGAGATTCTGCCGCCGCCGAGGACCATGACGCTGCGGACCTTCTGATTGTTGCGGCCGAGGAAGCGGAAGAATTCGGTGATGGTGACCATATCGCCGGAAACGAAGACCTTATCGTTTGGGAGAATGGCAAAGTTACCGTCCGGGATGATGACGCTGCCGTTCCGTTCGACCATGGCATAGAGGATCCGCGGCAGGCCGGGGACCTTCTGATGAAGATCCTTCATGGGGATGCCGATGATGCGGTCCTTCTCCAGAGCGCGGAATTCCACCATTTCGACCAGACCCCGGGCGAAGGACTCGATGCTTCCGGCGAAAGGATAGCGCAGCAGACGGCTGATTTCCAGGGCGGTGGCCCGCTCCGGGTTGATGGCGACGTCGATGCCGAGCTCGTTCTGCAGAAAGGTCTGGCTTTCGTTGAACTCCGGATCCCGGATGCGGCAGATGGTATACCGGGCACCGAGACGCTTGGCGATCAGGCAGGCCAGCATGTTGCTTTCATCGGACTCGGTAGAGGCGATGACGATATTGGCCTTGTCGACCCCGGCTTCCAGCAGCACCTTGGCGTTGGCGCCGTTACCCTTGAGGCAGATGACGTCCAGCGAGCCGGAGCAGTGTTCGATAACTTCATCGGATTTATCAATAACGGTGACATCGTGCTCTTCCTGGGTCAGATGTTCCGCCAGGGTGTATCCGACCTTTCCGGCACCGATCACAATGATTCGCATAAGCGCCCTCCAAAAAGAAATCAACTATTATTATAACATTTTTTTCGAAGCTTGTAAAAAAGAAAAAAGAAGGAACGCCCGGCGGAGTAGGAATTTCCCGTTTGACTTTCTTTCCGGCCTGTGGTATTATACCCTCCGTTGAGTGCCCGTAGCTCAGCTGGATAGAGTGTCAGACTCCGACTCTGAAGGTCACAGGTTCGAATCCTGCCGGGCATACCACCCTGAAACCCTTGTGAAGCAACGTTCACAGGGTTTTTCTTTTTACTGCATTTTTCCACAAGCGTATGATCAAATCGTGTTTATTTCAGTTTTGCTTTCAGCGTTTCAATGGCCTCCGCGGTCATGCCGTGCATGGTCAGATACTTTCCCGCCGCGGCTTTCCAGTCAACGTCTGAAAGGTCGTCTCCGCGTTCCTTTTCCGCGACCGTGCAGATCATGCGCATGATGTTCTTTTCGGCAATATAGTCATACTGTTCGGTCCCGGTTTCAGTGCCGTAGAAGTTCATATAGCTGAGCATATAGTCAGCGATGATCTCTTCCGGGGAAAAACCGGTCATCATTTCCAGCAGCATTGCGGCGAACCCGGTTCGGTCCTTGCCTTCGTTGCAGTGGATCAGGTAGGGCGGTTCATGCTCTGAAAGGAAAGTAAAGCCTTTCACAATTCCTTCCGCGAATTCGTCGGATCCGTAATAGAAGGGCATTCTTATTGCAAGCACGTTGCCGGATGAATACAGTTCCCCGTAATACGGGGAAGCGAAGCTTTCGGCCGCAATATATCCGGTTACCTCTTCTTCGCTGTCTGCCATGTTCAGAACGGTTTTGATCCCGGTTTCCTGCATCAGGCGGTCCGCAATCGCGGTTCTTTTGAGTCTATAGTTAATCGGTGAAGCGGACCGATACAGCTTTCCGGGAATCACAGCGCGGAAATTGACGAAGATTTCGTCGGAAGCATAATCTTCCCGGTTGTCGGTATACACGAGATTGTTAAGCTCCTGAAGCTTGCGTGACCCGCCTTTTTCTTTCATGGTCAGCGTAACCGTGTCGCCGGCCCGGATGCCAGTTGTTTCGGCAAAGTTTTTGTTGTTTATGCACAGTTCTATATAGGTACGCATCGGATGGGCGATCACCTGGTATTCCCCGGGATCCACATAATAGCCGTTCAACAGGGGCATGTCTTTTTCAAAGTCCCCGAATTTCACGGTGACGATATCTCCCAGTTCGAAGTCGGCATTCTCCAGATCCTTCAGCGTGATGTCCAGCTGCGCTTCGCTTTCGTTCCTGATTTCCGCTACCGTACAGGTCAGCCCGATCGTCCCGGCAGAAGAAGAAACCAGCAGACAAATCAGTGAAAACCCAAGGATCAGACAAACCATTCGCTTCATCCTTTATCACTCCCCCTGCTTTCTGCGTTTTCATTAGATCAGGGATTCGATGGATCAGTATTCAGAAAGCATATATTCTATTGTATTCTTTTTTGCGGGTTCAATGCAAGTGGGTTTCCGGGAACTTCAGAATGATTGCCAAAAGACCTAAAAGCCAGTAAAATATAGGGTGAGCCGGGAACGATCCGGAAGAACTGAGCTTGATTTTACAGGAGGAGAAACCGATGAAAACCGTCAGGAATTGCCTTTCTGTCATGCTGGCGTTTGTGCTGGCATTTGCCTGTGCCTGTGCGGCTGCCGAGGGGGACGAGTAAGGACCCCGCGCTTCGAACAGAACTTAACGTTTGTTCTGAATTCAGATTCATTTCTTGATTCATCATGCTGAGTAAGTTACACTTGTATCCGAAAATACCCCGTAAATGTGGCGTACTTACGAAAGAATGAGACAGAACATGAACCTGCAGCAAAGAGGAACCTGACATGAAAAAGATCGCTTTATTCCTGACCGCAGTGCTGTGTCTCACACTGTGCCTGATGATCCATGCGTCAGCGGAGGGAAACACGGAAGAACCCGCCCCGGAATCCGAAGGAGTGGTACTCCCGGCGGGCCTGAAGCGGATTCCCCCCATGCTGTTCTACGAATGCGAAAGCCTGTACGAGGCAGATATCCCGGAAAGCGTTACGGAGATCGGGGACTCCGCATTCAGTTTTTGCAGCAGCCTGGAAAAGGTCCGGATTCCGGACAGCGTGCAGTCCATCGGTGAATACGCTTTCGAGTCCTGCTCAAAAGACCTGGTGGTCCTCTGCGGCCCGGACAGCTGCGCGAAGTCATACTGCGAGCAGAACGGCATTGAATTTCTGGTAAAATGACGTCCGATAATCAGCGTGTTCGGGCGTGACGACTCCATCACTGATGGCAGCCATATTGATACTCCCATACAGCTCTCCCCACAAGCAATCCAAGAAACTGTGCGTTAATGCAGATACCGGACAGGAAAGAAACAGGGGATCAACGTATGACGAAGGAAAAATAGCCTGTCGTATTTTGCTGGTTTGGTTCTGTATTCTTTATTCCGGGTGCAATATATTGTATTCACGGTCAGATAAATGACCGATTCGATGAAAGGAGGGCACTGACAATGCTCGGAATTGTATTTGCTTTTGCTGCTCTGTTTGTGGTTCTGCCCCTGGTTTTTGCTGTTCTGGTGATGGCGGGCGCAGCGCTCTCCGGAGTAGCGGTTCTGCTGGTTTCCGGTGCTTATGCCGGAAAGGGAATCCTGATCGGAATTGTGCTCGGATATCTTCTTTTCCGTGCGTATCGGAAGAATCGGACGGCTGCGGTCATGGAGGAAGTATGAACAGGGAAATAAAGCTGGCAATCCGCGAAATTCGCCGGGCGGAACGGGAGCAAAGGATCCTTGCGGTCCTTGCCGGGATTGAAGCGCGCAGAGTGGCGCATGAACAGATGCTGGATGCCATTCATGCCAGGGTTGAGGCCCGCAAAGCGGAGCGGCATCAGCGGAAAACAGAGGAAATCCCCATGAAAGCGGCGCCGAATCCGGAGCTGCAGGCAATGAAGGCTGCGATGATGGCGAATGTCCCGACCATACATTTTCCTGAAGACGATCCTAAGTATCATTCGGCCCGGAAGTACGGGCACGAGAAAACTTGGGAGTTTGAGACGGCAGAATAATATTTACGGTATATCACGCGGGCGGTGCTTCGGTTCCGCCCGTATTTCATTTTGGCTTTTTATCGCGTGAACAGAAGTGCAGGACAGACTGCAGATTCTTCTTGCACCATGAGGAAAATCTGTGATAGAATTCCCACAGAGCAAAGACCCGGTCGCACCCATAATTTCAGAAGAAGGAGACATGAGGATATGGAGAAGCAGAATAAAGACAGTTCGTTCAAACCGTACATCCCTCCGGAAAAGACCCAGCCCGAGTTGACCGTCGCTTCGATCGTCATCGGCGTGGTGCTGTCGGTGGTCTTCGGAGCAGCCAACGCCTATCTGGGTCTCCGGGTCGGAATGACCGTTTCAGCCTCGATTCCCGCGGCGGTGATCTCCATGGTGGTCATGCGCGTGATCCTGCGGAGAAATTCAATCCTGGAAAGCAATCTGGTCCAGACCATCGGCTCGGCCGGTGAATCGCTGGCCGGAGGCGCTATTTTCACGATGCCTGTGTTCTTCCTCTGGTGGGCAGAAGGTCAAACCGAGGCGCCGAACCTGCTCACGCTGTCGATCCTTGCGATCTGCGGCGGCGTGCTGGGCGTCCTGTTCATGATTCCGTTGCGGAATGCCCTCATTGTGAAGGAGCATGGTGTGCTGCCCTATCCGGAAGGAACGGCCTGCGCAGAGGTGTTGCTGGCCGGAGAGGCGCGCAATTCCGGCGGAAAGAGTATTTTTGCCGGGATGGGTATCGCGGCCGCCTGTAAATTCCTCACCGACGGGCTGGCGGTAATCCCGAACACGATTGCCGCCGAAATTCGGGCGCTGAAAACAGAAGTGGCCGCCGAAGTCTATCCCGCGCTGATCGGCGTCGGGTATATCTGCGGCCCGAAAATCTCTTCCTATATGCTCGCCGGCGGCGTTCTCGGATGGTTTGTGCTGATTCCGGCGATCGTCACCTTCGGCGGAGATACGATTCTGTATCCCGCAACGACTCCCATTTCCGAGCTTTATGAAAACGGCGGTGCTACGCTCATCTGGAGCACTTACCTGCGCTACATCGGCGCCGGAATGGTGGCCGCAGGAGGGCTTTTCAGTCTGGTCAAATCGCTTCCCAGTATTTTCAAAGCCTTTGCCGGCTCCGTCAGGGGTATGAAAAGCGCCGGACCGGCATCCGGCCTGCGCACGGAACGGGATCTGGATCTTCGCCTGGTTCTGGGCGTGATCCTGGTTATTCTTGTGGTGCTGGTGGTACTTCCGCAAGTGCCGATTTCCATTCCCGGGGCACTGATGATTCTGTTCTTCGGGTTCTTCTTCGGAGCGGTTTCCGCCCGCATAGTCGGTATCGTCGGCAGCAGCAATACCCCGGTTTCCGGCATGACTATCGCCGTCATGCTGCTGACGACGCTGATCCTGAAAGCCATCGGTGTAAGCGGCACCGTGGGCATGGTCAGTGCGTTGTCCGTCGGTGCGGTGGTCTGCATCGTGATGGCGATTGCCGGCGACACCTCCCAGGATCTGAAGACCGGCTTCCTCCTGGGCGCTACGCCGAGGAAACAGCAGATCGGTGAAATCGTCGGCGTGCTGGCAGCGGCGGTCGCGATCGGCGGGATTATGATCCTGCTCAACTCCGCCTGGGGATTCGGTTCGGCGGAACTGGCGGCGCCCCAGGCAACGCTGATGAAGATGTTGATTGAAGGCGTCATGAGCGGCAATCTGCCCTGGTCGATGATTCTCATCGGGGCTTTTCTCGCGGTGGTCGTTGAAATGCTCGGGATTCCGGTCCTGCCCGTGGCGATCGGTCTTTATCTCCCGGTGGAGCTCTCCGTCACTATTATGATCGGCGGCGTGATCCGGTGGATCCTGGACAGAAAAATGAGAAAACAGGGCCGCAAGGAAGGCAGCGGAATTCTCTTCTGCTCCGGCATGATCGCGGGCGAAGGCCTGGTCGGCATTCTGCTCGCCGTGCTGGCGGTTGCCGGCGTTTCCGATAAAATCGTGCTTCCTGTCAACCTCGGATGGATCGGTGGCATTGCGCTCCTGGCCGTCATAGCCGCGGCGACGTTCTGGTTCGGAAGAGGAGACGGGAAGGAAAGCCCGATAGCGAAGAAGGATTAGGGGCAAACTTGCCTCTCATCCGGTTGGACGGGGAAGATCCGGATGCTTGGATAACTGTGCCCCTCTTGTGCAATACGAAAAACATGATAATCTTACATTCAGGTACCACATTGGAAAACAGAACAAAAAAGGGAGGGAAACAAAATGAAAACGATTGAGGAACTGTTCGAAGAGGTCAAGAAGGACGAGAAACTGAAGGAAGAAGGTATCGCAGCGATTCAGGCAGGCAAACTGGGCGCTTTTATGAAGGCGCACGGCTGTGAAGCTTCGGAGAAAGAAGCGCTTGCTTTCGTGAAGGCGAAGGCAGAAAAAGCCGGTATTCCGCTGTTCTTCCTGTAATCATTCCAAACACTTTGAGTGCACCGAAAATCCCCGGAAGCATGAAGATTTCTGGCGTCAAGGCCGTTTTAAGTGCACAGGATCTTAAGTGCACCACCGGGAAAGCTAACCTTTGCCCTCAGGAATTCCTTGAGGGCAAAGTGTTATTCACCAACCGTTGTACGTACATATCGAGTGAAACTTTTTTTGAGTGCAACTTTTCCGCGCGGCTTTAGGACATGCCGGATTTCGGCGGAAGAAATCCCCTGTGAGCATTGATTCACCTTGCTGACAACAGCCTGCCAGATGTTCGCCCTTGTTATACTGCTGACGAGTGGTAGAGTGGTAGAGTGGTAGAGTGGGAGAGTGGGAGAGTGGGAGAGGCTCTTGTGAATCAGGATCCGGGAATTGTCCGTTTGCTTTAGGGGCAAAGAATTCCCTGGTCACCCTGATATTGTTGGCTTCATAGCGGTTTTTTGTG
>Ga0265298_10002354_pt1 | contig 26411 bp, 21 predicted proteins | sample AusTroGonzalo_MG_3_FD_193486 | JGI IMG/M metagenome (GOLD analysis project Ga0265298, IMG submission 193486) | Bovine rumen microbial communities from tropical cattle in Woodstock, Queensland, Australia - Gonzalo_01 | ecosystem: Host-associated > Mammals > Digestive system > Stomach > Rumen ...
AGCCATCTCTTTCATTTCCGGGTCGCTCTCGTTGGCCAGGATGTCCTTAGCCTCATTGATGCTGTTCAAGCAGGCAATATAACGCTTGCGAGCATCCATGATGTCGCCTAAGTCCTTATACTCTTTTGTGAGTTTCACAAAACGGTTTTGGTCGGCAATCACATCGGGGTCAGTGATCAGTGTTGACACCTCCTCAAAACGTGCCTCCAAGCCGTCGAGTTTCTGTAATATACTGTTATTCTCCATATTCAAAAGTTCCAAATTCGCTCTGGATTCTCAGGCTCTTCTTGCCTTCCTCGATATGACCGACAACCTGTGCGTCGATGTTGAAGCTCTTAGAGATTGCAATGACCTTCTCGGCCACCTCGGGACGCACGTAGATTTCCATGCGGTGTCCCATATTGAATACTTGATACATCTCCTTCCAGTCTGTGTTAGAGCACTCGTGGATGGCACGGAACAATGGGGGAACAGGGAACATGTTGTCCTTGATGACGCGGCAATTGTCGCTGACGAAGTGGAGTACCTTCGTCTGTGCACCACCTGTGCAATGTACCATACCATGAATCTCGGGGCGCAGCTCGTCGAGCAGCTTCTTGATGACAGGAGCATAGGTGCGGGTGGGAGAGAGCACCAGCTGGCCGGCATCAACGGGAGAACCCTCGACAGCATCGGTCAGTTTATACTTGCCGCTATATACCAGTTCATCGGGAACAGCGTGGTCATAGCTCTCAGGATAATTTTCTGCCAAGTATTTGGCGAAGACATCGTGACGGGCAGAAGTCAGACCATTGGAGCCCATGCCGCCGTTGTAACGTTTCTCATACGTTGCCTGACCGGTAGAGGAAAGGCCTACGATGACATCACCAGGGCGGATATTGGCATTGTCAATGACGTCGCTGCGCTTCATGCGGCAGGTGACAGTAGAGTCAACGATAATGGTACGCACCAAGTCGCCAACATCGGCAGTCTCACCACCGGTGGGATAGATGCCGATGCCCATCTCGCGAAGTTCAGCCAGCAGTTCGTCTGTTCCATTGATAATGGCCGAGATGACTTCGCCGGGAACAAGCATCTTGTTACGTCCGATAGTGGACGAAACCAGAATATTATCGACAGCACCTACACAGAGCAGGTCGTCGGTATTCATTACAATGGCATCCTGGGCAATGCCTTTCCAAACGGAGAGGTCGCCCGTCTCCTTCCAATACATGTAGGCGAGGCTTGACTTCGTACCGGCACCGTCGGCATGCATGATGTTGCAATACTCAGGATCACCTCCCAGAATGTCGGGAATAATTTTGCAGAAAGCCTGCGGGAAGATTCCCTTGTCAATGTTCTTGATGGCGTTGTGTACGTCTTCCTTTGCGGCGCTGACGCCACGCATCATATATCTGTTGTCTATCATTCTCTTAACTATGAATTCTTAACTATTTCTTTCCGTTCCAAAACTCCCATGAGGCGAAGGCCTGCAGCAGAAGCATTTCCAGACCGTTCTTGACCTGTGCACCGTACTTAAGGCCTTGTTTCATGAAGAGTGTCTCATCGGGATTATAAATAAGATCGTAAAGGATGGTGTGGCTATCCATTGCCTCGTAAGGCAGCAGCGGACACTCCTCGGTATGCGGATACATTCCAACGGGCGTACAGTTGACAATGACGTTGTACTCCTTGATAATGTCAGGGGTGATTCGCTCATACTGAATGGTTCCCGGACGTTCGTAACGACTGACGAAAACGGTCTCCAATCCTAATGACTTCAAGCCATAGTTAATGGCTTTCGATGCACCACCGGTTCCAAGTATCAGGGCTTTCTTGTTCCACTTCGCATCCAACATCGGTTCAATGCTTTGGGTAAAGCCGATGACATCGCTGTTGAAGCCTTTCAACTTGACTTTGTTGCCCTCGTGGGTCACCTTAATGACATTCACGGCACCAATGGCCTGAGCCTCAGGGGAAATATTGTCGAGGAAGTCCAATACCTTCTCCTTATAGGGAATGGTGACGTTAAGACCTCGCAGATTGGGGTTCGTTGCCAGAACTTCCTCCAGTTCATCGATGCTGGCGATCTCAAAGTTTTCGTACTTGGCATTGATACCCTCATCGGCAAACTTCTGATTGAAGTAGCTGATGGAGAACGAGTGCCCAAGAGGGTAGCCAATCAGTCCGTACTTATCCATATTTGTCTGTTATTTGGTTGCTGTATATAGCGTGCTGATGCCGAAGGTCAGGCGCTTGAAGGCAGTCTCCTTGAATCCGGCTTTCTTCAGAATGTCCATCATCCGCTCACCCTGTGGAAAGGCTTCAATAGTCTTTGTCAGATAGCTATAGGCACTGATGTCCTTAGATATGAGACGTCCGTAGATGGGCAGAATCGTATGTGAATACAGATGGAAGAGCTGTTTCATCGGGAAGCATGGCGGCGTGGTCAGTTCCACGATGCTCAGGTGGCCTCCCGGCTTTAGCACCCTGCACATCTCGCTGAGACCTTGATCAAGATCGGCGAAGTTGCGGATTCCGAAAGCGGCCGTTACGGCATCGAAGGTGTTATCTTCGTAACTCAGGTGCAGACAGTCTTCCTTGGCAAAGGAGATGACGCCATCGAGACCCAGCTGTCTGACCTTCTGGCGTCCGATTTCCATCATTCCATCGCTGATGTCGGCTCCCACAACGGTCTGGGGATGCAACATCTGTGCGGACAAGATGGCAAAGTCGCCGGTCCCCGTAGCAATGTCGAGCATCGATTGGGGCTTATATGGGGCCAGCTGCCTGATAGCCTTCTTACGCCACCCTTTGTCAATGTCCCACGACAGACGATGGTTCAGCGTGTCGTAGGTGGGCGCGATGTTGTTAAACATCTGCTCCACCTGCTGCGCTTTCTCACCCTCGTGGTAGGGGTTTATCTCTTCCTGTCGGTAAGTCATGGGACTAATGGGACCAATGGGTTATCGGGTTTTCAGCCACTCGCTGACGTTCTTCTCAATGCGCTGGGCAATGTCACCTTCCTCGGTGGCCTTGTCGAATTTCTCACCAACGATGTGCTCGTAGAGTTCGATATAGCGTTCGCTGACGCTCTCTGCATATTCGTCAGTAATCTCGGGCATCACCTGTCCGGGCTCGTTCATGAAGTCGTGCTCAATGAGCCACTGACGTACAAACTCTTTTGAAAGCTGACGCTGAGGTTCGCCCTTAGCCAATTTCTCTTCGTAACCATCGGCATAGAAGTAACGGCTGGAGTCTGGCGTGTGAATCTCGTCGATGAGGTAGACCTTGCCATCGCGCTTGCCGAACTCGTACTTGGTGTCGACAAGGATAAGTCCACGCTTAGCGGCAATCTCCTGTCCGCGGGCAAATATCTTACGGGTGTAATCCTCCATAATGGCATAATCCTCTGCCGAGACAATGCCCTGAGCGATAATCTCTTCCTTTGAGATATTCATGTCGTGACCCTCATCAGCCTTTGTGGTAGGAGTGATGATGGGCTCTGGGAAACGCTCGTTCTCTCTCATGCCGTCGGGCAGCTTCACGCCGCACAGCTCACGGCAGCCGTTCTTGTACTCACGCCAGGCAGAGCCGGTGAGGATAGAGCGGATAATCATCTCCACGCGGAAACCCTCGCACTTCAGACCAACGGTCACCATGGGGTCGGGCGTAGCCAACTTCCAGTTCGGGCAGATGTCGGTGGTGGCATCCAGGAACTTGGCGGCAATCTGGTTCAGCACTTGTCCCTTGAAGGGAATACCCTTGGGCAGCACCACGTCGAATGCCGAGATGCGGTCGGTGGCGACCATCACCATCAGGTCGTCGTTAATGTTGTACACATCGCGTACCTTACCATGATACACGCTCTTCTGTCCCTCGAACTTGAAGTCAGTCTTTGTTAATGCTTTCATCTTTGTATTTGACAATTTTACTAATTTACTATTTCACTATTTGACGATTCTCCCTTCGCTTCCTTGTCGTATTGTTCGTAGGCGTTGACAATGCGCGTCACCAACTTGTGGCGCACAATGTCGCGGCGGTCCAGGTTGACCACGCCGATGCCCTCCACATTATTTAATATATGCAGGGCCTCAATGAGTCCGCTTTTCTGCGAGCGTGGCAGGTCTATCTGCGTCATGTCGCCCGTAATGATCATCTTCGTGTTCCATCCCATGCGTGTGAGAAACATGCGAATCTGTGCCGGTGTCGTGTTCTGCGCCTCGTCCAGAATAACCACTGCATCGCTCAGCGTGCGACCACGCATAAAGGCCAGCGGCGCTATCTGGATGATGTGCTTCTCCATCATGTCCTGCAGTTTTACCTGCGGCAGCATGTCCTCCAGCGCATCGTAGAGCGGCTGCAGGTAGGGGTCAATCTTGTCCTTCATGTCGCCAGGCAGGAAACCCAGCTTCTCGCCAGCCTCCACAGCAGGACGGCTTAAGATGATTTTCTTCGCGGTCTTATCCTTAAGAGCCTTGACAGCCAAAGCGATAGAGAGGTAGGTTTTGCCCGTTCCTGCAGGGCCCACGGCAAACACCATGTCGTTCTGTTGGTAGGCCTCGATGAGTCGCTGTTGGTTCTCGGAGCGTGCCTTGATAGGACGGCCCGACATCGAATAAACTACCACACCCTCGGGAACGTCCTTCTGCCGTCCACCCTTAATAATATCGAGGATATCCTCCTCGTTGATGCTGTTGAACTTCAGGATGTGTCGGCGCATGGACTCTACATTCTCCTCGAACACAGCCATCTGCTCCTCATCGCCCAGCACACGGATCACATTGTCGCGGGCCACCACGCGGAGCTTCGGAAATAACGAGCGAATCATCTGGAGATGATTATTGCCGACACCATAGAACACTACGGGGTCAATATCCTCTAAAACAATATGCTTCTCTATCAATCTTGCTACAAATTTGTAATTTGCTTGCAAAGTTACACATTTTATTTGTATCTTTGCACCACAATTAGGAAATTTTTCTATGCGACTGACAAAAAAGAGATATTTACAGGCATTCGTAGTGGTCGTTCTGTTGCTTGCAGCAGTGCGCTGGGTGTTTCCGGGCGTGGCGGCAGCAGAGGCTACGGAGATCCAAGAATGTCTGGAAAATCCGGAAAGTCCGGAGAATCCAGAGATACCCTCTGAGGCAGCTCGCCCTCACCGCATCCTGAGCGTCCCCAGCTTCAAGGCTTGCTTCCCTGACACGAACGCCGTGCAACTGGCGGCTGCAAAGCAGTGGGGTGTCAAACCCGTACGCAACCGCGAGGATGCCGAGGCCCGTAAAAAGGAACTGGTCTATGTGGACGCTTCACCTTACTATTATGTGGATCCTCTGCGTCAGAGTATTCCCTATCTGGTGCCGCGGGCTGCCATACTACTGCAGGATATCGGCGAAGCGTTCTTCGACAGTCTGCACATCAAAGGTGTGCCCTTGCACCGCTTTATTGTAACCAGCGTGCTGCGCACTCAGGAGGATGTGGCACGACTGCGCAATTTCAATCAGAACGCGACGGAGAACTCGTGTCACCTCTACGGCACGACGTTCGACATTTGCTATAACCGCTACAAGACGGTGGAAGACCCTGAAGGTCCGAAACGCCGAGAGGTGCGCAACGACTCGCTGAAGTACGTGCTCTCGGAGGTGCTGCGCGACATGCGCGAACAGGGCCGCTGCTACATTAAGTACGAGGTGAAGCAGGGCTGCTTCCACATGACGGTGAGATAATTTTAGTTCATAGTTTAGAGTTCATAGTAAAGAATATGAGATATAACGCAGGAAACGGTCGCCCAGGCGACTACGAACATTACACCGTGAGTGAGCCAATGCCATTGCTGGAGTGGCTGTTGAAGAACGTGTCGCAGACAAAGTCGAAAATCAAGGCCACGTTACAGGGACAGGGCATCAAGGTAAACGGTAAGACAGTCACGCAGTTCGACTTCCGGCTGGAACCAGGCATGAAGGTGGCGGTGTCGAAGACAAAGCGCAACCAGCAGGGCTTCAAGAGCCGCTGGGTAAAAATTGTCTATGAAGACAAATGGCTTATTGTGGTAGAGAAAGCCGAGGGCATCCTCTCGATGGCCGCCGGACACTCGACACTAAACGTGAAAACGGTGTTAGATGACTATTTCAAGAAGTCGCACCAGAAGTGTACGGCCCACGTTGTACATCGTCTGGACCGTGACACCAGTGGACTGATGGTCTATGCCAAGGATATGGAGACGGAGCAGATTCTGGAACATAACTGGCACGACATCGTCTATGACCGCCGCTATGTTGCTGTTTGCTCCGGTGAAATGGTTGACGATGAGGGTACAGTCCAGAACTGGCTGAAAGACAACAAGGCCTATGTCACCTATTCGTCGCCTGTGGACAATGGTGGTAAACTGGCTATTACCCATTGGCATGTGCTCGACCGCACAACGGAGCACACGTTGGTTGAGTTCAAGTTGGAGACGGGACGTAAAAACCAGATTCGCGTACACTCTGCCGACATGGGCCATCCCGTCTGCGGCGACACGAAATATGGAAATGGAGATGACCCTATCCACCGTTTGTGTCTGCACGCATGGCTGCTCTGCTTCACACACCCTGTGACGGGACAACCAATGGAGTTTGAGACGCCCGTGCCAACTGCTTTCAAACGTCTATTCAAATAGAAACATGCAAAATAACATAGGATATTATCTCTTTGCGCTGGCCGCCATCATCGTGGCCTTCCTAGTTGTCAAACGTGTGGCCTCCTGTCTCATTAAGTCGGCGGTTACCATCATTTTAGTGGCCGTACTGGCCTTCATCTACTTCTACTTCATCCGCCAATGATCCAAGAGTTCCAGCTTAGGGTATTGCCACAGGTAGCAGCCAGCCAGCAGGCACTTAAAGCCTACGTTGCTGACGAGTACGGACAGGATGTCCGCACGATAACGGCTATACGTATTTTGAAACGGAGCATCGATGCCCGCCAGCGTACCATCTTTGTTAATCTGAAGGTGCGCGTCTATATTAACGAGCAACCGATGGACGATGAGTATCAGCACACGGACTATCCTGATGTCAGCGACAAGCCACAGGTCATCGTTGTCGGCGCTGGTCCTGGTGGTCTCTTTGCTGCCTTGCGCCTCATAGAGCTCGGTTTGCGACCCATTGTGCTGGAGCGTGGCAAGGACGTGCACGAACGCAAGAAGGATCTGGCCAATATCAGCCGCGCACAACAGGTTGATGCCGAGAGCAACTACTGCTTCGGCGAGGGTGGGGCAGGCGCCTACTCTGACGGTAAGCTCTATACCCGTTCGAAGAAACGCGGCAACATCGAGAAGATTCTCAACGTGTTCTGTCAGCATGGTGCTTCGACGGCTATTCTGGCCGACGCACATCCCCATATCGGTACCGACCGCCTGCCGAAGGTTATCGAGAATATGCGCAACACCATCATTCGCTGTGGCGGTGAGGTACACTTCCAGACGAAGATGACGCAACTGATTCTAAGTGGCGACAGCGTCGTGGGCGTAGAAGCCATCATCCAACACCCCACACCCATCACCCAACAATATCTTGGTCCTGTCATTCTGGCTACTGGTCACAGTGCCCGCGATGTCTATCGCTATCTGGCCGACGCAAAGATAGAAATAGAGGCTAAAGGCATTGCCGTTGGTGTTCGTCTAGAGCACTCTTCACAGCTTATTGACCAAATACAGTATCACTCGAAGCAAGGACGCGGAAAATACTTACCTGCAGCAGAATACGCTTTCGTGACACAAGTAGATGGTCGCGGTGTTTACAGCTTCTGTATGTGTCCTGGCGGCTTCGTCATTCCGGCTGCCACCGACAAGGAACAGATTGTCGTCAACGGCATGAGTCCGGCCAATCGCGGCACCCAGTGGTCGAACTCGGGCATGGTCGTTGAGACGCGTCCCGAGGACATTCCCGGCGACGACGTGTTGCGTGTCATGCACTATCAGGAAGAATTGGAGCGGATGTGCTGGCAACAGGGCAACATGAAGCAGACGGCTCCTGCACAACGTATGGCCGACTTTGTGAACAACCGTTTGAGCTATGACTTGCCGAAGTCGAGCTACGCCCCGGGACTTATCTCCAGTCCCCTGCACTTCTGGCTCCCGAAGGCTGTCAGTCACCGTTTGCAGGAAGGATTTAAGACCTTCGGTCGTCAGGCACATGGTTTCCTCACTAATGAAGCCATCCTCATTGCTACCGAGACACGCACTTCGTCACCAGTCCGCATCGTCCGCGATCCACAGACCCTGCAACATGTCCGCATTCAGGGACTCTTTCCGTGTGGCGAAGGTGCTGGTTATGCCGGAGGCATCGTCTCTGCCGGTGTCGATGGTGAACGCTGTGCCGAGATGTGTGCTGCCTATCTCGAATCATCGACGATGTAACAAATATCATCAACTATTCAATAACTAAATGACATTAACTATGAAAAGATTTCTTCAATTAGCGGCTTTTGCACTCCTGTTTGTCACAGGCGTACAAGCACAGATGCCGCAGTTTGGCAATCAGAATCAAACATCGCAGGCTACGGCTCGAAAGTTTACCCTTAACCTTACGGAAGACGGGAAGGCGCAGATGGTGTGCTTCCTGCCGAAGACCTCTTCAGGCAAGGCTATTGTTGGCGTGCCTGGCGGTGGCTATTCCGTTCTGTCGAACACCCACGAAGGTACGATGGCGCATGGTTGGCTGAACGAGCAGGGCATTGCCTATTTCGTGGTAAACTATCGTATGCCTGAGGGCGACCGTACCAAGCCTATCGGTGATGTGGAAGCCGGTATTCGCATCGTTCGCGACTCGGCTGCCGTTTGGGGCATTAATCCCAATGATGTGGGTATCATGGGCTTCTCGGCTGGCGGTCATCTGGCTTCGGTCATCTCTACCCACTCTGCTTTCGATGTACGTCCCAACTTCACTATACTCTTCTATCCTGTCATCTCGATGGACGAGCGCGTGTCCCACATGTGGTCGTGCCGTAACTTCCTTGGTGAGGACCAGAAGAATCCTGCAATGGTACGCGACTTCTCAACCAACAATGCCGTACGCCGTCATTTGACACCTCCCGCTATCATCATTATGTCGAGTGACGATAATCTGGTGCCGCCAGTGACGAACGGCCTGACTTACTACACAGCAATGCGCAATGCCGGCAACGAATGTGCCCTGATGCTCTATCCTAGTGGTGGTCACGGATACGGTTTTGGACCATGGTTCCCATATCGTGACGAAATGCTGGGAACCTTGGGCAAATGGCTCAAGGCCCGTCAGACGCCGAAGACCGACGCTATTCGTGTGGCATGTATCGGTAACAGCATTACCGACGGCCACGGCATCGACTTGGCACCAGCCAACGGCTACCCCGCACAGATGCAGAAGATTCTTGGCGACAAGTACTGGGTGAAGAACTTTGGCGTTTCAGCGCGCACCATGCTGAACAAAGGCGATCATCCCTACATGAACGAGATGGCATGGCGCGATGCTCAGGCTTTTAAGCCCGATGTGGTTGTCATCAAACTGGGTACCAACGACTCGAAACCCGAGAACTGGAAATACGGCAGTGAATTCCGTCAGGATTTAGTGCAGATGATCACGACATTGCGTCCAGATTTGGCACAGCCCGCAAAAAAAAGCAAGAAATCCAAGAAGTTAGTTGCCACTCCCCAGAAACCACAGATATTCCTCTGCACTCCCATTCCTGCTGTTAAGTCAACATGGAACATCAGCGATGAAGTTATCACCAACGAGATTATCCCCATTCAGCAGGATGTAGCTAAACAATTTGGTTTACAGGTGATTGACTTACATTCGCTCTTCGTTGGCGATGGTGCAGGCATGCTCGATGACGGTATTCATCCTGATGCCAAGGGTGCTCGCCGAATGGCCGAGATTGTTGCTGCCGAAATAACGAAATAACGGCTTTATCACCACGACAATAAAAAACAAACAAAAAATCCCGTGGAATACTTGTATGTTTCACGGGATTTTTGTTATCGGGTTCGGCGGTCGTTATTGCCCCATTTCTTATCATAGCGTCCTTCGGTGTCGACCTTACCGCCAAACATGTTGAGACGATAGCGTACATGGAGCATGGCGTAGGAGTTAATACTGTTGTAACGGGTGTCGCTACGGCCAGTGGCGTTTACCCATCGTTCGTAGTTGGACTGCTGGCCCAAGAGATCGTAGAAATTGAGGGCGACAACCAACGTCTTCGATTTGAGGAAAGATTTCGAAATCTGACCATTCCAAATGAGCTCATTGGTATTCGATGAAGGATCGTTGTATCCACGTCGACTATTCTCATGGAGATTGGTCGAAACCTCGATACCATTTGGTAGACGAAGCATTAGCTGGCCACCATAGCTAAAGCGCCATGTGTCAAGATCGGCAGTAGGCTGCAGCTCGTTGCGGGAGTGCTGATAGTTAACGCTTCCGTCGAGTGTGATCTCAAACCAGTCGTTACGGAAACTTGCATTCAGACGCTGGTTTACGTTGGTGGTACGGGTGGTATTCTTCTCGGCATCTGCCTTGGCCTGTGCCACGTAACTCACATAATTATTATAACGCAGGCGCGTATCACTGCCAATGTTCCAATGGGCTGCGGAATCGAGGGCGGTGTTAAAGGTAAAACCACCATTGGCATTCCAGTTACCATTGATGTTCTCGGGACGCGACAAACTACCACCGGTCTCAGCATCGTAACGCACAAGGTTGGAGATACTGTTACGTACGTGGCGGTAGTTGACATAGAGGACAACACTGCGTTTATACTTCTGAATGTAGTTATTGTAATAGACGTTCAACGAATTAGTGAACTGTGGTTTCAGTCCCGGATTACCCTGTGTGATGTACAGAGGGTTCGAGTCGTCGGTGATATCAAGCAACTGGGTAATGTCAGGTTGACGCGTATCACCTCGGTAGGTAAGGCGAATGGACTGTTGATCACTGAAGTTGTAATGAAAATCAATTGTCGGGGTGAAGTTAACAACGTTGCGCACAGTGTCGACATAGATACCACGATAGTCCTGAATGAAATTCGAGTGTTGCGGCTGTATCAGGAAGCCTATGTTGTAGTCGTACTTCTCCTGCCAGTGGCGGAGCATGAGCCGGAGGTTATGAGTGTAGTTCTTGTATTCGGAATAGCGGCTGAGATTCTTGTCGAGGTATAGCGACTGCATTGACGCTTCATCAAAACCACCAATCCAAGGTTCCCAGTCGCGGTAATGCGGTGTGATGCCTGCAAAGGGATTTTCCCCAAGACGGCTGAAATCGTAGGTCTGACGGTCACTCTTGTTCTGATTGTATCGAAGTTCGTAGTTTGCCTGTAGGTGGGCTCCCTCCCAGAGGGGCTCACTGTAGAGTGCACTCAGCACATAGCCTTGGTTGTCAGATGGGGTGGTATTGTAGCGTGAGGTGAAATAGGTGGAGTCCTTGCCAGCGACATTCTTTACGCGATGCAGATAGACTTCGTTGTCAGATACGCTACGGTTCTTGCTGTCGCCAAGTGAGCCCTCGACGCGCAACGTGACATTACGTCCACGTGCGTTCAGCCGACGATAGAACTGTAACATGGCCCAAGCGTTCTTGTTCTCACCATAAGAAAGGCTTGCACCGTGGTTATGGTTGATGAGATAGGGATAGAGTGGGGAAGTGGCGTCGTCAACAAGTCCCAGCGGGTCTTCTGCATATAGATAGGGATCGGCATCGAAAGTAGCATTAACCGAGGTCGATAGACCATCGTTGCTGCCTAGGCTGCCATTGGCACGTAGGAGTAGGTTTGTCAACGTGTCGGGTTTCCACTCCAAACGGATATTGCCATTCCAATTAGTACTGCGCGAAAGGCTCTTCGAGAAACTGTTCGAGAACGTACGATTACTCTGGCTATAGAAGTTCTCACTGGCGTTTTCATTCACGTTGTCGCCATCACGATGATTCCAACGTACGGAAGCGTCCATCTTCAGTTTGTTTCCGTCGTCGTAGTTGATGTTGGTGCCCAACATCTTACGAGCGTTCAGACCACGACGGTTCCACCAGCCAGCGTTTTCCTCCTTATTGTTCAGGTTTCCCATGAGTACAAAGCGCATTTTGTCTGTGAAGCTGGAGCCCATGCCGCGTGAAGCATAGCGGTGTTGTGTACCGCCAGCCAGGTCGAGGTTAGTCATGTAGCCGCGATTCATACCTTTTTTAATGGTGAAGTCGATGACTGTCTCCTTCTCGCCGTCCTCGATGCCGGTGATACGTGCTTGGTCGCTCTGCTGATCATAGAACTTCATGTTCTGAATGATGTTCACTGGAATATTCTTCAGGGCTGTTTCCACATCACCAAGCATAAACTCTTTTCCATCAAGAAGAATCTTTTTGACAACTTTTCCGTTGATGGTAATATTACCGTCTTCATCAACCTCAGCACCAGGAATTTTCTTGATAAGTTCTTCAATGGGAGAACCCTCGGGGGTACGATAGGCATCTGGATTGTACACGAGTGTGTCCTTTTTCACAATGACCTGTGCCGCACGTCCTGTAACAACAGTCTCTTTAAGTAGCACGGCATCGGTTGACATCAGCAGGGTTCCCAGATCCTGACTTTGATCACGACGCACAGAGACCTCGCGCTGTATGGGTTGGAATCCAATCGACGAAATTCTAATACGATAGATGCCGTTAGTCGGCGCCTCGACAGAAAAATTGCCTCGCAAATCGGTTACTGTACCGCCAACAAAAGTACTGTCTTTTGCACGGAATAGCTGGACGGAAGCCTGTACTACTGGTTCCTTAAACTCTGCATCTTGTACATTTCCTGTAATCTCACGGTCACGTTGCTCCTGAGCAGAAGCAAATAGTGTTAGCCCAGCGAAGGCTAATAACATGGTGTGTCTCAAAAACATATATATGATTTCAGTTTAGCTTATATCTATCAACTTTATTTTTGACGATTCGGAAGCCAAAAGGTTTAATGATCATGCGTTTTTTAATGAAAGAAGAAAAAAACGTCCGAAACATTTGCAAAATTCATCATAATTACCTATCTTTGCAACAGAAATCTATTACCTATAACTAAAATACTAAGACTATGAACAAGGAAGATAAGTTTGTAATTACAATCAGCCGCCAGTTCGGAACAGGTGGTCATGAGATTGGAGTGGAGCTGGCGCGCCGGCTCGGTGTGAAGTTGCTCGACAAACAAATCTTGAACGAGGTAGCCTCCAGGGTGAAAGCCGTTGAAGATGCTGTTGAGAAGATAGAAGCTCGTAACCCGTTATGGCGTGATGACTTCACCAACTTCTACCGCACATATATGGCTAACGCCGAGTATAACGGGCAGGAGCAGGACCAGACGAGTCATGAGCTGTTTCGTGCTCAAGCCGATGCTATCAGACGGATTGCGGCCGAGGAGTCTTGCATCATCGTAGGTCGTTGCGGTTTCGACATTTTTGCCGACCATCCCAATGCACTGAAAATTTTCATTCATTCGAGTCTGGACTGCCGCAAACGTCGCATTGCCGAGAAGTATGACATCAGCGAGCAGGATGCTGCCGCCATGATTGTTGATAATGACTACAGTCGTCAACTCTACACGAAGACGTACACAGGACGCGACTGGACCGATGCTTGTAACTATGATATCTCGCTGGATGTCAGGAAGTTCGGTGTTAACGGTGCTGTTGATTTCTTGATGAAGTGTATTGAGTAAAGAAGAATACTCGTTGAGTATTGAAAGAAAGTCGGCCCCTTAGAAATCTAAAGGGCCGGCTTATCGTTTTTATGATGTACGACTTACTGATGCTGGTCGCGCAGCAAGTCATTAACGGTCTTAACAGGATTGAAGGTCGTCAGAGGTACTTCCACGAAGACTGTATTCCAGTCGCTCATGGCACCATTCCACAGACCAGGCAACTCAAGTGCCTTCAACTCCTTGCCATTCTTCGACTTCGAAGAGATGAAGCCTGTTGAACGGTCCACAAAATCGGGAAGATTGAAGGGCTGTCCCTTGTAGTTCTTAACAGCGCATACCAAATCAACGGGATTGAAGTGGGTACCCTTGGTGAACATCTCCATGTACTCCTTGTTATTCTTGTCTATCTGGCTGGATTCCAGAATCTGGAGCGAGATGGTACCATCTTGATTATAGGTGAGGAACGGGCCACCGCCAGGCTCTCCGACATTTTTCACGACACCACAGACACGCATGGGGCGGTTCAACTTCTTCTGCAGATAATCAGCAAGTTCCTGATCATTGAGCGAGGCAATGTCGGGACGGCGACAGAAAGCATGCTCGACAAAGTGCTGTATCTCACGTAATTTCTCGTGGCTGACGTTGCCGGCTTCAAGCTCGCTGAGATACTTGAACGTTATCTTTTGGAGATTCACCAATACACCGGCGATTACCTGTTTGTAGTCAACGGTATCCTGCTTCAGACGATCAGGCACTACGTTGTCGATGTTCTTCACAAAGATGATATCTGCATCAATCTCGTTCAGGTTCTCGATGAGAGCTCCGTGACCACCGGGACGGAACAACAGCGAGCCGTCATCGTTGCGGAATGGGGTGTTGTCGGGATTGGTGGCAATGGTGTCGGTAGAAGACTTTTGCTCTGAGAAGGAGATGTCGTATTTAACACCGTACTTCTCGGCATATCCGTCGGCCTTGGCAGCTACCTTCTTCTTGAACATGTCCATGTGTTCATGGGATACGGTGAAGTGTACGCAGGCCTCGCCGTTAGATGCCGCATAGAGCGCTCCCTCTACGAGATGCTCCTCCATCGGCGTACGTGCTCCCTCTGGATATTTGTGAAAGAGCAGCATACCCTTGGGCAACTGACCGTAGTTCAGACCTTTCTCGAACAACATATTGGCTACCACCTTCTTGTATTGTCCCTCCTGAATGAGGTACTTGATGCTCTTGCCCTCGTTCTTGCGACAAACGGCATCAAGTGCATCGTAGAAGGCGAACTTCTCGATATTGTCGAAATACTGTTTCTCGAATGGGGTAGTGGGGACGTCATAGTCGGCATCAAGGAAGGCAAACATATCCTTGAACATACGGCTGGCAGCTCCTGATGCTGGCACGAATTTCACGATTTTGTGACCCTCGGCCTTGTACTGCTGCCATGCTTTCTCATAGACTAATTTGTCTTGTTCACTGGTGGCAACAATACCATCTTCGATGCTGGCGGCAGCCTTGAGCTTCAAGAAGGGAAAGCCCGTCTTGAACTGGCCTAACTGGCTGATAATCTGTTCTTCAGAAATGCCTTTCTTGGCAATTTGTTTCAAATCTTCTTGTGAAAGCATAATATTAAGCATTTATCGGTTTTTATCTTTTCGGCTTCAAATATACGAACTTTTTCTGAAAAAAGTAATTTTTTTCAGAGAAATTTGTAACTTTGCATGAAAATAGTTGAATTATGACAGATAAGTTCGTTTTCACACCCGATGAGAAAGAAGAGGCGCGCACCCTATATATAAGGTTAAAAGAGCAACTCAAGGATGCCCTCCAAACTGGCGACGAGGACAAGATACGCACACATTTGATGCACTCCATTGAAGAGCAGCAAGTTCATCGTGACGTTTTCGGATTGAACCCTATCCTCAGCAGTCTCCAGACAGCACTCATTGTAGTTGAAGAAATCGGACTCAAGCGCGATGCCGTTATCGCCATCCTGTTACGTCCCAGTTTCGAGGAGGGCTATATCAATACCGATGAAGTAGGGGAGAGGTATGGTTCGTCGGTGGCCCTTATTCTTCGTGGCCTCGAACGAATACATGCCCTTTACAAGAAGAATCCTGTTGTTGAGAGCGAGAACTTCCGCAACCTTCTGCTCAGCTTTGCCGAAGACATGCGTGTCATTCTGATTATGATTGCCGATCGTGTTAATCTGATGCGACAGATTCGTGATACAGAGAATCAGCAAGACAAGATGGAAGTGAGTCAGGAAGCGGCTTATCTCTATGCACCGTTGGCACACAAGCTTGGTCTCTATCAGTTGAAATCCGAACTTGAGGACTTGTCGCTGAAGTATCTGGAGCACGATGCTTACTACATGATTCGCGAAAAACTTAGCGAGACTAAGCAGAGCCGTGATGCCTATATACAGAAGTTCATTGGGCCTATCAGCGACAAGCTGACGGCTGCCGGACTGCACTTCCATATCAAGGGACGCACCAAGTCGATACACTCCATATGGCAGAAGATGAAGAAGCAGAAATGCGACTTTGAGGGCGTTTACGACCTCTTTGCCATCCGTATCATCCTTGACTCTCCATTGGATAAGGAGAAAATGCATTGTTGGCAGGTTTACAGTATCGTCACCGACATGTACCAGCCCAATCCGAAGCGTCTGCGTGACTGGCTCTCTGTGCCGAAGTCAAACGGCTATGAGAGTCTGCATATCACCGTCCTCGGACCAGAACAGAAATGGGTGGAGGTGCAGATTCGTACCGAGCGTATGGACGCTGTGGCCGAAAGGGGAGTGGCTGCCCACTGGCGTTACAAAGGCATAAAAGGGGAGAGTGGACTCGATGAATGGCTGACAAATATCCGGCAGATGCTGGAGACCAGCGATGGTATGGAGGCCATGGATCAGTTCAAGATGGACCTCTACGAGGACGAGGTCTTTGTCTTTACACCGAAAGGAGATTTGCTAAAATTCCCTAAAGGTGCCATTGTGCTCGATATGGCGTATCACATCCATTCGAAGATTGGCAACGCTTGCGTTGGCGCACGAATAAATAATAAGGTGGTAACGTTCCGACATGTGCTGCAATCGGGCGACCAGGTGGAAATCATGACGGCATCGAACCAGAAGCCACGACAGGAATGGCTCAGTCTGGTTAAGACCTCGAGAGCCAAAGCCAAGATTCGCCTTGCACTGAAAGAAACACAGGTTAAGGAAGGACTTTTCGCCAAGGAAATGATTGAACGCAAGTTCAAGAATCGCAAGATTGAGCTCGAAGAACCTCTTATGCAGCAGCTTGTTAAGAAGTTGGGATTCAAAGAAATGAGCGACTTCTATAAACAAGTTGTTGATGGCTCCTTAGACACCAATACGGTCATTGAAAAATACTTGGAACTACAGCAAGGAGAGAAAGTTGTTACAGGCGACAATATTGCTCGCAGCGCCGAGGAATTTGTGCTTGATCAGTCGTTCAATCCGCAGACACCAGTCAACGATGATGTACTTGTCATTGACCGAAATCTGAAAGGCTTAGACTATCAGTTGGCGCATTGCTGTAATCCTATTTATGGTGACGATGTGTTTGGCTTTGTGACTGTTAGCGGTGGCATTAAGATTCACCGTGTAGACTGTCCGAATGCTCCGGAATTGCGCAAACGTTTCGGTTATCGCATTGTCAAAGCCCGTTGGTCTGGTAAAGGCTCATCGCAATACAGCATCACGTTGCGGGTTATTGGTATTGACGATTTGGGAATCCTAAACAACCTGACGAGTATCATCTCGAAAGACGAAAAGCTTGTGCTTCGTAGTGTCAATATCGATAGTCACGATGGACTGTTCCGTGGAAATCTTGTTGTGATGCTTAACGATACGACTAAACTTGATTCACTCATCAAGAAACTCCGTACCGTTAAAGGTGTCAAACAGGTAGAACGAGTCTAATTATACAACATTAAATAATGATGTTCGTATTTTTCTCTTAATCGACATTATGATAAATAGCATATATTAAACTCTTTATTCTACATACTACTTACTACTACTTTACTACTTCCTTACATCTGCTGTGGCGTGATGTGCAAGAAACGTGTCACCATGCCGGAAAGACTTCTGTCCATGTTGTCGATAAAAGCATCAAGCAGTTTAGTTTTTCCGTGTAGAGGTATAACGTCGTAATCTGCTATTGCAGCCGGAATCAGCGCAGTGTTACCTTCTGTCAACGTGATCTCAGCTCCGTTTGTTCGTATGACAAGCTTGCAATCGCCCTCAATGCACATAGAAATCACAAAACTGTCGTATTTCAGAAGATTGCGGTGAAACGGTGCATGAATCTCCATGACACGTACATCGAAATACGGAGAATCGATAATTTGCACAGCACGGTTGTCGGTCTTCACATATTCCGTGCGATAATTTTGCTCCACATGGTAGTCAAGTGCCTGAGCTGCCAATTCTGTGTGCAGTTCTCGCGGCTTGCCGTCCATTCCTGGACGGTTATAGTCGTATATACGGTATGTAACATCTGATGACTGCTGAACTTCAGCCAACAAAATGCCGCCACAAATAGCATGTACGCGACCAGCAGGCAGATAGAACACATCGCCGGCCTTTACGGGATGGTCTGCTAAAACCTCAGTAATGGTGCCATCGGCTATACGGTGCTGATATTCGTCAGCAGTGATTTTTTCTTTGAAACCAGCATAGAGATGGCTGCCGGGAGCTGCTTTGATGATGTACCACATTTCACTCTTACCCATCTTTCCATGCTCACGCATCGCCATTTCGTCATTTGGATGCACCTGAATGCTCAAATCGCGCTCAGCATCAATGAATTTCACCAATAGCGGCAGCTGACCGTGGTATTTCTCATTGACAGCATGGCCAAGAATCTCTTCCGGATAGTCGGCAATCAGATCGGTAAGTTTTTGTCCTTGAAAGGCTCCATTACTGACAATACTGGTACTTGATGGTACGGCACTCACCTCCCAGCTCTCCCCTATCGGTTCGTCGTTGGGTTCCATGCCTTTGTATGGTCTCAACTGATGTCCGCCCCACACGACTGGGTGCAGATTGGGTTCGAATAGTAACGGATATAGATACATAGTGATAATAAGGTAGTTATGAAGTGGTATTAGCAGAAAAGCGCCTGCTTTATTGCAGTGCTTTCAGCAGTTTCATCAGGCTGTCTTTGTCTGTCCAGCTGAAATCATCCATAGTAACGAATGTGCGGACAATGCGTTTCTTTTCCTTATTCAGAATATATTGCAGATTACGCTCATGGCACTTCACGAATTGTCCGTTGATACGATAATAAAATAGGTCGATAAGCGGAAATTTGTAGTCTTCGTCGGTATTGATATCCATAGTCGAAGTTGTCAATGCTCCGTTACCAGTACCAATATTCGTAATCCATACATTATTCTTTACCTGTCTCTGATACGCTTCCATGTCGATAACCGTAGCACAATACAGGATATCCTGTCCTATACTGTCAACAACATACGCCAAAACAGTGTCAATCTTCATATATAGCTTGTCATCGAACTTTACACTAACGATATTGTCCATATTGGCCTCCATTGCATTAGCGCCTTGCATATAAAGCAAAGAACTGTTCTTTAGGAAGATATTTGTTAAGTTCTGCTTGATTATGCGACCATCTTTAAGCTGGATATATGATGGTTGGAAATCCTTGTAAACCGTGAGCTTAGTTGTTGTAACCTGTCCTGCTGCAGTAAGTACTGCGGCGACTATTATGATAAATATAAGACTAATTCTTTTCATGTTCTGGCAGTTTTATATGGTTGTTTTATAGTTAAAAAGCCCATCGATTTTTGAAATCAATGAGCTTTGTGATTTAGCGGTGCGTACGAGGCTCGAACTCGTGACCTCCAGCGTGACAGGCTGGCATTCTAACCTACTGAACTAACGCACCAGTCGTTGTTTTGCGTCTCGAAAAAGCTTGCGGTGCGTACGAGGCTCGAACTCGTGACCTCCAGCGTGACAGGCTGGCATTCTAACCTACTGAACTAACGCACCAGATTAGCTTTTCTCGATTGCGGATGCAAAGGTAGACATAATTTCCGAGACTACCAAATCTTTCCCCGGTTTTTTTACAAAAAAGTTTGCAAAACGATGGCATTTTCGTATTTCTTGCCATCAAACAGCCAATCACGCAGGGTTAAAGAGGCCTCATAGCCCGCTTTTTTGAATAATTCGAGTGCTCCGGTATTGGATGCTGCAATGATGACATAGAGCTGGTGAAGATGCAGAACCGATGTAGCATAATCAGCCATTTTCTCTATCACGGCGGCGGCATATCCCTTTCGGCGATGATTTTGCATAATGGCCAGACCAAGTTCAGTCTTGTTGTTCTTCGCATCAAAATTCATGAGGTCGGCAATACCTACCACTTCCCCACCCTCGTTTTCTATCATGAAGCGTACCTGTCCATCGGCATAGATATCGTTTTTAGTGTTAGCGATGTAGTCGTGTAGCAGATAGCGCGAATACGGCACATTGGTAACACCGACGGCCCACAGTTGCTGGTCGTTCTCGATGGCATAGAGTATGTCCAAATCTTCGGGCTCCATAGCGCGGAGCTTTACAGCAGGATATGTGTTCATCATAAATGCAGTTTTTGACGTAGAATATCCATCAGGGCAATGAAGGCGCGGAAGTAGATAGCCATCTTGACGGGCAATGTGTAGAAGAAGCCCAGATGACTATAGTGCTTGCGGAAGAAGATAAGCATGGCCTGGTAGAACACGTGGACATAGCGATAGTCCGTCTTGCGTGTCGATTTTCCTTTGTAGTGTGTGATGGGTAGCGGCAGATACCAGTTCTCGTAGCCCCCTTTCAACAGACGGTAGCTGAGGTCGATGTCTTCACCATACATAAAGAAGTCCTCATCCAACAGACCTATCTTGTCGAGAGCCGCATGGCGTAACAAGCAGAAGGCGCCGCTGATGACCTCGATGCGTGAGGGCTCGTCCCAAGGCAGATGACTCATATAGTAGCGGCGTGTGAATCCCAGCATCTTCAGCGCCGACACCCATGGTGTGGGAATAGCCCTTCTCGACTCCGGTGCTCGTGTTCCGTCGCCATTGAGCATCATCACGCCGGCACCTCCGGCCTTCGGATGTTCATCCATGAAGCTGATGGCTTCGCGCAGAGTGTGTTCTGCAACGTTCGTGTCAGGATTCAGCAACAGCACATATTCGCCTGTAGCCTGACGGATGGCGATATTGTTTGCACGCGAGAATCCCATGTTCTCCTCATTGCGAATGAACTTCACCCAAGGGTATTTCTTCGGCAGTACGCTCAAGGTGTCGTCAGACGATGCGTTGTCCACGACATACACTTCGCCCTCAATACCCTTGAGTGCCTTTTCCACACTCTCCAGGCACTCGTCCAGATAATTGCGGACGTTGTAGCTGACGATGACGATGGACAGTTTCATTCTTCCTCAGTTTCTGCAACACAGCGCCCCATGCTCGGATATACAAATGGCAGACACACCAGAATGATGAGTGCCATATAGCCGAACGCAGTGTTCATATATATATAATATAATAAGGTATTAGCAACGAGCAATATCGCCAGCAGTCCTAATCTCACGAGTCCCCAACAACGCAGTGCAGGAGCCTTGCGGGTTATAAGGTCGTTGTATACCTTACGGAATCGGAACAACTTCAATGCCAAGGGCACCGAAGCCAGCGTCAGCAGTTCCATCAGTGTGGTCACCATGAATTCTCCATTAGCCGATACCCCAGCGAGAACGCCCGTTTCCAACATATCAGTCTCATAGACAACGGCTGTTGCAACCGCTATCGTTATTGCCGTCCAGAAGAGGACGGTGAGTGTTTTCTTTACCTTCTTCATTGTCCTTCAAATACTGTTCTATTCAGGATGGAGCGTCCTAAGGTCACTTCATCCGTATATTCCAATTCGTTGCCTACAGAAACGCCTCTGGCTATCATCGTAATCTTAACATCCTTATAGGGCGCCAGTTTGCGGAAGATGTAGAAATTCGTCGTGTCTCCCTCCATCGTAGGACTGAGTGCCAGGATGACCTCTTTCACCTCGCCCTCTCCCACTCTGCTGACCAACGATTCTATCTCGATGTCGCTTGGCCCTATGCCGTCCATCGGCGATATGACGCCTCCCAGAACATGGTAGAGTCCATGATACTGCTGCGTATTCTCAATGGCCATCACGTCCTGAATGTTCTCTACTACGCACACTGTCGATCGGTCACGTCGTGGATCGCTGCAGATGGGACAGGTGTCGCGGTCACTGATGTTATGGCACACACGACAGTACACCACCTCATGCTTCATTCTGCTCAACGCCTCTGCCAGTTGGTCTACGTCAGACGTCTCCTGACGCAGCAGGTGCAGCACCAGTCGGAGAGCTGTTTTACGGCCTATGCCTGGCAGTTTCGAGAACTCGCCTACGGCTTTCTCCAGTAGTTGTGACGGATAGCTTTGTTGTATCACTTTTTATTATTTATCCTTCGATTTCACTCAGTTCCAGCCACCTCATGGACTTCTCGTCAAGCTCGTCGTTGAGCACGGGCAGTCGCTTGCTCATGGCTGTTATCTCGTCGACAGAGGTCGTACCTCCGCAGAGCGCCTCCTCTATCTGTTTTTTCTCTTCCTCCAGCGCAGCAATGTCTTTCTCCAGCTGCTCCATCTCGCGCTTCTCTTTATAACTCAGCTTACGGCGTTCATCGTGACGGTAGCTGGGCTTTACCGGTTGGTTAGCGACGGAGTTGGTCTTGTTACCCTGACTTGTCTTACTGGCTTTGTTCTCCTCCAGGCTTGACCATTCACGATACTGCGTGTAGTTGCCAGGAAAGTCCTTGATGACACCTTCTCCCTGGAACACCAGCAAATGGTCAACGACCTTATCCATGAAGTAGCGGTCGTGGCTCACCACAATGACACAGCCTGGGAAATCTTGCAGGTATTCCTCCAGAATCTGCAGCGTCACGATGTCAAGATCGTTTGTGGGCTCATCAAGCACCAGGAAGTTCGGGTTCTTCATCAGCACCGTACAGAGATACAGTTTTCTTCGCTCGCCTCCCGAGAGTTTGTACACATAGTTGTGCTGTTGCTCAGGCGTAAAGAGGAAGTACTGCAGGAACTGCGATGCCGAGAAGTGCCTGCCGCCTCCCATGTCTATGTATTCAGCAATGTCCTTAACCACATCAATGACTTTCTGCTGCTCGTCAAACTGTAGTCCCTCCTGCGAGAAGTAACCGAAGCGCACGGTGTCGCCAATGTCAAAGCGTCCGCTGTCAGGTGGCACCTGCCCCAACAGCATTTTGATGAATGTCGATTTACCAGTACCGTTGTTGCCAACGATACCCATTTTCTCGAAGCGTGAGAAGTTATAGTAGAAGTCCTTCAGGATGACCAGATTGTCATTGAAAGCCTTCGACACATACTGGCATTCGAAAATCTTGGAGCCTATGTAGACATTCGACGATTTCAGTCGCAGCTGTCGTTCCTCTATGCGTTGTTTGGCCACCTTCTCCAGTTCGTAAAAGGCATCTTCGCGGTATCGGGCCTTGTGTCCACGTGCCTGCGGCATCCTGCGCATCCACTCCAGCTCCGTACGATACAGGTTGTTGGCTCTTGCTATCTCAGCGCGACGGTTGTCAATGCGCTCCTGTCGTTTTTCCAGATAGTAGCTGTAGTTGCCGCGATAGCTGTATATTGTGTGGTCGTCCAGTTCCAATATGACCGAGCATACACGGTCCAGGAAGAAACGGTCGTGAGTTACCATGAGCAGCGTTTTATTGCCACGCTGCAGGAACCCCTCCAACCATTCAATCATCTCAAGGTCTAGATGGTTCGTGGGCTCGTCAAGAATCAGCAGGTCCGGTTCTGTAATCAGCACGTTGGCCAGTGCCACACGCTTCTGCTGTCCACCACTCAGCTGTCCCATCGGCTGGTTCAGGTCGCGTATCTTCAGTTTCGTCAGAATCTGTTTCGCCTTCAGCACCTTCTCCGGATCTCCCTCGTGGTTGAAACATGCGTCGAGTACACTCTCTTCCGGGTCGAATTTCGGCGACTGTTCCAGCATCCCGACACGACAGTCGCGACGATAGATAATCTCGCCGGCATCGTAGCCTTCATGTCCAGTGAGTATCGACAGCAGCGTCGACTTACCCGTGCCGTTCTTGGCAATCAGTCCTACGTGCTGTCCTTCGGCCACCGAGAAATTGATGTCCTTGAAGAGCAGTAGTGACCCAAACGATTTCGTCAGGTGTTGTACATCCAGGTATGGAGTGTCCTTTGCCACTATCCCTTAATTATGAATTGAATAATTGTGAATTAATCTGCTCGATATAGTCAAGCACCTCGTCCCTACCCTCTTTCTTCTCTGCCGATGTCAGGAATATAGGCGGTAGCTCTTCCCAGGTCTCAAGCAGAGTCTTCTTGTAAGCCTCTACAGCCTGTCGGGCTTTGTTCGGCGTCAGCTTGTCAGCTTTGGTAAAGACAATGGCAAAGGGCACCGACGACAGTCCAAGCCACTCGATGAATTCCAGGTCAATCTTCTGTGGCTCCAGGCGCACGTCGATAAGCACGAAGACATTCACCAGCTGCTGGCGTTGCAGGATATAGCCGCGAATCATCTGATCCAGCTTGTCCACCTCTTTCTTCGAGCGTTTAGCATATCCATAGCCAGGCAGGTCAACCAGATACCACTCCTTATTAATTATAAAGTGGTTAATGAGCAGCGTCTTGCCCGGTGTCTGACTGGTCTTTGCCAGCTTCTTGTGGTTGGTCAGCATGTTAATGAGGCTCGACTTCCCCACGTTCGAACGGCCAATGAAGGCATACTCGGGCTTTGTGTCCTGCGGGCACATCGACACCATCGGAGCACTCAGTGTGAATTCTGCAGTCTTTATTTCCATCATTTCAGTTTTTACGGTGCAAAGATAGTAAAAAAAATCCAAATCCTTTGTCAATTCAAAAATAATCACTACCTTTGCACCAGATTTTTGAAAGCAACGTTTTCATTCGCAAAACGTTTTTCCTCAAATTCATCATATTTCCATAACGACAATTAGCACTTATTGTATGTATACCAAAGAAGAACTTGAACAGATGGAGCTGTCCCAGTTGTTGGGCATAGCTCAGGACTTGGGCATCAAGGTGTCGCAGAACGATGAACTTGACTCAGTCATTTACGCCATTCTGGATAAGGCTGCTGAGGTTTCGGCAGCTGGTGGCACCACCGCCAAGCGCAAGCGCACACGCATTACAAAGAAAGATACAGACCGTGTTTATACCGTCAGTGGTAAGGAAGGCGAGAACTTCGACGTGAAGAGTCGCGGCAAGAAGACTGCCGAGGTTCCTTCACTCTTTAGCGATGCTCCCGTACAGGCACCTGTTGCAGAGCCTGCTGCCGAGGACACCAAGAAGTCTGCTGCCGAAAAGCCTGCAGCTGAAGAGGCTGTCGCCGAGAAGCCTGCCCCCAAGAAGCGTGGACGTAAGTCGAAGGCCGAGCTCGCTGCCATCGCTGCCGAGGAGGCTGCCAAGGCCGAAGCTGCCAATAAGGCTGAGACGGAGTCTGCCGAACTGCCAGTCATGGAGGCCGACGATGCCGTTCCCGAGGCTGCAGCCTTCGATGACGCCCCCATATCGGCTCCCGACGAGGAACTGCTCGAACAGCTTCAGCAGAAGGTGAAAGAGCACAACAGCGAGGATGTTAAGTTGCAGGCCACGCCTGCAGGTGTCTGGGAAGGCGATCCTGGAGACGGTACCGACTTCATCATCGTCGAGGACCTGCCCATTGAGGACCACAGTGCCCTCCCCTCGCTCGATATCTTTGACCGTCCCATGACACAGGCACAGCCCGTCGATACCGCTCCCGTGGCTATTCCTGCCACCAGCGCTGCTCCACGCTACGATTTCGGAGACCTCATCTCTGGCAACGGCGTACTCGAGATACTGCAGGACGGCTATGGCTTCCTGCGCTCCAGCGACTACAACTACCTGTCGTCGCCCGACGACATCTACGTGTCGCCACAGCAGATTAAGAAGTACTCACTGAAGACCGGCGATGTCGTCGACTGCACCGTGCGTCCTCCTCACGACAATGAGAAGTATTTCACGCTGGCATCCATCAAGACCATCAACGGTCGTCATCCCTCCGAGGTTCGCGACCGCATCAGCTTCGAGCACCTGACGCCTCTTTTCCCCGACGAGAAGTTCACGCTCTGTGGCGATAAGGCAACGACCAACCCCTCCGTTCGCGTTGTCGACCTCTTCTCGCCTATCGGTAAGGGACAGCGTGCCCTCATCGTGGCACAGCCCAAGACCGGTAAGACCATCCTCATGAAGGACATTGCCAACGCCATAGCTGCCAACCACCCCGAGGCCTACATCATGATGCTGCTCATCGACGAACGTCCTGAGGAGGTTACCGATATGGCCCGTACCGTCGATGCCGAGGTCATTGCCTCTACCTTCGACGAGCCTGCCGACCGTCACGTCAAGATTGCCGGCATTGTGCTGGAGAAGGCCAAGCGCATGGTTGAGTGTGGACACGATGTCGTCATCTTCCTCGACTCTATCACCCGTCTGGCCCGTGCCTACAATACGGTAGCGCCAGCAAGTGGCAAGGTGCTTACCGGTGGTGTCGATGCCAACGCCCTTCAGAAGCCCAAGCGCTTCTTCGGTGCAGCCCGTAACATCGAGGGTGGCGGTTCGCTCACCATCGTTGCTACAGCCCT
>Ga0265298_10002355_pt1 | contig 26404 bp, 22 predicted proteins | sample AusTroGonzalo_MG_3_FD_193486 | JGI IMG/M metagenome (GOLD analysis project Ga0265298, IMG submission 193486) | Bovine rumen microbial communities from tropical cattle in Woodstock, Queensland, Australia - Gonzalo_01 | ecosystem: Host-associated > Mammals > Digestive system > Stomach > Rumen ...
TAGCGGAAACCGTAGGATGCGTAGTCCTGATAGTATCCGGTAGCCGTTGTCAGCGTGTCCGTCTTTTGACCGGAATAGGTGCTGGGAGCGATGTCTGCGCCGGGTTCGGGATAATAGTCCTCTACAGGCACCGCCGTGATACCGCCGTGCAGGATGTCTGCACCGCCTTTCGTACCGCCCACTACGGGTTTCTGCTCGGCTTGTACCACCGGCTTGAAATCTTCTGCCAACACGGCCACTACGGCGCAGTTCTCTGCCACCCATTTGTCGCTGATAGCCACTTCGTATTCCGCTTCGTAGCGATACCGGCTATCGACTGAAATGGCGTCACCAAGCGGAGCGGTCAGGTAGGCACGCACGGCATTGCAGTGACGAAATTCCTTCCATCCCTCGTAGGTCTTGTAGAAATCAGCCTGATAATCCACCATACCCGATTCCTTGACCAGCAGCGTCAGTTTGAGCGCCGGTGCGTCCTCCTTATACACATATCCGCTCACGCGCACTTTCAAGGTGCGGGAAGCGGCATCGTAACTGTTGTTCAGCACAATGGAGGCATAAGTTGATTCGGCAAACTGCGTGGCGCTGACCGTGGGCAGATAGCCCGGATGGAAACAGATCGCACTGCCGGCTTCGCTCTTCGTTCTCGCGCGGTCGATAGCGATACTCGGCGCTCCGCTCACCCCTAATTTGTTGGTGATGGTTTTGCTGCCAGCTACCGAGAAATTGTCGGCTTGGTAACCATAGTGGTGGAGCACAACGATCCAGTTGGTGTTGTTTTGAATGAACTCATGCACGCAGTCCATGCCGTAGGGGCAATAACCGCAGCCCTGACCGGTAAACTCCTCTATCAGGTGCTTTTTAGGGAAAGTTTCAAAAACAACCGGATCCGGTTCCTGGGGTTCTGCCTTCTTCTCGCAGGCCGTCAAACTGATCAATAGGCCACACACGACCCAAAACAAAATAGACTTTTTCATAATATCTTTCACTTTTCAATTTTCACTCTTCACTTTCCATTCCCCGTACATCGTACATTTTTCCTTTGTACATAATATAGACTTTTCCGTCCTGTAGCACTTTCTGAATACTGACCGCTGACGGCTGATAGCTTTCTTCTATTCCTTCCGCCGCATACACATAATGCACGCGGATCTCGCGTTGTTCTGTCCCGTCGTCGAACACATAGCGGATCGTTTCGTCCGAACCTGCCGCCGGTACGTAATGGCTGTACCAATTGGCTACACCGCTCACCGTGAACTCTTTCGTTTCCTCCTGTTCTCCGTTGCCTGCCGTGCAGTTGATACCGCAACAGAACTCATCCTCCAGTCCGTTCGTTGAACGGTAAATCTTCACCGTCAACTGCGAAGCCGCCCCCAACACCGTACCGCTCAACTCCATCGTGTACTTGCCGCTCAGCACGTCTTCCTCACCTTCGGTGATAAGCAACTCCATACCTTCTGCCGGCACCTCACCTTCACCGTCCACACTCACAATCAGTGCCTTCGCACTCTGCATGGCCATCATAGCCATCAGTATAACTACAATTCGTTTCATATTTCTCCTTTCACTTTTCACTTTTCAATTTTCACTTCCCTTGCGTCAACAACGACCTTATCTTCGTCTATCAGCACATAAACTATCGAGCAATGCACCGGGTCACAACCATCCGGCAGCACCAGTCCCGCCGGTACGGTATCCGGCAGCGTACTGCTCTCTTCGCCCCATACGTCCCCCACCGTGCCGCGTAGCACATGGCGGTGGTAATACTCCGTGTTCACACTGCCGTCCGGCATCGCCTGCACGCCCAGCACGCTGTCTTCCACGATCCACGTCAATCGCCGAACCGCCACACGCTCTGTCTCGCGCGCCGTCTCTTCCGCCACTATCGTCGGCCATTCGGAATAGTCGTGCAGGAACCCCTCTTCATCGGCATCGAAATTGACATTGCCTTTCGGGAAGGGGGTGGTCGCCGTACCGCCCATGTATTGGTAATAGACGTCTGCCGCTTCGCAGGTATAATCGTACGCACCTTGGGTGAACGGATTGCTCGCCGGATGCATACTGACCGTGATCAGCATATCGCCGTACAACTCTTTGAGCGTCTCCGCTTGTTCGGCTGCTTTGGGACAGTTGACGCAGCGGAAACCGGTGAACTCCACCAGCACGATCCGCCGATCGCTGTCCGCTTCCACAGGCACCTCTATCAGCCGATCCTTCTCCCTAATCACCTCGCAACCCGTCAAAGCCAACAGCCAACAGCATACTATCCATATAAACCTTTCACCTTTCACCTTTCACCTTTCACCTTACCAAGTGAATTCATAACTCATTTTCACTCCTTCCTCTTGCGGCACGTACCGGCATACACCACCCGCGCAATTGAATCCGCCACTGGTCTTGACGTAGGCTGCCGACAGACGATGCGCCCCATGCGTATAAGCCAGTCCGGCACTGTAGAACAACTCTTTCAGTTCTTCCGGTCCTCCGCCGATATTGTACTCGATCTCGCCGGTCACGGTCAACCGGTGCCAGAGGTTCAGTTCCAGCATCGTATAGAACCACTGCCCCTCGTGCTGGCGCGTAAAGAGGTACTGCAACTCGTTGCGCAGCGCCACTTGGTCGGTCACCTGCCATTTGTTCTCCCATACGGCGGCACCGGCATAGACCGTTTCGCCGTGACCCTCTATCACCGTCCGGTTATACGCTATATACAGCAGCATGGCATTGGTCGTCCAGCGTTTGGTGATCTTTTTGTTCAACTCCAGATGAACGTCGGTGTAATACGCACCGTCCTTACCCGTCTTGACGTGCCAACTGCCTTCTTCTTTCAGGCCCTGCACGTGCGCCGCACTCAGTTTCATCGTTGTGCCGTAACGTCCGCCCATCTTGGTCTTGCGTGCCCATGTGTAGCATACCTCGCCCTGAAAAGCCCATTCGCCGCCTACGTATTGCGTCACGTACGGGTACAGGGCCGGTAGCGTGTAGGTGTGTTGCGGTGCGAACACCGGTAGCAGATTAAGCCGCCCGTTGAGGCCCGTCTCGCTGCGCGATGAACGGAACGACATGTTCTCCGAGCGCTTCGCTTGTGCCAGTACCGACAGACCTTTTCGCGAATAACTGAGTGATAGCAGCAGCGCTTGTCCGGGACGGTAACTGTAGCCGTTTTCCAGTGTCGGGTCGTTGGCCTTGTAGGCATATTCGACCAGTGCGTCCCATCCGTGTGCCTGCAGTTCCAGCCTTACGTCGCCGGCGCCTACCCAGCGTGGCAGGTTGTACATATATTCCTTGTTATCGACTACCGTCAGTACGGTGTCCTGCTGCTCGTATTTGCTCACATAGCTGCCGCCGAAGGTCAGGTCGATGTCCTGCTCGCTCATGACCGGTATCCATTCGCCTATGTTCAGTTCCATGTCGGCACCCATGGCGGCGTCCTGTCGGTAGTTCCAACCCCATGCACCGTCCTGGTAGCAGTTCCAGTAGCGTCGTTGCTTGCCGCCCAAGAGCGTCAGGTGGATGCCCTTATACGGTGCCGCATCTATCTTGGCGCCCCGGAGCGAGTTGTCGATACCCAGGTCGCGGTCTTCGTACAGGTCGAGTATGAAGCCCGAACCGAACTGACCGTATATATCGCCCGCGCTCACGTGCCCCCACTGGAAATCTGCCGTCAGGCTCAGTCGTCCGAGGCCGTGCCCGGCAAACTGCGGGTCGTAGCCTAACAGCGGCCACTGGTTCATCTCGATGCGCGTGTCCAGGTGCAGACCCTTGAAGCCCGCTTTGTTACTATCCTGGCGCAACCAATGCACCGACAGGTCGAGGTAGTTGTTGCTCAGGTGGTCTGTCTTCGCCCACCCGGGACGGGGCGTTGTCCGCATGCCGGAGATGTCCGTTGTGGGGAACAGGCCGTCGTGCTGTACACTTCCGCTTACATACACCGTGTCCTGCGCAGCCACCGCTACGCACATCAGCAGACTAATGCAAATATTTACGAATCTCCAGTTCGTCACCGTCCGCGTAGCCTACGTGGTTAAACACCGTTTTTCCTTTGCCGTCCAGCACGAATATATGCGGAATACTCTGCACGTTCATCGCCCGTTTCAGTTCGCCGTTCGGGTCGAGCAGTACGTGGTACTCCCATCCCTGACCGTCCACCAGCGGCTTCACTTTCTTGCTGTCCTGACCTTGGTCAGTCGATACGATGTACATCTCCACGCCGTATTCGTCCTGCCAGTCGGAGTATAGTTCGTCGATTGCTTTCAACTCACGCATACACGGCTTGCACCAGGTGGCGAAGAACGATATGATGACCGGCTTGCCTTTGCCGCCTATTTGGTCTATCTGTACCGTCTTGCCGTTCACGTCCTTGAGCGTCACGCTCGGCAATGCCGCGTAAATTGAAAATTGAAAACTGAAAATTGAAAGGAACAGAAGCAAAATTCCTTTCACCTTTAACTTTTCACCTTTCAACTTAGATATTTTCCTTTCACCTTTCATTTTTCACTTTTCACCTTTCAACTTAGATATTTTCCTTTCACCTTTCATTTTTCACTTTTCACCTTATTTAAATCCGAATACGAAATAGACGGCTCCGATGAGCAGCACGCAGGCTACGATGTGGTTCCACCGGATTTGCATATGGAACGCCAGCGCCGAAAAAACGACAAACACGACGAGCGTAATCACCTCCTGGATAACCTTCAGTTGCATCAGACTGAACGAACCGCCGTTACCTTCAAAACCGATTCGGTTAGCCGGTACTTGCAGGCAGTACTCAAAAAAGGCGATACCCCAAGACAGCAGAATGACCGCGATGAGCGGCGTATTGTTCGTAAAAAAGCCCGTCTGCTGCAATTTCAAATGTCCGTACCATGCCAGCGTCATGAATACATTCGACGCCAACAGTAACAAAATTGTGTATAAAGCATTCATATCATCAATAATTCTTTCATTCTTTCACTCTTTCACTCTTTCATTCCTTCATTCCTTCATTCCTTCCTTCGGCAGGTACTCCGCTTTCACGTTCGTCATTGCGCCGAAAAGCGAATCGACGGCCTCGGGGTTCAGCGCCTTGATCTGCTCTAACAGCCCTTTCACTTTCTCCCGTGCACTTACGTGCTCGAAGGGACACAGTTTGGCTTGCTTGCGGTACCCTCTCAATGCTGCGTACGCCTTCAGGTCCGTCTCGTCAATCAGGCACAGCGGACGGATGAGTTGCAGCGGCATTTTCTCCAGTTGCAGCATCGGCGGCATGGTGGCGAACGTACCCTGATAGATGAGGTTCATCAGCAAGGTCTCGATTACGTCGTCGCGATGATGACCGAACGCAATCTTGTTGCACCCGAGTTCCTGCGCCGCGTTGAACAGCGCCTTCCGTCGGTACCACGAGCACAAAAAGCACGGGTTGGTTTTTGCCACTCGTTCATTCGTTAATTCCTTCACTCCTTCATTCGTTATCATCGTGTCACGCACGATGAGCGGCACTCCCGCTTCCCGGCAGAATGTCTCCAGATAACTCATATCCGTCTGGTAATCGCGCTCTTTGACGCGCACATGGAGCGCCGTCACGCGAAAACGCGGCTTGTATATCTTCGACCGTCGGCCTAACAATTCCGTCAGCGCCAGACTGTCCTTGCCGCCGCTCAGACCAATCAGTATATGGTCGCCGTCGGTAATCAGACCGTAGTCCGCGCAGGCCTTGTGGAATCGCTTGGTCAGTTTCGCTCGCAGGCGTTCTTCTTCTCTTTGTTCGGGAGTCTTCTCCATCGTTTTTGCGTGCCGTCTTTCGAAACGGCCTGCAAAATTACTGCTTTTCGCGCACATACGCAAGTCTTTTTTGTTTTTTGTCAATTGGGCTTAACAAAAAAATGCGTTTTTTCTTGCATATGTCATAAAATTGTTGTACTTTTGCACTCGGAATGAAAAAGTACTGGGAAAAGGTTTGGGAAAAAATCCGGCAGAGTTGGCAGAACTTTGCGGAAAAGTACGAGGAGCAGCAGGAGATAATCCGGCGGCAGACCGAGGTGCAGCCCGAGCGAATTACCATTATGCGTGCCGTTCTCACTTTCATGGAGACATGGGGACTCGGTTCGCGTAATATCTTCTATACCATGTGGCATCTCATCTGGCGTCCGGGCTATATGATTAGCGATTATCTGAACGGCCGCCGTAAGCGCTACCTCCAGCCTTTTTTCATGTTCTTTGTGCTCACGCTTATCCTCGTCCAGCTTGCATGGGTGCTGAAGATTCAGATGCCCAAGAACAAGGACATGACCCTCATGGCCTTCGAGGTGGTGAGCTCGCACCGGGATGTCATTTCCATTGAGCAGACTACCAAGATTCTCCATGTGGCGCAGTGGATGGACAAGATTCATGACTGGCGGGATGATAACCGCGGATGGGACATCCTCATCCATTCGGTTGGTATTATGCTCGTTTCCTGGCTCTTATGGCGCAAAAGCCCCCGTATCGGTACTGCCGAATGGGTGGTCGAGAGCGGAGAGTATATCCAAGGATATAATTTCGCGGAGATAGTGAGTGCGATTGCCTATATCCTTTGCCAGCTTCAGATGCTCAGCATGCTCGCCATGATTTTTTTCCACAGGTTGCCGTTTGACCATATGAGCGGCTGGACGATGGTGGTGCCCAAACTGGTTCTTTTTGCGGTCATGCTCATCGATTTCAAGCAGCTTTTCCAGCGCGACTGGTGGCCGACCATCTGGCGTACTTTCCTCATCGTCATCTTCTTCTGACAGCGTTCCGCTGCCAAATAGGGGTCTATTTTTGCAAAAAAATGCCCTAAAACTTGCATATGTCAAAAAAAAGCAGTACTTTTGCTGCCGATTTCGAAAATTCTACTGCCGCGATGGTGGAATAGGTAGACACGAAGGACTTTGACAAAACATTTTGGTTTATGCGTAAACGAAAATGGACGGATCAGGATTTTGTAGAGGCTGTGCGTACAAGTTTCTCTTATGCGCAGGTGATGGACAAACTTCACTTGCGGGTAGCCGGAAGCAATTACGACACAGTTAAACGCAAAATCAAAGAGTTGCACCTCGATGTATCTCACATGACGGGGAAAGCGTGGAACCAAGGAGCGCGTTATACGCCTCTACGGGAAGCACAACCTTTATCAGAGATACTAGTGGAACACTCCACATTTATCAATGCCAATCACCTGCGAGAGCGTTTGCTCAAGGAAGGGGTAAAGCAGCGTAAATGTGCGTGTTGCGGCAACACGGAGTGGATGGGCCAGCCAATCCCTCTGGAGTTGCATCATCTCAATGCGGTCAGGGACGACCAACGATTGGAGAATATTCAATTGCTATGTCCGAACTGCCATGCGTTGACGGACAATTATCGAGGTAAAAACAAAGGTAAAGAGTGCTCAGGTCGAAAGGCCTGAAGTAGAAGTGGGCTAATTCGGTGAATGGAACAGCCTTAAATGTTCAGAACGCCGAGCTAAGTGGAAGCCGCAAGGCAACCTAAATGTGTAGAGACTATATACCCACAACCTACGTCCTGCGGGATAGGGTTAAGACATAGTCCAAGCAGTCGCTGACTGATCAACAGCGAATGTATGAAAATCCTTTGGCCAGTGATGGCTGTGCCGGTTCGACCCCGGCTCGCGGTACGAAGAAAAATCAGAAAAATGACGTGAATATTTGCTCACGTCATTTTTTTTGTGTAACTTCGACACACCCTTATAAATAAGGAATTCTCCGAAGTTACAGTCAAAAAATCCTGCAAATGACAAATAAAAATAAATTTTTCTTGTACATTCGGATTTTTTTTCGTACCTTTGCACCGCAAAAGGATACTTATACAAAAAATGCATCAAATCCATGAGCCTATGAGAACAAATATTCTCCCCTCTATCCTCTTTCTTATCGCGTGCGCAGGGCCGCTCGTGGCACAGGAGACTGTCATCTCCGATGCCGCCGGTCTGGCTGCCGTGGCGACGCAATGCGCCACGGACGGCTGTCAGGGAAAGACGTACGTGCTGGGTGCGGACATCGACCTGAGCACCGTCAGTCCGTGGACGCCCATCGGTACGGCCGCGCAGCCCTTCAAAGGCCGTTTCAACGGCAAGGGTCATATCGTCAAGGGCCTCCATCTGTTCGCCGGTACGGACGGTATCGGTCTGTTCGGTCACGTGGCTGCGGCCGGACGCATTGACAGTCTTGGAATATGCGGCAGCACGCTGATTGCGAAGAACAAACGCCGCATCGGTGCCATCGCCGGCGTGTGCGCAGGACAGGTCAACCAGTGCTGGAGCATGGCCTACGTGGCAGCCGCCAGCAATGTGGTGGGTGGTCTGGTGGGCGAACTGACGAAGGACGGTGCTATCACCGATGCGTATCACTCCGGACTGATCTACAATGCCAATGACACCATCGGCGGTATCGTCGGTATCAACGACGGCGGTACGCTGACCCGCGTCTATAACACCGGCTACGCCAAGAACGGCAAGGCGATCGTAGGACTGGACAAGAAAGGAACGTACATCAACTGCCATTATGACCGCAAGCTCTATTATCAGGAGTCAGGTATCGAGAACGACAAGCTCACGCCGGTCGATGAGTCCGCACTGATGTTCGCCCTCTATCCGGCCCATGCGGCATGGTCGCAGGCGGCTGACCGTTACCCCATCCTCAGCGCTTTTGCCGGCACGGACGCCGCCCTGCTTTCGGCCGCACCGATGTATATCGACCCGATAAGCACGGACCCCATCAACCATGCCAATGACCTGACGGAGAACTTCACGCTATACACCAGTAACGGCGTTTCGTGGAAATGTCAGGACAAGCGTTCCGAAGAGTGGATACAGATCAGCGGCAGCCAAGTGAAAGTGGTCCGCCCGTGTGCGGAGACGGACGTGCTGGTAAACGTCACGAAGGGCAAAGAGACCCGCGTGGTCTATATGCGTCCCAGACGCGTGGAGGACCTGCAGCCGGGCACGTTCAACCCCGTAGACGGCCTTCCAAGTCATGTGTTCTGCCTCAATGATGAGGAGCCGGTGAAGGACCATCTGTTCACCACTCCGGCCACGGACGGCTGGACGCAGAGCGATTACCATTATCAGGTGGTGCGCTTCGAGGTGATTGCTACGGACACGGTGCCCAAGGACACGCTGCTCAAGGACGCTTCGACGCTGCAGTACGGTATTTGGTACGGCACGGCGAAACTGCCGACCGACGAACCCGGACATTTTGTCCTCCGCAGCTATGTGCACGACGACGGCTGTGTGCAGGACTGGCTGGAGAACAAGGACGGATTCGCATATGAGGTGGCGGAGCCGTTTGTGCCCGGCACTATCGTTTCCGGCAAGGACACGTTGCTGCTCACCTCTCCGATTATTTATGTGAACATAGCCAACAAGACGCTTTCCACGGGCGGTGCAGGCACGATACGCTACTGGTGGAACGTGTCGGTCAATAACGGCGACTCGTCCGTCATCACCGGCCAGACCATGCCCAACCTGACCGATTACGCCATCTCCACCAAAGGTGTCTATCGCTTCACACGGGGCACGAAGGACAGCCTGTGCTATGACGACATGAGCCATCTGGAGAAATTAGGCACCTATATCTATTACGTGTTCGACGCCTTTGACCCGGGCGAGATAAGCGCGCCGCGTGAGCTGACGGTTTGCACGCCGGAAGAGGCGCAGGCGTTCATCCTCAAGACCACCAAGGCGAGCGGCGGCATCGAGGACAAGGGGTACAGCTACCAGTGGTACAGCGTATCGGGTACGGACACGATGGCCATACCGGGCGCCACGGCCTACAACCTCAATCTGAAATCCATCACTTTCACACCCGGCAAGACCTATATCTTTGTCCGCAAGGCATGGGACAACACGCGTTTCACCCAGTGGACGCTCAGCCGTCATGCACTCAAGATTTACGTCAACAAGACCCTTGTGCCGGGTGCCATACAGGACGGTGCGTTGACGCCGCAGTGCGTGGCGCATGACGCGACCGGTTCGACGATGCTGACGGTCACCGTAGCCGAAACGACGGCGGCTTCCGGCGAGAGCACACTCGAATACAAATGGGTGCGCATGCCGGGTAATGTGACGGTCGGTACGACACGTGAGTTGAACGCAACTTTCCCCCTGTCGGACATCACGGTGCCGGCCACCTATACCTACGTGCGCTATGTTCGTAACGAGGACTGCGACTGGATCCAGTCGGACGGCAAGGCGACTCAATATTACGGCCGCAGTACGTACGGCGAAGTGACTATCACCGTCTGCGCCGAGCAAATGCCGTACTCGATGAAATGGGTGGACGGCAACACTTATACGTTCACTACCTCCGGCGAGACCCAACTGCTGCATGACCTGCGCGGCGACTGTCCGGCCGACACGCTCTTCCGCGTTGTGACTGCTGCGATGCCGGCCTTCAAGATGGAGGAAGAAGCGTATCTGTGCCAAGAGACCGGTACGCTCGTCATCAATTTTGAGCGGGTGTCGGGCCAGACCAATGTGTTCAAGGTGACCTATTCGCCGGACCTTGCCGCTTACGTCGGGGCACCGGGCGCTTCGGGAACCATCACGACACAGAACACCATCATTCTGAAGAACATACCGCCTATCAAAAACGATGGTGATTTCTACCTAGACCTCCAACTCGGTTATACGGACGAGGAAGGGGCCGCCGGCGTTTGTTTCAGCGAGCCGCACCGCATGCAACTCCATTTCAGCATTGGCGGCTATGTGCATAACAAGTACGACCGCGTGCTCTTTGTCGATAACAACCCCTTCAACAACCTGATTGACAGCGTGACGCAGAAACTGAGGTTCGTCACCTATCAATGGTATCGCAACGGAATAAAACAAGAAGGCAAGACTGGCCAGTACTACCACGAGGACGGAAGGCAGCTCAACGGCGTCTATTTCGTCATGATGTACGATGCCAACGGCACTCCGTACCGCTCGTGCGACGTGGAGATCCAGCCTTCGGCAAGCAACGCTCCGCGGCTTGGTGCCGTCTATCCGGTACCGGTAGGAGCAGGCGAACCGCTGACGGTGGAGGCCGAAGGAAGCCTGCGCATCTATTCGTTCTCCGGCGAATGCGTCCTGCAGACGGAGGTTGCCGGCATCACCACCCTCACCGCGCCGCGTGTGACGGGGCTCTATCAAGTGCAGATAACCGCACCCGACGGAACGGTAGGAATACATAAACTGATTGTCAAATGAGAGGAGGGCATACTATGAAACGTATCTATTTGATAGCAAGCGTATTGATGGCAGCCGCTTCTCTGTCGGCAAAGCACTATCCGGACTCCGTGCAGCAGCAGTCACGGCAGGAACCTAATATCGCCTATGGCTGGAACTTCGAGTTCGGCGGCGGTCTCGGTGTGGGCAGTTACACCTACTCGCAGTTGGGCACTTCCTTCAGCCCTGCGCACGTGGTCAATCATATCCAGTTCCCGGCATGGCATGCGGAAATAGGCATCAACTATTATTTCGTGCCGTGGATGGGTCTCGGCACGGGCGTACAGTTCGGGGCGTACCCCAACCGCGCCGCCATCGAGAAACCGTGGACCCAGCAGACGCTGGATGTATACGGCGATGACTACACCATCACTTCCATGCCCAACAAACTGAACGAGGTGCAGAATCTATATATGGTAGAAGTACCGATTGCCCTCAAGTTCCGTGCACGGCCGGGAATCGTGGGCTTTACCGGTACGGCAGGCGTCAAGCTCGGCATACCGGTGATGAACCAGCAGAAACTGGCTTCGGGCGGTGCGGTGGACAACTCCGTGTATTATCCGCTCTATGACCTGACGATGCGTGAGGTGCCTACCGTGGTGGAGAATCTTCCGATTTCATCGGACAAAAGCAGCATTCCTTCTCATTACCTGCGTACCCTCAACTGGGCGGCATATGCGGAGATAGGCATGCTCGTGAGGCTGCACCAGCGCGTCGATTTGGCGATTGCCGCCTATGCCAACTATTATTTCACGGACCTGCTGGAAAAGCACGGTACGGAGGCTCTCGGCTTCTACGACGGCCGTACGGCAGGCGAATACCAGATGCCGTATACGCAGGCGTACACGGGCGTGCTGCGTACTAATGAGGTGCAGACGCTCCATCCGTGGTCGGTGGGCCTCAAGATAGGCATACAGATCAATGCCAACCGCACCAAGGCGCAGCGAGAATATGACCGCGAGCAGCGCCGCAAACGTCAGGAAGCACGCGAACAGGCTTTAGCGCAAGCGCAGGCACAGGCACAACAGGAAGCCGAGAAGGCGCCGGAAGAAGAACCGGTAGCACCCGAAGCGGCGGTTGTGGCAGTCATTCCGGTGGACGAGCCGACGGATGAAGCGCCGAGTATAATGGACGAACTGGAAGCAGAACAGGAAGCCTATGAGCAGGCGATAGAGCAGATCCGCCAGATTGCCGAAGAGCACGGCATTGATATATGCGACGTATTCTGCACCGACACCGTCTATCATGCCGAGCAGCAGACGGTCGAGATGCCGCAGACCGCGACGGTAGCCGAGATGCTGGACGAGCAGCTCAAAGAGGCGGTCATCTATTTTGACTTGGACAAAGCGATTCCTATTCTGGAGCCGGCGGACATCTTGGAGCGCATTGCCGCGCTGCTGCGTCAGCATCCGGACCAGAAGATACACGTCAACGGACACGCCTGCAAACTCGGCAAGCCCGATTACAACAAGCGCTTGGCGCTGCGTCGTGCGAACGCCGTGGCGGACCAGCTGCGTGCCTTGGGCGTGAAGGACAACCAAATGCTCATCGCCAGTCTCGGCGACGACGTGCCTTACCGCTACACGGGTGAGCACCAGTTGAGCAAGGACCGCCGTGTGGAACTGGTGCCCTGCCATGCCACCACCGAGGTGGTACGACCGGGTTCGCGCTTGGCGCAGATAGCACGCCGCCACTACGGGCAAACGGAGTTCTGGGTGTTCATCTACGAGGCGAATATGGACAAGATAGAAGACCCGTCCAATCTGCCGGTGGGTATCGAACTGGAAATACCGGACCTGTCCAAACGTCTGAGCAAGATGAATGAGACACAGGCCTTGGAAGAAGCTCAGCGGGTGAAGGCGCGTCTGATACCCGCCAAATGATGGGTATAGGCGCCTTGCTCGGCACTATAAATGCCGGTTTCATCGAGTTTTTCGACCTTGACGCGTCCCGAACAATGGATGACGCGTTCAGGGTCGATAACTATACCTACATGCGATATATGCGCAGGGTGGGCGGTTCCGTCATTCAGTCCCTCATGGTCAAAGAAAACGAGATCCCCTGCCTGCGCCTGACTCAGACTGCTGATGAGTTCTCCCTGCGTAATCTGCTCGGATGCATTGCGCAGCATTGAGACACCGAACAGGCTCATGATGATTTGCGTGAAGCCCGAGCAGTCCATGCCCATGGCGTTCTTGCCGCCCCATAGATAGGGAATGTTGAGGAAGAAACGTACGGTCCGGAGCAGATTGTCCTGCGTCATCGGCAGCGGTGCGGTGGCCACCATCGACGGCTCGATGCGGAAGCCCACGCCCAATACCTCGAATCTTCCATCCTGGTATTTTGTGATTTTAGTGCCGGCCGTCAGCGGTATGGTCTGGCCGTTGTTCTCACTCACGGCGTAAGCCATTGGGAAGATGACCGTCGCGGCCTTCTGGCAGTCTTTCTGATAGGTGCGGAACTCCTTGTCCGCCATCGGCGTGCACATTTTTGCATCCACCCATCCTTCCTGACCGTCCATGTGCAGTTTGACGCGATTCCATCGGGGAATTTGCTCGATGATATCAAAGGTCTCCCCGAACAGAATCTGCGTACTCTGCTCCGCGCCTTCCCGTGCCTCCGTCCGGACGGGAATGACACTGTATAAACTGATTCCCTTCATACCTTTGGTCGGCTTACCATACCTCTTGCGGATGGTTGTTGTCGGTACGCGGATAATCGATGGTGTAGTGGAGGCCGCGGCTCTCCTTGCGCTCGATGGCCTGACGGGTGATGAGATAGCCGACGTTGATCATGTTACGCAACTCGCATATCTCCTTGTCCGCCTTGACGCGCTTGAACAGGTCTTCGGTCTCCTCGTAAAGCAGGTCGAGACGCTCCCATGCACGGCGCAGACGCAGGTCCGAACGGACGATGCCGACGTAGGTGGACATGATTTGGCCCACTTCCTTGACATCCTGCGCAATGAGTACGCGCTCTTCGTTGCTGAGCGTGCCCTCGTCATTCCATGCCGGTATTTTGTCGTTGAAACCGTAGTTTTCTATCACGCTGAGGCTGTGTTTAGCGGCTGCATCGGCATAGACGACCGCTTCGATGAGGCTGTTGGAGGCCAGACGGTTGCCACCGTGCAGGCCCGTACACGAACATTCGCCTACGGCATAGAGGCGCTTGATGGTCGATTGACCGTCCAAATCCACCTTGATGCCGCCGCACATGTAGTGCGCGCAAGGGGCTACGGGGATATATTCCTTGGTGATGTCAATGCCGATGCTCAGGCACTTGGCGTAGATGTTGGGGAAATGATGCTTGGTCTCCTCCGGATCTTTGTGCGTCACATCCAGACAGACATGATCGATGGCGTGTATCTTCATCTCGTTGTCGATGGCGCGTGCCACGATGTCACGCGGCGCGAGGGACAGACGCGGGTCGTATTTCTGCATGAACTCCTCGCCGTTGGGCAGACGGAGGATGCCGCCGTAACCGCGCATGGCCTCGGTGATGAGATAAGCGGGATGGGTCTCCTGCGGATTGTAAAGACTGGTGGGGTGGAACTGGACGAACTCCATATCCTTGACCAGACCCTTGGCGCGATAGACCATGGCGATGCCGTCGCCGGTGGCTATCTCGGGGTTGGTGGTGGTGGCATAGACGGCGCCTGTGCCGCCGGTGGCCATAAGGGTGATGCGGCTCAGGTAGGTGTCTATCTTCTGCGTCTCGGGATTGAGGATATACGCGCCGTAGCACTCGATGTCCGGCGTGCGTCTGGTGACGCGTACGCCCAGATGGTGCTGGGTGATGATCTCCACGGCGAAATGCTTCTCCAACACGTCTATGTACGGATTATGCCGAACGGCTTCCATCAGTCCGCGCTGAATCTCCGCACCCGTATCATCGGCATGATGCAGGATACGGAACTCGGAGTGTCCGCCCTCGCGGTGCAGGTCAAACTGACCGTCCTCTTTCTTATCGAAATTGACGCCCCATTGAACCAGTTCCTCGATGCCCTTGGGGGCATTGCGCACCACCTGCTCCACGGCTGCCGGGTCGCTCAGCCAGTCGCCGGCTACCATCGTATCATGGATATGCTTCTCAAAATCATCCACCATCAGGTTCGTCACCGATGCGATACCTCCCTGCGCCTTGGCGGTGTTCGCCTCCTCCAGCGTAGTCTTACAACACAGCGCAATCCTGTACTTGCCTGCTCGCGCTACCTTGAGCGCAAAACTCATACCGGCTACTCCTCCGCCGATAATCAGAAAATCGTATTTTTTTGTCATGTTATCTATAACTTTAGCCATTGGCCATTAGCCTCTCTCATCGCGCCTTACACAGCGCAAAGACACTAAACTTGGCTCCTCTGAACCGTCTCATCGCCTTGAGGCAACTCCGCATCGTTTCGCCGGTGGTAATCAGGTCATCCACCAAGAGTATATGCTTGCGGTAGAGTTGCTCGGGATGGTTGACCGCAAACGCGTCCTTCACGTTCTCCTTGCGCTGCCCGCCGTTCTGCAGGGCCTGCTTGGGCGTGTGCCGGATGCGGGTCACATGGGTCGTATCCACCGGTATGCCGGTCAGGTCGCTGATACCCCGGGCGATATACTCCGACTGGTTGTAACCGCGTTCGCGCAGGCGCTTGGGGTGCAGCGGGACGGGGACAATAAGGTCGATTCCATCGAAGAAATCCGCGTATTGGAACTCCATTGCTGCCTGTCGTCCAAGCTGGTAGCCTATCTCCGGCCGGTCGGCGTATTTGAGTACGTGCACGAGTTTGCGTATCGGGTCTTCCTTATCGAAGAAGAGGAAGGCGGCGGCACGTTCCAAGTGCATCACTTTCTTGGTGCGCACCATCTTCTGCCCTATATCCCGAACGAAGAGCGAGTCGGTGCCGGTGAGGGTCATCTCCGTCAGGTTCTCCGTTTTCTCGGCCTGCTCGGTGCGCGGCAGTCCGGCCAGACACTTCCGGCAGAGGGTTCCTTGCTCCGCCTGTTCTCCCAAGTACTCGCCGCACATGGGGCATGTACGCGGATAGAAAAGACTCAGCAGGGCGGTGGTCAGACGCATGTCGTTAGGGCGTGGCTTAGATGCTCAATACCTGCATCGCCTGCCACTTGTCATCCTTGATGTCTTTTTTCTCCTTGATGGCTTTGCTCAGCGGCACGTACTTGACTTCGCCGTTCTGCAAGCCGACCATGATGGAGCGTTGCTCGTCAAGCAGGGCCTGAATAGCGGCGCAACCCAGACGCGAGGCCAAGATGCGGTCGAACGCAGTGGGCGAACCGCCACGCTGCAGGTGACCGAGGATGGTGACGCGGGTGCCGTATTCGGGATGGTTCTGCTCAATCATCTTGGCTACCGCTTGTGCGCCGCCCGGGATGGCATGCTCTTGAACGAGGACGATACCGCTGTTCTTATGCTTGCGGCGTCCTTGTCCGATAGCGGTCTCCAGCTGCTCTTCGAGCGTGGCGCGCTCTGGGATGACAGCGGCTTCCGCACCGGCGGCGATGGCTGCATTCAAGGTCAGGAAGCCGGCATCGCGGCCCATCACTTCGACCAAGAACAGGCGCTCATGGCTCGTTCCGGTGTCGCGCAGTTTATCCACACAATCGACGATGGTGTTCAGCGCCGTGTCGTATCCGATGGTGGAGTCGGTGCCCCAGAGGTCGTTGTCAATCGTGCCGGGAAGACCGATGACTGGAATATTGTATTCCTGCGCAAGAATGCGTGCGCCGGTGAACGAACCGTCACCGCCGATGACGATGAGGGCGTCTATCTGCTCGCGCTGGAGGGTATCAAAGGCACGCTTGCGTCCTTCCGGCGTCTTGAACTCCTCGCTGCGGGCGGATTTGAGGATGGTACCGCCGCGCTGGATGATACCGCTGACGTCCTGCGTGGTGAACTCCTGCACTTCGCCGTCCATCAGACCCTTGTAACCGCGGTAGATGGCCTTGACGCGGATGTCGTTGGCGATGGCCGCACGCGTCACGGCACGAATGGCCGCGTTCATTCCCGGAGCGTCACCTCCTGAGGTGAGCACTCCAATCGTTTTGATTTTGTATTCCATGCGCAATACGTATTTTACATTTATTTATAAGGTGACACCGTTCTTGAAGATGGCAATCTCGTGGTAGCCGTTCTTCTCGTTGTTCGTCTTGGTGCCGTTGGCGATGTCGATGACGAATTCCGCAAAGCGCTTTGCGACCTGCTCCATCGGTTCGCCGTCGGCGATGACACCGGCGTTGAAGTCAATCCAGTTCGGCTTGTTGTTATACAGGTTCGAATTGGTGGAAATCTTCATGGTCGGTACATAAGTGCCGAAAGGCGTGCCGCGTCCGGTGGTGAAGAGGACCATATGGCAACCGCATGAAGCGAGGGCCGTAGAGGCTACGAGGTCGTTGCCCGGTGCGGAAAGGAGGTTGAGGCCCTTCACCTGCAGGCGCTCGCCGTAAGCCATGACGCCGCGTACAAGCGACTTGCCGCATTTCTGCGTGCAACCGAGCGCTTTGTCCTCCAGCGTCGATATACCGCCGGCCTTGTTGCCCGGGCTGGGGTTCTCACCCACGGGTTCGCCGTGGCTGAGGAAATAGTCCTTGAAATCGTTGATGAGCGAAACGGTCTGGTCGAAGAGCTGTCTGTTGGCGCAACGGTCCATAAGGATGGTCTCTGCGCCGAACATCTCCGGCACTTCGGTGAGGACGGTCGTACCGCCCTGCGCCACAAGCCAGTCGCTGAGCATACCAAGGAGGGGGTTGGCGGTGATGCCGCTGAAGCCGTCGCTACCACCGCACTTGAGGCCCACGCGTAGTTCGCTCAAGGGCACCGGCACGCGCTTGTCGTGCTGGGTCTTGGTATAGAGCTCGCGCAGGATAGGCATGCAGTATTCGACCTCGTCGCCCTGAATCTTCTGGGTGGTGACGAACTTGATGCGGTCTTCGTCTATCTCGCCGCAGAACTGCTTGAATACATCCGGCTGGTTGTTTTCGCAACCGAGCGACACCACGAGGATGGCGCCTGCGTTGGGGTGATGGACCATGTCGCGGAGGATCTTCTTCGTGTTCTCATGGTCATCGCCAAGCTGCGAGCAGCCGTAGTTATGGGGGAAGGCGAAGATATTGTCAGCGCCGGTCTCCTGACGCAGACGCTCCGCACATTTCTGGATGATACCGTTCACGCAGCCGACGGTGGGGATGATCCACACTTCGTTGCGGATGCCGACCTGTCCGTCCTTGCGGCGGTAACCCATGAAGGTTCTGGATTCATCGGGAATATTCAGCACCACGTCCTTCGGATGATACTCGTATTCGAGCAGTCCGGCCAGATTGGTCTTGATATTGTTCTCGTTCATCCAACTGCCGGCTTTTTTCGCCTCTTTGGCGTGACCGATGGGGAAACCGTACTTGATGACGTTCTCTCCTTCGGCAAGGTCCTTGATGGCGATCTTATGGCCTGCCGGCACATCTTCGAGCACCGTAATGGTGATGCCGTCCACTTCTATAACGGCACCTGCCGACTGCGGCTGTATGGCTACAACCACGTTGTCGGCAGGATTGATTTTCAGAATATTGGTCATGGTAATGGGTTATTGGTGATTTACAAAATCGTCTTAACCGTTTCAAGCATGCCTTTTGCTTCGATTTCATCGAGGAATTTAACTACCATATCGGTGAGGCCCGGAATCTTGTTGAGGTCCTCTTTGCTCTCCTTCCAGATGATGTCGGTAGCTCCGAGCACGCCCTCTGCCACTTTGCGCTTGTCGCCGGTAGCCCAGAGTTGTGCGAGCAGGTCCATGATTTCCTGTGCGTCGTTCGGCTGGATGGGTGCGCCATCCTCGCGAACACCGCCCTTGTAGTAGGTGATGATGGCTGCCAGACCGAGTACCAAGCCCTTCGGCAGTTCGCCCTTGCGCTCCAGATAAATCTTCAGACCCGGCAGGTCGCGTGTCTCGAATTTGGGGAAGGAGTTGAGCATGATGGAGGTGACAGCGTGGTCCACGTACGGGTTGTTGAAACGCTCCAACACGGATTCGCCGTAAGCCTTGAGCTCGTCCTTCGGCAGGTTGAGGGTCTCCAGCAGCTCGTCGAACATGACCTTGTTGATGTACTTGCCGAGGATCTCATGGTTGCAGGCATCGCGTACAATATTGACGCCGCTGAGGTAAGTAACCGGCGAAAGGACGGTGTGCGGGCCGTTGAGCAGGGTCACCTTGCGCTCGTGGTACGGCTTCTCGCTCTCGGCGATGAGGACGTTCAGACCGGCTTTGTTGGCAGGGAACTCGGCTTCGAGCTCGGCGATAGACATGTTCTCCGGTTTCTCGATTACCCAGAGATGGAAGATCTCCGCCTGTACAACGAGGTTGTCGTTATAACCCACTTTCTCTTGGATTTCGGCGATGTCCTTGCGCGGGAAGCCCGGCACGATGCGGTCCACGAGGGTGGCGCAAACGTAGTTGTATTTCTCAAACCACTCCTTGAAGCCTTCGTAGTCTGCTCCGAAATCATCCTTCCAGAGTTCGATGTACTTGCGGATGCAGTCTTTGAGATGGTGTCCATTGAGGAAAATGAGTTCGCAGGGCATGAAGATGAGTCCCTTGGTGGGGTCGCCGTTGAAGGTCTTGTAGCGACGGAAGAGGAGCTGTACCAGCTTGCCGGGGTAAGCGCTTGCAGGCGCATCGGTGAACTTGCAGGACGGATCAAAGGTGATGCCGGCCTCGGTGGTGTTGGAAATGACGAAACGGATCTCCGGCTGCTCTGCCAACGCCATGTAGGCCCAGTTCTGGGTGTAGGGGTTGAGGGCGCGGCTGATGACGTCGATACGCTCCAGCGAGTTAACGGCCTTGCCGTCCAGACGACCCTGCAGGTTGACATGATACAAGCAGTCCTGACCGTTGAGCCACTCGACCATACCTTTGTCAATAGGCTGAACGACAGCCACCGAACCGTTGAAGTTCGTCTTGGCGTTCATGTTCCATACAATCCAGTCCACAAAAGCGCGGAGGAAGTTACCTTCACCAAACTGGATGATTTTCTCGGGAGCTACGCTCTTCGGCGCGGTCCACTTGTTCAATGCTTTTTTTGCCATAGTACTATAGAATTAAAAATTAAACGTTGCGAGCTCAAAATTGCATATCGGGCGCTTGGCCACACTTTGCGCTGCAAAGTTACAACAAAAAAATGACATATGCAAACGCATATGCCACTTTTTCAGAAATTCGTCAATTTTTCTACATATTTGCCCTATTTTCCGCGAAATAGCGCCATAAAGGAGCGGCATGGAGTGCTTGGATGATTTCTCCGTCGCGCAACATCTCCAGTACCTGCCCGGGTTCCATGACATCGACGCGGATGTCTTCGGTGGGTTCCTGGTGCTGGTCGCGCTTCTTCTCTACGCCGGTAGCGAGGAAGGTATAGGAGAGGTTGTTATGGTTGGTAGGGTTGGGCGAGAGTGTCATGAAGAGCCGCCATTCGCCGCCTTCGTAGCCGGTCTCTTCGCTCAGTTCGCGCTGGGCGGCCTGCAAAGGCGTCTCGCCCGGGTCCACGACACCGGCCACAAGTTCGTAATGCGTTTCGCCGAGCGCATGGCGGTACTGGTCCTCCATCACCATCTTGCCGTCCTTGGTGACGGCGATGACGTTAATCCAGTCGGGGAACTCCAGCACGAACCATGTAGGAATCTGGGTGCCGGACGGCAGTTCGACACACTCCTGTCTTACAGACAGCCACTGGCCCAGATGGAGGATATTCTCACTCTTGACCACTTTCCATTTCCTGTTTTCCAACTTCGGGTACATCCTATCTCCTTTTATTTGTCCTGTTGTACTTCCTTTGCGGGTTTGCCGATGCGCTCGAAAGCCTGCAGGAGCTTGTCGAGGTCGGTCTTGCGGGTGTCGTAAGTGAGGGTGACGGTCTTGGTCTTGAGGTCACAGACGATGTCCTTGACGCCTTTCTCCCACGCGATATTCTTCATGATCTTGTCGCAGCATCCCTGACAATGGAGGTCGCAGGCGAGTACGACGGTCTGCTTGACCGGCTGCTTGGCGGTCTGCTTGTCGTCCGCCCGCAGCGTCATCAAGGGCATGAGCGCCATCAGTCCAATGAGCAAAAACTGTTTCATGCGGCGTTTACCAAGCGTTGTAATGGATATTCTCCGGCACGTACTTGTCCTTGATGGCAGGATGCTCGGCCGGCACGCCTACGGGCACCACGCACAGCGGAATAATATGTTCGGGCATACCGAGCATTTGTTGCACCATCTTGGCACGGTTCATGTCGGGGTGCAGACCTGTCCAAACGGCACCGAGACCCATCGCGTGCGCTGCCAGCAGGATGTTCTCTGTTGCTGCCGATACGTCGTTAATCCAGAAGTTCGCCATTTCGCCCGGGATAGCCTTGCTCAGGTCGCCGCAGGGGATGATGGCGATTGCCGGATGATTGCTGCAACGAGAGTAGGGCAGCGCCTCGCCCAGTTGGGCGATGATGGCTTCGTCGGTTACGACCACGAAGGCCCACGGCTGTTTGTTGATGGCTGACGGAGCGGCCATGGCTGCCCGTAACAGCGTGTCGATCTGCTCGGCGGAGATCTTTTCGCCGGTGAACTCGCGTACGGAGACGCGGGTCATGATGTTGTCAATCGCTTGATTTTTCATACATGTAGGGTTGGTTTCCTGTTTTGCGCATCCGGCAAAAACGATTGCCGCCAATGCAATTGTGAGAAGTTTTTTCATACTGTTACCATGCGTAAATTTGTTCATCACCACCAACCACGGGTGTTTTACCGCCGCTGGTACTGAGGAGGTTTGTGAATATAGATACAGCGCAGACGGCTGTAATGGGTGAGCTATACGTTTTCATAGTTTCTGTCCGTTTATGGAGTATTTCTCTCCGTTGCGTATAATGATGAGTTGGCTGTTTTCAATAAGCTTGAGGGTTACAGGGGAGGGGTTATCGGTTACGGGGGAGGGGGTACCGGTGGGCGTGGAGACGATGCGCAAGGTAGCCGGCATGCCGCGGCGCACAGGCATTCCGTTGACGGACGAACCGTTGATGCGGAACCATGCGCGGAAGCCTAACATCTTGGCGTTGGCATTCTCTCCGTCAGAAGGCCAGTAGAGCTGGTTGCCGCCCTGCAGGAAGAGGTTAAGATGGTTCTCGCCTTTACCGGTATTCACGCCGGCTTCCGTACTGTCGTTGATATGCGTCTTGCCATAGAAGCCGTGGAGTTCCACTTCGCCTGTGCCGGCATTGTCGGCTGTCTGGTCATTGTCCCATGTGATGCCTGTGAAGTGCATATGCGTCATCACTTCGCCGGTGTTGGGCCACTGGATGAGGTAGGGCGTGCCGGCTGTGAGCGTCTTGCCCGTCAGCGGCTTGATGTCAAATTGCAGGGCGCCGTCCAGCACCGTTGCACCCACGAACTCACAGACCTCGGCGCCTGCCAGAGGTGACGCATCTATATCCGGCACGTTGAAGGGCAAGGTCATGGTGTTGAAAGAGCCGGCCTTGCGGAGCGTACGGAAGACGTCTATCTCGGTCAGATGGTATTCATCCCGAGCTTGGGATATCTTGGCGGATGCTATAGTCTGTTCGTCGTTCTCGTCCAAGAAACAGACGGTTAGCACCATATTCTTGAAATAGTCGGACCAGTTGTCCTCATAACGATAACTTCCCAATGCCGGCACGCAGATTTTCAGGCTGCTTGAACATCCTGTGAATGCGTCCGTTCCCAAGGTGGGGGCGGTGTACGGCCGGCAGAGTACATGGAAAAGCGCCGAGCAGCCTTTGAAAGCCTCCACGCCGATTAAGGTTACGGAAGGCGGGATGACCACGTTGGTAAGTTCGGTGCAGTTTTCGAATGCTTTCGTGTTGATCTGTGTCACATTGTCAGGAAAGATAACGTCCGTAAAATCCGTACGACCCCTGAACGCCTGCGCATAGATTGTAGCCGCTTGGGTAGGATCCGGCGAGGAGAGGACAAGTGTTGTGCCCTTCAGTTCGTACGTCAAGTTGTTTCCGTAAGGAGCATCGGCGAAAGCAGTGCCTGCTGACCCGATAAGCAGGGCTGCAAGCAGAATAATTCTACAATTTCTTATGTGTAACATCATATTTCTGATTGTTTCTAAACTTTTGCGGCTGCAAAGGTACAACAATTTTCTGAAATATGCAAATAAAAATGCAAAAAATGAATGCTTAATCTTTCTGCAGGCGGATGGCAAAGCCGCCGCCGGAGGCCATATGCAGTTTCAGGACGTCGGACGCCTTGACCTGCTGCGTCTCTATGATATAGTCATAAGGCTTGGTCTGCCAGTCGGCCTGTTCGCCGTCTCGGTAGAGGGTGGCGGTATAGGTAGTCTCTTCGTCCAGCATGTCCATCGGGAGGGTTACATCACGCGGTTCGTCCCCATTGATGCCGCCGATGAACCAGTCCTCGGCGCCGCGTTGCTGACGGGCGAAGACGCAGAACTCCCCTATCTTGCCGTCCATGAGCATCGAGTGTTCCCAGTCACAGGGCACGTCTTCGATGAAGCGGAAGGCATCGGGGTGCTTCATGTAGTTCTCCGGCAGGTCGCATGCCATCTGCAAAGGCGAATAGAGGCAGACGAACAGACCGAGCTGGTTGGTGAGGGTGGAGTGGACGCGCGTCTGCGGCATGACGGGGTTCTCGAAAGCGAACACACCCGGCGTGAAGTCCACCGGTCCGGCCATGATGCGCGTGAACGGTAATATGGTCACGTGTGCGCAGGGGTTGCCTCCGTCCGCGCTCCATGCGTTCCATTCCTGTCCGCGTACGCCCTCTTGCGTGAGCAGGTTGGGGTAGGTGCGCTGCAGACCGGTCGGCATGACGGGTTCGTGGTTGTCAATGCAAATATGATAGCGTGCCGCCGTCTCGATGATCTTGCGGTAGTGGCGCACACCCGACTGCCCTTTGTTCCACTGCAGGCCGTCCACCGTGCGGATGATAGGCGACACGTAGCCGGTCTTGATGGCATGGATGCCATGGGCCTGATGGTAGGCGTACGCGGCTTCCAGCTGGTCCTCGTAATCGGCTGCGTTACCGCCGGTCTCGTTATGGCCCACTATCTGCACGCCCAAGTCCTCCGCCAAGTCACTGAGGTAGTTCATATCCCAGTCGCTGTAAGGCTCGGTGAAGGAGAAATGCTGCCACGTCTCCCAGCCCAAGTTCCATCCCTCCGCCAAGACGGCATCGATGTGGTGGTCTTTTGCGAAGCGCAGGTATTTTTCCATATTAGCCGTCGTCGCACCGTGCTTCGGGCCCTGTTCCCACGTCATGGACTTCATGTGCATGCCCCACCATATACCGATGAATTTCATCGGCTTGATCCATGAGGTGTCCTCGATGCGGCAGGGTTCGTTGAGATTGAGCATGATGCGCGAGGCGGTCATCTGCTGCAGGTTGTCCGTAAGAATGACCATGCGCCACGGGGTGGCGAACGGTGTGCGGACATAAGCCTTGACCTCTTCCTCGCGACCTCTCCACGGCGTGAGGTAGGTCTTCATCGCGCCGCCCTGCATGTAGAGGTTCTGCGCCGGGTAGTCGGTCAGTGCCGCTTCGTGCACGAAGGCATAGCCGCCGTCGGCACGCTCGATGGTGACGGGCGAGCAGAGCGTGTCTTTCTTCTCGCTCAGCAGCGCCTTGGTCCATATGCCTTCGTAGTACTCCGTCCGCCAAGGGATGGACCATGCCTGATGGTCCGCGGCAAAGCGGTACTCGGTGGATTCGTTCATGACGGTCAGCGGATAGTACGGGTCATCGTCCTTTTGCGCGAGCACATATCGGAAGGCCAAGCCGTCGTCAAAACAGCGGAAGACGATGTCCATCCGGATGCCGGAGGCATGGAGCAGATGAACCGTCATCTGGTTGTGGCGGTCGGTGATCAGACGCTCTTCGCCCCAGACGGTTTCCCATGTGTCGTCATAGGAACTCTGTTCGGTGCCGTCCAGCCGGAAACCGGCATCGAGGGCCGCCTCTTGGGTGCTCAGGCCGAGCGCCGACCAGCGCAGAAGCGTGTCGCCGTCTTGGGTGACGCAGTATTGCGGACTGCCTGCTTCCGTCAGGCGGAAAGAGACTTGCATGCGGCCGTCGGGAGAGCTGACGGTAGTGTGCTTGGCGCAAGAGATGGCCAGTACGGCCAAAAGGGAAAGAAAGAGATGCTTTTTCATGAGATGTACACGTTTGGGTTATCGGATGAAGTTCATTGCCTGCCGTGCCTCGTACTCCGGCTGCGGCTGGTCGGCGAGCGCGTGGAGCATGCGCGCCATGTTCTTGCCCAGCGAACGCATGGTCTGCATGCCTTCGGCATCCAGCGCCGCCTCGCCTGCGTCACGACCGTAGGCGATGTTCCAGTATTGCGAGGTGACGATGGGCATATGTAGGATCTGGAACGGCATGGTCATGGTCTGCAGTGCGGCCGTGGCTCCGCCCCGTCGGCAGATGGCAACGGCGGCTACCGGTTTGCCGGCGAAAGCGTTTCCGCCGGAGTAGAGTGCGCGCTGGATAAGCGATACCAGACCGCCGTTAGGCTGGCCGTAATAGACCGGCGAACCGATGATGAGACCGTCGCAGCCGCTCATTTTCTGCACCACTTGGTTGCATAGGTCGTCGTCGAACACACACGGACCGCCTTTGGTCTTGCAGGTGTTGCAGACGATGCAACTGCGCACGGGGTGTGTGCCGAGTTGCACGAGCTCCGTTTGGATGCCTTCCTGTTCCAGACTCTTGGCGATCTCGTTCAGCGCCAGATACGTGTTGCCCGCCTTGCGCGGACTGCCGTTAATCAGTAGTATTTTCATAAGAATGCCAATTTGGCTACAAAGGTACAACAAAAATTGCATATATGCAAATTTTTTATGAATTTCGTTTCAAAAACTTGCATATGTCGAAAAAATATTGTACCTTTGCACTCAAATTTACACGATAAAAATGATGAAAAGAGACTATCTCAACAAAATGAGGAACATAGCGTTCCTTCTTCTGGTTTGTGCGTCTTTCGCGCAGGCGGAGCAAGTGGCTAAATTGGAGCCGGTGGCAGGCGCAGAGACGGAGTACAGCGTCGAGTCACTGCTTCGCGTGGAGCTGGCGGGTGACAGCATCCGTTTCATTGAAAAAGACGGTTCTGTCGCCGCTGAAGTGTACAAATATGACTATGTCAAACTGACTTTTGCGGAGAAAGAGAGG
>Ga0265298_10002357_pt1 | contig 26376 bp, 24 predicted proteins | sample AusTroGonzalo_MG_3_FD_193486 | JGI IMG/M metagenome (GOLD analysis project Ga0265298, IMG submission 193486) | Bovine rumen microbial communities from tropical cattle in Woodstock, Queensland, Australia - Gonzalo_01 | ecosystem: Host-associated > Mammals > Digestive system > Stomach > Rumen ...
GTCAGGTTCGCATGCCCGTCAGCAACCCAACTGTCGTCGGGCTTTGTAAACAGATAGTTGTCCATCCATTTGTTGGAAGTCCCCTGAATACCTACCATGTTAAAAGAACTGATGGCGCTGATGGCTGTTCCACGAGTTGCATCGCTGTTGGCAACATTGACAACGAATGGAATACCAGAAGCCTGACCCTCTGCCGGATTCTCTTTTCCTGCCAGTGAGTCTTCACTTGAGCAACTGATAAGAGTTGCTGTGACTGCCGTCAGGGCAGTCATCCAAATAGTTTTTTTCATATCATTAATGTTGTTAAAAAGTGTAATCCCCAAAAACGTTATATGTAGCTCTGGTTGATTAATAATATATTAACGCATCCTATTTGTTGTTCGGTCGCGCTAGCACGCCCTCCCTTAGACACGCTGGTCAGTAGTAACCAACGGCAAAGTTAAACATTTTTTTTATATTACAAATATATTTTATCTTTTTTTTTCAAAAGCACAAAAAAAATATCGGCAATAAGCATTGCCGATATACCTATAATATAAATAATGTGCAGCCCACGCGCCTCGAGACAGATACCTATGTTCTCTCTATCAGCACAACGGCATAGGCCGAGATTCCCTCCTCACGACCCGTAAAACCAAGCTTCTCGGTAGTCGTCGCCTTGATGGAGATATCATCCTCATCGCAACCACATATCTGCGCCATACACGCCTTCATCTGAGGGATATGAGGGTTCATCTTCGGGCGCTCTGCACAGATGGTCGCATCGATATTACCCAAACGGTACCCTTTCGTAGCAATCAGGTCGATGGTTTTCTTCAGGATCACCTTACTGTCCATACCGTCGGTCTCGGCGGCGGTATCAGGGAAATGGTAACCGATGTCGCGCATGTTGGCAGCACCGAGCAGAGCGTCGCAGACGGCATGCAGCAGCACGTCGGCATCGCTATGGCCCAACAATCCCTTACTATGCTCAATCTTGATGCCACCCATCCAGAGGTCGCGGCCTTCCACTAACTGATGGACGTCGTAGCCCATTCCAACTCTTATTTTCATATTATCTTTTGTTTTTATTGTTACCTTCTGAACAGATCCTTGATTCCATCCATGTCGAAGGCGAGGGTAAACCGCAAGGTCTGGTCGAGCGGGTTACTACGCGCCGTCGAGATGACATAGCCCACATCGAGCGAGAAGACATTCATCCGGAAACCGCCACCGACGGTGAAATACTTCAGGTTACCCTTCGACTCCGCCTGATGGTGATAACCCGCACGAAGCGAGAACTGGTCGTGATACACATACTCGGCACCGAGGCTCCACTGCACCTCGTCCAGCTCCTCCTTGAAGCCACCGGGAGCATCGGAGAAGCTCTTGAACATACCACTGAAGGCACTCACATCACTATATTCCCTGCGTACCCGATCCTGATAGTCGCTGTTCGACTCGCCCTCCTCTTGTCGAGGAACAGTAGGCACCATCAGTTTATTGACATCAGCAGAGATAGAGAAGCGGTTATACGCATCGACGGGAATCATCAGTGAGGCACCCAACCGCATGTTAGCTGGCAGGAACTGACTCTCCTCATCACCGTAATAGGAAATCTTACTACCGATATTCGACAAGTTCAGTCCCACTCCAAGCTGACACTCTCTGCTGCCCAGCATCACATAATTATTATAGTACATCGCCAGGTCGGCGGCAAAGGCCGAGGCCGGCTTTGAGTCCTCACTATAGTCATAGCGCAGATCGCTGTATATCCAGCGGAGGGCGGCAGCCAACGAGAGTTTCTCACTGAGCATCATCGAATAGGCCACATCGAGCGACATCTCATAAGGCTTGACCGTCATCCCATCATCAGCGATGACCTCACCCAACGAGAAGTAACGGAGCGAGCCCGACACAGCCGAATAGTCGCCGATACGATAGTAACCGGCCACATAGGCCAGATCAATATCGTTGACCAACTGCCTCAGCCAAGGTGTATAGTTCAGCGCTACCCCCGACCGACTGATACAGAACGGATATTTTGCAGGGTTCCAGTATTGTGAGTTTACGTCGGGATCGGTGGCTACACCCACGTCACCCATACCTGCCGCCCGTGCATCGGGGGCAATCGTCTGCGATATCACCGCATGCTCAACCGGGTTGAACATCACGTTCTTACTATCCTGTGCAGAGACCCCGAGTAGTGAGACGTGAACAAAGAACAACACGGTCACCACTCTTACTATCGTCTGTATCCTTTTTGTATTCTTATCTTTCATTGCTCATATAACGACTGATACAGTCTAATTATTGCTTAACACCATTAATTTATTAGCATACGAAGCCGTGCCGCTGCCAGCGCAGCCCACTTGGATGCGGTAGATATAGACACCCGCCTGCAGTCTACTGCCACTGGCAAGCCGCAGATCCCAGTCTACCGTATAGGTATGGCCGACAGGTATGACGGTCTCACGCTGTTTCCAGAGCTGACGACCCGCCATATCGAAGATGTCGAGTGTCACCGTTATCTCACTACCCATACGGTCGTGACTCACAATAAACGAGGTGTTCGTCGTTGCCGGGTTCTTCGTACATACGACACTGATATCACCAGGCGTCAGGTCCTTCACCACGTTGAACGCCAGTTCCGTCACCGACGAGTTTCCCACCACATCCCATGCCCGGAAGCGCAGGCGGTATGCCCCCTCATCCAATGCCGGAATACTAAAACCCACCGTACCACTACGGTAGTCGCCGAAGTCGTATGCGAAGTAGTCATTGAGGTTATACGTCCACGACTCTCCCGTCGCCCGACCCTGTCCGTCTTGCAGTCGCTCGATCACCAGTTCCAAATCATGACCGATACTACTGCCCGAGGCATTGATGCCGCTGTCGTCGTAGAGTTCCGCCACGAAGTAGGGAGTGGTATTAACACGACCGCCATTCACGAAAGTCTTGGCATTCAGATAGCAGTGGATCGACGGCCCCACCGAGTCAGTCTGCGTATCACTGCTGCCGCTGACCACGAAACCACCATGCTCGCCATGCGCCGTCACCGTCTTATCATTGCTGATAGCATAAAGCGTCATCAGACCGCTGCCGTCGGTATAACTGATATCCGTAGGCACAGCGAAGGTAAAACGGAAGAGACCGTTTCTCACGCTGTCGGAGCCATGATAGAGTGTCCGCCTACGGTCCGTATAGACGAAAGGCTCGTCGGCACCCTCGTCAGAGGTGTCGTTCAGCCGACAAGTGATCGTCTCCTCGGCATCTCTGACGACGACGGTAATCGTCCCTGACGAGTTGCAGGCAACAGTCTCTTGTCCATGGCCAGATTGGAGGTGACCGGTGACCTGGACGACAGAGCCTGCCTGTAGCTTGATGTCCTCGTCAGCGGCCTGACCGTTGATGCTGTCAATCACGACGGTCGCCGTCGGACAAGCCAGTCGCAAGGCCGGATCGCCGAGCAGCGTATATTGCAGTTTGTTGGGCGACATGTCACGCCCCCGACTGACGAGCTCGCACTTTGCCAGACGAGCCGCCTCGCCGATGGTCACGCCCGGTGTCAGCACATAACCCGTGAAGGCGAGGTTCATCGCCTCGTTATAAGTGGCATAGACCGTCCGAGTGGTTCCGAAGAAGGCGATACCGCCCCCCTTGCTATTGAACATCACCGTCTCGCCGATGTTCTCCTCCTGTCCATCGAAGGGCATGATATCACACGAGGCCGTCACCCATAGAGGCAACCCCTTCGATGTCGATGTCTCAAAGTCGGCCAGCTTCATCACCAGTTCATGCGACAGTGCATAGGCGGCCCCATGACCACAGTAGTTCATCATCAGGGCCCCGTCGTTCAACTGCTGTCTGATCTGTCGCGTCACATCAGGATAGGCATAGCCCGTCGACGACGAGGTACGTTGGTAGGCATCCCAGTAGATCTTCTTCACCTGATAGCCAGGGTGATCGTTGGCCACCATCGTTGCCACCTTGTCGGCGGTAGTCATATGTACGTTATTGTTTCCGTCGTCGCCCATCATACAGACAACGTTCTGCCATGCGCCGCCCTGTGCGTTGGTGGCATAAGCGATGGTCTTGTCCACAAGCACCGCCGCCTCTTCCGCGGTACGTGCCGGGAAACGGCCCACCGCCACATCAGGCTTACCCGAGTACTGTCCATTCGTCTGTCCGTCGGCGATGGTCTCCTCGTCGTCGAGCAGACAGAAGAAGTCGTCGCTCACATAGCAGTTCACATGACTGAATGAGTTCTCGCTCTCGAAGCACAACAGGAAGTCATCGAGGTCGCAGCCCGCCCAGTCCTGCGTCCGCATCCTGTTATCCCAGGCCCCATCGCCCATCAGCAACAGATAGCGGGGAGCATCCGCCTCTGTCGTGGCCCGGTCGTAGAGCATCTTCATGTAACGGCGGTAGGCCGTAGCATCAGGCGTACCACTGGAGAACTCATTATACAGTTCGTCGGCGGGCACGATGCGCACCCTCAGGCCATCTGTCTGTTCATGGTGTGCTTTCAGGCGCTCCGCCTGTGCCAGCAGTTTCTGCGAGGTAGGAATGATCATCACCATATCTACGGCCTCGTCGGCATGATGATCCTGGTTGGTGATCATATAGACATATTCAGGCACGGGCAGGTCAGCCGTCGCCAAGTCAACCATCGGCCGCGGCGTGTCGAGTCGCAGCGACAGATAGTCGAGTCGCAGGTCTCCACCACTCGTCTGTGTGATCTGCACCGTATTCTCTGCCTGTAAGTCATTGAGGGGGAAGTCCCATACGTACTCTGCCGCCTCGGTATAACTGTCGAGGACGACGGTCCGTCCGACGGTGCCCACCGCCACCCCGTTCACGGCGACGGTAGCCTCGAAGCTGCCGTTATAGGTCAGGGCAACGGACAGGGTGCCCGTCGTGCCACTGGCAGTCAACGTATATGTCTGTGGGAGTCCATTCCCGAAAAGTGTCTTGTCGAAGAGGTTCCTACCACCATGATACCAGGCATAGTCGTCCACCTCGTAGAGCGTGTGGTAGTCGGCCGCAGTCGGATAGTCGGCCATAAAGGTCTCCTCTGTCACGGTGAGGGGCTCTCCCTCATCCTCTGTCAGGAAATAATAGCCATCATCAGAATAAGGATTACGGGTGCGCACTGTGGCCGTCGGCGACTCCCACGTCACAGGCCCCACGGCCCGAAACAATCGACGACCGTTCACCATACAGGTGGGCACCTCCCGCAGGTCGTCCGTCATCGTCAGATAAGCGGCAGTCAACCGCTCCGGCTGCAAGGCGCCGCCATAGCCGTAGACCCTCACATGCGACAGGTCCGTGAATCCGGCCTCTCGGATCAGCGCCTCTGTCAGTTGGTAGACGCCACTCGCCGGCACCCGGATCTTCGCCCAGTTGCCCGACCGCAGAACGGAGTGACTGGCATAGCGCGAGCCCTCCATGGTCCGCGTCCGTGCCCTGTCGGCAACTACCGCCCGTGCCTTCGCCTGCACGTTCAGTTTAAAACTGACGAGTTTCTGGTATCGCCCGTCGCGGTACACCAAGGGTACAAACGACACGTCGAGCACACCTTGTTTCCGTGCCACACCCACCGTCTGACTAACCTCGGGCAGTGCCGGCAACGGCTCGTCGCAGATCTCCTGATAGCGGCGCACCTCGTTGGCACTCATATCGACAAACTCGGGATACTCGATGCTCACGGTATAGACCGAGTCGGCATAGCCGGCCCCCAACGCCTTCTGCCAGGTGTATACAGGCAACACACTGTCGATCCTGACTTGCCGGGCAGTCAGGTTCACGAACCCCTGAGCCTCAGCACACAGGCAGAGGGTCAGGAGAGCACAAACGGTCATCAGTCTCAAGGCGCTTCTCACGTTCAGCATCAAACCTTTAATACTATAACGTTCTCCGCCCTTGCTTTATTATATATCTCTGGATTTTTCAGGTACCTCAGAAGTACACACGAAGGCCGCCGATGAAATCCGCACGCTGGATACCATAGAACTCGTCTTTCTTCAATTCGAAGCCCTCGGGCTTGTTCAGGCGCATCGACATGAAATTGACTCTTACGCCCAGTCCCACGTTCTTGGATAGCATATACTCAACACCCATATCGCACTTCATCGTGGCATGCTTCTCAGTGTAAGAGTAGATGCTGTAACCAGACAACGACTCCTTATACACGCCATAACCTACGCCAAGGTTGTAGTCCCAGCGCCATCTTTCTCCACTCTTAAAGCTCAAGCCCAGACTAGGCCCCACATAGAACAGGTTCAGGTGATAAACGTCATCGAAGGTCGTACTGTAGTTCATCACCTCGGCGCCGACACCGAACCAGCTCCAATAGTGCATATAGCCGGCATTCACCGTGAAGCCGCCCTTATGCTCGTACTCGTCACCGTCGACCACAAAGCGCGACGAGATGTCACCATAGCCCAGATCTACCCTCAAGACATTCTTCGGGTTAGCCCTGGAACGCTCACGGCGGCGATTCTGTTCACGCATGAATTCCACCAGTTCGACATCGTTGTCCATCTCCGCCTTCTGTAAGGCCGTATATGTGTCGATGGACACCAGACTGTCTGGTATCTCATACATCGTACCGTAGACACGATGACAGCTAGAGCCCCAGAAGCTCGGCTTCTTATGCTTATCCACATGCAGGGCATTGCCACCACACTCTGCCGTCTTCCTCACAGCCAGCGAGAGCATATTGCTGTACAGACAGTCTTCCGTGAAAGTAAAACCGGAGTCCGTCGCCTTCACCGTACCGATCTTACGCGCCCCGGCAGGTAGTGGCTCATTCTGTTCATACACGATCACCGAGTCGACCTGCCGTGCAGGCAACGACTCTATCAGGTTCACGGTCACCCTTGGCGAACAACTGGCCAGCATCACAGCCACCAGCACAAACAAAAACGACAGTTTCTTCATGATTTCTTTATTCATTCTTTTATGGTTGACAAGTACAAAGGTACCACTTTTTCTTGAATTATCCGCATCATCGCAGACTTTTCTGTTTCAGAATCACGGGGACAGATTCTTGGAAAATACCGATCAAGAACCCGCCCCATGAAACTTTCAAATTACTAACCCGAAATGTTTTTCATGTTTTTGCTAGAGATGATTATCTTCATGTGCACGATTCCTTTAAAACGGGCCACAGCCATCCAAGACAGGTTGACCCGTCCGCAGCCTGATGACACGCTGGGAAACAGCACAGTAGTATATGCGATGAAGTCCACTCATTGTAAGATATACACGAGGCTAAACGCCTCTTATTTTATGGTTTATTATTTAAATACTTATTGCTTCAGATTCGCTTACAAATATAGTAAGAATAAAACAATTATCCATCGTCTTGCCCGTTGTGTTTGTATTATTTTACACTATTTTATCTTTGTTAGACTTTGGAGCGCTCCCCGAGCCCACCAAAACATCGAAGCGCAGCCGAGAAAAAATCACGCCAGACCTTTGATGGTCTGAGCGTACCTTAATGTAAGAGCGACAGGAAGAGCGGTTAAGTCTCCCCATATAGGGGGAACTGATGGAACAGCGAGAGGAGAGGCAAGTTTTACTTGAACTCTCCCGAGTCGTGACAGAAGTCGACCGAAGGTCAAGTTTGGTTAGGGTGGATGTCTCTTTTGGTTCTTTTCTCTGCGCCAGAGAAAAAGAACAGACTGCAGGGCACAACCCTGCATCATAGACGGCCTTTCTTGCGTCCCGCTGGTAATAAGCGAGACAGCTATCTTACGATAGATCTTTACAAACGCCCTCTCATAACTCGCGTGTAGGTCAGGAACGTTGGAGTGAGCCCCATACACGCAAGTTTTGAACGGTTTTCGTATTTGTCTGATAATAAGCGGTTTAATGCAGCATGCAAAAGGGGTGCCATCTTTCATTCAAAGAGATAGGCCCTATGAGTCATTCAGATAGGCTCCAAGAGTGAAAGAGATAATCCCTATACCCTATAAGAGATTATCCCTTTCTCTCGTAAGTGCCATTCCTTACCGTCATGGAGACTATCTCTTTAACCGTTAGAAGGCCCCCTTACCCAAAGTAGTCCCCATCTCTACGCCAAACAGGCCAAAAAAGGCATAAAAGTCCCCCTTGGTTTTTCTAGTTCGCAACTCCAGACGAGCACTTTTTTCGGCACTTTTTTAGGACAAACAGATACGGTTCCTAAGCCTGCGGTCGCAGAGCCAATCTCCCCGCGGTCCCTGAGCCTGTCGAAGGGAGAACCGCTTGCTTGGCTTGTCCAAGAAGGGCCTGTTGAAGCATTATTTTATTCACAGCGAGAGGGTGCTTTGCAATCCCATGCGGTATATGGTTGATATCAAGGGCATATATAGCACAAAACATGAGATTAAAGAATAAAAGTTATATCACAGTCGAGAAAATATACAAATTCCATTCTTGTTTGTTTTCTTTTCTTATCCATCGGCCCTCTGTCTGTTCTAAGTATTTTACATACTTATCGATGACTAAATCGTTAGCTTTGTAAGATGGACGTAATGGCTCGAAGATTCTTATCTCTTGCACCTGCAACATGTTATTGAATAAAATAAAGAAAATAACTCTTCCACCATAATCTTCATTAGAAATATCCAAAGACGAAAAGAGTTCTTTTATGAGTCCTTCTCTTCCTTTATCAAAACATACCATATTCGGTACGATGCGAATCTCTTCGCCTGCTTTATTTACATATACTACCAGACTATCAGATAGATATTTGGCAATAATACCATTATTATCTCTAATAACCTGATTATGTCCCTCTTGATGGCAAATAATATTTGCAGCACACGATAGGTTCAGCAATATAAATACTATAAGGATCTTTTTCATTGTCTAAATATTTTTCCTGTAGTTGATTCCAAGTAATCATATCCCAATCTTTTCATAACATTCCATTGTCTCCCATATATGAAATCTGCATTTCCGCTATGGCTGTGTGGAAGATTTCTCATATATATATCAAAGTGCCTATTATAAGTCATGAAACTCTGGGGACTACCCTTAACCCACAAAGCGGAATGCGTGGCTCCTTTATAAGGATTGTGATATTCCATAATAATAGTATCACCAACAGTAAATGTACTATCATAATGCATCTTTATACGTTGGGTTTTCCTTATCCTTTTATATGTTTCTATCTTACTATGGAACTCCTCTTCTGTGATGCCCCTTTGTTGCGAGGCTATTGAGTCTGCTATCTCGTCCCAGTTATATGAATAAGCTTTTGTACTTACAAGAAATACCAAAGCGATTAATAATATTTTTGCTTTCATCAATTTATCATATTAATGCAGTATACTATTTACATTATAAGAATAAATCCCTTCGTTCTTGAAATACACGCGATACATAGTCTGTCTGGAATTCCCCCTTCTCCTTAATGATTACACGAAATATGAATCTTTGTGACTTATGCTTATGGTATTCTTCTGAATTAGAGAGATAATCAACATTCCAATCCTCACACGCCTTAAAGAATTCTCGATATTGCAACTCTCGCTCATCAAACTGACGTATAAAAACTGTATCTGGCATATTATTGGGCTGCGGCCTATATCTATAATTATACCCTTTATCTCCCTTCTTCCAAAAAGAGAAATGAGTTATATAACGACTACATTCTATATGCTGAATAAAAAAAAGCGTGTCACCTACTTGATAATGAGGATATAAATCTCTTATTTTCTTTTCCCCATTCAGAATACGGCCCTTCTCTATCACATGCACCAAGTCATGAGGCGCCATATTATCAATAACATTTTTCAGTCCCACCTCTTTTATGGAATCCACAATGGCTGTCCATAAAATAGATGTCGAGTCTTCATCAACAAGGGTTGCATCCACACTATCTGCCGCATGTGAAGATGTACCGGTTGAGGCAATTGTACAACCCATAAAAGAACCTATCAATAATATGACTAATGTTTTCTTCATCTTCGTCTAGGTTTTAATCTATTCAAATCGTGCTGGCGGGCGCCGTGGTCGGAGGTGTTCAGGCCGGACATGCCGTCGAACTCCTTGTTGTAGGTGACATTCATCTGCAATCTCATCGATATATGGTTGATATCAACGGCAAATATAGGCAATTTGTTTGAAACGGCCATATCTGTGAGCCAATTTGTTTGAAACGGCCATATCTGTGAGGTAATTTGCGGGGGAGGGCTTCGATGTGACATGCCCCTTCGATGTTTCGACAGGCTCAACAACCGAAAGTTCAGGGAACGTGATATGCAGAATTAAAGTCTTTCAGGTCTTTCTCTGTAATGCGCTTGTCTTCTTTCTCAATAGCTAATTGCAGATAGCCATACATCAGTCGCTTCACATTATCGCCCATCTCAAAGTGATTATACTCATATAGATCTCGAAGAGCACGGTAGGCATTATAATATGCAGGAGCATAGCCAGTACGTCTTGCAACCTCAATGGACAGATCAAAATAATCGGGATGAGAAGGTGTTTTCTCCTGTCGTTCCTTAACGACTTTCTCATATAAGGGGATATCCCCATACATGGCCATCGTATAATCATGATAGGGGAAGACGTAATTCTTATATTTTTCTGGAACGACAGGTTTCTGGCTCTGAGCACTCCATACAAAGCCAACCACCAACGCGACGAGATATACAATGTACCACAAATGTTTCTTATTCATCATGCTCTTCTATAAACTTATGAAGTTTCCTTATTCCGTCTTTATCGCCTTGCTCTGCGTATTCTGTCAATACACTTTTGACAAACTCCCGAATGGGAGCATCGGCTGTAAGATTTCTCTTGTGATATTCTTTTTGCCACAAAGAATAAAACAATTCCATGTAAGAACAGACATTCTCATGGTATACATCATACATGACAATCATGTACGGAAATCTGTCCACTCCACATTCGCCAATTATTCCGCCAAGTTTCTCCATGCTGCCTTCTTTTAAGACGCCCTCCTCATAATCAAAGAAGTCATACCGGGAAATCCAATTACACTCCGAGATCATGCCTTCTTTCGGCTGAAACGGTGGTTTGTATAGTGTGCCGATACCCCAACCCACTATAAACATGAATACAGAAATACAGAGTTTTTTCTTCATTGCAAAGCCTCCTTTTTATTAACGGTTTTATAACTGGTTCGTGGTTTCATAAATGTTTTTTCCTAATAGTTAGGGATCATATTGCCCTGATATATCGTAATCAATGTGTATCTGTCCACATACCTGTCCATAGTCATAGAACCATAACCATCAATGCGTATTATTTTTTTGCTAATGGCAGATTTTTTCTGCGTTTACTAATAAGCATATAAGTAACTATATATACTATCTGAGTTATCGTATATACAAAGCACCTCTCAAATGCACCTCCATACCCATAGATATGATCATATATCTGACTAATAGCATATTCTTTAGAAATATCACTAAAATGTCTTAACAGCAGATATACCAAACCACATATGATATACGACAAGAGCCAAACTTTGTATTTTTTCCACTTCAGAATTAGTGCAGCAAAAAAAGTTGTCACTATACATAGAATACCCAAAATCAATATATCACTTAGTATTCTCCACCCTCCTCCATCAAACGGTGGACTTTCTAATACAAGAGCGACCCAAAATGAAGGATTCGCGACATTCTCTACAGTGAACATATTTAGGTGAATATGCACGACTACTATAAATAATACTAATAAAATTAGCGATATTCTTTTCATTTTCTTACAATTTGTCCATTCTGCACTTCATAATGCCCTTCTGGGAGTTGACAAATATATTCCAAGTCACCGTTCGTGCTCTGACCGTACAGACCACCGCATTACCGTTTAATATAATTATTATAATCCCAACGCTTCATATAGTAAGGAGCATTCCGTCTCAGACAATTCGTCAATAGAGACCTTTTCAACATTTCCTCCTGGCAAAATCTCATAAATGTCTCCTTCACCTGATTCCCTATTGAACCAATCGTTTGATAGTTCTTTGTAGTTATCCAACAACGAGAGACTCTTTTGTATCAACATCTTATTCACTAATTCTTTATTATTAAGATTCTCAACACCATAAAACGTGATTATACGTCCATTTCTTCTTAAACAACCACTTAAATTCTTTCTTGTATAAACGTTGGCTTCGCTTACCATAAAATAGTCATTATATTCAAAACTTGCAAAGCGAATAGCCGTTATTGTTACATAATGATTGTTGAGCCGTTTATTTATTATATCGTTTAACTCTCTATTCCTAATACCGGTGGTATCAGAAACCTTTTCTTTAAATTCAAAGTCTATCTCTTTTGCTTTAACAATTTTGTCCCGTGATTTAACAAGATATGTTTCACTGTCCGGATTTCCATCATACTCAACATTAGCTTCATCCCAAGATTTATAATAATTTAGGATAGTCTTATCACTCGCTAATGCCGGATAAATCAAGCTATCACTCATAATGCGTTTATCAAGAAAACAAAACGTTACAAGTTTATCCTTGTAGAAGAATCCACCATCTACAAGTTCTATAGAGGGATAAAAAGGATAATGTTGGACATTCAAGAACGTCCGATTTTCTACCTTATAGAATTGCAAGAACAAAATACTATCTTTTGGATGCCTGCCTATGTAATCGGAAAGAACTGTTTCTACTCCATTGGAACAAGGATACGACTCTTTGGCCTCCTTACATCCAATAAGGAGAATCAATATCAAACTAATAATAATCACTTTATTTCTAGAACTGCAATTTCCCATTTCCCACTTTTTTTCTTGACTTTATTCTATTTTTATCGTAATTCACCAAAGTTTGAGTAGGAGTATGATACATGTAAAACCTGGGAGCTTTTATTCTTTGTTCCACAAATCTTTGAGAGGTTTTCCATGCAGTTGATTTATCTCCAGCATACATATTCAAATAGCTATTTTTATCTATCCACGACTCCGACTTTCTAAAGCCAGACTGGCTCACACCGTCATTGAAGTTGAAGGCGCCGTTGTACGTCGGATCATTCACGGCATCCTCGATCTTCAATTCTTATCCTATAATAGGACCTTTCTTGAGTCTGTTTGTTTTCAACGGCACAATAATAATTACCCTTATCGTCAGCAAAGCAACTGGGGAGCTTCGAATCAGATACGTTACGATATCTAAATGCCCTATCTTCAAGTTCTGCTATATGTTTCACTTGATTATCTGTTATTAAATACCAATTCAAATGAACCGTTTCATCGCAGTCAAACAATTGTTCTGTAAAATATACATTACTTTTCGTTAATAATCCATCTCCTTGTATTACGACGGAATCCATCTGCATATTTTTATCAATCAGATAAGCAATTGGATTTATTGGTTGATCAATAATTACCATAAAAGCATATTTGGAAACATTTTTATCAAGTTCATAATATCCCCAACTAAACTCTTCACACTTGGAATAATCCTCTCCCCTTTGTTTACTTATTCGTTTCTTAATATCACATGAATCGATTAGGAAATCCATTTGCGGAGATTGCTCTTTCCCATCTATGAATTTACGACATAACTCTTTTGATTGTCTGTAATTCTTTATAAACTCTCTTTTTGTTATTTCTGACAACAACAAATTATCAGTCATTGAAAAAGACTGAGCATTAAGAAGTTCACAAAGAAACCAAAGAAACAGTAATAACAATATGCTCGCTGTTCTCATTTCGTTTTTAAATATCGTTTATACACCGTCGTTGAAATTGAAGGCGCCGTTGTACGTTCTTTATTCCTGTTTATTGCCAACAACACTATATGTATGGAAATATATTTCTTCTTTATCGTCCATAGTTTCGAAATACGGTATGTATTTGTTTTCTCCCCCGAAAGGGTTATATTTCATACCTATGGATAATAGTCTTGTACCTAATTCACCATATTTTTCATACTTTATTTTTCTGTCGGGTTCTATATCATAATCAATAAATACCTCCTTAGAGTCATTAGTATTATAATTAATATACCATCTGCCATATAAGGTGATACGGGTAGTATCATTTCTGTCTTCCATATCGTAATACGATTCTTCATAAGACAAGTTTCTTGGGAAGTTCGTAATAACACATGTCCCGTTTTCATTAAATGTCAGATAATACCTATCATCATCAGACATCCATGTTCTGCCACTGACATCTTCTTTTTCAACCGAGTGGTTCAACAGCATTTGCATGTATATTATCTTTTTATCATTACCATGGTTGCATGAGATTAATGATATAGCAAATATACCTATAAGAGAGTTTATTATTCTCTGCCTTATTTTAGCACGCATGGTTTTCTCCTCATACTATTATTGCTTTTAGTAACTGCATCCTTCGTCAGGTTGCCGTTCTAGTCCGCTAACCGTCAGACAAGCCACCAAGCACATGATTGATACTATTTGTTTTCTCATTTTTTACTTCTTATTAATGAATGCACATACTCATCATTTATTATTCTTATACTCTTCGCCTCTCCAGTATATACTGCCTCCTTTTATGTGGAGGTATTCCGAAGTAATGTAATAGCGTTCGAAAAACGCATCATCCAGTGATGGCATATTTACCTCAATCTTTCTCGTTGAGGGTTTTACGTCAAATATGGGAGAATAGTATGACAAACAGCCATCATAGGTGTTGTAGACAGAAAAGGAGCTATACCATATGGGGCTCACAGAACACCTAAACGATCTTGCCGACACAGGAATACATACTTCGTGATTCCTATTACACGTGATGGTGTCGGATTCTGTATAGATGCATATCTTCAATGGCGTGGCACTATTATATGGATAATTAAAATGAACCAAAATGGAATCGGATGGGATCGGACGGCCGTTTTCGGAATCTATACATGAGATTTGAATTCTTTTCTCATATTCCTCAAACTGTTGTTTGTTGCTTATCTCAACAATATGGTCGGTAATTCTCCTGACATCACACACTACAAGAGTGTCGTCACTATATTGTGGGAAATGTGGGCTGTCTTTGGCAATTAGAAGGAAATGCGCATTTGCGATTTCTATCCTGTCGCCATATTGTCCGACATAGACACCCTCAATATCCTTTGTTTCCCGCAGTGTCTGTATAGGTGACGCATATCCATTCCCGTCGCCAGTCTTCTTGAAGGTCTTTTCTCTCCAATGCAGACAATCCTCTTCCTGATAGATATATTCGTGATTGACATAATATCTCGAAAAGAAATAGTTGTCAAGTTCTGGTAGTCTGACGTCAATCTTATTACTCTCTGGATCTGCTTCCAAATACCCTTCTGGCATGAAGAATGGCTCGTAATAGATTTTGCCATATACCTTGTTTTTCTCATGCTCAGCAATCCTCGTCGTAGGTCTTATACAACAATGAAGCCTCCTGCATTTGGGCACTATCACATCGTTTGTGTGATTCGCATTTTTATAAGCGAGAGTGGAATAATCTACGTATACAGAGATCTCCAGGTCTCCCCAGCTGTACGGCATGATGAAATGAACCTTGACAGAATCGTCGTCTCTCTCTTCATGCAGGTATTCAACCGACGGAGTGGTGTTACTGAAAGAAACAGAGTTGACTTCCAGTAAGGACTCGTCGACCTTCTTGACTTCACATACAGCCAAAGTATCTTTCTCCCACCATTGTAAGGAAGCCTCATTTCTGGCGATGTAAAACAGTCTGTTACCCGATATTACAATTTTCTCGCCAGTATTATTCTGATACTGTCCGTCTATCCCACGAGCGAAAGAGCAAAGGGCAAAGAGACCCATTAAAAGTACTAATACTTTATTCATTAGAATCCCATTTATTTTATTTTTCATTTGCTTCTGCTGATTCATATCGTCACCTAGCAATTTGACATCATCAGCACTTTACTTTAAATCAGGATCTGCTTCAGCACGTTATTCTCATATATCATGTTACCGCAATAGTACGTCGGCTGGGCTGTTGCAGAGGAAGACGCCTTATAACTGGTTCGTAGCTTCATACCGCTTGCATCATAGATATACGTAGCACTCTTACCTGTAGAGTACGTGATACTTGACGGCAAATATAGGCAATTATATTTGATTGACGAAATCTTTTTATTCAAATCTTTCGTCAGGTTGCAATGCGGCGGATGATAGATGTATCGTCGACGGAGATGACTACGTGAACTTTCATTCCTGGATACAGGTCATAATAGTCTACTTCCATGTCGGCCAACTGGACATATACCTCGAAGAAGTTCTCGTTGCTCTTCTTCACAATCTGATGTGAGACACTCACAATGCTGCTGTTGATACTGACATCATCGCGCCCCTCAAAAGTAGCAACAACGGACCTTTCTCCCTGCAGGAATTCCTTATAGCGGTAAGGCACAAGCATACAAATCGCGTAATTCTCGCGACCAGGGAGGTTGTTGTTGACGATAATGCCGTCGGCCTCAATGGTGAAAGGGTACGGCATCTTAAAAGCCGCAATGCACAGAATCATGACAAGCACTGCCACAATCACCACCGCCGTTCTTTTTTGCTTGCCGTATTTCATCGAGTCAATTCTTTTTCTTCTAACAAATCGTCACAGCACAAGGGGACGAGCCCCCTGTGTTGTGACTCTACAGTCTATAGTTGATAATTGTTTTATTCATTTCGAAACCTTCGTGATGCCCATCAGTCTGTAGTCGGGACTGTCGAGTAGCGTCACATCGGTATAACGCTCCCAGATGATATCGGTCTCCGTTTCCCCCCTGCCTGCTGGATGTGTAATCGTACGGGCAAGATATGGATTAAACGAGAATAAGGGCATAGATGTACCATAACCAGCATTCGAATACTCATGGACATAAGTGGTGTCTCTGTCCTTAAAATTTGATCGGGGCGAGTAATCGTATGTGACGTCGAACCTAAACCTGAACTTGATGCTGGGATGCGCAATCGTGGGCACCTTGGCCTGATTGGCGTAGAACTTCATCGAGTAGGTATGGCTGGGGGAATACGCTCTATAAACATATTCGTCGAGAATCTCGACATATAACGGCTCGCGACGGATATTGTACTTGAACTTGATCTTGGCCAGAGAATTGTCGGCCACATTGGCGAACGAGCAGAAAATGGGAACACCCGGCTGCTCACGAGAGAACTGGCCTTTGACGATATGATCGACAAAGCCGGCGAAACCGTTAAAGCTCTGTACGGCGGTAGTCCCACTGCCACCGATGAGATAGACTTTGAAGTCGCAGCCGTTGAGGAAGCTACGCTGCTCGCTGGTCATATAAGAGCTTCCTTTGGTGAAGAGCGTGTGGAACGACTCCTGAATCATGGTCTTCGCATAGTTGGCCTCCGCATTGGTCTCGAGCGTGAGCAGACCGAAACGGCCGTAGGTGATGGCGTTGATATAGACGGCAGAGTCTAAGAGGGCCGGTGATACACTGGCATAGGGGATGTCGGGCGTGTCCATGATCGCGGTGAAGCTGCTCTGCCAGAACTTCAGGTAGATGCCTGTCGCCTTGTTGATATGATGCTCGGTGCCACTGCTCGACGTGGAGGAGCCCCAGAACAGGAAACTGGTGTTCGCATTGCTGCCGAAGGCCGACTTGAGCTCGTTGTACGATGTAAACTGCTCAATGGAGAAGAGGAACTCATCGTTCTGCTTGAACGATGCCTTCGGAATCTGTTGCTTGATATATGAAGCAAACCTGGAATAAGAGGGATTGCTGATGACACACGCGTCCGTTCCCGGCAGGGTCAGAGATGCCGTTACTGGCTTCTTTGACCCTGGCACGGGCCGGTACGTGCAGTCGGCCACGGAACTCCTATACAACACATTCCCCAACCACACATGAGGCTGATACTCCGGCAAGACCACTGTCTCGTTTGTGGAGACATCTTTCTCGACCGTAAAATAATCATCTGACGATCGGGTGAGGCTCCAGCGCCCCATAACACCACTAAACAAAGCTGAATCCTTATTCACCAGATTATATGGATTCCGGCTCGTGTTAATCAACACAACGTGGTCTTCAGGGTGATGTAACGGAGTCTCGTTTGTCTCCATGAGGCAGTCGGTCTCATTGGTACAGCTTGAGAGAGAGATGAGTAATACCAGGGCAGGGATGTATGTATAGGGTCGCATGGCTGTTTCTTATTTATTTCTTGTCTGTATCAAATTGTACGGCAAAGGCGGAATTGTCGTCAGCACGGTTAGCCGTACAGAAGATCGGCTGTCCTGGCACATCCTTCGAGAATGTTCCACCATTGACGATGAAGTTAGCAAACTCGTCGAAGCCGGCGATGGTCTTAACGACATCGGCGCCATTACCGCCTCGGATCCAGATCTTGATGTCGGCCTCCTGAAGGATCTTCTTCGCCTGAACATCCATCGAAACCTCGCCATTGACCTTCTTCAGGTTCAGGGCAACCTTGAACGCCGACTTCACAGAACTGTACGACGAATCGCTCTCGATAGAGATGATGGCCATTCTACCGTAGGTGATGCTGTTGATATACGCAGCGTTAGGATACGTCGAGAGCTTGGCGTTGTTGCTGAAGATATTACCATCGTCGGGATAGTCGATAACGGCGTCGAAGTTCTTCTGGCAGACACGTGCGAAGAGACCGGTCTTGTACTTGATGTTGTTCGACTCAACGCTGCCGCTAATCTTCAGGATAGAGCAGATATCGACATTCGCGCCGAATGCCAACTTCATCTCACTGTACTTGGAGAACTGCTTCAGGTCGTACTCGAACTCTTCGATCTGCTGTCCGCTGAAGTCCTCGTCCTGGAGCGCATTCCGGAACTCCCTCATATAGCTCGTGTAGTTCGGCTGCTGAAGCCAACCAATATAGAAACTCGGAACGGTGAATACCAGACCTAAGGGGTCGGCCTTCTCCGTAATGGGAACCATCTTTCCTTTGTTCAACTCTTCACCTTTAAGAATCATGCCTGTGTACACATTCTTGATGCCAACGGGTACAAACTCGTAGCTTTCGTTGACCGAGCGGGTGCCGGCATTGGGATGATAGGACTCGTCCCACTCCCATTCGCTCTTGACTTGAGTCTGTGCACAACCGTTGTCTGAATTACGTACACCGAGATCTATCTCTTCCTTTGAGCAAGAAGAGATAAAGAACATGATTGCAACCCCCATAATCAGAGGCATTGAAAAGTCTTTTCTTTTCATAATTTCCTTTCTTTTTGTTTTTTATTTTACTTATTGTAGGACTAATGTCCTTTTTAAACTTATTGTAAGACTAATGTTTGTTATTGTAAGATTAATGTTCTCTGTCACTCTATTGTAAGATTAATGTATTCACCGCCAAAGGAGTTCTTGGCCACGACTGAATCCAGACTGAGCGATCGCCCGTCAAGACTGCATTCCAGGATCTTGTTGCTGTAACAGTCACCAGAATTGGTAATCCCAAGAAGGTGGCTCTCGTTGTTATCGTATAACTGCTGACTGGTCATCTCATAGGTAAGCCTGTTGGGAGTCTGCAGGCGACCATCCATATCATAATAGTTATGTACTCTTCCCTCTATGGCAAGCATCACCTGCTGTGTTCCATCGGGATTGCCTGTCATGACTATCGCCTTCTGAATGGGCTTCACTGCCTGACCTTCAAAGCCCCAGATATTCACCTGGTAGTCGACGCTATACGTGGACAGCACTCCCACCGAAGGGAAATTATACACCACACAGAACTTCGCCTGACCTTCTTCTCTATACGAGCCGCTCTCTCCTATGAGTACACGGACAGGCGTGTCGATCGGACGATGGAAGGCTTTGTTCCACACATTCGTATAATAAAGCGTACTGGCGCCTGCAACGGAACAGACGGAGTCGAGCCTGAAAGAGCTCTCGATCTCTGCCACGACCTTGTCTTTCCAATATACTTTTGAGAAGGCATTCAACGCATAAGTGTTCTCTTTCTCACAAATATCCTCTGTGATCACCGGCTTGAAACCTAAATACTTCATACCGTCTTTCTGTACGATGGCAGGCTTCAACATACTATCGTTATCCAGCATAATACGGAAATCATCACTGCCGCTCTCCAACATGTTACGACCATCCCTATCGACAAAATCCATCAGCACCTCTGCGGAGTTCATATTCACCAGTGGCGATGCCTTCTCCTCCTGGTGCTCATCCCGAACACAAGAGGAGAAAGCTAATGCCACCATGACCAACAACAATATCTGGAAACTTTTCATGATTGTGCTTTACAATACGATTGGCCATTTCCAACCGAGGCCACCACTGATAATCTGTAGTTCATATTCACCTAAGAGGTATGACGGTATAAGGACACGGGTACAGCCCACAGGGACGCGGGCCGAGAATTCTGTTTCACCCTCTAAATTCAATAACCGAAGGGTACACACTCCACATGAGGAATGAAAATAAACCACGTTCCTTTCAATACTTATGATTGGCATCCTGGAAGGATCGATTTTTCCTCCACCATTACTACATCCATTATTATCTCCGTTAGTGGGATCAATAGAAGGAGGATTAGAGGGTGCCATCTCGTCTCTATCCATCACACCGGAAGAAGCCGTAAGCGTTGTCAATATCAGACAACATAACAAAAGGATTTTTTTCATCTCTATCTTCTCTTTAGTTTACGATTGTTGTATTCTGCCGCCAAAAGTATAACAAAAGACAAGATCCACCAAACAAAAATCAAGGTTTTTTAAGTCATGACAAGGAAAAATCGGTCAAAATCAGAATCGCAAGTAGCTGATTTTCACATGGATTACAAATTTTTTAAAACAAAAATAAATCAAACGTGTTTTAGAGCCGAAATTAGGTTCTTTTTGAGCGTTTTTGCCTCTTCATTTCCGAAAAGCTTTTTGTTCACCCTGGCCTTTGATGTTGTCACCACCTGAGAGGAAGTAGCCAACAATGATGCTATTGTTTTTTCCGGATAGCCAAGGAGCAAAAGGATACAAACACGGAGTTCCTGTGGCGAAAGATTCTCGCCATTCTCCATGATTCCAAAGGCGGCAGGCATATCCTTGCCAAATTGGGAAATCAGCATTCTCCATTCGGCCTCCGTGGGAACAGATTTCGTTAACTTATCGTTGGCTTTCTTAGCAAAAAGGACAGCAACTTTGCTGCTTGAAAAATGCTCTATGCTGTTTACAACCACAGGCATAGCCCCTTCGCTCTGCAAGCCTTCTATAGTCTGCGACAACTCTTTGACCTTCTGTTCCTTCTCACGGATCAGGTTGTCATAGTCCTTTGCCTTGAGTTTGCTCAACTCTTCCTGCACGTTCCTGCGCTCAATCTCCGTAGCTTTCAGAGCCTCGTCTAACATCTGTATTCTCTTCTGTTTCCGTTTCTGATAGCGAACAAAAAAGAAAAGAAAAGAGCCTATAACCATCAGCGTGAAGAAGCTAAGGCGTTTAATCCTTACTCTTGCAGCTCTTGATTTTTCGGCCTCTTGCTCGGCCATTTTCTGAATGCGGTTGTAATTGTAAAGAGCACCCATCTGACGAATGGCGTCTGTCCGCATTTTATTACGTATGGAAATCTGCTCCTCATCGTTCAATTTGGAGTAATAGACAGCAGAATCGATGTTTCTTTTACGACGATAAATCTCTGCCATGCCCATATAACACTGGCCTCCCTCGTTACCCCTGATAGCCTTCCGGAAACAGGCAACCGCCGAATCGTTCTCATTGATGGCGAGGTAATAATGGCCCTTTATGACATAATAGTGTTCTTCCCCCTTTTTAATCTCTCCATCCGCATTAAAACAACCAGATTCCTTTTCAAAGACCTCCAGCGCCTTCCGTGCCTTATCAAATTCGTTCCGTTCCACATAGATATAGGCGGCCGTTTTAAAGTAAAATGCAGCATCTTCAGGATATCCGAGTTGTCGAAAACGCTGATAACCATCTTGAATTGTCCGCAAAACGCGGTCTTCTTCACCCAGTAACCAATAGGGTTGCACCATATTAACTTCTGCCCAAGCAGCAATATACAAATCACCTACTCTTTGGGCACAACGAGCCAATTGTCGACAAGCCCATATCTCATCTTGCGGGAGATTCTGTCGATGGAATATTTGTCTCATATTGTTATATACTCTCTCCAGCACATCAAAGTCACATTCTTGACTCGTCGTGTCAGCCTGCTCGAGAGCTTTGTAAAAACACTGAATCGCCTGAGGCGATTCACCTATGTTTCTATAAACTTTGCCTTGCAAATAATGGACAAGCATTCGGTCATTGGAAGAGCCGTCTTTATAATAGTCGGCAAGGATATTGACCAGTGAATCGGATTTAAAGACAACACCAGCTATGTTCTCTGTCATCATCCTGACGAGCTCATAGCGCATCCTGTCGCTCTTGGGCCATTCGGCCATCTGTGGTTTGAGGCTGTCAAGCAGAGTCAGAGCAGAGTCTGGGTGATCAATGGCTATCGTACGGATCTCCATGAGCCGCGAATACATTCTTTCACCCTTGCAGCCACAGAGCAGCAACAGCATCAGAACAATATAGAACGGCACCTTTCTCATCTTATCTTCTTCACGATTTGGTTAGTTTATAGTTGATGATAATTCGTCTGCGAAGATACAAATAAACAAGCAAAAAACAAAGAATCTTTCTTCTTTTTTTCCGAAAGAGCGGTAACTTTTCATTCAGTTTTTCCAGAGAAGGGCTGTTTCCATAGAAGTTAATCTTGCGTCACATCTGTATAAAATTAGTAATTGTTAACAACATGCCTATCACACTCCTCTGTTTTTTGATGTCTGTTTCGAAAGAAAGCATTACCTTTGCAGTCGGCAATCATCTAAGATTACGATCATGCATCAAGTTGTATCATACGAGCAGACTCAGGACTTTGTACGAGAGATACGCCTGCTGAGAAAAGGCTTTGTCACTAATTTCTATTGGGATGACAACAAACATCCTTATTGGCTGGTAGAGGGAAGCCTCGAATATGAATCATACGACGACTGCATCCTGATGGTTCACCGCCAAGAGCAGTTTGCCAACATATTTTATATAGCCACTAGTCTTACGGCAGTGGCAGAAGCGCTTCGGTCGCTGCCAATAGCATCACCTCAGGTAGCTGATGTCGTATGCAGAGGCGACGGCACTCAGGAAAGGGATACCTTTGCACAGGCAGGATTCGAGGTATACAAGCACCTCTACCGGATGACCCATATTGGTAGGATGGCAGCCGCCGACTGGGTGGAGGATCCGAGGGTGATGCATGGAGAAAAGGATGACGCCTTATTGGTCTTTGAGGCCCTGCAGAAAGACTTTGATCCCTTGGCAGAGCAGCTGCCCTCGCTTCAGGAAATTGAAGACTATGCCGAGCGCAGACAACTGCTAGTGATTAAAGACCAGAAAAGACTATGCGGATTCCTGATTTTCGAGCTCTCAGGAGTAACCTGGTATCTCCGTTATTGGTACACGTCGCCCGACTTCCGTAATCAAGGTGTCGGAGCAGGTCTGTTAAGGACAGCTCTTCTGGCTGGTGCCGAATCCAAACGCCAGATCTTGTGGGTCATCGCCGACAACGATAATGCCATCAAGCGCTATGAACACTATGGTTTCTCGAGAGAAAACATGAACGACTTTGTGCTGATTAGGAAACCACGTGTATAATTCAGATGTATATACGGATAGCGGTCCGTATAGAGGTATTGTAGAGGCGCCTTTTTTTAGGAGTAAGATAAAAAATTACCACAAATTGTTTGGTTTTAAGGAATTATATTGTATCTTTGCCGACGAATAACTAAAAATTAAAAATTATAAACCCTATCCATATTGTTGACGATATGTTGCAGGGATGCAACAAGAGAGAGAGAGAAGTAACAGTGTTTTACTTTATTTATATTAAAACTTTATTATTACTATTATGCTAAATTCATCAAAATTCCTTTCCGTCATCTGTGCCGGTATGGTCGTGTTTGGCTCTGCAGCCACGACACCCGTCATGGCCGGTGAGGCGGTCCTTCAGCAAGCGAAGGCTGCCATACAGGTGAAAGGTGTTGTCCTTGATACCAGCAATGAGCCGGTACTCGGGGCTACTGTCGTTGAAGTGGGCAACCCAAAGAATGGCACCCTTACGGGAGTCGACGGTTCGTTCACACTCTCTGTTGCCAGTGGCGCAAGTCTGAAGATCTCCTACATCGGCTACAAGACCGTTACCGTAAAAGCTGTAGCAGGAGACATGACAATTACGCTGAACGAGGATTCAGAACTTCTGGATGATGTCGTGGTAGTGGGTTACGGTACACAGCGCAAGAAACTGGTGACTGGTTCCACGCTCCATGTCGATGCCGAGAATATCGCAGCCACGAATGCTGTGGATGTCTATGGCGCCCTGCAGAGTCAGGCCCCAGGTATGAACATCGTACAGAATTCCGGACAGCCAGGCGAAGGCTATAAGATTACCATCCGCGGTATCGGAACTAACGGTGATTCCAACCCTCTGATAGTTGTAGACGGTGTTCCCAATGCCACTATCGAGAACCTCTCGCCCAACGATATCGAGAGTATCGACGTACTGAAGGATGCCGCCTCCTGCGCCATCTATGGTACACGTGGTGCCAATGGTGTTATTCTGGTAACCACCAAGAAAGGTCAGGCTGGCAGTCGCGTACAGGTAAGCTTCGACGGCTATATGGCTTGGCAGAACCCGAATACCAATGGTATTACACCGCTGAATGCCAAACAGTATATGGAGATCAATGATAAGGCCTACCAGATTGCAGGTATTACCACCTACGACTGGGCCACACTGATCCCAAAACAATACGAACGTATCATGAACGGAACCTGGAACGGTACCAACTGGCTCGAGGAGACCACCGTGCACGATGCGCCCATGCATAATGCTGCACTGAACATCACAGGCGGTACCGAAGTGTCACGCTTCGCTCTCGGAGTCAGTAATTTCCAGCAGACAGGAACCATCGGATGGCCTGCTACTCCGAAATATAGCCGTACAACCGTCCGTCTTAACTCTGACTATTCGCTGATCAGGAAGAAGGGACGCGATGTTCTGAAGGTTGGTGAGAACATCACGTTCTCTACCAGCAACAAGAAGGGCGTTGCTATCGGTGGCCTTTACAGCAACAATATCCGTAACATCCTAGCCATGTCGCCACTGCTGCCTGCCTATAACGACGAGGGCGGATTCTACGAGCAGAAGGACATTGTGGCCGACGGCTGGGACTTCAGCGCAGAGATGGCGAACCCCCTTGCTGCCATGAAGTATGACAGCGGTAACAGCTATACCAAGCGCTACAACCTCTTATCGAACTTCTATCTGGAGTTCGCACCCATCAAAGGACTTACATTCCGCAGCAGTTTCGGATGGAAATACCGTCATTCCGAAAATCGTAGATATATACCGGTCTATGAACTCAGCTCCAAGAAATCGGAAGTCAAGGATGAGGTGACACAAGGACAGTCATACGCAACAGACTGGGTGTTGGAGAACACCGTCAACTGGGTGAAATCGTTCAAAAAACACAATCTGGATTTGCTCCTCGGTCAATCTGTGGAGAAAGACGGCTACGACGGCAACAGTGTCAGAGTTCAGAACAAGAATTCACTCTTCCCCGGCTCTTTCGAGCATGCCTATATTATGCATGCCAATATTGTTAATGAGTCAGATACAGAGATTGATGGTGAGCCAGCAGACGCAGAGTCATTGGTTTCGTTCTTCGGTCGTGTGAACTATAACTATGATGAGACTTATCTTCTTTCTTTGATTCTTCGTGCTGACGGATCATCTAACTTTGGTCCCGGACACCGCTGGGGATACTTCCCCTCTGTATCAGCAGGTTGGGTGATGAGCAACGAGAAGTTCATGGAGTCCTCAAAGTCATGGCTTGATTTCTTCAAGATCCGTGGAGGTTGGGGACAGAATGGTAACTGTAATATCGACAAATATAACTACCTGACCATCGTAAAATTGAATGATCCCTTCTACTTCAACAATAAAAACAAACCTACCGTTGGTGCCTACCCATACAACATCCCCAATCCTGAAGTTACATGGGAGACCTCTGAACAGCTAAACATTGGCTTTGATGCTCGTTTCCTGAACAGCCGTCTGAACGTATCGTTCGATCTATACAAGAAGATGACAAAAGACTGGCTCGTAAAGGCACCACAGCCCTTGACGTTTGGTGCGGAACCTCCCTTCATAAATGGTGGAGACGTTGAGAATAAGGGTTATGAGATCGTGGTTTCCTGGAACGATAAGATTGGTAAGGATTTCAGTTACAACATTTCAGCCAACTTCTCGCACAACAAGAACAAGGTGACCCGTCTGGCCAATTCCGAGGGTATCATCCATGGTGAGAACAATGCCATCGCACAGAATACCGCCGAACTATACCGTCTGCAGGTTGGCTACCCCGTGGGTTACTTCTGGGGCTATCAGAT
>Ga0265298_10002359_pt1 | contig 26373 bp, 42 predicted proteins | sample AusTroGonzalo_MG_3_FD_193486 | JGI IMG/M metagenome (GOLD analysis project Ga0265298, IMG submission 193486) | Bovine rumen microbial communities from tropical cattle in Woodstock, Queensland, Australia - Gonzalo_01 | ecosystem: Host-associated > Mammals > Digestive system > Stomach > Rumen ...
GACGGGTCCACCACCCGGGCGGGAGTAATGATAAGCGTATGAGAGAGGGTGAAGGCCCTGGCCACGATGCCCTGATCGATGGTGTCGCCGCGGGCCAGGCGGGAGGTCTCCACCACGTGCACGGCCTCCCACATGCCCGCCTCCACCTCCAGCAGCAGCCGACGCATAACGGGCCGGTCCGCGATAGTGTCCCCAGAGACAACCTCCCGGTAGACCGCCGTGATCGTGCGGCCCAGGCGCTGGGCGTTCCGGCGCAGCTCCGCCTCATGCCGGGCGAGAACATCTATATCCGAGCGGGATTCGATCTCCAGATCCGCCCGGCTCTTGCGGAGGTATAGTAGATCAGCCATGGGTAGGTCCTTTCTGAAAAAAACAATTGACAAAGAAAAAATAGTATGCGTATAATGTTTTAGAAAAAAATATAATATAAACAGAAAAAGGAGGCGATAAATATGTCCGCAGTTGCAAGGGACTATGCTTTCATGGTTACGCAAGGAAAAGAAAAAAAGGAAGTTCCAACCATAAGCAAAGAGCGGATAGAACAGGCCAAAAAGAATGTCGCTTCTTTGATGGCGAAAAAGAATGGAACTAAGGCTTGAAGTTTTTTCCGCAGAATTCGCAGGGTTGGCTTGGGGTTTTCAAGTCAACCCTGTTTCTTGTGGAAACAATGGGCATTATGAAGAATATATAAGGCTGGTTGCCGCTTCAGATCGTCTGCACGGATATGGGACGACCCATGCCATTATTGGAAACGAAAACGGAGCGGACATACTTCTCGGCTTTATTACGCTTAGAGCATCATCCTACATAATACTGCAGGAGGGGATTGCGAGAGGAAATGCAGCTCTCGAAATCGTGGAACTGGCCATTGATAGGCGATATGAAAGGATTGGTATCGGGTCTAAACTGGTTGATTTTGCGGTTGCCATGGCAGATAGTTTGAATGAACACTTCATGGGTGTAAAGTATATTGTACTATGCGCTGACGAACTCGCGGTGCCCTTCTACGAAAGCTATGGTTTTTCCAAGGTTTCAGATTATGGTGATATCCCACGGAATGGAGCTAACGATGGCTGCGTGCCAATGGTGCTCCGAATAAAAGATTAAAACTGAATCAGCCTTTCACACACCGTCCCGGGAGACCGGGGCGGCGTTTTTTTATTTCGAATGCCAGCGGTATGCGCGGCGGAAACCGGCATCGCATGGATTACTTTTCATCGAGCTGTCTGTTATAGTCTTTTGCAAAAGATAGATAATCATCAATTGTTTCGATATAGTGGTGAGGTATGTTAGGGTTTGGAATGCGACAATCCGCAATCCAAGTATTCAGCTCTGAGCGACTTCGTGGAGCGATCGGAGCGCAGGCCAGTTTATACCGCCTTGCATAAGAAAGCAGATCGGCAATACCGCGAATTGGCTTACCATCCTTATCTGGGTCAGGGACTGGAGCATCTCGCATTTGCTCGTTGATTTCGTCTATTTCGCGTAGCCATGATTCGCTGTTTTTAAGTGCTGATTCTTCGATGTCTATGTGCTTCCATGCATACGAATGTAATTCATCAAGACTTTCAATGGAGTCACCATAGAAATCCGGGTGCGGAATACCTGTTTCATGAAGGGCTTCATCGAGTTCTTGATCACAGCTATCGTTTTTTTGCTGTGAAATTATTTTGTCCTGTTCAGCTAAATGGTGTGCCATAGCCAGTTGCAGAGAAAAACAAGAAACTATATAGCGAAAGAAATAATTGCTGACTGCATTTGCCACACTTGGATAGGCAGTAGAAAAGACGGGGCTTTTTTCTTTTTTATCAAGCGCTTCCTTGAAAACCTTATATATCCCTTTCATTTGAGACACGATTTGCTCGACAACAGTTTTGTGACTGACCTTTGTGTAGGCACTAAATAGTAATGCCTCAACTTGAAGCAGTAGATTAAAAAGCCTGGTTAGCTCTGAATCGTCAGATTCCTCGCACCAACAGAACTCGTAATCCGGTAGTTTGATATAGCATTGAGTCGAGCGAAGGACGGATGATCCAACTTCCGTTATGCTGATCTGATTTGAGCGAAGGCTATCAGCCATATTAATTATTGCCACGGCATATAAGCGTTCCTCCAGCGGAAGGGACGCCCCATAATTTGATACTCTGAGAATTGTGTACTGTGTTGCAAAGGTCTGAGCGATAATATTAAAATTTCCTCCTGCGCTTATCCATTTTTTTGTTTTATCAAAAAGTCCCATGGTGAGCGCCTCCCTTTTTTGTCGCACGAAGCTGACGAAGTGGGTATCCTTTCCGAGAATCCAGACTTTATTGAATCAGAGCCCTTCCAAAATGTACCACCGCACAATTCCTCCATATCGATTGAAATATATCGAAAGTAAAGATATTATATAGAAGAAATACAGAAAGGAGGTTGGAACAATGGATATAGCTTTAGAACTCTTCCGCAGGCTCATACAAGAACAAAAGACTACTTATCTTGCAGGTCTACGAGAGCGCGTAGCCTCTCCAACTCCAGACGCTGATCCAGCGGCGAAAGCATCGAGAAAAGACGCTGGAACTCTTCCTCTTCGCTACTCCCCGGAGCGGGCACAACCGGAGGATCCATACGATCCGACTTCCCGATAAGCCAAACAGGATCGACACGGAGAGCACGGGCGATGCTCTCAATTACCGGAAGCTTCGGATTCTCATATTCATCCTTCTCATACCGAAGGATAGTGGATTTGTGAACGCCGACAGAGACAGCAATCTCATCAAGCGTAAGACCCCTGAGCTTGCGAGCGTATGCGATTCTTTCACCGAGAGATAGATTATTCATGTTATAAACTCCTTTACAGCGTCAATATAACACAAACAGTAGCGGAGCGCAACGCAATTATAGAAAAAAGTTGCGTTCCGCTATTGACAATTCCGGACAAGCGTGGTAATGTCTAAACAGAGGTTGCGTAGAGCAACTAAGGGAGGTGAGTTTAATGGTCAACACTCAGATGCTCCTTGAGCGGATGAGAGAAAAGGGGATCTCTCAGGAAAAACTTGCAAATATGTGCAGCGTAAAACGACCCACTATGAATCAGAAGCTTCACAACGTGCGGCCAATTTCGCTGAATGAAGCGCAGATTATTCAGGAAGCTTTGCAGATTCCGCAGGACGAGTTTGGCGCTTATTTTTTTACCGCATAGTTGCGTAGAGCAATTTTACAATCCGGGCAGGAGGGGAGACCATTTGATGAGATCCATATTTACGCAGGAAGAGCTGGCCGCCATGCGCGCCGCGGACGCGGAGATCGAGGCAAGCTTCCGGCTCTCCCCGGAGGAGCGCCTTGCGAGCGTCTGCCTGGAGGCCAACGGCACGGGAAACAAGTACTTTTTCCTTATGGATCCCCGGAATCAGGAGCTGGCGTGGTCGCTGCTGCATCTTCTGCCGGGAGCCCTGAAACTTCTGGCTTGGACTCGCCCTTTAATTTCATTACGACACGAGGCCTGGAGAGCTCGGCGTGTTCTTCTTCGTAGTAAAAGGACAGGGAGCGTTTAATCGCACTGTAGGAGAGATCAGAAACCAGGAGAAACGAGCCGGGGAATACCGGAGTAGCGACGACGGGAAGATCATCATAGGCAAAAATGTCCACCACTTCTTCCAGTGTGACGGGATCCCTGAAGTGCAGGTAGTACAGATTCATAAGCGGCTGTTTGGGCTTTTTCATTCGGAACGCCTCCTTTTTGTCAGCATAGCAAACGGGGGAGGCGCGTGTCAAGGAGGTACATACCATGCGAGGGATATGCGAGCTGTGCGGGAACTGGGAAGATCTGGAGGAACACCACGTTTTCCCCGGGCCGCTGCGGAAGATCAGCACGAAATACAACGCCAAGGCATACCTGTGTGTCTGGTGCCATCAGGTGGATCCGGACAGCGTGCATCGCTGTCGGGCCACTGCGGAGGCGCTGAAGGCCAAGACGCAGCGGCGGGTGATGCAGGAGCAAAAATGGAGTCTGGAAGACTGGCTGGCCGCGTTTGGTAAGAGCTATCTGGACGAGGAGGAGCTGGCGGAGCTGGGCGCGGCGCCGGAGAACAACATCGGGGCGTTCCGGGTGATGGAGGACGCGCCGCTGTTCTGCTGATAGGTCAAGCCATTGCCGGAATATGAATGCAAGGGGGTGATGCCAGGTGAAAAAGCCCATGCCGGAAGGCAAAATCGTGGCGGAGTACAAACTGAACAGCTGCACGGTGCGGATCTCTGACGCGGCCTATGCCGGCGTGAGCGAGGCGGAGCTCCGACGCAGAAGGGCGGAGGCAAACCGTATCGCCTGGGAGATCGCCGTCCGGCACGAAATGAGGGAAACTGATGGCACGTAAGAAGAAAGAGACTGCCCGGAAGGTCATGGGCATCTACCCGGTGGAGCGGTGCCGGATCTGTGGGGCGGAGATCTTCTGGATGAAGTGCGAGGGGAAGCGGCTGCCCATGGACGTGGAGCCGGTGCCCTGGGTGGAGCCGATACCCGGCTGCCCGGTGGGAACGGTGTACGGTTTGAGCGGCTTCAGCTATCCGGCGGTGATCGGGGAGGACATCCCGGACACCGTCGAGAACGTGCACTGGAATAACGTGCGGCACGAGTGCCGGGGGAAGCAGGCGGCCGGGGACGAGTATGTACAGGAGGAGCTGCCATGGGAATGAACGTGGGAGATCAGGTGAAGGTCCGGCTGGATTACGGGATGCAGGGCAGCATCAACAATCCCGTGGAGACGGGGCGGGTGATCTACATCCACCCGGAGGGACGGTACTACACGGCGGAATTCCGATTTGAGAAGGGGACGTTCCGGGAATCATTCCCGATCCAGGACCCGGCGCGGATCGCGCCGCAGCCGGTGCACCCGGGAGTTCCGGGGTACAAGCCCGGGCCGCATCTGGGCGGCTACAAAAAGCACATGGGAGGGCATCACAATGTTTGAAAAGACCATGGGGACGCTGGCGGTGGCGTGGTACACGCGGTCCGAGCTCCGGGAGCGGGCCGCTGGTTATATCAAAGAGCGCGCTGCGGCGGTGAAGAACAATGCCAGGATGATAAAGCCGGTGGTGCTGATGTTCCTGCTGATCGCGCTGTTCTGCGTGGTGACGGCGCGGGTGAAGCTGGACAACGAGCGGATCCGGGAGGCGCAGGAGGCCGCGGCTGCGGAGGAGATGCGGCTGGATCAGGAGCGGCAGGCCGCCATCCGGGCCTCCACGCTGGCGGCGCGGGAGCAGGAGAAGGCCGCGGCGGCGGAGCAGCACCGGGCCGAGTGCGAGGCCGTGGCGCGGGTGCTCTACGGCACCGCAGTGCACCATAGCGAGGACGCCCAGCGGGCCGTCGTGTGGTGCATCCTGAACAGAGTGGAGAGCAGCCTCTACCCGGATACCATCCAGGCGGTCTGCGAGCAGCCGAGCCAGTGGATGGGGTACTCTCCCGATAATCCGGTGATCTCCGGGCTGTTCGAGGTCGCCGATGAGGTGATCACCGCCTGGAGGAGCGGGGAGTACCGGCCCATGAGCCCAGACTACCTGTTTCTGAGCTGGACAAGCAGCGAGATCGTGCTGCGGACCAGTTTCAACGAGACGGCCAGGACCCACTACTGGAGGGCGGGATAGATGGCCATAAAGAACTACACCACGGACGTCCCCGTCAACAAGACCATCAGTGAGATCCATCTGATGCTGGCAGATCACGGGGCAAAGCGCATCTTGTTCGACTACGGCGCGGATAGCCGGGTGACGGCGATCAGTTTCGTCATTGATACTCCGGCCGGGGAGCAGGGAGTGCGGCTCCCTTCAAATGCGGAGCGGGTTCGGGAGGTGCTGCGGCAGCAGAGGAACAATCCGAAATGCCGAAACCGGTCGCAGATCAACGACAGCCAGGAGCAGGCCGAGCGGGTCGCGTGGCGGATCGTGAAAGACTGGCTGGCAGCCCAGCTGGCCATCCTGGAGACGGAAATGGTGACCGTACAGCAGGTGTTCCTGCCATACTTTCTGGACAGGCAGGGAAGGACGCTCTATGAGGTGTACAGTGCCGGCGCTCTGATGCTGGAGGGGGACATATGAAAAATGCCGTTGACCCGCCACAGGAGGAGAAAAAAAGGATGGATAAACGCCGAACAATTGACCTTGATGGCAAGTGCGGCACTTGCCGACACTTCACACTTGAGCCGGGAAAAGAATGTTGTGGATTTTGTTCCGGGCGAATGAAGCACAAAGGAAGAATTGACCGTTCTCGCCACTGCGCAGGATATGAAGTCGCGCCAATCATCGCCTCGGAAAAGGAGAAGAAAACAGTAGCCGCATACATATTCGGCGAGGTGAGCTGATGGGATGGACGGCTGTTCTGGTCTCCATCCGCCCGGAGTGGGTCCGGCTGATCGCGGATGGAAAGAAAACCATTGAGGTAAGGAAGAGTTACCCGAAGCTCCATCCTCCGTTCAAGTGCTATATCTACTGCACGAAGACCGATGAGCCGTTCATGCTGACCGTGGAGCGCGACGGCATGTCCCGGACAAGCGTCGCCACTTCCGGCGGCGCTGTGGTGGGGGAGTTCGACTGCGACGGGATCTGTGCTGTGCTGGGCCATCCGGCGGTGTTCGCAGGACACCCGGTATATTACAGCCGCGCCATACAGGACGCCTGCATGACGGAGAAGCAGGTGGACGAATATGCACAGGGAAAAAATCTGTGCGGATGGCATATCGACAGTTTGAAGATCTATCCGACGCCGCGGCCTCTCAATGATTTCCACCAAGTCAACCGGGAATGCCTGCTGCATGGGGCGGACGGAATCCCGTTTTGTGAGAAGGGCGCTGTCTGTGATATGTGCGCCGTGGAGCGTCCGCCCCAGAGCTGGTGCTATGTGTGGGAGGTGAGGTAGACAATGGAACTTAAGCCTTGCCCGTTTTGCGGAAATACCAGATTGTTTGTTAACTGGAACACAGACGGCGAAGGAGATATTACTTGCGTTTGTGGCGCAAAGATGACGGCCAGAACCGTAAGGGAACACTACGAACAGGTTGCTGGCGATCTGTACCGAAAAATTCCCAGCGTCAGCGGGAAAGATGCGGTGCGAGAAAAGTGGAACAGGAGGGCTGACAATGGCTGACGAATACATCAGCAGAGAAGCGGCAAAGAAAGAATATTGTGCTCTGTGCATGGAAGGTCATGTGTGTTTCAGAAGCACAGACTATTGCACGGCGATGAAACTGCTTAACGCTATTCCCGCCGCTGATGTTGCTCCTGTGCGGCGCGGGAAGTGGGTGAAGGCGCGGGGAAGCTGGTTTACTCCGGGTGGCGACCCTGTTTGGGAGTGCTCAGAATGCGGCAAAGGTCGTCACGTTTACGGCATAGAGCATGGAACGTATGGCGCGGATGTTGCAGATAGCCAGTGGGTGTCGTGCCCCAACTGCGGGGCCAAGATGGATGGAGGAGAAACATGAGTATACTATGGTACTTTCTCACCTTTGCCGCGGGCTGCTGCTGTGGTGTGGTGCTGACCGCGCTCATGGTAGCATCTGGGGGTGATCGGTAATGGGCCGGTCATGTGAAGTGTTCCTTATCTCTCCTGACGGGAAACGGTACACAACAAAGGAGGCGGCGCCGCTGCTGGGCAAGAGTGTGAACGCGGTGCGGAGCGGCTGCGTCTGGCCAAGAACAAACTATATGGGCTGGGAAGTGGTGCGCCGGCCGGCGGCGGTCAGCTGCTATATGCGGGAGGACGCCAACCGGAAGAAAGGCCCGGGCTATGCCGGGATCACGCTGCGGGAGCTCTACGAGCAATACCTGTGGTGCCGGGAATCGCCGCAGATGCTGACGATCCTGGCCGATTTCGCGGGAACGGCGGACGTGACGCCCATGATCCGGGTGTTTGAGAGGTGGAGATGTGAAGCAATCAGGAATGATGAAGAACGTGCTGGCCGCGTATAAGAACGGCTACATGGACGGCATGGACTTCTCGCTGATCGTACTGATGGAGAAGCACCGTTGGACGCGGGAGCGGGTGCTGGCCTTCTACCGGGAGATGGCGGAGCTCCACGACGAATTCGGGAAAGTCTACAGCGAGGACACAAAGGACAAGGAATACGCCCAGACGGTTCTGGACCGGAAACTGGAGGCGCTGGCGGGGGATCTGTTCGTCCCCTGGGAAGAGAGGTATGAGTGATGGGTTTTACCGATAAGGCCATAGAGAAGCTGGACAACGAGTTCAACAAGGGCAGCTTCGGCGTCAGGGCGGCCGCCATGAAGGCGGCGGTGCGGGAGACGCTGAAGGACTTCTGCCGGCAGGACGAGGAGTTCGCCCAGGCAGTGGTGCAGGGCGGGAGCTTCGACAAGTGCATGGAGGCCGTGGCCAAGGGCGTGGGCAGCAGCATCAGCGACCTGGAAGCCTACCGGCGGGCCGTGCAGTTTTATTTCCCGGGGGCGGAGATCCGCATGAGCATGAGCATCGACCTGATCGGCGCCGCAGCGGACACGGCGGAGGAGCCGCGGGGCATGGTGCTGGATCTGACGGACTTCCTGTGAGGTGCGGCCGTGAATCCGAAATGCAATCTGCCCGAGGAGGAGCGGGCGGCGGCGCTGGGCCGCTTCCGGGGAGCGCTGACGCCGGAGGAGGAGGCGACGATCCGGGGGATGTTCCCGCAGTATCTGTTCTTCCGGAACGAGTACACGGACGACGGCTGGCACGTGAGCGACGGCCCCGTGAGGCTGTGCACCTGCACCAGCTGCGGGGAGACCTTCGAGGCGGTGCGGGGCAACTACCCGCGAGGCAAACTCCACAATGAGGAGTGCGACTGCCCGAGCTGCGGGAAGCGGGTGACGGGCAAGGCGGTGTACAAGTTCCGTTATGAGATGAACAGCCTGCAGAGCTGGATCAAGACGGCGGTGGCCTACGCCGGGGAGGACGGGGCGCTGCTGATCGAGGCGGGGAACGCCCGCCGGCGCTTCAGCTGGGACGCGCTGGAAGGCGTCATAGACTGGTACCCGGAAAAGCGCTACTGGTTCGGGCGGGGGAAGGTGCAGATGTGGGAGAACGCCATGAGCTGGGCGTGCGGCCGGGAGGAATGGGAGAGACGCTGGGCGCCGTGCCAGAGGGTGAAGGATCCCTTCGCGCCGCAGGTGATGAACTGGGGGGACTATTACGGCGACTACAACGTGATCGGCCTGCAGGAGGCGCTGGAGGCGTCGGATCTGCGGTACTGCCAGATCATGGACTTCTACGAGTACGAGTACGCCGCGTCGCTCCGGGACCTGGACACGGCCCGGTGGATCGTGAAGTATCTGGCCTGGGCCACGCTGCACCCGCAGGTGGAGATGGCCGTGAAGTTCGGGCTGAGCGATGCGGTGCGGGAGCTGACCGAGCGGGGGAAGGAAAACCGGCGGCTGCTGGACTGGAGAGCCGCCACGCCGGCGGGATTCATGCGCTGCAGCAAAGCGGACGCGAGACTCTTCCGCAATTCCGGGATGGGATTCAGCGATCTGCGGGTGTGGAAGGAGACGGACGTTTACAGCGGTATGACGCTGGGGCGGCTGATCTCCCTGAACGATCAGGCCGGCGGGACGGACAATCTGCGGCGGATCAGACTGTGCGCCGACACAGCGGGGGCGAGCCTGGAAAAAGGGGTGCGGTATGTACGGAGCCAGATGCCCCAGTGCGCCTGGAACGCGCCGCCCCTGTCCTATATCATCCGGCACTGGGAGGACTATCTGTGGATGGCCGGGGAGCTGGGCTACGACCTGACGGAGCCGACGGTGGCCATGCCGAAGGATCTGAAGGAGCGGCACGACGCCGCGGCGCAGCTCCTGAAGTACAAGAATGACACGGAGGAGCAGAGACAGTACGCGCGCCGCCGGAGACGCCTGGAAAAGCAGTTCGCTTTTGCCCTGGACGGGCTGCGGATCATCGTGCCGGCCAGCTCACAGGAGATCGTACAGGAGGGGCAGACGCTGCACCACTGCGTGGGCGGGTATGCGGCGAGGCATATCAGCGGCAGTACCACGATCCTCTTCCTGCGGCACGAGCGGAGGCCGGAGCGGAGCTACATGACCATAGAGCTGACGGAGAGAAAGGGCAGGGTCGAGATCGCGCAGATCCACGGGTACAAAAACGAGGGCTATACCATGGGCAAGCGCGGCCGGGATCCCCGGGAGCGGTTCGCCTGGTTCCTGAACGTCTGGCTGGACTGGGTGAACGACGGGAGCCGGAGAGACAGAAACGGACGGCCCGTGCTGACCGATAAGGAGGTAAAGACGGCATGAACGAGATCGCAGCGGTAAACACGGAGATCCGGGAGCTGTCGCCGGAGCAGCTGGGCGGGGAGATCCGCCTGCTGACGGCGCAGGCCCGGCGGATGGCGCTGAGCTACGGCATCCAGATCGGCTACCGGCTGAAGCTGGCTCACGACAAAGTGGGCCCCCACGGCTGGGCGGAATGGCTGGCACGGGAGACGGAATTCTCCGCGGCGGCCGCGTCGAGATTCGAGAAGCTGTACGAGGGCTACGGCGAGGAGCAGGGCAGCCTTCTGGGCGTGGGGAATAAATTTCCAACGTTGGAAAAAATCAGCATTTCCAACGCTTTGCGACTTCTCGCCGTGCCGGAGGAGGAGCGGGAAGAGGTGGCCGTGGAGCTGGACGCGGAGCATCTTTCCACAAGGGAACTGGAGAAGGCGCTGGCCGAGAGAGACGAGGCGCTGCGGACGGCGGAGGATCTGAGGCAGAAGCTGACGCGGGCCGTGGAGACCGCCGACGAGCTGACGGAGGACGCCGAGCAGCTGGAGAAGGAGCGGGACGAGGCAAAGCGCCGGATCAAAGAACTGGAGAGCCGCCCGGTGGAGGTGGCCGTGGAGCGGGACGAGGCGGCCATACAGGAGGCCGCGGAAGCCGCGAAGAAGGCGGCGGAGGACGCGGCCAGGGCCGAGCTGGACAAGCTCCGGGAGAAGCTGGAAAAGGCGCAGGCCGACGAGAAGAAGGCCCGGGAAGAGCTTGACAGGGCAAAGGAGCAGAGCGGCAGCGAAGCGGCGGCAGAAAAGGCGGCGGCGGAGAAGGCGCGGGCCGAGACGGAGGAGCTCCGGAGGAAACTGACCGCCGCGGAAAGCGGAGCCGGGGAGGCGGCCATCTACTGCAAGGCCGCCCAGGAGAACATGCTGGCCGCTGTGGAGAAGGTCCGGGCCATGCACGAGACGCACCCGGAGACGGCTGAAAAGCTGCTGGCCGGGCTGGAGAGGATCCTGCAGGGGCTCGGGCAGAGAGTGGCCCAGGTGAAGGAGGGGTGGACGTGAGCCGTCTTGCCGAAGTCCGGGGCATGAGCGCGGAGGAGCTGGCGGCGCTGTGCGCGTCACCGTGCCCGCCGGATCAGGCGTGCGGGCGGAACATCGTGGCGCCTGTGCCGGAGTGCGAGGCGTGCTGGCTGCGGTGGCTGGAGAGCGAAACTGCAAAGGAGGGAATGACGTGAGAGTTGGGAAGATCACGGTGGATCTGCGGAAGAAGGAAGCGCTGAGCGTGGAATGGTGGCCGGTGGCGCGGCAGAACGCCAAGTGCATCACGATCTGGAAGCCGGTGAAGCTGAGACGGCAGAAGAAGATCGAGCCGAACGAGGTGAGGCTGCAGCGGTCGCGGCTGTGGACCGTCCGGGTGGCGAAGAACGCGCTGAGCGCCACGGTATTCGTGACCGCCGAGGACGGCAGGGAGGACGCCGCGCTGCATCTGGCCCTGCAGGGGCTCATAGAGGAGCTGAATACCAGCCTGGGGGAAATGATCTTCCGGCTGGAGACGGTCGTGAAGGAGGGCAGAAATGGAGATTGAAAAGCTGCCCTTTGCGGAATTCCTGGAGGGCACCATCTCACTGCTGGCCCGGAGCAGGCCGGAGACGATCGTATTCGCGGCCAGGCGGCCGGACGGCGCGGTGCTGACCGGAAAGTGGCAGGCGGACGCCATGGATCAGGCGGAGTGCGCCATGCAGCTGTTCTGCGAGGCCATGCTGGACATGGTGGTGAACAATATCGAGCTGATCCGGGACGCCCTGGACGATCTGGAGGAGGACGAAGATGGTTGATATGAAGAGCCTGAAGCGGGCGGTGACCGGCGCCGCAAAGGGGAGCGGCTACACGCTGATCGTGGCCGGAGAAATATGGTATTTCGTGGCCCACGACTGGATGGCCATCACGGAGCTGGAGACGCTGAAAGCGGACGGGCGGGACGTGATGGGCATGGTGGTGGAGCAGATGGGCGAGCTGCCGATGGCAGGCGCCTGGCATATCTGCAAGGTAAAGGACGGCTACGACGTCCAGGACGAGATGCAGGATGTTGCCATGGACGCAGTGGCGGCCTTTGTGGGCGATGTGTCTGGAGAAATCAGACGCACGCTGTTGAATTATGGGCGCTATGGCCTATGGCAGGACCGGGAGGGGAAGATCTACGGCGCGGACGGCGGCGCTCCCCGGTGGACGGACAAGGCACTCTATCAGATCAACGAGAAGCAGTGCCTGCAAGTGAACAGCTGCGGAGATGCGCTGTACAAACGCCTGGGCCGCTTCGGCGAGTGGACGAGCGAGCAGTTCCAGGGAGACTGGGAGCATCTGGAGAGCCGGATGTGGGTGGACTGGGAGGCGGAAACATGACCGTTTACCTCTCCGGGCCCATCACGGGAAAGCCGGATTACAGGGAAGCCTTTGAGAAAGCGGCGGAGCTGGTGAGGAGCTTCGGGGACGAGCCGGTGAATCCCGCGGGGTTGGAGCCGACGCCGGGGAAGCCGGCCCACGAGTATCTTCTGGAAGATCTGCAGGCGCTCTCACGCTGCGGCGGGATCTACTTCCTGCCGGGGGCGAGGGACAGCCGGGGCAGCATGATCGAGCGGGCCTTCGCGGAGTACGCGAGGATCTGCGAGGTGCAATACGACAAAAGGAGGACGACATGAGCAATCTGACGAACCTGTGCGCGGAGCGAACGACCACAAGCAATCCGGTGCCGGAGCCCGTCGGCAGCGTGAGGGAGATCATCGGGGATACCTGGGACGCATTGGAAAAATCGGTGATGCTGCTGGAGGGTCTGGCGGAGCGGCTGATGGGCATGCGTCTGGCGCCGGCGCCGGACCGGCCGGAGGTGATCAATCTGCGGAACGCGGCACTCCGCTGCGCGGAGCTGGCGGACTACACCAGAGCGGCGCTGCGGGACCTGAGGGACACAACAGGAGCATAAGCACAAAAAAGCCCGCCCCGGGAGGGGCGGGCGAAGGTACGTATAGAGCTTTGCGCCGATACGTGCAGCTTTGCGGAAAAGATGCACGTATGAGCGGCAAAGACAAAGGAAGCGCCCACATATAAATACGCGTGCGCGCGTATCTCGCGGAACTCGATAAACGCAAGATTTAGGACCATCCCCCCGACAGGAGGAGAAAATGAACGCTGAGACCCGATGGTATATCAAGACCTTCCGCTGCCGGAACGGGGTGGAGGAGAAGATCAAGTACAGCATGACACCTCGGCCCAGGTGGAGCAGGCGGGACATGAAGCGCGCCGCCCGGCGGGAGGCCCGGAGGGCAGACGGGGCGGAGCACATTATGGCCCGGGGACTGAATCAGAACTTCGACGCCGGCCGGGATCTGCATCTTGTCCTGGAGCTCTCACCGGACGGAATGGAAAGAGTTGAGAAGCGCGCCGCCGGTCTGGGGCATGAGCGGGAAGAGGACGCGGTTCTGAAAGCACTGTCCGTGGAAGTGGTGAACTTCATCCGGCGGGTGCAGCGCAGGACAGGCGCGGCGGAGCTGCGGTATTACTTCGCCTGTTCTGACCGGGAAAAGGAACCAAAAACAGGGGAGCTCCGGCCCGCCCGTCCGCATGTGCATCTGGTGGTGAACGCGGAGGCCATGGAGGCCGTGCGGGAAAAGTGGGGGCTGGGTGCCGTGATGGAGAAGGAGCTTTACACGGTGAAGGGAGACTTCCACGCCCTGGCCGAGTACATACTGCAGCAGACCCGGCACGTGGACGGCATGAACCGCTACACGCCAAGCCGGAACCTGGCCAAAGCCCAAGAGAGCGAGCCGGTGCTGGTTACACGGGGTGGGGAGAGCCTGATGCGCTGCCCGCGGGGCTGCGTGGAGCTTTACCACAGCCTGTACCAGAGGGGAAAGAATCAGTACATGCGCTACTTGAGACCGTCAGAACAGCGAGGTGACGCCGGTGGCGGATAAATTCGTACGGCTGGAGATCCCGCGGACCGTGGAAGAGCAGATGATCATATACGCCACGCTGCGGCGGATCCGTTATGCGCCGGAGGACGCCCAGAGCGAGGCGCGCGCCCTGGTGGCAGACGTGGCGGGAGAGTGGGGCCGGGCGCTGTGGGCGTTCCTGACCACCCGGGCCAGCTATGAGCAGATCGTCCAGAAGTACCGGGTGCCGGAGAAGGTGCTGAACAGGATGCGGCGGGAGGTGTATATCCGGTGGCAGCTTTGAATTACGACGCGATGAGCCTGGAAGAGCTCTCCAGGCTGCTGAACGAGCGGCAGCGGCGCTTCGCCGAGGAGCTGGAGAAGGGCGGCACGGAGGCGGAGGCGTATGTCCGGGCAGGCTTCTCCGCCAGAGGGGCCGCGGCCAACGCGTCGCGGCTGATAAAAAATGACAGATTTTCCGCGTATCGGCGCGCGCGATCCATAGACCTATATGCCAAGCGGGGCATCTCACCGGAGTGGGTGGGGAACCGGTTGGTGGAGATCGCGGAGAGGTGCATGGACGGGACGCCGCATCTGAGCTGGGACAGCGACGCGCGCGCCTGGCTGCCCGACGGGACGTGGATGATCGACCACCGGGGCGCCATCGCCGCGCTGAAGGCCATCGGGGAGAGCATGGGCATGTTCAAACCGGAAACGGTGAAGAAGGGCGGGAACACGGTGGAGATCAACATCCTGACACCGCCGGGCGGAGAGGATCTGGCGGAATGAGCGCGGTCAATATCGACGTATCGACGGCGAACCCGAAGCAGGTGCGCTTTTTCAAGGCGCGGGAGCGGTACGTCGCCTACGGGGGAGCCCGGGGCGGCGGGAAGAGCTGGGCCGTGCGGATGAAGGCGGCCATGCTGGCGCTGCGGTACACGGGGATCCGGATCCTGATCGTGCGGCGGACGCTGCCGGAGCTGGAGGAGAACCATATCCGGCAGATGCAGGAGATCCTGCGGGGCTGCGCCGCATGGAGCGAACAGAAGAAGCAGCTGACAACGCTGAACGGGAGCGTGATCCGCTTCGGGTACTGCGACGCGGAGCGGGACGTGCTGCGCTATCAGGGACAGGAGTACGACTGCATCTTTCTGGACGAGGCCACGCAGCTCACGGAGTTCCAGTTCCAGACCTTCAAGGGCTGCCTGCGCGGCGTGAACGACTTCCCGAAGAGGATGTACGTCACCTGCAACCCGGGCGGCGTGGGCCACAGCTGGGTAAAGCGGCTGTTCGTGGACCGGGACTACCGGGCCGGAGAGCGGGCGGAGGAGCATGTCTTCATCCCCGCGGGCATCCAGGACAACCTGATACTGCAGGAGAAGGACCCGGAGTATATCCACGGGCTGGAGAGCCTGCCATACGCCCTGCGGGAGGCGTGGCTGTACGGCAACTGGGACGTGCTGGCCGGGCAGTTCTTCGGCGAGTGGCAGCGGGAGGTGCACGTGTGCGAGCCCTTCCCGGTGCCGGAGCACTGGCGGTGGTACGTGACCATGGACTACGGCATGGACATGCTGGCCGCCTACCTGATCGCGGTGGACGAGCAGGGCAGGGCCTACGTCTGCCGGGAGATCTACGAGGGCCGGGACCTGGGCGAGGGGCATGAGGGCGTGATCGTGAGCGACGCGGCTGCCATGCTGAAGGAGATGACGGCCGACGTGGAGGTGTATCAGTGGCTGGCGCCCTGGGACATGTTCACCGCCCGGACGGAGAGCGGACGGAGCGTGGCGGACATCTTCGCGGAGAGCGGGATCTATCTCACCAAGACCAGCAACGACCGGATCGCGGGCTGGGCGGCGGTACGGGAGCGGCTGAAGGTGACGGAGGACGAGACGGGTCTGCCGTCGGCGATGCTGCGGATCTTCCCGCGGTGCGTGAATCTGATCCGCACGCTGCCCCTGCTGCGCTACGACGAGAGGAAGCCCAGCGACTGCGCCCAGGATCCCCATGAGCTGACCCACGCGCCGGACGCGATCCGGGGCTTCTGCGTGTACTGGATCGAGCAGGGCACGGCGCCGGCGGAGGAACCGCGGCCGGATCCGCTGCGGGAGGTGATCAACCGGAGCAAGAGACGGGGAAAGAGAAGGTAAACGGACGGCGAGCCCAGCGGAGCGGGTCGCCGGACGAGAGGAGGAGCAGCGGAGCGAGCGAGACCTGCCGCCAGCGGTCACGGCGAGAGATACGGAGCTTGCGGCGACGACAGGTAAAAGTGCACATAGTTTTCGAGACCGGAGCGGGAGACCGCCCCGGTCTTTGCCTGTTTACTCTTTGTTATCAACAGGTATACGGTTTGTATACATGCACAAAAAAGTGGCCGTAACAAAAGGGTAAAGCTGCGGTAGGGTGTAGGCGTGAACAAATACGCGGCCCACGCGGAAAAAGGGAAAGGAGAAAACAGCATGGAGAACGAAACTCTGGAGAGCCTGGGCAGCCAGGAGAGCGCAGAGCAGGAGGGGGCCGTAGCCTCTCAGGAGAGCGGGGCGGAGACCGAAGAGCAGGAAGGCGGAAAAGAGCAGCGAGACGCCGGCGCTGCGGCTCAGGAGGAGGACGCGCGCAAGGGACAGAGCCGGGCGGAGAACGCGAGGATCGCCGCGGCACGGAGGGCCGGAGAGCAGGCCGGTTTCAACAAGGGCTATCGGCAGCGGCAGCAGGAGGACGACGAGCGGATCGCGCGGCAGGGGATCCCCCATCCGGACAGGCAGGGAGAGGTCATCCGCAGCGTGGACGATTACGAAGCCTACGGCAGAAGCTACCGGGCCAAGCGGGACAACAAGACCCCGGAACAGGTGGCGCAGGACGACGAGCTGCGGCGCTGGCACGACGAGAAGGCCGAGCAGCAGCAGAAGGAGCGCAGCGAGCAGGAGCGGCGGGAATTCATGCAGCAGGACATGGAGGACTTCCGGGCGCAGTACCCGGACGTGGATCTGGGGAAGCTGCTGAAGACGCCCACCTTCGCCAAGTTCTGCGGCAGCCGGCTGGGGAAGGAGAGTCTGGCGGGGCTCTATGAGGATTACGCCGAGCTGTACGGCGAGGTCCGGCAGAGCGCCCAGGCCAGCAGCAAGAGCAAGGCGGAGCGGGCCACGGGATCCGGCGGCGGCACGGGAGCCGCGGACGGGCTGACGAAACAGCAGCAGGCGGAGCTGGACGAGTGGAACCGGACGTATCCGCAGATGAAAATGACGGCCAAGGAATTCCTGGGCCGGTGAAAGGAGAAAGAGAATGAGACCTATTCAGAACGCGGGAGGGCATGTGGGCCTGACCGCGAGGGAGTATCCCATCGCATACAACACGGCCATCAAGGAGGGCCAGGTGGTCAAGCTGAGCGGCGGGCTGGTGATCAGCGCCGTGGCCAACGAGACCGGCGCCATCCTGGGCATCGCCGCGGAGCACCATCCCGGCACCGCCGACGTCCTGAACCCCAGGGCCGACGGCACCGTGATCCTGGTGTACGACAACCCGGAGCTGATCTTCGAGAGCCCGGCGCCCACCTTCGCGGCCAGCGGCGGCAGCGCCACTACCGTGACGGCATCCACCAGCGCTGTGGCCTGCACCACCGCGGACGCCTTCAACGGCGGCTACCTGGTATCCCCCAAGGGGAACAAGCGGGCCATCACGGACTTTGCCAACGCCAGCACCACCAACACCTTTACGGTGGACAGCGGCGAGACGGCGGCAGCGAGCGACGTGTACACCCTGTATCCGCCCATCGGATCCGCGGGCAACTGGCGGCTGGACAGCACCAACTTCAGCGAGCTCGTGCTGACGGGCTACGGCGCCACCACGCTGAAGGTGGTGGGCCACGACTTCAAGCGGGGCATGGTGCGGCTGATGGCGCACTTCCACGCGCTGGGCGTCCAGGAAACTGACGCGACCTGAGAGAGGAGGACGAGACAATGATTGGAACCAGTTGGAAAACCGATAACTACAAGTTCGTGGGCAAGGCCTTCGACACGGCCTATGCCAACCGCATGAACAAGCTCTCCCCGGTGATCGGGGAGGTGAACGCCAAGAGCGCGGACTATGAGCTGACCGGCACCGGCGGCTACGGCGAGATGCCCCTGTACGTGGGGCGGACCCTGAACGAGGGCCAGCAGCGCCGGGCGTTCAAGACCATCATCACCCCGGACGAGTTCACGCTGAGCATCGGCGTGGATTACAAGCAGGCCAAGATCGACAAGCTGGGCGAGACCCGGAAGGTGGGCCAGCGGCTGGGCGACAGCGCCAGCATGACGGTGTATCTGCACGTGCTGCGGATGTTCGCCAACGCCTTCAACAGCAGCTGCCTGGGCGGCGACGGGCAGCCCTGGGCCAGCGCCAGCCATCCGGTGGCCTCCAAGGCCAGCAGCGGCCGCACCTTTGTGGCGGATCCGGACGCCGGCACCTACAGCAACACCGGCACCAGCGCCTTCAGCGTGGCGGCCATCACCGCGGCACAGGCCAGGGCCAACCGCTTTGTCACGCCGGACGGCCTGCCGTTCCTGTGCGAATATGACACGGTGCTGGTGAGCCCGGAGCTGGAGGAGAAGGCCAAGCGGTTCTTCGGCGAGAACGCCAAACTGCTCCCGGAGAGCGCCAATAATGACGCGAATCCCGTGGAGGGCATGCGCTACATCGTGATGGGCGGCGGCAGCGACGGCTTCACCGAGAAGCAGTGGGCCATCTGCGACCGCAGGCTCATGAAGGAGACCGTGATCGTGGCGTACAACACCCGTCCCACCGTGTTCAACACCGAGCTGGACAATCCCCTGGTGGATATGTTCACCGGCTACGTTGACTTCGGCGTGGGCTGGGGCGACGCCCGGCAGATCATCTTCTTCGATCCGTCTTAACGAAACGGACGGGGCAGGTCCTTCGGGGCCTGCCCCACAGCCGCATCATCCACCGCGGGCGGTGAGACGCAACAGCGCCCCCCATTCTTTCTTGCGAAGAAAGAATGCGCCGCGCCCGGTGGAAGAAAGAAGGGCGGGGGGCTCTAAGAAGCCGCCCCCCGCACCCCCCGGCGGTGACTTCCACGTCTGCCGGGGAAACGTTGCGGATCATCCATGCATGGGATACGGAGCAGGAACCTTCCGACGCAGGAATGCCTTTTCTGCTCTTTGACCGGTCAAGCGGCCGTTTCTCTCTTTTCGCGCAAAAGAGAGAAATGGGGGCTTGAAGGAAGTCTCCGGCGTCTGCGCCGGGAAAGAGGAGACGACGATATGTCTTTGAAAATCGAAAAGGTGGAAGCGCTGACGGTGGGGACCACGGCACAGGACGTGAGCGTGGGGTACCGGAGCTTCCTGATCGCGAACAACAGCTCCAACAGCGTGTACTTCAAGGAGAAGGCAGGCGCGGCGTGCACCAGCGGCAACGGCTTTCTGGTGCCCAAGGCGACGGTGCTGCAGCATGTGTTCACGGCGGACGTGCTGAGCGTGATCGCCAGCGGCGCCAGCAGCGACGTGAGAATACTTTTTGTAGATCCCGTATGCTGACGGGACAAGGGGCGGGTCCCGAGGGCCTGCCCCCGAGGCATATTTAGACTGACCGCCCGCGGGCGGTCAACGGGGAATCCGGCCCCCCATTCTTTCTATTTTCTTCAGAAGAAAAAGAAAGAACGGGCCGCCGGGGCGGTCCAAGAAGAGAAAAAGAACGACCGGGGGAGGACCCCCGCGCCCCCCTCAGACGGGGGAACAAGGAGAGAGACGATGGGCAGAAAGGCCGGGGTGACGATCAGCACCACGAGCTACGATAAATTCCGGGGGGCGGACTTCACCACGGACCCGTCGCTGGTGGAGAAGTACCGGAGCCCCCTGTGCACCAACATCATCGCGGACGAGGGCGGGATGCCCGAGAAGCGGCCGGGATGGCGGGTGCTGCAGGATATGGAGGATCCCGTCAACGGACTGCACCGGGGCACGTTCAACGGCGCGGAGGTGCTGCTGGTCCACGCGGGGACGAAGCTCTATACATGGACGGAGGACCCGGACACGCCGCCGGTACAGATCCTGACGGGCATGGCCAACGCCCGGAGCCGGAGCGTGTTTCTCTCCGGAAAGCTCTGGATCATCGACGGGGCGAGCCTGATCAGCTTTGACGGGAGCACGGCGGAGCGGGTGGACGGGACGAACAGCTACGTGCCCACGATCCTGATCAGCCGGGCGCCTGCGGGCGGCGGCACGCCCTATGAGGACGTGAACCTGCTCTCACCATGGAGAACGGAGAGCTTCCTGGCCGACGGCACGAGCACGGTGTATCACCTCTCCGGGACCGTCGACGCCGGCACGGATCCCACGGTGACGGTGAACGGCACGGTGCTGAGCACCGGCTACAGCTTCGACCGGGCGGCGGGGACGGTGACCTTCTCCACGGCGCCGGCGGCGCCGCTGGCCGGGAGTGCGGACAACGTGCAGATCCAGTACAGCCACACGGTGAGTGGGTATGCGGACATGATCGGGAAGTGCACCATCCTCACCTCCTACGGCATCAGCGGGGACGACCGGCTGGTGCTGAGCGGGAATCCGGACTGGCCGAACCGGGACTGGATCAGCGCGTACAACGAGCCCACCTACTTCCCGGATCTGGGCTACAGCGTGCTGGGGAGCGAGGACACGGCCATCGCGGGCTACTGCCGGGTGGGGCAGTATCAGGCCATTGTGAAGAGCGACAACGGCCAGGAGAGCACCATCTACCTCCGGAGCGGGTACTTGAACGAGGAGGGGGAGGCGGTGTTCACCACCCAGGCGGCCATGGCCGGCGTGGGTGCGGTCTCTCCCGGGAGCTTCGCGGCGCTGCTGGACGATCCGCTGTTCCTCTCCGGCACCGGGATCCACGCCATCAGCGTGAGCAACATGACCGGCAGCCGGGTGACGCAGAACCGGAGCTACTTCCTGAACCCGCGGCTGCAGAAGGAGACGCTGGGGAGCGCGGAGGCGGTGAGCTGGAACGGGCTGTACCTCCTGAGCATCGGGAACGGGCACGTCTACGTGCTGGACGGACGGCAGGAGAAGAGCTACCGGAGCGCGGCCATGAGCGATTTCGTATACGAGGCGTATTACTGGGAGAACATCCCGGCGGCGTGCTGGCTGAAGCGGGAGACGGCCCAGGGAGAGGAGCTGTACTTCGGCACCGCGGATGGGAAGATCTGCAAGATCAACAGCGACGTCGCGGGAATGAACCGATACGCCGACAACAGCACGGACGAGGAGCACGCCGTACCCATCAGCGCGGTGTGGGCGACGAAGTACGACGACGATGGGACGCCCAGCTATTTCAAGACGCTGCTGAAAAAGGGCTGCTGCGTGACCATCAAGCCCTACGCCAGGAGCAGCGCCACGGTGTATTTCCGGACGGACAAGACGGCGGGGACGGAACAGGAGATCGCCTCGGATCTGATGGACATCTTCTCCTGGGACTACATCGACTTTGAGCGTTTCAGCTTCAATACGGACGACAGCCCGCAGGAGATCTACTTCGCCAAGAAGGTGAAGAACTACAAGCGGCTGCAGATCGTGATACGGAACGACGAGATCAACGAGGGCTTCGGGGTGTATCAGATCACGAAGCACTTTGTGGTGGGGAATTTCAGCAAGAGGAGGCGGTAAGCGGTGGCACTGACGGATTACAAGATCACGGACGGAGATATCAGCGCCCACGGGGTGGTGAGCGCGCCGGACAAGCTGACGGGGACGGCGGCGGAGAACAAGGCGGTCTTCGACGCGCTGATCCGGGAGGCGGTGAAAGCCAAGCTCAACGATCTGATCGACGAGCTGGTGACGGAGCTGAGCGGGAAGATGCCGGCCCCGGGCGATTACGGCTCTGACGGACAGTATCTCATGACAGACGGAGCGGGCGGCGTATCCTGGGGCACCGCACCGGGCGGCGGCGACATGCTGAAGAGCGAATACGACGCGGACGGAGACGGTGTGGTGGACGCGGCGGCGAAGCTGGCGGTGGCCCACGCCATCGGCGGGGCGAGCTTCGACGGGTCCGAGGACGTGAGCGTGGCGGAGATCGGGGCGGCGGCGGCCGAGCACAGCCACGCCGCGGGAGATATCGACAGCGGGACGCTCTCCGCTGACCGGCTGCCCGCAGTGCCGGTGAATAAGGGCGGAACGGGGGCGACCACGGCGGCCAACGCCCGGACGAACCTGGGCGCGGCTGCGGCCAGCCATAAGCATGCCGCGGGAGATATCGACAGCGGGACGCTGGACGCCAACCGGCTGCCCACCGTGCCGGTGAATAAGGGCGGCACGGGAGCCACGACGGTGGCGGCGGCGCGGAACGCCCTGGGCCTGGGGAACACGAGCGGCGCGCTGCCCGCGGCCAACGGCGGAACGGGAGAGACGTCGCTGACCAACGCGTTCAACGCGTTGTGCAACGCCGCTACAACAGGGAGCTCCGACCCGCAGGACAATGACTACTTTATCAGCCAGTACGCCAGCGGCGCACAGGACACATACCACCGCCGCCCTGTGAAAACGCTGTACAACTACATCAAGGGGAAGCTGGACAGCGTTTACGCGGCGCTCAGCCACAGCCACGCCGCCAGCGCCATCAGCAGCGGGACGCTGGACGCGGCGCGGATCCCGAATCTGGACGCCTCGAAGATCACCGGGGCCAACACAACTCTGAACAGCTTTTCCGGACGACGGATCTACATCTCCACAGGCGATCCCTCCGGCGGCAGCAACGGCGACGTTTGGATCAAGTACACGGCGTGAGGTGAGGAGCTATGGCGAGCATCACCTTTGTCGATTGCCGGTACTCAAACACCTCGTATTCCGGTTTGAAAATCGTCGGTCTTGCGACCGGGTACAATCAGGGGCCCTTTGGGTGCATCTATTCCTTTACGCCGAGCGTGAATGCCAGGGCCGTGACGTTCGATCTCAGTTATACGGTGGTGAGCAACAGCCGCACCGTCTACTGCAAGACAGCGAGCTCCCCGGACGACTACGACTTTCAGTCGCTGGGAGGCGTGACGTTTACCACGGGGGCGGCGGGGAGCCGGACGGCCCGCATTACCATTACGGGCACCTTCAATGCAGGAACCACTTATTTCCTATTCTTGCAGTCGGACACCCATGGCGAACGCGGTTATATGGAGAGTATCAGCGGTACGGTGACATTCACCGCTGCCGCGCCCAGCGTTTACGTGAAAGTCGGCGGAAACTGGAAACAGTGCGACGCCGTATATGTCAAAGCCAACGGCAGCTGGAAAGAGGCCGCGGAAGTGGACGCCAGGGTCGGGGGCGTCTGGAAGAAAGCCGATCAGTAAGGAGGACGACATGACATTAGGCGACGGGAAGCGGAAGGTCTATGAGCTGCTGGACGAGTACGGCGTGAGCGGCGAGGGCGTGGACAGCGACATGGCCGCGAAGATGAACGACCTCTTTGATATCAGCCAGAAGGAGATCGCCAAGCGGCAGAAGATCCTTCGCTTTTACGAGATCGAGCGGCAGAGCGGGGTGACGGAGTACCCCATGCCGGCGGACTTCCTGAAGCTGCGGAGGCTGCGCCGGGACGGGCAGATCACCCGGCGGCGCTATGAGTGGCGGGGAAAGAGCATCGTGATTCCGGAGAGCGAGCCGGGAGAGTTCGAGGCGGAATACTTCTCCGCGCCGGAGACCATCGGACCGGATACGCCGGACACGCACGAGTTCGAGGTACGGGAGGATGCGTGCCAGGCCATGCCCTTCTTCGTGGCGGCCATGGTGCTCTCCTCCGATCTGGTGCAGGACGCGAACATCTACCTGAGCATGTATCAGATGGCGCTGCAGGAGCTGGACACCACGCTGCCGGGAGAGACCGGCGGTGCGGATCTGCGGCAGAGCTTCTATCGGTGCTGAGATGGAGAAGAAGCTACGCTACTACAAGCCCCGGACGGGAGAGAGCGGAGAACTGATCCTGATCGGGCTGCCGGAGGGCATAACGGCGGAGCAGCTGGCGGCGGCTGTCGGCGCGGTGGAGGGAGAGATCCCGGTGAATGTCAGCGAGCTCATAAACGACGCGGGGTATGTGGACGCAGCAGGGGCCGCCGCGGCCGCGCCGGTGCAGAGCGTGAACGGGCTGACAGGCGCGGTTAAAGTCATCAGTGACGCCGGCCCGAGTGCGACGGCTACGGCGGCGCAGTGCCTGGCATACGCGCAGGCGCACCCAAACGTCATGTTTACGTGGGCGCGGTGGGCTGCTGCGACCTATACGCCTGTACAAACAAGCGGCTCGTGGGTGTACACACTTTACACGACATATAGTGACAGCGGACAGTACGCGGTGTTCGAGGCGGCCAACAACACTACGGGCGACCTGTACCGCTGCAAGGCGGACGGGACATGGGTAAGACTGCTCGATAAAACGGCCATCGTACGAGAAACCTTCACAGTGAAAACGTCATTCGCTGCCGGGACTATCGGAACGAGAGGTGCTCAAGTCTCGATCAATGCCGCCAAATCTGGGTATACGCTGATCGGCGCGTGGATCGTCTACATCGAGGATTCAAGCAGTTATCACCCTCTTGTATTTCGTGCTGGAAGCCCGGCGACAACGGTATATGTGAACTTCTATCGCTGCGTCAGTACGGCGGTAAGCGATATCGATGTAACCGTGGAATGTCTGTATGAGAAAAACTAAATGGAGGAGTGAGAGATGGCGGATTCGATCATCGTGGCGGTGATCACGGCGGTGGTGACGCTGGCGGGGGTGCTGATCTCCAACGGGCGGGCCCAGGCCGTGACGGAGACAAAGATTGAGGAGCTGACACGGGAGGTCCGGGAGCACAACAACTTCGCCCGGCGGATGCCCGTGGTGGAGGAGCAGATCAAAGTAATCAACCACCGGATCGAAGATCTGGAGAGGAAAGGAGAACAACCATGATAGAGAGACCGTTGACAAGCATCAACCAGGAGGGCGAGGAGAGCGGGCCCATCTTTGAGGTGGAGGAGCCCACGGACGGCCAGGTGCTGGCCTACGACGGGGATTCCGGGAAGTGGAAGAACGCGGACGCCGGCGGCGGTGGCGGCGGCGCACTGGTGGTCACAGTAACCTATGATGAGGGAACTCAGACCTACACATGCGACAAGACCGCACAGGAGATTTATGACGCAAGCAAAGCCGGAGCCGTAGTTTTTGACATTGACTATTACACAGTCACCTTGCTGACCGCCTACTGCGAAGAGGATTACGGCGGCAAATTCTATCTGTATGACGGATATGAACTGGAGGGCTTTGTAACCTTTACGGCAGCTTCTGCAAGCGATTATCCGACATTCAGTGTTGGCAGCTAATCCGCACAAACTGAAGCGGCTCAGTAAAGAAAGGACAGGTGCAGCATGAAGAAGTTCTGGAGAGCGGCGCTGATCCGCGCCGCGCGGACGGTGTGCCAGACGGCCATCGCCACCATCGGCACCACGGCGGTGCTGGAGGAGGTCAACTGGCTGCTGGTGGGCAGCTCCGCGGTGCTGGCCGGGCTGCTGAGCATATTGAACAGCATCGCCACGGGCCTGCCCGAGGTGGACAATGACAATCCCTGAGAAGGCCGCCGCCTGGGCGGTGGAGGTGGCGAAGGACAACAGCCACGGCTACGACCAGGGGAACCGCTGGGGGCCGGACTATGACTGCAGCTCCCTGGTGATATCCGCGTATGAGGCGGCGGGGGTGCCGGTGAAAAAGGCCGGGGCCAGCTACACCGGGAACATGCGTCCGGCGTTCCGGAAGTGCGGCTTCCGGGAGGTGAGCGGGGCGCTGAAGGCCGGGGACGTGCTGCTGAACGAGGAGAACCACGCGGCGCTGTACATCGGCGGCGGGCAGATCGTGCAGGCCAGCCACAACGAGAAGGGCGCCGTGACAGGCGGACAGAGCGGCGACCAGACCGGCGGCGAGATCGCCGTGCGGGGATATTACAGCTATCCCTGGGACGTCGTTCTGCGCTACGAGGGCGGCGGGGAGCCGCTGGCGCAGAAGAAGCTGTACGACGTGAAGCTGCCCATGCTGCAGCGGGGCGACACGGGGAGCGCGGTGCTGAGCGTGCAGCTGCTGCTGATCCACAAGTGGGCCATCAGCTGCGGGATCGACGGCGCGGACGGAGAGTACGGGCCGGCCACGGAGAGCGCCGTGCGGGCGTTCCAGCGCCACAAGGGGCTGGAGGAGGACGGCGTGGCGGGACCGCTGACACTGGCGGCGCTGATAGGGCAATAAGG
>Ga0265298_10002361_pt1 | contig 26356 bp, 26 predicted proteins | sample AusTroGonzalo_MG_3_FD_193486 | JGI IMG/M metagenome (GOLD analysis project Ga0265298, IMG submission 193486) | Bovine rumen microbial communities from tropical cattle in Woodstock, Queensland, Australia - Gonzalo_01 | ecosystem: Host-associated > Mammals > Digestive system > Stomach > Rumen ...
TGCCATCGCCTTGATGCCCTATACGGTGGAATAAGATAATTAAAAAACTGCTCTGATTTTTTTCAGAGCAGTTTTTTCGTGTCAATCATTCACGACGTTTCTTGCCCAGAAGTCAGAACGGAGCATGATCAGGCCGATGACAACCTTGAGCACATCAATGAACTGGACGCACAGGTAGATCTGCACGATGGACCAGTCCGTGAAGCGGGTCAGAAGGAAAGCTGCTGTTACGGAGACCACCCAGGCATAGAGCGCGTCGAAGAAGAAGGTGATGACCGTACGCCCGCCGGAACGGATTGTGAAATAAGTAACGTGGGCAAAGGAATGGATGGGCAGGGAAAGCCCCGCGATGATCAGCAGCTGCCGGGTCAGATCCTGCACCTCCGGACCGACGTTATACAGTTTCGGGACCAGGGAGGACATGAGGATCATGGCGGCGCCGATGATCACATGGATGATTTCCGTAAGGAAAATCAGTTTCCGATCCACATCCCGGGCCTCCTCCATCTGCCCGGCGCCGAGACGCTGGCCGACCATGATCGATACGGCGCTGCCCATGGCGAACATAATGACGCAGAAGAGGTTCCAGGCGGTGCCGGTGATGTTCAGCGCGGCCACCGCGTTCAGCCCGCGGGAGGAATAGAACTGGTTGATAAAGGTCATGCCCAGAGACCAGAGGATTTCGTTGACGAGCAGGGGGGCGCCGGTGCGCGTGATGCGACCGGCCAGCTTTCCGGGCACATAGAGACTTTTATAAGCACCGGCGAAGAAGGGATAACGGTCTTCATGCCGGTGGGCAAAGACTGCTACAATGACCAGCTCGATCCAGCGGGAGATAACGGTGGCGATGGCGGCGCCTTCGACTCCGAGAGCGGGGGCACCGAGGTGCCCGAAAATCAGGACCCAGTTGCCGAAGAGATTTGTCAGGATTGCACAGATGCCCGCAAACATGGGCGCCCGTGTTTCACCGGCTTCCCGCAGGGTGCCCGCATAGACCTGAACCAGGGCGAAAGCCGGCAGACCCCAGAGCATGATATTCAGATAAGCGCAGCCGCTGCGAAGGGTCAGGTCCAGATCACTGCCGTTGCTTTCACCCTTCAGGAAAGAGGCGATGAACGCTTCGCCCCAGATGATATAGATGAGAATGGCGACCGCGCTGCACAGAACCGCGAAGATGATTTTGAAGCGGAAGGTATAACGCATGCCGTCCATATCGCCCTTGCCGAAGAACTGGGCGCCGAAGATGCTTGCGCCGCTGAGTCCGCCGAAAATGGCCAGACAGAAGACCATCATGATCTGATTGGCGATGGAGGCGGCGGAGATGGCTTCCGTGCCGAGACTGCCGACCATCACGTTGTCCAGCAGGGAAACAAAGTTGGTGATAAACTGCTGGATGATGATGGGGATCAGAAGCGTCAGGACGCTTTTATAAAAGGCTTTGTTTCCTATAAACCGCGACCGGAACCGTAAAAACATAACAACCTCTTCCATTAAAAAGTTATGGCACTATTGTAGCGGGCTGGCGGGGAAAGTCAACCTTATTTTCCCTGTTTTTTCGCTGTCAGGCGTTTGTGTGACGAGACTGTTCATGATATAATAAAGCGTTCATGCAATCGGCAGGGGAGCGCCTGCCGGAAAGGGGAAAGCGATGCGTCTTAAGAAGCTGGAGCTGTACGGGTTCAAATCCTTTGCTGAACGGACCGAGATCGTGCTGAAAGAAGGCATTACCGCGATTGTCGGGCCGAACGGATCCGGGAAAAGCAATATTGCCGATGCCGTGCGTTGGGTGCTCGGGGAGCAGAATGCGCGGATTCTTCGTGGCGCCAGCATGCAGGACGTGATTTTCGGCGGGACCCAGCGGCGGAAACCCCTGGGCTATTGCGAGGTTTCCCTGGTGTTTGACAATGAGGACAAGAGCCTGCCGCTGGACTACTCGGAGGTGATGGTTACCCGCCGGGTATACCGCAGCGGTGAGAGCGAATATTATCTGAACCGATCCGGGTGCCGGCTGAAGGACGTGGTGGACCTGTTCCGGGATACCGGTATCGGCAAGGAAGGGTATTCCATCATCGGTCAGGGCCGGATAGACGAAATTCTGAGCCGCAAGGGAGAAGACCGCCGTCAGGTGTTTGAGGAAGCCGCCGGCATTGTGAAATTCCGTGCCCGGAAGGAAGAAGCGGACCGGAAGCTGGCCCGTACGCTGGAGAACATCGATCGGGTGGACGATCTGCTGGAGGAAATGAAACGCCAGCTGGGCCCCCTGGAAGAGGATGCGAAGAACGCACGGGAATACCTGGAACTGAGCGCACGGCTGAAGGTGCTGGACCTGAACCTGTTCCTGGTCCGAAGCGACAGGATGGAAACGAAGCTGCGGGAGACGGACGCGGATCTGCAGGGCATTCAGGCGGCGCTGGCGCAGACGGAGGATACGATCCGGGAGAAAACGGAGCTGCGGGACACCCGGCAGGGCGAGATCGCGGACCTGGAAGAGAAGATTACCGGGGCGCACAATGCCCTGATGGAGGGGATGGAGGCGCTGCACCGGGCCGAGAACGCGGTTCGGGAGATCGATGAGCGCCGGCAACGCCGCGGAGAGGATCGCCAGCGGATTACGGAAGAGGCGAAGGCGGCAGAGGAACGCATGGCCGAGCTGGATGCGATGGCCGCGGATTCCGACGGCGGAACCGAGCTGCGGAGCGCGACGCTGGAGAAGCTGACCGCGGAACTGAAGACGGCGAAGGAAGCCGAGGAGAAGGCCCGCACGGAGGAAACAGAACGGGAGAACGCCCTGGAAGAACACAAAAACGCCATGATGGATGCGATGAACCGCCGCGCGGCGGCCCTGAGCGACCAGACAAGGCTGAATACCATGCTGACAACCATGGAAACCCGGCTGGACGAATTGACGGTTTCCTGCGCGGAGATGCGCGAGACGGAGAAAGAGCTGGAGGCGGCCGTAAAGGACGCCCGGCAGCGCCTGGACAGGGAGACCGCGGAGCAGGACCGGATGGCCGGTTTCCTGCAGGAAGAACGGGCGAACCTGGACGCGGCGGACGCGGCGGTTATCGAAGCCCGCGCAAGCTACGACAGGAAGCTGGCGGAAATGCGGGACATGGAAAGCCGGCAAAAGATCCTGGACGAGATGAGCCGGGAGATGGAGGGATATTCCCATTCTGTGCGGGCGGTTGTCAAATACGCCCGGGAACAGAAACTTGAACGGGTTCACGGACCGCTGAGCCAACTGATTTCCGTGCCGGAAAAGTATGAAACGGCGATGGATATGGTGCTGGGCGCCTCGATGCAGCATGTGGTGACCGAGGACGAGGAAACCGCGAAGGAACTGATCGATTTCCTGCGGGCAAACCATCTGGGACGCGCGACGTTCCTGCCGATGAGCTCGGTGAAACCGCGGCTGCTGACGCCGGAAGAACGCAAAGCGCTGGAGATGCCCGGGTGCCTGGGGGTTGCATCTGAACTGGTGCAGTGTGACGGGAAATACCGCGGGATTGTGGAGAACCTGCTGGGCCGGACGGTTGTTGCGGAGGACCTGGACAGAGGTATCCCGATTATGCGAAAGGGCGGACATGCCTTCCGCCTGGTGACGCTGAAGGGCGACGTGATGCACTCGGGCGGTTCGATGACCGGCGGATCCGTATCCTCCCGGTCGGTGAACCTGTTCACCCGGGAGCGGGAACTGAAGGAGCTGACTGAAAAGCTCACAGTCGGGCAGAAAGAATTGGAGAACCTGCTGAAGCAGATGCAGGACGGACAAAAGCGCAAGGACGCTTTGAAAGAGAGCTCCGCAGAGGCCCTGGAGCAACTGCACCAGCAGGAAATTGCCGTTGCGCGGGAAACCGAGCGCGTGCAGAACGCCGAGGACGAACAGCGGACCCACAGTATGCGGCTGAGCGAGTCCGAAGCAGCACGGGAACAGCTGATGGAATCCATGATGCAGATCAAGGAGCAGCTGTCCATGGCGACGGACAGCACCGAACAAACCGATAAGGACCGCGAGGAGATGGAAGCGCGGACGGCCGAGCTGCAACAGGCGCTGATCGAGGCGCGGCGGAAAACCGAAGAACGGTCGGAAGAGACAATGCGGCTGACGCTGGAAGTGAACGACCTGCAGCACGAGGTGGAAACCTTACGGCGCGACCGGGCCCGCTATGAGCAGGATCGCAGACGCATGGAACAGGAGCAGGAGCGTCGGCGGGAACAACTGGCGGAGATGGAAGCGGAGGAAGCAAAGGACCTGGAGAAAGCCGTGTCCGCCGGAAAGGACCTGGAAACCGGTCGACTGGAGCAGGCCCGGCGGGAACAGATTTCTCACGCACTCGAGGAGAACAGGAGCACCCGGCAGGAACAGCTGCGGGAGGTACTGGCGGAGATTGAGGGCCTGCATCAGACTCATCAGCGGGACGGGGACAAGGCCCACCGGCTGGAACTGAGCCGGGCACGAACAGAAGGAGATCTGAAAGCACTGCGCGACCGGATCTGGAACACCTACGAGGTTACTTACGCGGGGGCGGAAGAGTTCCGCATGACGGAAGGCTTCAGCCTGACGGAGGCGGACCGGGAAGCTGCCCAGCTGAGTGCGGAGATTCGGGCGCTGGGGCCGGTCAATGTCCGCGCGGTGGAGGAATACGCAAGTACCAAAGCCCGGTTTGATGAGATGAGCGTGCAGCGGGAAGACCTGGAAAAGGCGGAAAAGGATCTGCGGGACTTAATTGCCAGATTGCTGGAACGGATGAAGGAAACTTTTGTGGAGCAGTTTACACTGCTGCAGGGTTTCTTCTCGGAGACATTCGAACGCCTGTTCGGCGGCGGTCATGCAGAGCTGATTCTGGTGGATCCGAATGACCCGCTGAACTGCGGCATCGAAGTCAATGCCCAGCCACCCGGAAAGAAACTGCAACTGCTGAGCCTTCTGAGCGGCGGGGAACGTACGCTGACAGCGATTGCGATCCTGTTTGCCACGCTGAAACTGAAGCCGACGCCCTTCTGCATCCTCGACGAGATTGAAGCAGCGCTGGATGACGCGAATATCGGATACTTTGCGGATTATCTGGCGGAGTATTCCGCCGATACCCAGTTTGTGGTTATCACGCACAGGAAGGGAACGATGGAACGGGCAAACGGCCTGTACGGCGTTGCGATGGAGGAACAGGGCGTCAGCCGGATGGTGTCGGTCTCTTTGCAGGAATACAAAGAATGACGGGGAGAGAGTGGAGCGTTCAGAGTGAAGAGTGAAGTGATAAAGAGATTGTGTGCGCTGCTGGCCGGAATGCTGCTGATGATCTGCTGCGCCGGGACTTTGGGAGAGGCGACGGAGACAGAGGCGGACGGACGGGAAGCGGATTTGCTTGACATATGGCAGCAGGGAGAGGACGGAGACAGAACGTGGATCACTGCCGCGGTGCAGGCGATGGACGGGATGCTGGTAACATCCCCGGAACTGCTGCCGGAAAAGACGGAGAGTCTGACAGTTTCGGACGGACAAAAAGAATGGAAAATTGAAGCCGTGATCCCGGACAGTACCGGAGCGATTGCGATGGTCTTCTATGACATAAGCAGGAACCTGCCTGTGCGGGCGCCCTGGGCGATGATGCCGTTCGGGGACAGCGTACAAGCCTCAACCTGCATTGCCCGATACGGAAATGAAAACGGCGGGCGGACGGACAGGAAAGTGCTGAGCGCCGCCACTTTGCGATGGCGAAACAGCCGGGTGCTGCTGCTGACCATGGAAGAGGAGACACCTGCGGGCGCCGCAGTGCTGAACGCAAGGGGTGAACTGACCGGAGTGGTCATTGCGGAATACGCGGAAGGACTGAACCGCGTGATGGCAATGCCGGTGGAAGAAATTGTACGCTGCATGACGGAAGCAGGGACGTTGCTGACCAATCTTGTTTCCTGGGGTGATCCGCCGGAAGGCTTCAAAGTGACAACGGACAAAAACCTGATCACGATCGACTGGTCCGGGATGGATCTGCCGGAAAAGAAGGAAGGAGAAAACCTCTATCTGATTCTGGCGGATACCGCAAACGACTATCTGAACTTCTATCCCGCGGAAACGGAGACGCGTGTCTTCAGCGCAATATTACCGCCCGGAAGGGTTTATATTTCCGGGATTCTTGCTTCGGCGGAGAGCCCGTCCGAGCTGCCGGAACGCTATGAGGTTACGGTAATCCCGCCGGCACAGAGACTGACGGAATATCACTTCAGGCCGATCAGGACTGCCGTGGCGGAGATGCCGGCGGATGCGAAGGACGGAGACGTGCCCACGCCGGTGACCGAGGTCACGGAGGAACTGCTGCGCAGCGGAAGAGCATATTTCTATTCCGCTTCCGCCTATGAAGTGGAGGATAAGACTGACGGGGAAACTTTGCTGGTGACGCTGACAGATCCGGAGGGGAATGTATACCGGTATGAGTCATCGTGGCTGTATGCGCCGGAATACATGCAGGAAGATGTATGGTTCATTCCGCTGACGGATTCGGGGCTGATCTGGTCGCTGGATCAGAGCGGATATCCCAAGGGAGAATATCAGATGGCATACTATGTGGACGGAGAACTGGCGGACGAGATCAGCTTTGAACTGAAATAAAGGAGTGAGCATTATGCCGAACTTTAATCTGAGCGATGAGGTCTTTGAGCGGGCGGCGCAACAGTTTCCGACGCCGTTTCACCTTTATGACGAGGCGGGACTGCGCAGCCGGGCCCGCCGCCTGAACGCCGCATTTGCCTGGTGCCCGGATTTCCGGGAATATTTTGCGGTGAAGGCGCTGCCAAACCCGGCGATCCTCCGGATTCTTAAGGAGGAAGGATGCGGACTGGACTGCTCTTCTTCCACTGAACTGACCCTGGCGAAAGCATGCGGGTTTTCCGGGGAAAAGGTTATCCTCAGCGCGAACGCCATGCCGCCGGAGGAGTTTGCCCAGGCCCGGGCACTTGGGGCGTTTATCAACCTGGATGATATTTCCGATATCGAGCTGCTGAGGACCCACGGAGGTATTCCGGAATGTATCTGCCTGCGCTACAATCCCGGAGGAAGTTTCTCCATCGGCAATACAATCATGGGAAACCCGGGTGAGGCGAAATACGGCTTCACGCATGCCCAACTGAAGGAAGGCCTCGGGATACTGAAGGAGCAGGGCGTGACCGCCTTCGGCCTGCATGCATTTCTGAGCTCCAACACAACGGATGCGGCATATTTTCCGCATCTCTCGGAGCAACTGATGATTCTGGGCAGAGACCTGGCGGCAGAATTCAACCTGCGGTTTGCGTTTGTGGATCTGAGCGGCGGCATAGGTATCCCGTATCGTCCGGAGGAAAAGGAAACGGACATCGAAGCTGTGGGCGACGGTGTCCGCAAGGTATATGAGAAGATTTTCCCGGAAGGCGGTGTCGGTATCAAGACGGAACTCGGTCGCTGGATGACCGGACCGATCGGCTGGCTTGTGACCCATGCTGTGCACGAAAAAAAGATCTACCGCGACTATATCGGTGTGGACGCTTCGGCGGTAAACCTGATGCGTCCGGCGATGTACGGAGCATATCATCACATTACCGTATGCGGCAAGCGGGAGATGCCGGCGGATCATATCTACGATGTGACGGGAAGCCTGTGCGAGAACAACGATAAGTTTGCCTGGGAACGTCCGCTGCCGGAAATCCATCTGGGCGATCTGCTGGTGATCCATGATACCGGCGCACATGGATCCGCCATGGGATATAACTATAACGGGCGCCTGCGAGGGGCAGAGGTGCTGCACACAGCGGAGGACGGCTTCCGGCTGATCCGCAGGGCAGAGACCGATGCAGACTATTTTGCTACGCTGGATGTGGATCCCGTTTACAGTACGATATCACCCGGCCGATAACCCACGGGCAGTTCCTCTTCCTGCGAAAAGACGAGGCTATCATCTTCCAGGACGGGCAGGAACGCTTCATAGGGGATACGCTCTGTTTCCCGACCATAATCGCTCCGGCCAAACCAGCCTCCCTCCCGGGCGGCCAGGTTCAGGTCACGGGCGATTTTTGTTTTATTCGAACAGTCGTGCACGGTGACGGGCCAGGCTTCCTCCGCTGCGGTTTTCAGGATTTGCAGAGTCAGATCGCGGCTGAAGATCGGACTGAGATAGCCCATGCGGCAGTAGTACAGACTTTCCCCGGCATAGTTTCCGAGGTTGTTATCATTCAGATGCAGTTCGGCGCAGTTCATGAAGTCGATCCCCGTGGACAGGATACGGTCCTTCTTCTCATTCAGGGCGCGGAAGAATTCGCGGGTCATCGGTGTTTCAATACCAACCTGGGGAATATAGTCTTTTGCAGCGGCCATGGCGTCGATGACACGGTCCGCTGCGGCAGAAGCACCAAGGTTGAAACGCAGCTCGTCCAGGCCGGCGTCCCCGAGAGCACGAAGGTTTGCCGAAGAGACATTCAGACCGTTGGTGTACAGGTGCTGATGGATCCCGGCCTCATGGAAGCGGCGAATGATTCCGTAGTATTTTTCGATTTCCATGAAGGGTTCAAGATAGACATAGGAGATTCCGGTAGGCTTTCCCTGCAGAGCGAAGAGGAGGGGAAGATCCTCTTCCCGGTATCGGCTGCCGCCGATTTCCCAAAGATCCTCGCCGATCGGCTCGATCTGATTCAGAAGGCCGTAATCGTAGCAGAAAGGACAAGCGGCATTGCAGCGGTTTGTCTTGCGCACGGCGGACAGACCGGTACCCAGCAGGCAACTGCGACAGCCCCGGGGAAAGTGCTCCTCCGGACCGACAAAAAGCGTACAGAAAGGATGACCCGGAGACCAGGGAACAGCTTCCCCTACACCGGGAACAATGGCTTTCAGAGCGGGAATGGTTTTGAGTATTTCTGTCCGCCGCAGTTCCACGGCGGTCTCAATCTGGGCAAAGACAGCCAGCGCGATCTCCTGCTGGCGGCAGCCCAGCGGTTCATTTTCCGGCAATTCAGCGAAAAACCGGAACCAGGTCAGAGCGTCTTTTTTAGAAATTTTCATCGTGAACGACCATCCTTTCGATCATACGAGATTGTTACGAAATGATTGCGCTTTCATTGACAAATCGAGCCAAAACCGATATTATAGAACAATAAGAAGGCTTTCAGACCGCCTTCTCAGGGAACCGCTGTGAACGGTTCGCGATACCCCGTAAGCGAGTTTTACCAGGAACTATTTACCGGCCCCAAGCAGACACAGAGGAGGACGCACAATGAAGAAACATGAATACCGGTTCATGTGGATTGCACTGATATGTGCTGTCCTTTGCATAAGCGTCTGTATGCTTGCGGCGGCGGACATCGAGCGGGATGAGGACGGCGGTACCTGGGACTGGGACCGCGGTGTTTATACCGCACCGGACGGATCCACCTACAGCATTTCGAAAGATGACGATGGCGGATCCTCTTCGGGCGGATCATCCTCCGGGAGTTCATCCTCCGGCGGGGCCATGACGATCGAGGATACCAGCGGCGTGGAAGACCCCCTGGCGGGAATACAGAAAAACGAAGACGGCAGCATTACCATCGAGAGCGGCCAGGGCGGCGTGGATATCGAGGTTGAACCGACCCGGGCACCGCTGACCGGTGAGGAATGGGAAGCGCTGCTCAACCGGGCAGATGCCCGAAACGGGACCTATACGCCCACATTTTTTCAGGACCCGGTAACCGGCACGGTCTCCGAGGTGCAGGTTGTGTACATGGGCATCGGTCGCTCTATGATTACCCTGAACGGGCAGGATACCCTGGTGAACACGGTGAACCTGGCCTGGGCCACAGAAGCACCCGAAGACAAGGTGCTGGCTGTGATCAATACACCCAAGAACGGCTATGCCTGGATCCGGATGAAACCCAACACCAAGAAAACCACGGCTAAGATTGAACAGTGCCGGATGGACAGGGTGGTTCGGGTTATCAGCACGGGCAAAAACTGGACTTTCATCGACCATGACGGCCGGCGCGGATATGTAAAAACCTCATCGCTGGAGTTCTTTGCGAATGATCATACGGAATTTGAGACCGGTATGCTCTCCGTAAAGGGGAGAACAACGGGACACGATACATGCAATATCCGCTCGCGGGATGATAAGCATCGGGTGCTGGCAGAATACCCGCTGGGGACCCCTGTTACGGTTTTCGACATTATTGACGATTTCGCACAGATTGATATCTGCGGATGGCACTGCACGATCAACGCAAAGTTCCTGACACTGGAAAAGGAATCAGCCTCCGCCAACTGAGATCAGGGGATGTTTTCAAAGAAGTCGTTCTTTTCCTCATCCGGCCCGACCAGTGAGCGGAAGAGGCCAAAGAGGCTGTTATCCCAAGGCCCCCAGTCTTCCACATGGTAATCCGTCTTTTGCTGCGAGACGTGGCACTTGAAAGCTTCCTCCGCAATGTCGAAGCCCGTCTTTCCCCCGAAGGCATCCAGCGGCAGCCGCCAGTCCATGTCAACAGGATTTTCCTTATACAGGTGAATATAGCATTTCGGAACATCCCAGGTCCCGTACATTTTGGCGGATCGGGGATATTTTTCCGCGTTCGCGGCGAGTTCAACGCAATGCATGGCGGCGTCAGCACAGACCCGATGCGCACCATGACCGTATTCGCCCTGAGTATCGTGGGTAAGGAGTACATCCGGCTTAAAACGGCGAATCCATTCCGTGACCACGTCATAGACATGGTTTTTATTCCATTGCTTATACTGCCTGGCCAAAGTAGCTGAAAAGGCATCACGGAAATTGCTCCAGGCAGGGTAGTTTCGCACGCCGCAGTGCCACAGGCAGTCCAGAAGTTCAAGACGGCGGTACGGCATGGAAGGTACCATCATGCAGACCTGACAGACTTTTTTTTCTTCCCCTGCGTACCGGGGAAGTGCACCGCCGAACCACAACACTTCGTCATCCGAGTGAGCGACAAGCAGCATCAGGTCAGCCTTATCCGCGGGGGGCTGCCATTGCTGCACTTCCGGGGAAATATCTCCCGCCCCGTAGATCCGGAGCTCAATGAGGTTAAAATGGCGCTTTTCGTCCGGGGCGTTGGTGACCCGGAAAAAGGTGGTTCCATCAGGAAGGGGGAGATAGTCTGTCAGATACAGGCCTTCCGTATGGCCGGCATCAATCCATTCCCCGGATGCGTCCTGCACCTGCAGGCCCCAGGCATGAGGATGCTCATACCACTGCACGGTGACGCCGGAGGCGGTTTCCCCGTCCGGGACTGTTACCTCGATACAGGCACCTTTGCCGTTGTCCGAACGCCAGTAGGTTTTATAATCCCGGTCTGTACAATTGCGAAAACTCTTACGGCCGGAAAAGGCCTTAAAATGGCAGGAAGAGGTGATATCTTCGGCAGTCTCGGCTCCGGCTGCAGCGATGAGCAGTATGGCCAGGGCAAACAACAGCACAGCGGCAGGGAATCGGATCTTTCTTACAGACATAGGGGCCTCCTTCTGGAATATGGAGATATTTTATCATGTTGCTTTTTTTTCTTCAACAAGAAGGAAGCATTTGCGGGTTTGGCTTTATGAGATTCCCGACTGGGCCGGGATAACATGCAGGGGTTGAACCAAAGGAGAAAACAAGGTAGAATAGGGGCAGCTCAAAACGGATGAAGTATCCGGAAAACAACAAAGGTGGGGATCATCCTTGGAAAAGAAGGAAAAGCGATTTACCAAAGCGGAATGGTCTTGGATTTTCTATGACTGGGCCAACTCCATCTATGCCACCAACATTATGGCGGCGATCTTTCCCATCCTGTATTCCCAGGTTGCCGGGAAAGGTACTGTGGGGGATCATGTGTATGGTTATGCAGTCTCATTTGCCAATCTTCTGGTGGCTGTGCTGGCACCGTACCTGGGCGCCATCGCGGATTTCCGCGGGATGAAGAAAAAACTTTGGTTCGGGTTTATGATCACGGGCGTGGTCTTTACTGCCGTGATGGGCATTGTGGGTGACTGGAAGCTGATGCTCATCGGTTTCATTATAAGCCGGATCGGTTTCAGCGGCTCCTGTATGTTTTATGACTCCTTCCTGACGGACGTTACAAAACCGGAACGGATGGACGAAGTCAGTACATGGGGATTTGCGATGGGGTACATCGGAGGTTCAACGATTCCCTTCCTGATTTCCATCGCGATCATGGTCCTGATGAACATGAGCGAACTGAGCATGCGTATTGCGGTACTGATCGTTCCCGTGTGGTGGCTGGTATTCTCCATTCCGTTCATGAAAAACGTCCATCAGGTGGCATACGTGGATACGCCTCCGTCCAGCCTCGGAAAGGCGGCGTGGAAGAATACCATCGGGACTTTTAAAAGCATCCTGAAAACCAAGGCGATCTTCTTCTTCCTGCTGGCATATTTCTTCTATATCGACGGTGTGGATACGATCATCTCCATGGCTACGAAGTACGGCGATACGCTGGGACTCGGCTCCATCGGCATGATTCTGGCGCTGGTGGTGACGCAGGTGGTTGCCATGCCGTGCAGCATTTTGTTCGGTAAACTTTCGAAGAAGGTCGGCGCGCTGAAGCTGATCACGTTCTCGGTGATCATGTACGCGTTTATCACGATCGTCGGGTTCTCGATGGGTTATATTGTAGACTTTAATGAACGGCTCGGACTTACCCCGGAAAAGGCGATTTCCATCAGTCAGGTACTGTTCTGGATCCTGGCTACGCTGGTGGGTACCGTGCAGGGCGGCATTCAGGCCCTCAGCCGCAGCTATTTCGGCCAGTTGATCCCGCCGGAGCGCAGCGGCGAATATTTCGGCTTTATGGATATTTTCGGCAAGTTTGCCTGCGTGATCGGGCCGGCACTGTATGAGCTGTTCTACTGGCTGACCGGGAAAGCCTGCTTCGGAATCCTGAGTATCATCCTGCTGTTCATTCTGGGCTTCGTGTTCCTGACGGTTGGAAAAAAGCATTTCAGAGTTGCGGAACACGCGGAAGTGGAATGATTGGGGGGTTCGGCCTGAAGGTTGAAAAAAAGCCCTTCAGAACTACGGGGTACGTGGAAGTGGAGTGATTGGGGCTTTCGGCCTGAAAGGTATCAGAAAATGCACTTCAAAGCTGCGGGGTGCGTGAAAAAGGAAGGGTAAAAAACAGCTGCTTCAGTTTGCATTCTGAAGCAGCTGCTTACTTTCTGAACAGGTTTTTGATTGCTTTTTTAGCTTTGCCCTGCAGGGTGGCGGCTTTCTGGGCTGCTACAGCGGCATCCAGGGCCCCTTCGCGGTAAACGTTGTTGTCAGGGCTGGTGCGGACGGCTTCCCGAAAGGCCTGATGGGCACTTTCATATTCCTCCAGGGCCATAAGGACCTTGCCCTGCATGTAGTACCATTCCCCGTTTTTCTCCTCACAGCGGGAGAGCGCCCGCAGAGCGCCTTCAGGATTGTCCCTCGCTAAGGCACGCTGGGCCAGGAGCACTGCCTCTGTACAGCTGACTTCCGGGGTGACAGAGCCGGAATGAGGGCGGGGGGAGGTCAGGCGAAGCGCTTCTTCATAGGCGAGGTTCAAAGCAACCATACGGTTCTGTGCGGCTTCCTTTTCACTGGGGTCCCGGATCATATCGGGATGGCACTGCTTAACCAAAGTGCGGTAAGCGCTGCGGATCTCGTCCGGACCGGCCCATCCCTTCAGCCCCAGGACCTCGAAGGGGTTGTTCATTCACTTCACCTCTCAGGCCACAGAACAGCTTCACGCCGAATCTCCGCACCGAGGGAGCGGAGCTTGTCTTCAATATGTTCATAGCCGCGATCAATATAAGCGGGCTCATAGATTTCGGAGGTGCCTCTTGCCATGAGGCTTGCGATGATCAGCGCGGCACCGGCCCGCAGGTCGGATGCCGTCATTGGCGCACCATACAGCTCGGGAACGCCTTCGATGATGGCGGTCCGATCCATGACGCGGACATGCGCACCCATGCGGCGGATCTCATCCAGATGGCGGAACCGCTGCTCGAAAATCGTCTCCGTGACGAGACTGGTGCCCCTTGCGGTAGTCAACAGGGCACTCATGGGCTGCTGCAGATCAGTCGGGAAGCCGGGGTAGACCTGGGTTTTGACATTGATTGCCCGCCGGGGACCGACTACATGGACGCGGATAGCATCATCATAATCCGTGACCTTGACACCCATTTCCAGGAGCTTGGCGCTGAGGGCATCCATATGCGTCGGGATGCAGCCGTTGATAATAATATCCCCGCCGGTAGCGGCGGCAGCGATCATAAGCGTGCCGGTTTCAATCTGGTCAGGAATGACAGCGTAAGTGCTGCTGTGGAGGGTCTGCACCCCGCGGATGCGGATGATGTCCGTGCCGGCACCTTTGATCTTGGCGCCCATACTGTTCAGAAAGTTAGCCAGGTCAACGATGTGCGGCTCTTTGGCGGCGTTGTAGATATAAGTCTGCCCTTTGGCCTTGACGGCGGCCAGCATCACGTTTACCGTTGCACCGACCGAAACGATGTCGAAAAAAACATCGCCGCCTGTCAGGTTCCCTTCTGCGGTCAGCATACCGGCGATTTCTTCGGCATCCGCGCCGATAGACTGGAAGCCTTTCAGATGCTGGTCGACCGGGCGGGAGCCGATCTCGCAGCCGCCGGGGGTGGGCACCTTGGCTTTGCCGCAACGGCCAAGCAGCGCGCCGAGGAGGTAATAGCTTGCGCGCAAACGCTGCGCGTTTTTGTATGAGACGCTGGTACCATCCGCAGGGCGGGGATCCACACGCATCATACAACCCGGTTCGTATTCAACTTTGGCGCCCAGTTCAGTCAGGATATCGGCGAGGGCGTGAACATCTTCAATATCGGGAAGGTTCTCGATTGTACAGGGCTCATCGCAAAGAAGCGTAGCAGGAATAACGGCCACGGCAGTATTTTTTCCGCCGCTGACCCGAACCTGACCCTCCAAGGCGTGCCCGCCTGTGATCAGCATCCGTTCCTTGCCCATTTCGGTTTCACCTCCCCAGGATGCGCCTGCCGGCGCACGGATCAGGCGTTACTATCCTCGTCGTTCGTATGTTTGATGCCGCTGACACTGCTGACCGAGGCAATGATACAGATCAGCACGGCGAACACTGCCACGGCAAGCGTGACAACAACGGCAACGATGGCTCCTGTCTCCATGATCATGTATCCTCCGATGAAAGTCTTTGATCATTATATCACGGATCCGCTTCCTTCGCAATGCGGGAAGATTTGTTCTGTACCGGGTTCTTCCACCGACCGGAGATCAGATAGCCGGTGCCGATCAGAAAAGGAACCAGACCCGAGAGCGCGTTGCCATACCAGAAACCGCGGATACCCATGGCAAACGTAACGCCCAGCAGCAGCGACAGGCCGATGCGGCAGAAAATCCCGTCCAGAAGAGCAACCATCAGGTTAAGCTTTGAGTTACCCGAACCGTTGATCAGCGCGAAGCTCGGCGGACGCAGGGTGCAGCCGAGATATTGAATCATTGCCACGGGAACGTAGGTGAGCGCCATTTCAAGCACGGCCGGATCCGAGGAGAAGAGGCCGAACAGCCATTCCGGCTTCAGCCAGGTGATGAGAGCAAAGATGCCCGAGGGGATTGCCACAATCCACAGGGCGTGGAAGACGATTTTCGGTACACGCTCCGTTTTTTTTGCACCGAGGGCCTGGGAAATCATGGCACCACCGGCTGAGGAGATTGCCTGGGACACTACTGAGATCATACTTTCCAGCTTCCGGGCGACGCCCGTGACGGCGACGGCTACGGTGCCGTAGGTATTGATATAGGAATTGACAAACAGCATTGAAAAGGTAATCGCCGCAGACTGAATCACCATGGGGATGCCCAGGGACAACAGATTCCGGATTACCTTTTTCCCGATCCGAAAATGAGACGGATGGAAGTCAAAGTGGATATACTCACGGTTTTTATACAGAAGGCGCAGGGCGAACAGGAAACTGACCGCCTGGCCGATGACCGTGGCGAGGGCGGCGCCGAAAGGTCCCAAGCCGGCCGGCCAGACCAGCAGGATATCCAGGACTACGTTAATGACCGAGGCGAGGGCTATGAACAGGAAGGGATGCTTTGAGTCGCCCATGCCGCGCAGGATCGCGGAAACGAGATTATACCCGTAGATGAACGGGATTCCGAAGACGCAGGTGATGCTGTATTGCCGGGTATATTCCCAGATGTCCCCGGGGGTATTCAGCCAGTGAAGGATCCCCTGATAGCTGAAGAGGAAGATTATCATGATGATGACTGCCAGACTTTCGAGCAGGGTGAAAAGCGTGCCGACCATCTCACCCACCAGGTCATATCGCTGCGCGCCCACATAGCGGGAGATCAGAATCTGCCCGGCGTTGGAAAAGCCCATGGCTACGAAGGTAATCAACATCAGGACTTCACCGCCGATAGCGACGGCGGAAAGGCCTCCGGTACCAACGAACTGGCCCACGATGATCATGTCGACCATATTATAGACCATTTGGAGCAGACCGGAGAGGAAAAGAGGCAGCGAGAAACTGATCAGCGTTTTCGGGACGCTGCCGGAGGTCAGATCACGGATGATCCGATTCTGCTTTTCCATGCTGCCGCTCCTTTCCTGACAATAGGGTGATCTATGGGCATCGTACTATAAATCGGCTCCAAAAACAATATATCCGCGGATGGTCAGCCGTCCACGGTCAGATCGACATAGGTGAAGCGAACCAGGACAGAAAGATCTTTCGGGTTGACCCCAACCTGGAAACCAACCTTTCCGGCACTGACGAAGATCTGATCTTCTTTCTCCGCAGTATTGTGAAAGAAAGTCGGAAAGGACTTTTTCATCCCCACCGGGGAGCAGCCGCCGTGAACATATCCGGTCAGAGGCAACAGATCTTTCTGGCGGATCATGGCGACAGATTTTTCGCCGGCAGCTTTCGCGGCTTTTTTCAGGTCCAGTTCACTGCGCACCGGGATCACAAACACATAATGGCGACCGGGCTTTCCCTCAGTGACCAAGGTTTTGTAGACCTGGTCCGGATTTTCGCCGAGCAGCTGTGCGATTTCTTCGCCGGTCATGGAAGGATCCGGTTCATAGTTGCGGGCAGCGTAGGGGATCTTTCGCCCATCCAGCAGGCGCATGACGTTGGTCTTTTCTTCGGTTTTCACAGCCGACAACCCCTTTCCTGATGAAATAAGGAGCACAGACCGGATCGGGTCTGTGCTCAGCTGAAATGAACGTATTGAACGCCGGATCAGGCGAACCTCAGCTCGTCCAGCGTATAGCGGATCACTTCGTCCAAGGAGTCTTCTTCATCCGTATCCGTTTTCAGCATGATCCACGGATGGGACTCCTCGAACAGAGGCGCCTGCGCTTCTTTGGTTTCCTGATCCATATCCATTCACTCCCGTGTATTGTTCTGGCAAAACCACTACACATTGTAGACGGATCGGAAGGGGAACACAATATCAGATTTGGTTTTTTGCTGCTTTTTTGCCGCACCTTATGCATCAGGAGGGACAGCGCAACGGGCTGATACCGGATTGAACAAACGACCGGACTGTTCCGGGAGCGATGAAGATGATATAATAATAAAAGAGAGGAGGAAAAAACATGAAGAAAAAAATCAGGATTACATTCAACGCGCCGCTGGTACTGAGCTTTGCGCTGGCCTGTACCGTAGCGACGATCATCCGTCTGATAGTCGGGGATGCGACGGACCGCATTTTTGCCACTTACGCCTCCTCCTGGGCGGATCCGATGACTTATGTGAGGCTTTTTACCCATGTACTCGGTCATACGGGCTTTGCCCACCTGCTGGGGAACATGGCTTATATCCTGCTGCTCGGACCAATGCTGGAGGAGAAGTACGGCTGGAAGAACCTGCTGCTTGTGATTCTGGTGACAGCTCTTGTGACCGGGCTGTTTCATAATTTGCTTTTTCCCCGGACGTATCTCCTCGGGGCAAGCGGCGTTGTATTCGCCTTTATCCTGCTGACTTCCTTTACCGAGGTGAAGGAAGGTGAAATTCCGCTGACGTTTATCCTGGTGGCGGTGATCTATCTGGGCCAGCAGATCTGGGACGGCATTACCGTGAAAGACAATGTTTCCAACCTATCCCACATCATCGGGGGACTGGTCGGCGGCGGAGCAGGCTGGGTGTTGAATTTCAGGAGAAAAGAAGGAAGCGGAACGCGATCCTGATCAGATAAGCAGGCCCAGGCCGGACAGGATAAAGATAAAGGCGAAGATCGTTACCAGGGAAGCCACGGTGCTTACAAAGACCAGCTGACCGGCAAGCTGCCCGTCACCTCCCATGTTTTGGGCCATGGGATAGGAAGATGCGGCGACAGGAGTACCGAAGATCATCAGGATCAGGAACAGCTCCACGCCCCGCAAGCCAATGAAATATGCAAAGATGACCATTACCGTGGGGAGCAGGATCAGCCGGATGAGCAGCACAATGCTGATTGTCCGGCGATTCTTCTTCAGCTCGTCAAACTTCAGGTTTGCTCCGAGGACCACGAGGGCGAGGGTTGTAGCCAGGCTGGCCAGCGATGATACCGGTGTGGCGATAAAGTGCGGCAGTCTGATCTGCAGCAGATAAAACAGGAGACCGACCACGCAGCCCTGCAGCAGCGGGTTTTTTATGATACCGAGCAACAGATGCTTAGGCCGGATTTTTCCACCCTCCCGGAACGACTCCAGCACGATCACCCCGGCGATATTGAACAGTGAAACCATGATCATGATCATCATTCCACAGACGGAGGATTTCTCTTCGCCGAAAACATAGGTCGTCAGCGGGATGCCGTAAATAATAAAGTTGCTGCGGAAGATGCCCTGGATGATAACGCCCCTGCGGGGATTTTCCTTCACGATCTTCGGTACGATGATCATCAAAAGCACGACCAGCAGGCTTACCGAGACAACGCCGGTGACTATGAGCTTTACGGAGGGCATGTTCTCCGGTTTTGCACTATAGACATTATTGAACATCAGAAAAGGAAAGAAGAGTTTATAGTTCAGCGCATTCAGCCGATCCATGAAAGGTCTGTCGGTCCACTTCATCCGTATAGCGGCAAAGCCGATCCCCAGCAGGACCAGAAACGGTCCGACGGCATTAAAGGCGACCAGGAAGCTGTCAAGCATACGGTTTCCCTTCTCTTTCGACTGATTCAAGACAATGACCATACTATACTCCGAAGCCGCCGGATGCACAAGCGAAAGAAAAGTTTGCGATTTGCCGGAAGCTTGCCCGTTTTGGTCTTGTTTTTCCGGATAATCCATCTATAATTAAACATAATTTGAATAAGGAGGGGTCCCTTTGAACTATGCGGAAGAATCCCTTCGGCTGCATGGAGAATGGCAAGGAAAAATAGAGGTGGTTTCCCGCGTTCCCGTACAGACTAAGGATGACCTGTCGCTGGCTTATACGCCAGGTGTCGCCCAACCCTGCCTGGAGATCCAGAAAGACTATGACAAATCCTTTACGCTGACACGGCGGCATAATCTGGTCGCTGTGATCACTGACGGGACTGCCGTACTCGGCCTGGGCGATATCGGCCCGGAAGCCGGCATGCCGGTCATGGAAGGCAAATGTGCCCTTTTCAAAGCCTTTGGCGATGTGGATGCTTTCCCCCTATGCATTCGCAGCAAGGATGTGGATGAGATTGTCCGGACAATCTACCTGATCTCCGGGTCCTTCGGCGGAATCAACCTGGAGGATATCGCTGCCCCGCGCTGCTTTGAGATTGAACGGAGGCTGAAGGAACTGTGTGATATCCCCGTGTTCCATGATGACCAGCACGGGACTGCTGTGGTCGTAGGCGCTGCGCTGATCAATGCCCTGAAAGTCGTGAAAAAGGATATCGGCGAGGCAAAGGTTGTCATCAACGGCGCGGGCAGCGCGGGTATCGCCATCGGCAAGCACCTGCTGAACCTGGGCGTGAAACACCTGAAGATGGTGGACCGCTTCGGCATCCTGTGCGAGGGAGCACAGATGAACCCTGCCCAGGAAGCCATGGCGAAAATAACCAACCCGGAGAAGTTTTCCGGCAGTCTTGCGGACGCCATGAAGGGCGCGGATGTGTTCATCGGCGTCAGCGCACCGCATATCGTCAGCCAGGACATGGTTCGATCCATGGCAGACGGGCCGATCATCTTCCCGATGGCCAATCCCGTACCGGAAATCGAACCGGACGAGGCGATGGCTGCCGGCGCGGCTGTGGTCGGTACCGGCCGGAGCGACCATCCAAACCAGATCAACAATGTTATGTGTTTCCCGGGGTTGTTCCGCGGGGCGCTGGACGTGCGGGCCAGAGATATCAACGAGGAAATGAAGCAGGCGGCTTCCCATGCACTGGCGAATCTGGTCTCCGATGAAGAACTGAAGAGCGATTATATTCTGCCCATGGCCTTTGACAAGCGTATCGGACCCGCTGTAGCGGCCGCTGTTGCGAAGGCGGCCCGCGACAGCGGCGTGGCCAGACTCTGATGCCACGAACCGATGTTAAAAGGAGGAATGACTGTGACCGCTAAGGAAAAGAAACCTTTTCTGCTGTTTAACCTGCCTCTGCCGATCTTTCTGATCATTACCGTGGTGACGATCCTGGCCACTTACACCGGCACACTGCCGGCGGGCATGGCCGGATGTTTCCTGTTCATGCTCGTACTGGGGACCATCCTGGGCTAGATCGGAGACCATACGCCGATCATTAAGAGCTATCTGGGCGGCGGTGCTATTGTATGCATCTTCGGTTCGGCGCTGCTGGTCTATTTCGGGATTCTTCCGGCAGCAAAGACTGTGGACGGCGAAACCATTTACAATATGACCCTCCCCTTTGGCAAACTTGATCTGGTCGGCAACATCAACAAGTTTTTCAAAGGCGACGGCGCCTTCCTGGACTAGTATATTGCCGCACTGATTACCGGCTCCATCCTGGGTATGAACCGGAAACTGCTCCTGAAGGCGGCGGCCCGGTACTTCCCCGCGATTTTCGGCGGCCTGATCCTGGCTTTCGGCCTGTGCATGTCCAACATGGGCGGTACGGGCGACGTTGCGGTACTGTCCGCCGCGAACAGGATGGAGCTGATGCCCTTCGCACAGATCTCCTCCCGCCTGGGCGGCGCGGTGATTCTGCTGCTGGCCAGCCTGATGTTGTCTGTACTGGCCCAGTTTATCGTGGTATAATGATTCAGCATCATCCATGATCTTTGGCGGGGACAAGATGATTGTCCCCGCTGTTTTAGTTGAAGGAAGTGAAATTTATGGGAGATAAGTGTATCCGGTGCAGCAGCCCTGCTGATCATTCTATCAGGGCGCTTGAAGTACGCACGCTCCATGTGCGAAGCCTGAGCGGGGAACGCAGGGTGCAGGCTCTGGGAGACGAAATAAGCAGCGCCGTATGTGATTGCTGCGCGCGTGAACAACTGGCCCTTGCCTTGGATCCGGTCCGGGCGGCAAAGAAACAGTTGGTTTCCTTTGGCGCTGTTTTTGTTGCAGGGCTGCTGATTGTGGCGGCGGCCTTCCTGTTTCTGAAGGGGAAAAAGCTGTTTGTCCTGCTGGGGCTTGCTGCTCTGGGTTGCGGCATACTCGGCATTGTGGACGCGTTGCAAAAGGCTCGGAAAAAACGGAATGATCTGCAAAGCATGCCGGAAAATGAGGCGCTGGAGGAAGCGGCGTGGGATGTGTTTACCGCGGAAGCCCCGAAAAAGGAAAATGAGAACGACCTGACTTATATTCCGATTACTGAACAGACACTGCGGCGGAAAAACGGCGATCTGATGATCCTTTATCATCTCCTGCCGGAGATTGCGGTCCAGGCATGGAACCGTCTCCACGGCAAAACAACGGAAAAAACCGCACCGCAAAGTCCTGAAAAACAAAGCACAGGAACGATCTGAAATTTTTTTATAAAAAGTTTGTAACGAAATTGGATCTCATCCGTCTAATCAACGAAAGCAGCCGGGAAGGAGGTGATGATGTGTGGACGCGCAGGCCAGCGAGAGGATGTACGAAGCGTACTATATGCGGGTGTATTCCTACGCGGTGACGCTGTGCGGCAGCCGGGAGCTGGCGGAGGAGATCACCCAGGAAACCTTCTACCGGGCGATGACGAAATCGGCTTCGAAAACAGCCTCCTTCCGGAGGGAGGCGGACGAAGTTACCTGGCTCTGTACGATTGCGAAAAATCTGTTCTATGACGAGAAGCGACGGCAGAAAAAGACCGGACCGATTCCGGAGGATGCCGAAGCTGATGGAAAGAGTATCGAACAGATTGCTGCAGACAGGGATTCCTCCTTTCGGGTTCATCTGGCGCTGCATGCACTGGAAGAACCCTACCGGGAAATCTTCGAACTGAGAGTATTCGGCGAACTGGGCTTTCAGCAGATCGGAATGATCTTCGGAAAGACAGAGAACTGGGCGCGGGTCACATATCATCGGGCCCGGCTGAAACTTCAGGAAAGGATGAGAACAGATGAAAACTGATTGCAATGTGATCCGGGATCTTCTTCCGCTGTATGCAGATGAAGTGTGCAGCAGTGAGAGCAGAGAACTCGTGGATGAACATCTGAAGGAATGCGCGGCCTGTACGGAAGAACTGGCGCGGATCCGTGAAGATGAGATCGAAAATCATCTGGCGGCAGAGAAGGAAGACGTAATCCGCTACCAGAAAAAAAGATTCAGCCGGAGGAGCGCAGCGGTGGGATCGGCAATCGCCTGGATCCTGATGATTCCTGTGGTCATCTGCCTGTTTCTGAACCGGCTGGAAGGCGGAAGGCTTGACTGGTTCTTCGTGGTAGTTGCCGGCCTGGCAGTGGCCGCTTCAGTCATTGTGGTGCCCCTGATGGTGCCGGAAAACAAATTGTTTTGGACATTTTGCGCGTTTTGTGCAAGCACGGTGCTGCTTTTGGCGGTGACTTGTATTTATTCCCACGGTGACTGGTTTTTCATCGCTGCAAGCGCGTTCCTGTTTGGCATGTCACTGCTTTTCCTGCCCTTTGTGATTAAAGCAAAGCCGCTTCGGCCATATGTGCCCGAGCGGAAAGCATTCACGGTTGTCGCTGTGGATGTGGCTCTGTTTGCCGTGATGATGGAATGCATCAATATTCATAACAACGGTCTTGGCTTCTGGCGTGGTGCGGTAATTGTTGGTGTGCTGATCGGGCTGGTGATTGCCGTTGTAATACCCGAGATGAAGAAAAGGGGGATAATCAAATGAAAAAGGCAATGGTAATGATTCTGGTGATCATGGTCTGTCTGGTTGCTTATCATGTTTGGTCTTTCGCGGACGGCGATTTTACCAGCGGCGGTGCAACAATTACCGACGCGGTTGAAAGCATAGAGATTGAATGGACTTCAGGCTCCGTGATTGTCGCGTATCACGATGCGGATACTGTAATTCTTGAGGAAACCTCTGACCGGCCGATTAACGGGGACGACCGGATGCGCTGGAAGATGGACGGAAAGAAGCTGGTTGTTGAATACAACACGCCTGTGTTTCTCCGCTTCTTTTCCCCGACTAAGGCCCTGACCGTGACCCTGCCAAAGGGAATTATCCTGAAAAAGGCGGAAATCAACGCGACCAGTGCGGACATTGACGTACCTGAACTGATTGCGGAGGAGGTTGTGCTCGGTACAACTTCCGGTGACGTGAACGCTGCGGTGAATGCCCCGGTTGTTTACGGAGAATCGACTTCCGGCAACGTGAACCTAAAGCTGAGCGGGAAGACGGACTATGTGAAGATGGGAAGCACTTCCGGCAAGCTGAGCCTGATACTTGAACAGGCAGAAAAGGCAGAACTTGGTACAACCTCCGGCGGGATCCATCTGGAAGCGGAGAACGTGAAACAGGCGGAGCTCGGCTCTACCAGCGGGGATATCAACGTGAAAGTGAGAACTTTTGAGCAGATGAAAATCGGCGCAACCTCCGGCAGCGTGAACGCGGAACTTTCTGCAGAACCTGGCTTCAGTGCAAAGATTTCCACGACCTCCGGAGATTTCGACAGCGCGCTGCCCATGAGCAAGGATGGTGATAACTGGTCTTGCGGAAATGGCAGCGGAAAGCTGGAGATCGGCACAACCTCCGGCGATGTCAAACTTACAGAGATGAAATAAAAAACTTAACCGACGACGGTCAGATAAAGGGCCGCCGTCTTTTTACTACGCTATTGACTTGCGCCGGCTCGGTGGTTTAAGTTGTAACAGGGAGGGTGTGAGAAATGACGATCCTTGTGGATATGGATGATACCATCGAGCAGTTGCTGGAAGCCTGGGTGAAACGGGCAAACGAGAAATATCACAGAAATGTTTCCGTCGACGAAATCACAGGCTGGAACGTATCTGCCCCTTATACCGGCATTTCCAGGGAAGAGATTTACGGCGTGATTTATGAACCCGGCTTCTGGGCAGGTGTGAAGCCTATGCCGGGGGCAGCGGAAGCGCTGAAGCATTTCATGGATGAAGGGCATCAGGTCTATATTGTAACGGCTACTGAAATTGAGCATGTGGAAGAGAAAATGAAGCAACTGCTTTTCAGGTATTTCCCCTTTTTGTGCTGGGAACAGGTGATTATTACCGGGAGAAAGCAGATGATCCGAGGGGACGTGCTGATCGATGACGGAATTCATAATCTTGAGGGCGGCAGCTACAGGAAAATTCTTTTTACGGCGCCGCATAACCGGTCTTATGACGCGGAGGCCAACGACATGATCAGAGTGCATGGCTGGGACGATGTGGTCAGGATTATTGATGAATGGGAAGCAGAGAAGGACATATAAGTATTCCGATGCAGGAAAAGAGGATGAAAGATATGAGAATCGCAGTGTTTTCTGATGTTCACGGAAACCTTGAATCATTAAAAGCTGTGCTTGAACGGATAAAAGAAAAAAACGCAGACCTGACATTGTTCCTTGGAGATATTTTCCAGCGCGGACATGAGGAGATTGATTGCCTGGAATTGCTGAAAGACAGTGAGATCATCTGTATAAAAGGAAACTGTGAACTATATGCAGCATACGGAGTTGATATTGATCCCGATGTGGAATACCTGAGGGATTATTACGATGGAATTAGGGCAAAACTAACGGAAGAGCAGATGCGGTTTGTGAAGGAGATGCCGCTGCTCTATGAAACCGAATGGTATGGACATAAAATGCGTTTTTCGCATTTTCTGTTTTCAAATGTTGATTCGCCATATCCTTTTTTGCAGCTGTCGTCTTTAAAAAACGGTGTGTTTGATCGGGCATGTGAAAGTGAAGAGGTTATGAAATATGAACTTGTCGTAATCGGCCATTCCCATCAGAATTTCGTGAAAGGGAATGTGGTTTCCGTTTCAGCCTCAGGGTTGGAAGGAGCTTCGTTTCTTTTGATCGAGGTAGATGAGAATGGTATCAGGTTTGAGCATATCAGTATTCCACCTGTATCCTGCTGCACATTTCCTTCCATTCCGATGATGTGATGCAATAGCAATTTTCGTTTCCGGGATGAATATCCTGACGCCTGAAACGTTCTGCCGTGTCCGTCGGATGCATAAGTGACTTCATCAGCACATTGCCGGATCTTGGGTTTTCTTTCCGATGAAAAGCTTCCAGTCTTTCAAAATCAGTCTGTGTAAACGTATAGTCGATCACTGCTTTCAATGCTTCGCCTGCATATCCGTTTCCCTGAAAAGATTGTCCGATACAGTATTCGATCTCAGCAGTATGAATTTCATCCCAGATTTTACAGAAAGCAATCTGCCCGATGCATTCGCCGCTTTTCTTTTCCCAAACAGCCCAGCGGTAAGGTTCTGCCTGATACTTTTTCATCAGTTCTTTTACAGATATGAATGTAATATAAACCGGTTCGCCGTATTCCTCCTGGACAGCAGGATCGGATATCCAGTTTTTCAGCATATCCCGTATCTCTTTATCTGCTCCGCTGTAATGCTTCAGCAGGAGCCTTTCAGTTTCGATCATGTGTACCTCTTCAAATTTCGGACAGACAATGCAAGTACTGCGTTGCCGTGGCAAACATTGATTGAATTGTTTATATCGGTCAGTTTTTCCTGTGTTCGGTTCGCAATATAGAGGTTATCAGAAACAGAATCAATGAACCTGTCGAGCAGCATTTTACCCATGCTGCCATAGTCAATAATGCATATATTCATTCAGAATGTTCATATTCCATGAAAAAAAGGCATTCAATGATTATAGCTTATTTAATTTTTCCTGCACCAATTCAAAGAATCGCGATATATGTTCTCCGTCAGCAAAACCGTGGTGTACCGTGATGGATACCGGCATTGTTTTGTCGTCTCCCATTTTCCCGATGACGCAAAGGGGATAATCGTTGCCCCGAAGATTACGTTGTGTGTTACATAGCGATGTAAAATTCAATTTGGGAAGT
>Ga0265298_10002362_pt1 | contig 26354 bp, 28 predicted proteins | sample AusTroGonzalo_MG_3_FD_193486 | JGI IMG/M metagenome (GOLD analysis project Ga0265298, IMG submission 193486) | Bovine rumen microbial communities from tropical cattle in Woodstock, Queensland, Australia - Gonzalo_01 | ecosystem: Host-associated > Mammals > Digestive system > Stomach > Rumen ...
TGGTATTTGTAACCTACCTCTTGATGGGTTCAGACATACATTCGCCTCAGAACATTGCCAATGTATCGTTCGTAAAAGTAATACCTTATTTAATAGTATTAATTACTGCCATCTTCGGCATGAACGTCATGGCCGTGCTGGCTTTGGGCATCCTGTCAAGCGGTCTCATCGGACTCCTGACGTCCAGTTTCGACTTATATGGTTGGATGGGTGCTATGGGCGAAGGTATTGTAGGTATGGGCGAACTCATTATCATTACGATGATGGCTGGCGGACTGCTCGAGATTATCAAATACAATGGTGGTATCGACTTCCTTATCCGTATGCTCACCAGTCATGTCAACAACAAACGTGGTGCAGAGTTGTCGATAGCAGCCCTGGTTTCAATGGTCAACCTCTGTACAGCCAACAATACCGTTGCCATCCTGACCGTTGGCGGCATTGCCAAACAGATTGGCGACCGCTATGGCGTCGACAACCGCAAATGTGCCTCTATTCTCGACACTTTCTCGTGTACCATGCAGGGCATCATTCCATACGGAGCCCAAATGCTGATGGCAGCCGGACTGGCACAGCTCAATCCTGTCAGCATCCTACCCTATCTCTACTATCCGTTTATTGTAGGCGTTACAGCCTTGCTTTCTATCTTATTACGATACCCCAAACGTTACTCTTGAAACATTGTTATGGACATTATATTCAGAAATCTTCAACGACTTGTTTTCAGTGACGAGTATTTTGGCAAGGAAGCCATTGAGCCCATGTCCGAATGGAAATGGAACAAGCTTTACGAGCTATCCATTGCCTATGGCATAGGTCCGTGGGTAGCCGATGGTTTTCGTCGTTATAGTGATGATTTTTTCTTGCAGCCTTCTGACACGCTACGCTATCAGTTCCTGGCTTTGGATGGTGAACGCAATCAGGAATTGTTGGGCAAGTTCAAGCTCAACTTACTGCGTTCACAACGAGTTTTGAATCGTTTTACACGAGAGTCGTTGCAAGCATATTTCAACGACTTCATGCACACTATTCGCAATATCGAGGAATAGCAATTGGCAATTGGCTGTTTGCTATTGGCAGTTGACAGTTGACTATTGGCTATTGCCTAATGTTTAAAGCGGATTTCCCTTAAGTGGTGATTACCCATGAAACGGCTTTTGTCCACATAGCCGTTGACACCTTGAATACGACCTTTACCCGTGTACTGCCACATGGTGATATCACGGTCGTCGGCAACTACAGGTTCCTGGTCGGTATACATGGCAATCATGATTTTATAGTCGTCCACCTTACCCTGTAAGTGCTTGTTATAGAAATTACGCCCTGTATATAGCAATGGCTTCTGATGATAGGCCTCTTCTACCAGGTCAAGGAAGTAAAACAGAGAATCGCAGAACACATCGGTATCCAATCCACCCGTCGACTCAATGTCAATCATCGGAATCAGGTCCTGCTCTTCAGGCAGACATTGCGCCCTGAAATTATTCAGTTGGCGCTGCTGGTCGGTCAGCGGACGATAGAAATGGTACGAACCCACCTTCAACCCGTATCTATGAGCCATCTGGATGTTACGCTCGAAGGTGGCATCAATGCGGTCGCCCCCTTCGGTAGCCTTCAGATAGACATAGGCCATATTGGTATTGTCGCCTATTGTCTGCCAGAAAACGTTGCCCTGATAGTGACTCATGTCTATGCCGTGAATATGCGAGCACGTGTCTTCACACTGGATATTAGGGTTGACGGCGGATGCCTGCAACTCTTCAGGAGCACCGCCAATGCTGTCGCTGACCTCTTCCTGTGCCCACGCATTATTATAAAATAGGAGTGATATCGCTGTTAAAACAATCAGTTTCTTCATCTTTTCCGTAAAATTTAGCTGCAAAGTTACTAAAAATTGAAGAAAAAGCCGTAACTTTGCCCCAAAATATCACAAGAATGAAGCATTTTTTGATTTCTATAACAATGTTGCTCCTCCTGACAGCCTGCTCTAAGGACAGCGACGAGAACTCTGAACCAGTCGTGGCTCAGCGTACGGTCATTGTATTCATTTCGGGCGACAATACACTTTCCAGTTATACAGGCGGAGACCTCCAGGAGCTTGTAAATGGCTCGTACAACACGCTATCAAGCAGCAACCGTCTGGTAGTTTTTGTCGACCGTATTAGTAACATCGAGAAACCATTTATTGCCCGTATCACTGGCAATTACGACCATCCGGTTGATACGCTATATAAGTATAGCGAAGACCCTTATGTTTCTGATCCAAGTGTATTTACAGAGGTGTTAGGTCGTATCACGAAGCTTTGTCCTGCCAAAGAATATGGTCTCATATTGTGGGGTCATGCTACTGGATGGTGCATCGAAAAGGACACGAGGCCTGCGGCTGCTCCGCGCCGCGCCTATGGCATCGACAACGGCAATAGAGCTTATAATGGGAACAAGGGACTGTGGCTCAGCATCCCCGACATGCGCACCTGTTTCGAACAGTTAGGTATCAAGTGGAAGTTCATCTTTGCCGACTGTTGCAACATGATGGGTGCTGAGGTGGCTTATGAGTTGCGTAACCATGCCGACTACCTGATAGGCTCGCCCTCTGAAATTCCAGGCTTTGGCGCTCCCTATCATAAGATTGTGAAATACCTGTTCAGCCAGTCTGACAACTTTTACGAGGGGATTATTGACGAATATGCCAACACCTATTCCAACTACCTACCTCTCTCTGTCATCCGTCTTAGTGAGATGGAGCAGTTGGCTTCAGCCACAAAAGCCGTTCTGCCTGCCGTTGCCGAGCACCTGAAACAGGGCGATGACGTTGCCACCAAAGGCATTATCTACTACTACTCGCCAAATGGACGCTACGACAATATCAATAAGACTATGTACGACATGAACGACATGATTCGAACTGCCTTACTGGAGCACCCAGAGGCCTACGAAACGTGGCATCAGGCTTTGCTGCAGGCCGTTCCCAAACGAGTCACAGCGCCTATGTGGGAAACCATGAATACCAACACCGTCAACTTCAATGACTTCACCGTCACAGATGCCAAGCAGGGGTGTGTCAGCATGTTCTTCCCACTCGACAAGTATAACAGTTCTTCGTGCCTATACCCCTACAACACCGACATCCAGAAGATGCAGTGGTACCTGGCCGTCGGTTGGTCAACGGTAGGCTATTAATAACACAACAAGCGGGGGCGGAGTGTTGTAAATTTGCAGCCGTTTTACAAACATACGACAAAGGGAGCACAAAAGCTCCTTTTTTTTGTGCCATATTGGAACAACTTTGGAACATTTGTTGTAAATTCGCATACAACTAATTCTATTAAAGCTATGAATAAGAACGTTAAGAAGGGAAGGCGGTTCAAAAAAGGTGGACGGGCCGATGATCAGGCGGTTAAAAAGCAAACACTTTTTGTATAGCGGAATTTTCGCTTATTTGCAGGCGGAAGATGGATGTCACGGCGCCCCGATAGTTGAGTCGGGGCGCCCCGACAGACAAACTGGGGCGCCGCAACTGAACAATCGGGGCGCCGCAAATGAATAGTCGTGGCACAACGATGTGTACACAAAAGGGTCGGTTCCACCGTGTAATGGCATTACACAGCGGAACCGACCCTTTTGTGTAGTTTTATTATTTTGCGCGGTAGCGCTCGGCCTGACTGCGAATCAACTCTTCGTCATCGAAATAGTTAATCTGCATGGCGCGACGCACCTCGTCCATGGTCTGGGCAGCAGTCTCACGGGCACGCTCAGTACCTTTCCTTAATATATTATAGATTTCGGGAATGTCCTGTTCGAACTCATGACGGCGCTGGCGCATGGGCTCGAGGAACTCGTTCAGTATCTGGTTCAGGAACTTCTTGCACTTCATGTCGCCCAGTCCGCCACGACGGTAGTGGTCCTTCAGTTCGTCCAGGTTCTGGTACTCGGGCCAATACTGGGCAAAGTGCTCGGGACGCGAGAAGGCGTCGAGGTAGGTGAACACGGCGTTGCCCTCCACATGACCAGGGTCGTTCAGGTTGATGTGCTCGGGGTCGGTGTACATAGAGCGTACCTTCTGCCAAACGGTATCGGCATCGTCGGAAAGGTAGATACAGTTGCCCAGCGACTTCGACATTTTCTCTTTACCGTCGGTTCCAGGCAGTCGGCGGGCTGTAGCATTCTCGGGCAGCATGATATTGGGCTCTACCAAAACGGGAGCATAAATCTGATTAAAGCGGCGCACCAGTTCGCGAGTCACTTCGAGCATCGGCTCCTGGTCCTCTCCGGCAGGTACGGTGGTCGACTTGAACAGCGTGATGTCGGCAGCCTGCGACACGGGATAGCAGAAAAAGCCCAAGGGTATGCTCTCACCCTCGAAGCCACGCATCTTCACCTCGGTCTTCACCGTCGGGTTACGCTGTACACGACTGACGCTGACGAGATTCATCAGATAGGTTGTCAGCTCGGCCAATTCCGTAATCTGACTCTGGATAAACAGGATACACTTCTCAGGATCCAGTCCTGCAGCTAAATAATCCAGTGCCACCTCGATAATGTTCTGGCGAATCTTCTCAGGATTGTCGGCATTATCCGTCAAAGCCTGTACGTCGGCCATGAAAACAAACATTTTGTCATAGTCGCCGGCATTCTGAAGTTCAACGCGACGACGCAGCGAACCTACATAGTGTCCTAAGTGCAGTTTACCCGTAGGACGATCGCCTGTCAGTATAATCTTTCCCATTTTTACTACTTTTTTTCTGAATTTGCGTGCAAAGGTACAAAAATATTTCGTATCTTTGCACAAGAAAACCAAAAAAATGTAACTATTATGATTGAGTATTTTCTTCAAAACATGTGGCAGGTGTGGGCCGTTATTGCCATCATCTGCTTGATTCTGGAACTTTCATCGGGTGACTTCTTCATCATCTGTTTCTCCATCGGTGCCGTGTTTGCCATCATTTCGGCAGTTCTCGGCTTAAGCATCTATTGGCAGATTTTTATCTTTGCCATCTTCTCGTTGCTCAGCGTGCTGTTTATTCGTCCTGTGGCCCTACGTTGGTTACATAAGAACGATCCGAATAAGCCAAGTAATGCCGACGCCTTGCTGGGACGGACAGGCCGCGTCACGGAAGCCATCAGTGCCGGTGGCAGCGGATATGTACAGATAGACGGCGACCTGTGGAAAGCCGTCAGTCAAGCCGACATCGCCGTTGGAACCACCGTCCGCGTCGTTGGTCGCGAAAGCACGATTATTACCGTCGAAGCGCTGTGAACATTAAACATTAAACATAAAATATTAAAACATTATGGACATTATGAGTTATGTACTGATTGCCATCGTTGTCTGCGTCGTTCTCTTCGCAAAGATGGCCCTTGTGATTATCCCACAGTCGGAAACAAAGATTATTGAGCGTCTGGGTCGCTACTACGCCACCCTGAATCCAGGTATTAACATCATCATTCCGTTCATCGACCGTGCCAAGGACATCGTGGTACTCTCTCGCGGACGCTATGCCTACTCGAACAGCATCGACCTGCGCGAACAGGTTTACGACTTCCCCTCACAGAACGTGATTACCAAGGATAACATCCAGATGGAAATCAACGCCCTGCTCTACTTCCAGATTGTCGATCCCTTCAAGGCCGTCTACGAGATTTCGAACCTGCCCAACGCTATCGAGAAGCTGACGCAGACCACCCTGCGTAACATCATCGGTGAACTGGAACTGGACGAGACGCTGACCTCGCGCGACACCATTAACACCAAACTGCGCGCCGTGCTGGACGATGCTACCGACAAGTGGGGCGTCAAGGTGAACCGCGTAGAGTTGCAGGACATCATTCCGCCCGCAACCGTACTGAACGCCATGGAGAAGCAGATGCAGGCCGAGCGTAACAAGCGTGCGCAGATTCTGACCTCTGAGGGTGAAAAAGCTGCTGAGATTCTGGCTTCCGAGGGTGAGAAGACCGCCATCATCAACCGTGCCGACGCACAGAAGCAGCAGGCCATTCTGCACGCTGAAGGTGAGGCGCAGGCTCGCATCCGCAAGGCTGAAGCCGAGGCAAAAGCCATCGAACTTATTACCGAAGCTGTAGGCAAGTCGACCAATCCAGCCAACTATCTGCTGGCTCAGAAGTATATCCAGATGTTACAGGAACTGGCTGCCGGCGACAAGACCAAGACCGTCTATCTGCCTTACGAGGCTACCAACCTGATGGGTAGCATCGGTGGCATCAAGGACTTGTTCAAGTCGGAATAATTATAAACGAATCACATCATCGCACAATTCGGCAACGAGTGTGCGATGGGTAATAAGCAGGAATGTGCGCTTTGGATACGCAGTAAACAGACGCTCAAAGAGTTCGCGCTCGGTGGCTTCATCGAGCGCGCTACTTATTTCATCCAGTAGCAGGACGGTGCCCGGTCGCAACAGGCCACGGGCAATGGCTATGCGTTGTGACTGCCCTTCGCTCAGTCCGCTACCACGCTCGCCTAACTGCGTGTCAAGACCCTCGGGCAATTCCTTGACGAAATCAGCACAGGCGGTATGCAGCACATCATAGAATTCTTGATCGGTAGCTTCAGGTTTGGCCAGTTGCAAATTATAGCGAATGCTGCCACTCATCAGCGTATTACCCTGAGGCACAAAGCAGAATGCTGCATTTCTGTCAAGTTGTCCGCTGGTTGGTTCAATGAAACCTAACAACAGGCGGAACAGCGTAGTCTTGCCAATACCAGTCTCGCCCATAATAGCCGTCTTGGAACCAGGCTTGAACTCATGCGTAAAGTGTTCCAAAACCATGCGGTCACCCTTGGCATAACGGAACGATACGTCGCTGAAGCGGATAGGACCAACGCCTGTTGTGGTCGCTGGTTCTGCCAGCGACACCCCATCCGTTCCCGTGGTGGTCTCAAGTTCCTCAAGGCGATCAATGCTGGCCGTACAGTGGATGATGCCAGGAATCATGTTAAGCAGTTGCAGAATAGGATGCTGAATCATACCTACCAACTGCAAGAACGACGTCATGACGCCAAAGGTAATGGTGCCGTTACGCAATCCTATACCACCCCACACGAATGCCAGCAAGTAGCCCAAACTAAAGGCGCAACCGATGATGATGCGCATCACCACCGTAAAATACATGCGTCGCATCACGTTGCCACGCAAACGTTGTTGCATGGAGTCGAGACGGTTTGTGACCCACTGTTCGCTGCCAAGTGAACGCAGCACAGCATTATACTCCATCCCCTCCTGTACCTGCATCTGTATTCGACTCTCGTCCTGACGGATGTCAAGTGTCATCTGGCGCAACTTTCTGGCTATGAGTTTACCAAAGACAAGAGCCATTGGCGTCAGTAAAAGCAAAGCCCAAGCCAGATGCTCGTCAAACCAACGCATCAACAGGAAGGCACCACACAGTTGTATGACAGTTATAGCCATCTGCGGCAATGTATCAGTCGTGACGGTACTAACCGTCTCTATGTCCTTCGACATACGTGAGGTGACATCGCCAGAGTGCAGTTCCTCTTCAGTAAACAATTGACGGCGGAAAAGGCAACCGAAAATGCGCAGACGCATGGCATTGACCTGACGAATATTCGCAGTGGTAGTAAGCCAATAGCCCAACTGACGCAACAACACACCGCTCATCACCGTGATGACGAGCAGCACTATCATGTGAATGATGTCATCAGCAGTACCAGTACGTATCGTCTCGTCAATGAAACGCCGACTGAGCCATACCATCGTCAGCCCCAGGCCTACCTGCAAAACACCCGTCACGATGCGCACCGCCGAATTCCAGCGAATGCCACGCGACTGTTGCCATAACCACCAGACGTACTTCATCAATCAATAGCGTCTACGACACCGACTTCTTTCCATTGTTGGACAATGCCTGTTATGTCCTTTCTGGCCACATCCTCAGCCACTTCGTATTCCTCACAAAGTCTGGAGGTCAGGCTCTCCACACTGAAATCGCCCATCTCTGTAGCCTGTTGCCACAGCCATGCTGCCGTCTCGTTCAGAGACAACAACTTACCAAAATTAATGGCATCAAGGCCCTCGCCTACTACAACATTTTCGCCGCATACCTGGCGAAGCACAAATCCTTTTTTTATCTTCATAACTTTACCTTATTACTTTATAAACTGAATTCTTCTATTAACTCCTAAAATATATCTTCTCAGCGGAAAAAGGAGATTCCATACATATACGCCACGCATCCGCCATTTCGTGTACAAATAGCGTCTGCGACCCTTGGCATCCACCACATGAGTGGCCAAAGCACGGACATCGTTCAGCAGACAATGTTCCAGAGCACCAAGATTACCATCACCCGTCAATGTGACTGCCGTGCCCTGAATCGCCTTGATGCGATGAACGACATAGTGAGAACCGTCAACCCATGCCAGCACAACATGCCCCACTTCAAGTCCTTCGGGCTTCTGCAGGATGACACTCTCCTTGCCTCCGATGATAAAGGGCAACATGCTTTGTCCGTTTACAGGCAGCGTCACGCAAACGCCCTCGCTTGCCAATCGGCTAGCCTCCTCTATGATTAGTTTGTCAGTAATCATATTGACTCATTGCTAATAGTATGACAACACAATCGGGCAGCGGCTTCATCGGGCAGACATTCCAGATGCCAAATGGGCACCGTCATGGCCAGTGCATTCTCCGTCTGGTGCAGACCGTCGGCGATTCTTTTGTCCCATCTTTTGCCACTGATACTGGGCACTAAGGCAACGTAGGCATGAATACCCTTTAGACGTTGAATCTTGTTGTATGGTGCCTGACTCAGCAACACAATGCCTCCCAACGGATAGCTCAGATTGCGGTAACATGGCGTCTTACCACTCCAGGGCGTCCCATAGACAGTGGCTTTACCGTCGTTACTGACACGAACCACCGGATTGTCGTCGTTCAACAGCTCAGTTCCCTCTATATATTTCAGCCAAAGACTGGAGTGCGTGCTCTTGCCCGTACCACTGACACCCAAAAACATATAAGCCTTGTCAGCATACGACACTGTTGACGAGTGAAACAGGGCCACACCCTGCCCTGCTGTCGCAAGGGCAAAGAGTATCATCAACGCATTGTCTATAGCCAGTTTGCGATAGCGTCCTGTCACCACAAGAGTCGCCTGACGGTAATCCTGTGGACATTGAAGCCAACCGGCAGTTTCATTGGCCCAGATAAACTCAAACACCGGACTGCCATCGTCAGTTTTACCACAGACTATCATCTGGCCTTCGTCGTCCTGCCGCATTTCTTCAGTATAAGCTATAGCGTCGCCTTCGTTGACTGTAAGTTGGAACACCGGGCATTCCTGTTTCCCGTCACAAATGACAAAAGGCTCATAGTTCGTCATTAACTTAAAGTCGTTATTCTCTGCCGATACTGAAAACAATACATCAGCTACCTTATAATATTTAATATCTCTCATTTTTTTGACTGCAAAGGTACAAAGAAATTAATAAAAGACAAAATAAAAGCGGATAAAAAGTTGTGGGAATGAAAATAAAGTAGTACCTTTGCAAACAATTATATATTTAATAATTTAATAAAGGTATGAAGATTTCTCACATTGAGCATCTGGGCATCGCCGTCCAGAGCATTGAAGAGAGCCTGCCGTTCTTTACTGACGTGCTAGGTTTGGAGTGTTATGCAACAGAGGTAGTGGAAGACCAAAAGGTGAAGACTGCTTTCCTGAAGTGTGGAGAAGTAAAGTTGGAGCTGTTGGAGCCCACATCACCCGAGAGTACTATCCAGAAATGGCTTGATAAGGGCAACAAAGGCGTTCACCATGTAGCCTTCTGTATTGAGGATGGTGTAGCCAATGCATTGGCTGAGGTCAGCGAGAAGGGTGTCCGCCTGATTGACGAGAAACCTCGCAAGGGCGCTGAGGGCTTGAATATTGCCTTCCTTCATCCGAAGAGCACCTGTGGTGTTCTGACAGAACTCTGCGAACATCCCGAGTAAATTGAAAAATGATAATTGATAATTGATAATTAAACAACAATGAGTAAGCAATTAGAGAAAATCAAGCAATTGATTGAGAAACGTGAGCAAGCCCGTCTTGGCGGTGGCGAGAAAGCCATCCAGAAGCAGCACGATAAAGGTAAGTATACCGCTCGTGAGCGCATAGAGATGCTGCTGGACAAGGGTTCGTTCGAAGAGTACGATATGTTCAAAGAGCATCGTTGCCATAACTTCGGTATGGAGAAGAAGCAGTTCCTGGGCGACGGTGTGGTAGCCGGTTCTGGTACCATTGACGGTCGTTTGGTATTCATCTTTGCACAAGATTTTACGGTACATGCAGGTTCGCTGTCTGAGACCATGAGCCAGAAGATTTGTAAGGTGATGGATATGGCCATGAAGATGGGTGCGCCCGTCATTGGCATCAACGACTCGGGTGGTGCTCGTATCCAGGAAGGTATCAACGCACTGGCCGGTTACGCTGAGATTTTCGAGCGCAATATTCTGGCATCAGGTGTGGTTCCCCAAATCAGTGGTATCTTCGGTCCTTGTGCAGGTGGTGCTGTGTACTCCCCTGCCCTCACCGACTTCACCCTGATGATGGAAGGTACGTCATACATGTTCCTGACTGGTCCTAAGGTGGTAAAGACCGTGACTGGCGAGGACATTGACCAGGAGCACCTGGGTGGTGCATCAGTACACGCTTCTAAGTCTGGTGTAACACACTTCACCGCCAAGACTGAGGAAGAGGCTGTCGAGATGCTGAAGACCCTGCTGAGCTATATTCCTTCTAACAATATGGAGCTGGCTCCTCGTAAGAAGTGCGACGACCCCATCGATCGTCTGGAAGACTCGTTGAACGAGATTATTCCCGAGAACCCCAACGAGGCATACGATATGTACAAGGTCATTTCGGCTGTTACCGACAACCACGAATTCTTCGAGGTACAGCCTAAGTTCGCTAAGAATATCATCGTAGGTTTCGCCCGCTTCAATGGTCAGAGCGTAGGTATCGTTGCCAACCAGCCTTCTTGTTATGCTGGTGTGCTCGATGTTAACGCAAGCCGTAAGGGTGCCCGCTTCGTACGTTTCTGCGACGCATTCAATATTCCTATCGTTTCACTTGTAGACGTTCCTGGATTCCTGCCTGGTACCGGTCAGGAGTACAACGCTGTTATCCTGCACGGTGCTCAGTTGCTGTATGCTTATGGTGAGGCTACTGTGCCCAAGATTACCGTTACCCTGCGTAAGTCATACGGTGGTTCACACATCGTGATGGGCTCTAAGCAGCTGCATACCGACCTGAACTACGCATGGCCTTCTGCTGAGATTGCTGTGATGGGTGCTTCAGGTGCTGCTGCCGTGCTTTATGCCAAGGAAGCTAAGGCCAAGAAGGAAGCTGGTGAGGACGTGAAGGCATTCATTACTGAGAAGGAAGAGGAGTACAACGAGCTCTTCGCTAATCCTTATCAGGCTGCCAAGTATGGCTACATCGACGATGTCATCGAGCCTCGCAACACTCGTTTCCGCATTTGCCGCGCATTAGCTCAGCTCGCTACCAAACGCGATGCCCTGCCCGCTAAGAAGCATGGTAACATACCTATGTAATTGATAATTGACAATTGATAATTTATAATTGACAATTATGAAGAACGAAGTTTATGCAGCCATTGCGATGGCACTCTATGAGTTCAAGGGCAACAATGTCCACGATAAGGAGCCCGGCATCATCACGATTGCCGAGAAGCAGACTCAGTGGAACGGTTATGCTCTGACAATGACAGAACACCCCTGATAAGTGAAAAGTGAAAAGATATGAAGAAAGAATATAAATACACCATCAATGGCAATGAGTATAACGTTGCCATCGGTGAGATTGTGGAAAATGAAGCTGTAGTCACCGTGAATGGTGAGGAATATAAGGTGGCATGGGAGCCTGAGGCTGAACCCGAGAAGAAAGTTGTGGTTCGTCCTTCTGCTGCTCAGTCCAGCGAATCAAGTGATTCTGGTGAGACAAGTGCTAATGTCAACACCAACAACGCCATCAAGGCTCCTCTGCCTGGCGTCATCACTTCTATCAACGTAAATGTCGGCGATGAGGTGAAGGCTGGCGACACCCTGTTGGTGCTGGAAGCCATGAAGATGGCCAACAACATTGAGGCTGAGAAGGATGGTAAGGTAACCGCTATCTGTGTTAAGCCAGGCCAGAGCGTCATGGAAGACGACGCACTAGTGGTTGTAGAATAAACATACAACTAACGATAAAAGAGGTTCATTTGTTGAAGTGAACCTCTTTTTAGTTCGTCCAGCACGAACGTATTCTAACGGGTGAAAGTCCCAAAGGCGCCCTTATAGCGGGAAGCGTCCAGCCAGAGGCAAGGGTGTCCGCCGCGAGACGGAATCTGAAGGAAGCCCGAGGAACTGACACAGGATGACAAAGACATGAAGGCAGAGACCGAGAAGGCCGTTCAAGAGCAGAAGGACAAGAAGCAGGAAGTGCTGAATGGATTGGCCGCTCAGAACGACATCGTCCATCAGCTCATCGACCTCGCCCTGCTCCAGAACGGCATGCTAAAGGGTGAAGCCCTCGATAAGTTCCTGAAGCGTAGTGTTGACTTGATTAAGTAACAATCCCTTCGCTACCCCATATAATAGTGGCCCCGCTCACATTGCGAGGCCACTTTTCATTTCACTCTCTTCTATCTTTCTTGTCTAAGATATCACTCCATTTCGGTGGTTCTTTGCCCATCAGATGACGAACAAAGAAATCGTTGCGCTTATGGTTGCCATAGGTATCACCCATTGTATGGTGGGCACCGGGCAGTACTACGAGTTCAAAATCCTTTCCCGCCTTCTGCAAAGCACTCACAACCTGCATCGTTGAAGCAGGATCAACGTTATCGTCCAATTCGCCCACGACAAGCATCAGCGGACGTTCCAACCTATATGCATTAGCCACATTCGAGCATTCCACGTAGCTGCTGTCTACAGGATACGACATCCATTGCTCGTTCCACCATATTTTGTCCATACGGTTATCGTGACACCCGCAGGCAGCATAGGCAGCCTTGTAGAAGTCGCCATGCCACAATACGGCAGCCATAGCATTCTGACCGCCAGCCGAACAGCCGTAAATGCCGACTCGGTCTATATCCATATACGGATACTTCTCGGCAGCTGCCCGTATCCAAGCCTTACGGTCAGGCAGACCACCGTCTTTCAGATTCTTATAACAAACCTCCTCAAACTCGCGAGTACGGAACGAGGTGGTCATGGCGTCAAGTTGTACCACGATGAAGCCCAACTCTGCCAACTCAGCCATACCCCAAATCCAAGGCGTGAACGATTTTGGTACATACTGGTCGCCAGGTCCGCTGTAGATATATTCTATAATGGGATACTTCTTCGTTGGGGCAAAGTTCGACGGACGCATAATGATGCCCCACATCGGTGTTACGCCGTCGCGACCTGCTGCCACGAACACTTCAGGCGCTTGCCATCCTTCGGCCTTCAACCGTGTGATGTCGGCACGTTCAAGTGTGCGTATCAGTTTCCCGTCCTTCACACGCCGCAATACCGTAACAGGCGGTGTCTGTATAGTCGAATAGGTGTCTATCACGTATTGCATGTCGTCAGAAAACACAGCTTCGTGGTGACCTTCCTCAGGTGTCAGGCATACCATATTCTTGCCGTTCAGTCCGATGCGATAGTAATGAATCAGATAGGGATCTTCCGCCTTGTTCATGCCGTTTGCTGAGAAGTAGACAACACCAGCTTTCTCGTCCACATATTGAATCTCACGCACATAGAACTCGCCCTTAGTCACCTGACGGACGAAATTCTCTTTTTTCCTGTCGTACAAATAGATATGATTGCGACCGTCGCGTTCGCTGGTCCACAGAATGCGTCGCCCATCCTTGAAATCATGGCGATACAAACGGTTATAGTTCACATATTTCGCATTCGTCTCCTCGATAATCGTGCGCACCGTGCCCGTCACGGCATCCAATTCCAACAACCGGTAAGTCTTGTGACCACGTTCGTTGAAGGTAAATGTCAGCGTACGGCTATTACTGTCCCAACGCGGAGCCGATACGGAATACTGCTTGTAGAACAGTTCGGTACTGGGCTCTATGACACGGCCTGTAGCCATCTCTACGACGACAGGCACTCGATAGTTCAGCGAATCGCCAGGCTTGGCATATTCCTGCTTATGCAATACAGGCTCAGCGACATCGTACTTACCTCCCCTACTCGTTGTGCCAGGCACGGACTCGACATAGTAAACATAGTGCTTGGGGGCTGGCTTTATGCGGACTGTAGCATAGTAGCGACCGTCAGGCGAGAACGAGCCCCACGCCGAATAATAATACGTCGAATCGCCATCGGTCGTCAGCGGCCTGACATCATGCCCCCGACGTGTCCACAGATTATTGTCCCGATGAAACACCATGAGCATACTGTCCACAGGCGATACCTGCCAACCAGTCTTCTCGTCGGGCACCTCACTCCAGTAGTGCTGCCTTCGGTCCTGTCTGCGTTGCGGTCGCGGTTTCTCAGGATTTTCAGGCAGAATGGAAACCTTGTTACTGTCAGCATCCACCTCCTTATACACCATCTTCCGACCATCCCACACCGAATACCAGAACTTGTGACCGTCGCGCATGCGATGCACCTTGACTTCGCTGTTCGCCACCTTCCACGAGTATTTATAGCGCACCGAATCCGCCCGCCTATAGTCTGCCACAGTACCTTGTGCCATAGCGCCACTGCCAACCATAGCCAGCAGTAGAGAAATAATCATTGTCTTCATTTGGATTGCAAAAGTACACAATTATTTTGAGATATCGTACACTCATGCAGAAAAAGTTCATATCGATTTCGCATAGGGTTGCGTCGCTCTTATCTTGAAAAAGAGGTTAACAATATTATTTTTTTATAAATATCGTATCGAGGTTAGCTTTTTGAACGTCTTAAGGGTATTACATTAAAAGACGTGATGAAAAGACAAGATATCCAACAGCTGTTCATGCAGCACTACGCCAAGATGATAAGGGTGGCACGCGCTATCATTTATGACGAGCAAGAGAGCAAGGATGTGGTCAGCGACATTTTTGCAAGCCTGCTTCATGGACAAACTACGCTGATGCCTGACACCGCGGAACACTATCTTCTGACAAGTGTCCGCAACCAGTGTTTCAAGCGTATCCGACACGCGGAAATAAAACATCAGATGGAAAAGGTCACAGCGTCAGAGCTGGTTTCTAATAGTGAAACCGAGGACGAGCGATTGACGGCCATCGATGAGTTTGTTGCCAACCACCTTACAGAACAGGAACTGCGTATCTTCTATTACCGTTTCACCGACGGGTACAGTTACGAGGAAATTGCTGCTGCAGAGGGTATCAGTCGTGTTGCCGTATGGAAACACCTTTCACACGCTTTGAACGAAATCAGAAACAATTTAAAAAAATAAGGACTATGCAGACCCAAGACAAAAAGCTCTTCCTTGACATGCAGGAGCATCCCGAGAATTATTCCGATCAGGAATTGGAGGCCATGATGGATGACCTAGACCATATGCCTGACGTAGATTTGGCTTGGCAGGAGTTCAATTCTCAGCATACTGCCATTAGGACATCACGTGGTTGGCTGCAAATTGCTGCAGTTTTCGCAGGTATAATTCTCTTGTCAGGCATTGTGTTGGCTGCCTGGCAGTTGAGCAATAAAAACGACAAAAAGGTATTGTCTGCAAATACGGAGATGATAACTACCCATAATCCTATTAAAGCACAGGACAGCATAGTACGCTTCGACAATGTCCGCTTGGACAGCGTGCTCACCATTGTTGCCCAACACTACCAGAAACAGGTAGACTGTCGTAATGAGGCCGTTCGCAATTTACATTTCCACATAGAATGGAACCAAGCTGCTCCGCTCAGCGACTTCATTACACTCATCAATAACTTCGAAGGTGTCAGTCTCCGCGAAGAGCAGGACACTATCATTGCAGAATAAAAAGGCACTATGAAACTATTATTTACCATTATATTATCTCTCTTGTTTATGACCGCCGATGCGCAGGTGGCATCTCATGACGAGGTGCCCGCCCGCATCACCCACAATTGGCAGCAGACACCGCTCTCTGATGTATTGAACACCATCAGCCAAGAATCCCAAGATTATCACATTCATTATATTCATGAGCAGCTCGACTCCATACAGGTGAGTGCCAAGGTGCAGAACATGACAGTGCCCGATGCCGTCGCCAAGGTGACAAAGGGTAAGCCTGTGAAAGTGAAGCAGCGGGAGCGCGACATCTTCATCCAGTACAAGAAGAGCATGGCCCGGCAGAAAATCATGCTCAGCGGCAAGGTTCTCGACCGCCTAACCCACTCGCACCTCCTAAGGGCCAATGTGGTGCTGATGAACCGCGATAGCACCGTCATCAATCGGGCCATTGCCTATAACAAGTGGCAAGAGCACGACCGCATCTGGGAGAAGGCTGTCTACCACCTGGAGGTGCCGAAGGTAGAGGAGAAGTATATCCTGGCCGTAAGTTACGTAGGCTACGAGACCACTTACATGGACTACTCGCTCAATAATCTGCGCAAGACAGAGCTGATACGCGAACTGCCGCCCATCTACCTGAAGCAGGAAAGCCACGTGTTGAAAAATGTCGACGTGGTAGCCTCGAAGGTGATGTTCTACCACCGCGGTGACACTGTCGTCTACAACGCCGACGCCTTTCAACTGGCCGAAGGGTCGATGCTCGATGCTCTCATCAAGCAGCTGCCAGGTGCTGAGCTGAAGGACGGACAGATATTCCTCAACGGCCGCTTCGTGGAGAACTTGCTGTTGAATGGCAAAGATTTCTTCCGCGGCAATCAGGAACTGATGTTGGAGAACCTGCCATCTTACACCGTAAAGGAAATCAAGACCTATGAGAAATATGGCGACCGAAGCGAGTTCCTAGGGCAGAAGTTAGAGAACGACAAGACATTCGTCATGGACGTGCAGCTGAAGCGGGAGTATCGTATAGGTGGTCTGGCCAACGTCGAGGTGGGAGCCGGCACTGCCGACCGCTATCTGGCGCGGCTCTTCGCCCTGCGCTTCTCCGACCACAGCCGTGTGGCCATCTACGGCAACGTAAACAACCTGAACGACAACCGCAAACCAGGCGAGAACGATGACTGGAAACCCTCTGACATGAAGAGTGGTCGGCAGGCTGAGAAGCAGGTGGGCGTGGACTATCTGGTGGAGGACCGCGATGAGCGGTGGAAAGTCGATGGCAATGTACAGCTCAGTTATACCGACCTGGATCAGCAGGCCACCACCCACGGTACCAACTTCCTGCCGACTGGCGACACCCATGACCACATACAGGACAATCTGCGCAAAAAGACATGGAACCTGAAGACCGATGACCAGTTCTATGGCAAGTTCGGCAGATTCGACCTTGAAATCAATCCCGTCGTCACCTACCGGAGCTACGACCTGCGCTCAACCTACCAGTCGGCCACCTACGCCTGGAACGACACGCTGTTGAATCGCCAGCTCATGCTGGGCAAGACCCAGGGCTACGAGCTGACCAGCGTCTATAAGCTACGGTCAAACGTCAAGTTGACACCCGAAGAGCATCTGGAATTGCATGCTGAAGCTAATTACGACACGAAGGACGACGACCGCTTCAAGCGCTACGACTACCAATACGCCTCTTCCGGTATACAACGCGACCGCGGTGATCAGCTTTTCCGCAATCATCCCTACTGGCGCACGGCCTTTAAGGGCGAGTTCATATATGTGAAACAGTTAGGTACTAAACTGAGTGGACATTTGGAATACGACTTCCAGTACGACGAACGTCATCGCCAGCAGTCGCTCTATCAGCTTGACCTCTTAGACAGCCTCGCCGTCAACCCCTTCGGCACGACGCCCTCCAACGTGGAGTTCGCCCAGACCTTCGACGCGCAGAACAGCTACGATTACCGCAGCAGCGACACGAAGCACACATTGTGGCCTTTTCTCTTCTGGCATCCTAAAATAGCAGGCAGCACGGCCAGCATTGGACTCTTTGCCAGAGGCACGGTGCACCGCCAGCAGATGCACTACCTGCGTGGAGCCCTCGACACCTGTTTCGTGCGACGCACTGTCTATTTCGAGTCGCCCTACAACTACTTCGAGTGGAAGAGCCAGGACAAGAAGTACCGCTTCTGGTTCCAATACAGCTTAGAGGTGACACCGCCCGAACTGACCCACTTTGTGAATATCCGCGACGCTACCGACCCGATGAACATCCACCTGGGCAACCCCGACCTGAAGAACCAAGCCGTTCATCTCATTGATACGTGGCTATACAAGGAGAATAAGGAGAAGCAGATGTCGCAGATACTTTACTTCCATTGGTACTATACCCAGAATCAACTCGTACAGGGCTACGTTTACGACCCCGCAACAGGCATGCGCACCTGGCGACCCTATAGTCTGAACGGCAACTGGGTGTTAGACTCCCGATACCAGCTGACACTGCCACTTGACAAACGGCGCCGCCTGATGCTGACCACGCTGACACGACCGCGCTATTACCACTACGTCAGCATGACGGGCGCCAGCACTACAGAGAGCGACGAGCCGATACGCTACGGCGTCCGTAACCTGACGCTGATACAGCATCTCAAGCTGGTGTGCAAACTGGGCGATAACCGCCTGACGCTCTTAGGTAATGCCCAAATACAGCGTGTGACCAGCCCCCTTCTGGGCTTTGAGAATTTCACGGCGCAGAGCTATGACTATGGTGCCTCTGCCCTCATCAAGCTTCCGTTGAAGATGCAACTCTCTACCGACTTCACTGTCTATACCCGTCAGGGCTACACCGCAGCTGAGATGAACGGTACCGAACTCGTGTGGAACGCCCGCCTCACCTGGCCATTGCTGAAAAGTCGCCTGCTCATGGCTCTCGATGGCTACGACATGCTGGGACAACTATCTTACGTCACCCATAATGCCAATGCCCAAAGCCGCAAAGAGAGCAACACCAACACCCTGCCTCGCTATGTCCTGTTTCATGCCATTTGGCGACTGAACAAATTAAAATAACGTGCATAGTTATTGTAATTACTTGATACATGATTACAAGTCCTAAGTTTGCAAGCCATAAATCCTAGACTTGTGGCTAATGAATCTAGGATTTATGCGTATCATCGAACAAGGGCAAATAAGACGTACTTATTGAAAATTAATGCCGGAGTATTGAAAAATAAAGCGAAAGTATTGAAAAATAAGCCCGCAACATTTGATTTGTTGCGGGCTTATTATTACTGTATACCGTCTTCGCGAAGTTTCTGTTGCCATTTCCAAGCCGACTTCAGAACTTCCTCGGTGGGTGTTTCAGCCTTCCAGCCAAGTACCTTGTTGGCCTTGTCGACATTGCCCCATACCTGCTCGATATCGCCTTCGCGACGTGGTGCATAGGTCCAGTTGACCTTCACGCCAGTAGCCTTCTCGAAGCCTTCGACAACTTCAAGGGTTGAGAGGCCCTTACCTGTACCGATGTTGAAGATTTCGACAGCATCGGTATCGGGGTTGTCAAGCACACGCTCCATAGCCTTCACGTGAGCCTTAGCCAGATCGACGACATAGATGTAGTCGCGGATGCAGGTCTTGTCGGGGGTATTGTAGTCGTGACCGAATATCTTCAGCTGCTCACGAATACCCATTGCGGTCTGGGTAACAAAGGGAATGAGATTCATGGGCACACCATTGGGCAATTCGCCAATCAGGGCTGTGGGGTGTGCACCGATGGGGTTGAAATAGCGCAGGATAACCGACTTGATGGGGGCTCCGCTGTGGATGTAGTCATGAATAATCTCCTCGTTGATCTGCTTGGTGTTGCCGTAGGGCGACATAGCTTTCTGAACGGGTGCATTCTCGGTAACGGGCAGGTTCTCCTGAGCGGGCTGACCATAGACGGTGCACGACGAAGAGAAGATGATACCCTTGACGTCGTATTTGGGCATGAGCTCCAACAGATTGATGAGCGATACCAGATTGTTGCGATAGTACATCAGGGGTTTCTCGACGCTCTCGCCCACGGCCTTAGAGGCTGCAAAATGGATGATGCCCTCAATCTTAGGGTACTTCTTAAACACATTTTCCAATGCCGGCATGTCACAGCAGTCAACCTGCTCGAAGGCAGGACGGATGCCTGTAATCTTCTCGATACCGTCAAGGACATTGACATTTGAATTAGCGAGGTTATCGACGATGACGACCTCATAACCAGCCTGTTGCAGCTCTACGGTAGTATGGCTTCCGATAAAGCCCGTGCCACCCGTAACAAGAATAGTTTGCTTCATAATTTATTGATAGATTGAATTGTAATTTTCCTAATGCTTTGCAAAGGTACAAAGAAAAATGAAAAATGAATAATGAATAAAGAAAAAAATGCAAAAAAAATCCGCAACACCTCTCACGAAGTATTGCGGAAGCGGTGCGTACGAGACTCGAACTCGTGACCTCCTGCGTGACAGGCAGGCATTCTAACCTACTGAACTAACGCACCAATGAGTAATGTATTACCAACTAAAAAATAATTTGCGTCATCACGACGGACTGAAAAAGAAAGGAAGCGGTGCGTACGAGACTCGAACTCGTGACCTCCTGCGTGACAGGCAGGCATTCTAACCTACTGAACTAACGCACCAAACCAATAAAAAACTCAGGATAACAAAGACACTCTTGTCATTTGCGGGTGCAAAGGTACATAGAATTTTCGAATTCTCAAAACTTTTTCGCAGAAATTTTATAAAAATCTTTGCATCAGCACCGCATCAGCGTAATTATGCCCATCGAAAAGCCAATCTTGCAGTTGTGTTTCGTGTGAAAAACCCGCTTTACGGAACAATTTGAGTGCTGCTACGTTGTCGGTAGCCACCACCGCATAAAGCTGGTGCAGATGGAGAATGGAAAGGGCATAATGTGTCAACTGACGGAGAGCGGCCTCAGCATATCCCTGCTGACGATAGGACTTCATAATGACGATGCCAGCCTCGGCACGCAGATGCTGAGGTTCAAAACGCACGATGTCGCAGATGCCTACGGTTTGGTGTTCGCCATTCTCGATAATCAATCGTACCTGACGGTCGGCATAGATATCGTCGCTGGATGTGGCAATATAGTCGTGCAGCGTATATCGCGAATAAGGCACGTTGGTAGCACCGACATGCCACAGCTTTGTGTCGTTCTCAATCAGATAGAGCAGGTCGAGGTCTTCAGGTTCGATGGCTCGCAGGGTAACTTCTGTTTTCATGCTTTGATATCGTTTTGAGGATGGAGGAAGTTTTGTAGTCGCTGGGCCATCATCTGCATCAGCGCCAGAAAAGCACGGAAATAGATGGCTATCTTGATGGGCAGCGAGAGCAGGATGCTGAGGTGTCCGTAATGTTTGCGGAAGAAGATGAGCATGGCATCATAGAACACATGGACATAGCGGAAGGAGGTCTTCTCGGTCGACTCGCCCTTGTAATGGATGATGTCGAAGGGCAGGAACCAGTTTTGCCAACCGCCTTTCAGCAATCGGAACGAGAGGTCGATGTCCTCGCCATACATAAAAAAGTCCTCGTCGAGCAGGCCCACCTGATCGAGTGCCTTACGGCGCAACAGGCAGTAGGCACCGCTAACCACCTCGATACGACCCGGCTGATCCCAAGGCAGGTGGCTCATATAATAGCGACGGGTAAAGCCCAGCATCTTCAGCATCGACACCCAAGGCGTCGGAATAGCTCTGCGCGACTCTGGCGCAGGATTGCCCTCACGGGTCAGCATGCGTACACCTGCCCCACCCGCCTCCGGATGGGCATCCATGAAGTCGAGACAGCCCTTGATAGTCGGCTCGTAGACCACCGTATCGGGATTGAGCAGCAACACGTATTCAGCATCAGAACGACGAATGGCCTGATTATTGGCACGCGCAAAACCGTCATTCTTCGGATTGGCAATGAAATGCACCTGCGGATGCTTGGGGCGCAACGTCTCTACGGTATGGTCAGTAGAACGGTTATCGACCACAAAGATGTCGCCCTCGACACCATCGAGAGCCCGCTCAACACTCTGCAGACATTCGTCCAACAGTTGGCAGACATTGTAGCTGACGATAATTACGCTGATTTTCTGGGCCATACAAATGGAATACAAAGTAATAGGATGACACCCAGATAGAAGAATGCTGTGGTGCGATAGATAGCATACAAGACTGCATTGGCCAACAGAGGCACAACAATCAAGGCCATGCGCAGTTTCCAGTTCTGCTTGAAAAGACGCAGGCCTAGATAGGCGCACGCCAACGTGGCCAGTTCCATAAAGGTCGTCAACAGGAATTGTAGTGTTTCTGCGTTCATATATTTCGTTATTTCGACATTTCGTTATGACGTTATTTCGATATTGCGATAAATCGGGGATTACTTTCCCTCGAAGGGTGTGCGGTTCAGAATAGAGCGTCCCAGCGTCACCTCGTCAGTATATTCCAGTTCGTCGCCCACGCTGATGCCTCGTGCAATGATGCTAATCTTGACATCGCTGAAAGGTGCCAGTTTGCGGAAGATGTAGAACCCCGTCGTATCACCCTCCATCGTTGAACTCAACGCCAGTATTACCTCTTTAACATCACCCGCACGCACGCGCGCAACAAGCGACTCTATCTCAAGATCGCTGGGACCAATGCCGTCCATAGGCGAAATGACACCACCTAACACATGGTAAAGACCCGTAAACTGCTGGGTATTCTCGACAGCCATCACGTCCTGGATATTCTCGACGACACAAACGGTGGACACGTCGCGATGCGGGTCGCTACAGATGGGGCACACGTCGCTGTCGCTGATGTTATGGCACACGCTGCAACGCTTGACTTCAAGCTTCATCTGCTGGATGGCATGCGTCAGTTTCTCTACATCCTCAGCATCCTGCCGCAACAGGTGCAACACCAGTCGCAGGGCCGTCTTGCGTCCCACGCCAGGCAACTTTGCAAACTCTTGCACGGCCCGTTCCAATAGTTGTGATGGATATTGTTGCTGTATCATTTTACTTTGATTTTTGACATTTGAAATTTGAAGATTATGATTACCCTTCAATTTCACTCAGTTCCAACCAGCGCATGGACTTCTCGTCGAGCTCATCATTCAGGATGGGCAGTCGCTTGCTCATGGCTGTTATATCGTCGACAGAAGTGGTACCCCCGCAAAGGGCCTCCTCTATTTGCTTTTTCTCTGTCTCAAGGGCGGCAATGTCCTTCTCCAGTTGTTCCATCTCGCGTTTCTCTTTATACGACAGGCGACGGCGATCGTCGTGGCGGTAGCTGGCTTTACTAGAAGAACTAGTAGAACTAGTCGGAGTAGATGAACCTGTCTTGCTTTCCTCCAAAGCAGCCCACTCACGATACTGCGTATAATTACCCGGGAAGTCCTTGATGTCACCCTGTCCACGGAACACTAACAGGTGATCGACAACCTTGTCCATGAAGTAGCGGTCGTGCGAGACGACGATAACGCAACCAGGGAAGTCCTGAAGGTATTCCTCCAAGATTTGCAGCGTCACGATGTCAAGGTCGTTAGTGGGCTCGTCGAGTACCAGGAAGTTGGGGTTCTGCATCAGCACGGTGCAGAGGTATAGTTTGCGACGCTCACCACCGCTCAACTTATATACATAATTATATTGTTGCTCGGGGGTGAACAGGAAATATTGTAGCAGCTGCGAGGCGCTGAGCTTCTTGCCGCTGCCCAAATCGACATAGTCGGCAATAGCCGCAACAACATCTATAACCTTCTGTTGCTCATCGAATTGCAGCCCTTCTTGCGAGAAATAGCCGAACTTCACCGTTTCGCCAATGACGATGCGGCCTTCGTCCACAGGCACCTGTCCTAACAGCATCTTGATGAATGTCGACTTACCCGTGCCGTTGTTGCCCACGATACCCATCTTCTCGAAGCGCGAGAAGTTGTAGTAGAAGTCCTTCAGGATGACGACGTCATTACACAAAAGGGACGGTTCTTTTTGTGTAAATTTCTTCGAGATATACTGGCACTCAAAGATTTTCGAGCCGATGTAGACGTTCGACGCCTTCAGGCGCAACTGGCGTTCTTCCAACCGTTGCTTGGCCACCTTTTCAAGTTCGTAGAAAGCCTCCTCACGATAGCGTGCCTTATGACCACGAGCCTGCGGCATACGGCGCATCCACTCCAACTCCGTGCGATACAGGTTATTGGCGCGAGCCACTTCTGCACGTCGGTTATCGATACGTTCCTGACGTTTCTCGAGATAGTAGGCATAGTTGCCGCGATAGGTGTAGATGGTCTGATCGTCCAATTCCAGAATGACGGAACAAACACGATCCAAGAAGAAACGGTCGTGCGTCACCATCAGCAATGTCCGATTGCCGCGAGCCAGATAGCCTTCGAGCCATTCTATCATTTCTAAATCGAGATGGTTAGTAGGCTCGTCAAGTATTAATAGGTCGGGTTCTGTCAACAGCACGTTAGCCAGTGCCACACGCTTTTGCTGGCCACCGCTCAACTCTCCCATGCGCTGACTGAGGTCGCGAATCTTCAGCTGTGTCAACACCTGCTTGGCTTTCAGCACCTTTTCTTCTTCACCCTGATGATTAAAGCATGCATCGAGCACACTCTCGTCTGGGTCAAATACTGGCGACTGCTCGAGCATGCCCACCTTCAAATCACGACGAAACACAATGCTACCCGAGTCGTAACCCTCTTTGCCAGAGAGTATAGACAGCAACGTCGACTTGCCTGTACCGTTCTTCGCAATCAGTCCCACTTTCTGGCCTTCTCCAATAGAGAAACTGATATCGTGGAACAGCGTCAGGGCACCGAACGATTTCGAGAGGTGTTGTACGTCAAGATAGGGAACCATTATTCTTCCGATATTTCGTTATTTCGATATAACGTTATTTCGATAACTCGCTGTTAATTTGTTCAATATAATTCAGGACATCGTCGCGACCGTCTTTCTTCTCTGAAGATGTCAGGAACATCGGTGGCATCTCGTCCCACGTCTCAGCCAACTTCTTCTTATAGGCCTCCATGGCCTGACGGCATTTGTTGGGTGTCAGCTTGTCAGCTTTGGTAAACACGATGCTAAAGGGAACGCTCGACAGGCCCAGCCACTCGATGAACTCAAGGTCAATCTTCTGCGGTTCCAAACGGATGTCAACCAGAACAAATACATTTACCAGCTGTTCACGCTGGAGGATGTAGCCACGAATCATCTGATCCAGTTTGTCAACCTCCTTCTTCGAACGCTTGGCATAGCCGTAGCCGGGCAGGTCGACAAGATACCACTCTTTATTGATAATAAAGTGGTTGATGAGCAGCGTCTTTCCTGGCGTTGCTGAGGTTTTGGCCAACTTCTTGTTGTTGGTGAGCATGTTAATCAGGCTCGACTTTCCGACATTTGAACGTCCAATAAAGGCATATTCAGGCTTCGTATCCTTAGGACACATGCTGACCATAGGTGCCGAGAGTGAAAATTCCGCTTGTTTGATGTCCATCTTCTTAATTATTTTGTGCAAAGGTACTAAATAAAGTGAAAAGTGAAAAGTGAAAAGTGAAAAATTTGCATCCACATGCTAATAATATCCATATTTTTATTACTTTTGCACGCAAATATGAAACGAAAGATATATACGATTTTGATGATGACAGCGTTATTGGCAAGCTGCCAGGAGACGCTGGAAGAGCGGGCAGACCGTGAGTCACGAGATTATACGGAAAAGCATTGCCCGGCACCCGTTGCCTATGAGGTGACGATGGACAGTATGACTTTTGACAAGGCATCGCACACATTCAGTTACTATTATTCGCTGAGCGGATCATTGGACGACACGACATACCTCAAGCGTAACAATCCGCAGGACATGCTTTTGCAACAAGTTAAGAACTCGACCAACCTGAAGATATACAAAGATGCGGGCTACGGCTTCCGTTATGTGTATCACTCTTCAAAAAATAAGGCCACGCTGTTTGACGTAACCTTTAAGCATAAAGACTATCAATAGGATATCCCATTACAGGGCACGCATCAGTTTATCGATTTCCTCAAACTGCTGACCCATGTTCAAATTGAGATAGATACGATACAGGGCTGGAGCCCAACGCTTTTGGTCCTTTGGAGACAAACTGCGGTATTGCTCCATTTGCGGACGAGCCTTGGTGTACAATTCGGTGAGCTTCTGACGATAAAGTCGAGGTTCATTTTTCTTTTCCAGTTCCAATGCCTGATTCAGATAGCATGTCGCAATATTGAAGTAGGGCTCTGGCAACTCAGGTTCCTTGGCAATGAGCTTATTGCTAACCTCGATACACTCATCGTAACGGT
>Ga0265298_10002363_pt1 | contig 26347 bp, 19 predicted proteins | sample AusTroGonzalo_MG_3_FD_193486 | JGI IMG/M metagenome (GOLD analysis project Ga0265298, IMG submission 193486) | Bovine rumen microbial communities from tropical cattle in Woodstock, Queensland, Australia - Gonzalo_01 | ecosystem: Host-associated > Mammals > Digestive system > Stomach > Rumen ...
GCTGGCCTCGATTTTCTCTTGGGGGATGTACAGCCCAAATTCCTTGTCTAAAACTTTTACTGTTTTCATTTTCAAAGGATTAGTGTTTTGCTGCTTGCATTGTTAGGCGACACAAATATACAAAATGAAGTCAATGCCTCGCGCGAATCCGAAAAAAATCTAATTTTGCGTCAAAACTATGGCCTATGGCAAATGGCTCATGGCTCGCTACACCCAAAGGCTGCGATTTCACACCTTGGGTGAAGCAAGCCATTGGCTATAGGCCATCAGCCATAGGCCAACTGAACAACTGAATAACTGAATAACTGAACAACTGAACAACTAATATGACTCCAATAGTAAGCATCATCATGGGAAGCACCTCCGACCTTCCCGTTGTAGAAAAAGCCGCCCAGTTCTTCGACGAGATGGAAATCCCCTTCGAGATGAACGCCCTTAGCGCACATCGCACGCCGCAAGAGGTGGAAACTTTTGCCCGCGAAGCCCAAGGGCGCGGCATCAAGGTCATCATCGCCGCTGCGGGTATGGCTGCCGCCCTGCCGGGCGTGATTGCCGCCAACACCACCTTGCCCGTCATCGGCGTGCCCGTGAAGGGTATGCTCGACGGACTCGACGCCATGCTGTCCATCATCCAGATGCCTCCCGGCATCCCTGTGGCCACAGTGGGCGTGAACGGTGCCCTCAACGGCGCCATCCTTGCCGCCGAGATGCTGGCGCTTGGCGATGCACAGATTGCCGCCAAAGTCGCCAACTATAAGGAAAACCTGAAAAATAAGATCACCAAGGCCAACGAAGAGCTGAAAGAGGTGAAATACAAATTCAAAACAAATTGATTTGGGATGATGATAGTAGAGACGGTGCATGCACCGTCTCTACAAATCAACTAAAACCAAATCATTATGAAAAAAAAGCCCTTACTTTATTCTTTTACAATCTTTTCGTGGTAGCTCGTCCCGTCTTTCATCGTGACGCGCAGCATGTATACCCCGGTGGGCATCGCGCTAATGTCGATGCTTTCCAGGCCGTTTGGTTTGGTGCCGACCAGGCGGCCTGCAAGGTCGTAAAGTTCAACGCTCTCGGGCTTGGCGCCGTCATCGAAGCGGAGGGTGAGCTGGTCTTTCACGGGGTTGGGATAGCGTTCAAAAGGTTTTGATGTTATTGTGGCTTCGGATAAGGCATCATAGTCGTCGTGCAAAGTGACGATATAAGCGCAGTAACGTGAGTATCGCCTGCTGATGTAGCCAACAGCGATGTCGCCGTTATTCAGCATACTCAGACTGGTGCCGAAATAGGCAATATTTTGATTCCCAGGTAGTATGGCTTCCCAATTCAGATACAGGTCGTTGTCGAGTCGCACCAGTGAGACTTGATATTGGTTCTGCCTGTCATACAGCTGATAGACGGAGCCGTCGTCGGCAACCAAGGTCTGACGCGGGAAACAATGGCTGAGGCCAAACATGGGCGAGGCCTTGATGAGGTTGTGGTTCATGTCGAGTCTGGCCAAGCCCACTCCGCCTGTGGTAGGCGACAGTTTGGAGGTCTGAACGGCAATCAGATAGGTGTCGTTTTCAAGAGGGACGATGTGCTCGTTGTTGCCGCCGTCGTAACCTATGTTTTCGTCAAATTGTTCGTACAGATGTCTGCCGATGAGGTTGAAGTCAGCGTCGAAGAAGTAGCCAATGATGGGCCATGGGCCTGAAGCCGGATAGTAGCCTCCCAGCAGGTAATAGGTCAAGGGTGACTCAGTGAAAACGCCGAAGCCCATATCAGAATAGAGCAGCAGACTGTCTCCGCCGGGCTGTTGCACCTGTGTTTCGTAATTCGGAGGGAAAATGCCCGTGTCGTCGCGAATGGTTTTGACGGTTCCGTCGAAGCCGACACGTCTCAGATGATGCACATCGTCGCTCCAGAAAGAGATGATGAAATCGTTCTGCGAGTCAATGAACCAGGGATCCCATGTGTAATAATACAGATTTGTATCGGGGGTATAGAGCGGGACGCTGATGTCATCGTTGATGTTGAGGTTGGCATCAATGAAAACCATCCTGAAGTTGGCGACATAGACACTATCGATGGAGTCGTAAACCCATCTGTCCTCGGTGAGGATGTAGGAATTTTTGTTCACAGGGTCTCGCATCAAGTAATCCCAGTCAGCATAGGCATCAATAATCAGGGAGTCAAGCACCTCGCCCTCGGGCGTGAGTTTGTAGAACAGATGCTGCCAATCATTGTAGGTGTTCGGCGTGTACATCAACGTTCTGAATATCAAGGTGCCGTCTTTGTTTTCGAAGACATCGCAGCCCCAGAAGTCCTTGTCCATTCTGATAATCATGGATTCGTTAACAATTTCCTGTCCATAGCAAGTGATGTAGGCGGTCATCAGCAGACCAGTAAGGATGGTGTAAAGTCTTGTTTTCATAATTGTATTCTTTAAAGGTGAATCATTCGGTTAATTGTGTTTCTTGTTGCCAAAACGTGTTTTTATATGGAATTTTAGTTTTAAAATTTCTGTTTTAAATGTTTTTATTCCGTTTTATGCCGCAATAATACAACCTGAAACAAGCTTTGTCAAGCAATTTTTTCAACTATTTTTCATCACACGGGATAAGTCGCTGTGTGTCAACGGAGAAAAAAAATGCAGTTTTTGGAAAAAATTTGAATTTAAGCAGAAAAATTCCGCTTTAAATAGGTTTTTTCTGCTTTAAATTCATGCAAGGAATCTCTCAATTCCCTTCAAAGATAATCTGGCTCAACTGCGCCTTGTCGAACACCAAATTAGCCACGTCCAAGATGTCGTCCGCCGTCACGGCCTCCACCTTGCGGATGATGTCGTCCATGTATTCGATGGGTTCGCCCATGATGAGCGAACGCGTCGCGCTCAGCAACTCGTTCATGCCGCTTTCGTAGCTCAAGGCCACCTGCCCGATGAGCTGCTGCTTGGCATGGTGCAGCTGCAAGGTGCCCAGTTTCTGTGTACAGAGCTTTTCCAACTCTTTGTGTACCAACTCAATGGCGCGTTCCAAGGAATCGGGGTCGACACCCATGTAGACGTTGATGAGGCCGACGTCGCTGTAGGCGGTGTATTGTGACTCGATGCTGTAGGCGAAGCCGTATTTCTCACGGATGTTCAAGCCGAGGCGCGAACTCATGGCGGGACCGCCCAGCACGTTGTTGAGCATCACGATGGGCATGCGCAGCGGACTGCTGAACTCGGGCGCGATGTTTCCTATGATGCAGTGGCTCAGGTGATTGTTGCGCTTGTCACGGCGTGTTTCGGGCTTGTAGCCTGTGAAGGTCTCGCGCCTTTTATTAATAAGGTGTGCAGGCTGGCTGCCGAAATAGGTCAAGGCCAGCTTCTCGAACTCCTTGAAGCTGATGTCGCCGATGGAGGCCAAAATCATTTGGTCGGTGCTGTAGTTGTGCGCCATGAAGTCGAGGATGTCCTGCCGGCGGAAGCCTTTTACCAACTCGGTGGTACCCAGTATGTTGCGCGACAAGGGATGTCCTTTGAAGACCATTTCCTCGAAGAGGTCGTAAATCTCGTCGGAAGGCGAGTCCAAGTAGGAGTTGATCTCGTCCAAGATGACTTCCTTCTCCTTGGTCAGCTCGTTTTCGGGGAAGGTGGAGTGGAATGCGATGTCGGCGAAGAGGTCGAAGCTGCGCTTGTAGTGTTGCTTGAGGAAGGTGGCCTGGATGCAGGTCTCTTCCTTGGTGGTGAAGGCGTTGAGGTCGCCGCCCACGTTGTCGAGGCAGCTCAGGATATGGTAAGCCTTGCGGTTTTGCGTGCCTTTGAAGATGGTGTGCTCCACGAAGTGGGCGAGGCCGTTCTCGTGAGCCTGCTCGTCGCGGGTGCCCGTCTCCACCATCAGCACGAGGTGGGCGATTTCGCCGCGTTTTTCCTTATGTATCAGCCTGATGCCGTTGGGAAGGACGGCTTCAGTGAAGTTGGTTAGCCTGTCGAATGATTTGTTTTCCAGCATTTTTCAGTAAATTGCGTGCAAAAATACGTATTTTTGCAGCGCGATACTAAAACCGCCGGCTCCTCGTTGAATAAAAAAAGAAAGACCATGCGCAAAACCTTTATACCTTTGTTCCTGTTGTTGGGTATCACGTTACAGCTTTCGGCGCAACAGCCCAAGGACATCATGAAAGACCCCATCCCCGTGGCCATGTTCCAGGCGGCCTACGCTTTCCACATCCCTGGCCTCGACACCAAGGATTTGTATGGTGTCAGCCACGATGTGGGCGGTGGCTTTGTCTATAAGACCGAATCGAACTGGCTGTTCACGCTCAATGGCAATTATATCTTTGGTCCCAAGGTGAAGGGCGACCGCATTGAGTTGCTGGGTGAGGGCATCACCACCGGAGCGGGCGAAATCATTGGCAGTGGGGGCAATTTCACGCTTTTGGAGCTCAACCAGCGTGGCTTCCACCTGCAAGGCGAGGTGGGTAAGCTGTTCGCCTACGGGCCCAACCCCAACAGTGGTTTCTATGTGCAAGGCGGTCTCGGCTATCTGCAAAACCGCATCCGTATCGACTACAACAAAACCTTGCTCAACACACCGCTGCCGGTCGACAATGACTATCGTTTTGGCTACGACCGCATGCGCGGCGGCCCGGCGGTGCATCTCGAGGCGGGCTATCTGCTGCTCAACGACACCCGTCTGCTCAACCTGTCCATAGCCCTTGAGGTGACTTACGCCCGCACGCGCGACCTCCGCGACTACGACTTCCGCGTGTTCACCAACTCCGAGACCGGTGTGATGGAGCCTGTGGGCTACATCGACACGAGCAAACGCTACAACGACCTTTATTACGGCATCCGCGTCACGTGGAACATCCCGACCTACGAGCGCAAGCCGCAGGACTTCTATTACGATTGATAGGTGAGCGTCCTCTACACCATAGGCATCCTTCTCTATTCCCTCGGCGTGAGGATGGCGGCGCTGTTTGGCAACGCCAAGGCCGAGCAGTGGGTGAAAGGGCGTCAAAAGCAAAGGACGGCCCTTCGACAGGCTCAGGGACCTGATGATTGGATCTGGTTCCACGCCGCCTCGTTGGGTGAGTTCGAGCAAGGCCGACCAGTCATCGAGGCGCTGAAGAAGGAGTGTCCTCAATACAAGATCCTGCTGTCGTTTTTCTCGCCTTCGGGCTACGAGGTTCGCAAGGACTATCCCTTGGCCGACGAGGTGCTCTATCTGCCCTCCGACACGCCCGCCCATGCCGCCCAATGGGTGCAACGCCATCATTTCGTGGCGGCGTTCTTCATCAAGTACGAGTTTTGGTTCAACTACATGCGTGCGTTGAAGGACGCAGGCATCCCGTTGTTCTATATTTCGCTAATTCTTAAGCCCGATTCCTATTTCTTCCGCTGGTATGGCACCTGGTTTTTCCGTCAGCTCAAAAGCGTGACGCATTTCTTCGTGCAGGATGACACCACGGCGCAACTGCTGCAGTCTAATGGCATGACCAATGTCACCGTGTGCGGCGACACCCGCTTCGACCGTGTGGCCGCCATCGCCCAGCAAGCCAAGCCTTTCCCAGAGGTGGAACAGTTTATCGGTAATCGAAAATGCATTATTACAGGAAGCACCTGGCCGCCCGACGAGAAACTGCTGGTGGAGTTTTACAAGCAGCTGCCCGACGACTATTGCCTCATCATCGCGCCGCACGACATTTCCGCTTCGCATGTGGCACAGATTCAGGCGCTGTTCCCTGAGTGTCAGCTTTATACGGAGCTGAATCCTGAAATTCAATCTAAAACACTGGTAATCAATACGATTGGAATTTTGTCGCAGTTGTATCAATATGCCCGTTTCGTCTACATCGGCGGTGGCTTCGGGGTGAACATCCACAACATACAGGAGCCGGTCACCTTTGGCTGCCCCGTGGTGTTTGGACCCAAGTACAAGAGCTTCAAGGAAGCGGTCGACTTGGTCGGGCTGGAAGGGGCGTTTTCGGTCAACAATGCGAGTGAAATGACCGAGGTCTTCAACCGATTGATGACTGATGAGGACTTTTACGCGAAGGCTTCCGAAACCTGCAAAAACTACCTCAATGGCCAAGTTGGAGCGACGAAAAGCATCCTAAAAGGCTTCAAAAAGGCACTTTTTTAATAAAAAAAGCGTCTTTTTTTTGGATTGTTGATTTTATTGACTAATTTTGAAGGCTGATTTCCCGTTGAAATTCAGCGGAATAAAAAACAATGCCTATGCAAGACACTACTACCAACACTTCCCTTCCCCGGATTGGTCTCAGTCAGGGCGACTTCAACGGCATCAGCTACGAGGTCATTCTTAAGACTTTTTCCGATGCCCGCATGTTCGAAACGTTCACTCCTGTCTTGTATGGGCAATCGAAGGCTTTTTCCTACTACAAGAAGAATTTCGGCATGGAGAGCCCCAACTACGCCTTGACCCGCGACGTGCGGCAGACTGGCGACAAGAAGTTCAACATCATCAACGTTGTGGAGACTGAGCAGAAGATTGAGCCGGGCATACCTTCCAATCTCTCTGCCGAGATGTCGGTGCTCTCGATGAAACGGGCTGCCGACGACCTGCGCAACGGCCTTCTCGATGCCTTGGTGATGGCACCCGACAATCCCATGGTAGTCCAGAGCAACCGTGATTTCCTGTTGTCGTTCTACAAGGAGACCAATCCTTTACAGGTGTTGGTGAGCGACTCATTGCGCATCGCCTTGGCTATGGGCGACCTGCCTTTGCGCACGGCTCTCGACCAGATGGACAGTCCATATCTTGTCGGCAAACTCGCGACTTTGGCGAAGGCCTTGAAGACCGACTTCGGCATCAACGCGCCGAAGATTGCCGTCATGGGCGTGAATCCGCACTCGGGCTCGAAGCCTATAGGCGATGACGACAAGGTGGTGAAGGCGGTGAAGGAAGCCCAAAACCAGGATCTCTACGCCTTCGGGCCGTTCTCGGCCTCGCAGCTGTTTGCGGCGGGTTGGTGGAAGAAATACGACGCGGTGATGGCCTTGCACTACGAGCAGGGTGTGTTCCCGATGAAGTTTCTCTCGCCCGACGGCTACGCCTATTACTGGGCAGGCATGCCTGTGGTGTGCACCGCACCGTTGCATGGTCCTGCCTACGACATCGCCAACCAAAACAAGGCCGTGCCCGACTCCTACCGCAAGGCGGTATTCCTTGCAGTCGATGTGGTGAATCACCGCAAAGAGCAATAAAGGAAAAGGATTCCCCTTCGGGGAATGGAATCCATTCCCCGAAAGGGAATCAACAAAAAAAGGAGACCTTGAAGGTCTCCTTTTTTTATTGCTCTATCGTGAAAGATTACTTCACGATGAACTTCATGGTGTTCTCAAAGCCGTTGGCCTTCACAGTGACGAAGTAGACGCCGCTGCTGAGGTTGCTGGTGTTGATGGTCGGGGTGTTGATACCCATGTTGAGGCTGACGTTCTTATCCATCACCTTCTGGCCCATGAGGTTGTAGACGCTGATGCTCATGTCGGAAGCCTGTGAGGCGTTCACTTCGATGGTCATTTGGTCAACGACGGGGTTGGGATAGATACGAGTGGCAGTCATGGGGTTGATAGCCTCGTGGTTTTCAGGAACGCTCACCATCTCAGGAGCGGGAATAAGCTTGGTGGCATAGATGATGTTCTCTGAAGCTTGGGTTTGGGTGGCATTGGAGCCCCAGTACAAACCAATTTGGTCATCGCCTTGGAAACCAAACCAGAATTCACCCGGCTTGAAGGTGTTGTCAACACCAATCGTGAACATGCATTCGGAGACCAGGAAGATCACATCTTCGGTAAGCCAGTCTTCGGCTTGGTGCCAATAGCCTTCGTCAACATTGTAGTAGCTGACAAACATTTGTCTCAGATAGTAGGTGTTGTTGTCATCCGTACGTGAGGTGCAAGGTGCTGAGTAGGCGCAGGCAATGTTGCCCATCGGGTCGATGGAGAGGGCAGGCATGCCGGATTGGCTGCTGCGGAATTTGTAGAAGTAGTCGTTCTCAATGTAGAACTTGTCATTGTCGTATTCAATGAGGCTACCGCTGTTGTCTTCGAACATAGGAACATAACCAATCCATTTGGTGGTGTCGGCTTCCATGTGGACATAGCCATCCGGTTGGCCGTTCTCATCAAGGGCAGGCCACCACAGTCTCAAGGCGTGGTGCGGGTTGGGGTTGTAGAAGTGCTCCTCTAAGGAAGTTCCGAGATATTCCGGGTGGTAGGTGTCTTGGATGGTACCCTGAGTGTCGTTCCAGTAGTAGATGCCGTCAACGCCACGACCTCTGTAGGTGGTGTAGGTGTCGCCGATTTCGTCGTGGGTGTACTCATAAACGCTCAAGGCAACGTGGGCTGTACCATTCTTGTCCACAGCAATGGCCAAGGTGGAAGGGCCAAACAGGGTGTCGGTGAACACGGATTGAGGATCGGTTGCCCAATCAAAGCCGTAGTAGGGGTTCTCCCAGATGACGTATCTGGTCCAGGTCTGACCATCGTCGGTGGATTTGTACATCACGACATGGCTTTGCAGGTCGTCACCGTAGATGATGGCGACGGTGTGGCCGTTGGCGGAAATGTTGTAGGCATCGGCGCTGTAGTGGTCAGCTTCTTCACCGTCTTGGGCAAGGGGTGAGAAAGCGGTGATCCAAGAGTTACCACCGTCTTCAGAACGATAGTAAACCTGATGGTGGTGAACATTACCTTCGGCATCTTCAGCTTGGAGGTCACCAATCATGTGGATGATGTTGTGGTTGTCACCCGTGGTGGCGATTCTCGGCCAAGCAACGTCTTCATCGTAAGGATAGCCATCCGGGTGGTCCGGAAGCAGACCCATGTCAACCCATTCGCCTTCGCCGGCAACTTCTCTTATGAAGCAGTGCAGGGGAGCGTGCGAAAGCATGACTTCACCACGTTCGCCGTATTGGCAGATGGTGGGCCAGCCGGTTCTGAAAGGCTCGACGCGTGCTTCAGGCATTTCTTGCCATTCGCCGTCTTTGTAGAAGTTGTAACCAGTACCACGGTCAGTAGCAGATTGGTTGGTTTGATGTGAGAATGTGCCAACCACACCTACGCCACCCTCGTCAGGCAGTTGGTACATACGGTTCGAGCACCAGCTGTTGGATTGGAGGTCGTAGTTGGTCATCATGGTCTCCGCATACTCGTTCTCGTCATACCTGTTGACGACGACGCTCTTGGCGGTTTGGGGAGCGAAACTGGCAGCGGTGGCATTGATTTGCTCTTTACCCACAGCTGCAGTCTTCTTAGCGCTTACTTGGAACGCTTGCTTGTCGTTCTTAGCAACACGCTGTTGTGCAGCACGGTTTTGTGCAAATGCACTGAAGCCTAAAGCAAGGCTCAATGAAAGTAGAAGTACTTTTTTCATTTTTGTGTGTTTTTAATAGGTTAATTGTTTATGAATTAGTGTCTATTTGGGCTGCAAATATAATCATTTTTGGAAAGGTGGCAATAAGAATGGAATTTTTTTTGGATTTTTTGAAACAAAAAGGTTTTATTGCTACTTTTACACGCTCAAAACTATTATTTATGAAAAAACTATTCATTCCTATTATTGCATTGCTTGCCTTTGCCGCCTGCACGCAGGAGCCCACGGCTGATTATGTCACCGACGCGGCCAAATACGTCGATCCCTTCATCGGCACGGGGGGCCACGGCCACACCTTCCCGGGTGCCACGGTGCCTTTCGGCATGGTGCAGTTCAGCCCCGACACGCGCATGAACGACTGGGACGGCTGCTCGGGCTACCATACCTCCGACCACACCATCCTCGGCTTCAGCACCACCCACCTCAGCGGCACGGGCTGCTCCGATTATGGCGATTTCCGCTTCATGCCTGTCGTCGGCGATATCGATTTTTACAAAGGTAACGATGATGACCCCAATTCTGGTTATCGGGCAGCCTTCCAACACGAGAACGAAGATGCCCAGGCGGGTTATTATTCCGTGCTGCTAGACAAAAACAACGTGAAAGTGGAACTCACCACTGGCGACCGTGTCGGCATGATGCGCTGCACTTATCCTAATGGTGCTGATCTCACCAGTTTGTTGCTCGACATGGTGGAAGGCGTGAACGACGAGTATGTGTATGACTCGTGGGTGAAAGTGGAAAGCGACAATGCCATCAGCGGTTTCCGCCGCACGCGCGATTGGGCCAACGAGCAATACCTTTATTTTTATGCTGAGTTCTCGAAGCCTTTTACAAAGCATAATGTGTTGGAACAAAGCACAGAGGCCAAAACGAACAGCGCCGACCAGGTCAAAGCCTCTTTTGACTTTGAATTGGCCGACGATGAGCCCCTCATCATGCGCATCGCCCTCTCCGCCGTCGACGTGGAAGGCGCGAAGAACAACCTGAAAGCCGAACTCGCCGAAAACGACTTTGACTTCGATGCCCTAAAGCAAAAAGCCTATGACAAGTGGAACAAGGAACTGCTGCGTTACGAGGTGGCTGACCCCAACGAGTCGAACAAGACAGTGTTCTACACCGCCCTTTACCACTGCATGATTGCCCCAAACCTCTACAGCGATGCTGATGGCCGCTATCGTGCCCACGACTTGAAGGTCTACAAGTCCGAAAGACCTGTCTACACCGTGTTTTCCTTATGGGACACCTTCCGCAGCCTGCACCCGCTTTTCAGCCTGATGCAGCGCGAACGCACCCTTGACTTTATCAACACCTTTATTAATAAGTACGAGACCAATCCGCACCATCTGCTGCCCATCTGGGAGCTGGCCGCCAACGAGACCTATTGTATGATCGGCAACCACGCCATCCCCGTCATCGCCGACGCCTACTTCGCTGGCATTCGCGACTTCGACACGGAGAAGGCCCTGGAAGCCATGGTGGCCAGTTCGAAGGACGACTTCCGAGGCATGGGCGCCTACATGAAATACGGCTACATCCCGATTGAGGCGGAAGGCGAGGCCACGTCCAAGACCCTTGAATACGCCTATGACGACTGGTGCGTGGCGCGCATGGCCGAGGACATGGGCAAGACTGAGATTGCCAAGGAGTTTTATACCCGCGCACAAGCCTACAAGAACATTTACAACCCTGAAAACCAGTTCTTCCAAGGTCGCCGCAACGGTGGCTGGATGCGTCCCTTCGACCCTGCGCAGGTCAACTTCACCCTGACCGAGGCCAACTCCTACCAATACGGCTTCTTCGTGCCGCAGGACATCAACGGTCACATCGACCTGATGGGCGGCAGAGACAGCTATGAAGCCAAATTGGATGGTCTCTTCAATGCCCCCTCCAACCTGACGGGACGCGAGCAGCCCGACATCACGGGGCTCATTGGACAGTACGCCCACGGCAACGAGCCGAGCCACAACACCGTTTATATGTACAACTTCGTCGGCAAGCCCACTAAGACGCAAAAATACGTGAAGCAGGTGATGGACGACTTCTACACCGACCGCCGCGACGGCTATGCCGGCAACGAGGACTGCGGCCAGATGTCGGCTTGGGGCGTGCTCTCCTGCTTGGGCTTCTATCCTGCCACGCCTGCCTCGGGCTATTATGTGCTGGGTCTGCCGCGCTTCGAGCGCACCCGCCTGTCGTTCGAGAACGGCAAGCAGTTTGAGGTCATCGCCAAGGGTTTGAGCGACAAGAACTGCTACGTGCAGTCGGTGAAGCTGAACGGCAAGCCTTTGGAACGCAGCTATATCACCTTTGAAGAGGTCTTCAACGGTGGCACCTTGGAGTTCACCATGACGGACAACGCCAATTCCACTTGGGCCACGCAGCCTGAAAACTGCCCCGTGGTGCGTATCCCCACCGAGAGCATCGTCATCGTCCCGACCATCAATGCCCAATCTGATACCTTCTTCGACAGCCTGATGGTGAGCATGAGCCATCCCGTCGAGGGCGTGAAGATCTACTATACCTTGGACGGCACCGACCCGAGGGAGAATGGTCAGCTCTACGAGCAGCCGCTCTGCCTGAAGGAAAACACCATGGTGCGTGCTGCCGCCCAGCAGGACGGTCGCTGGAGCCTGCCCATTGACGCGCAGTATTACCTCATCGACGCCAACCGCAGCGTGAAGTTGCAAAACATGTACAACGAACAATACGAGGCAGGCGGCCTCAAGGCTTTGATTGACCATCTGCGTGGCGGCGAGAACTTCCGCACGGGCGCGTGGCAGGGCTACTATGGTGTCGACCTCATCGCAACCGTCGACTTGGGTCAGAGCAAGAAGATCAACCGCTTGGCGGGCAGTTTCCTGCAGGAGGCCTACTCTTGGATTTGGATGCCTACCGAGGTGGAGTATTTCGTCAGCGACGACGGCAAGAGCTTCCGCAGCGTAGGCAAGGTGAAGAACGAGATACCTGTGGACGCCGACGGCGCTTTCATCCAGGAGATGGAAGTGCGTCCGCGCACGAACGCCCGCTACGTGAAGATGGTGGCGAAGACCATTGGCACCTGTCCCGAAGGCCATGTCGGCGCCGGGCAGAAGGCTTGGATCTTCTGTGATGAATTTGTGATAGAATAATCTAACTTAATAACATAACCTATGAAAGAATCAATCGTAATCCTCGCCGGCGGCGGTCCGGCACCCGGAATCAACACGGTGATTAGCACCGTGGCCAAGACCTTCCTCAAGGACGGTTATCGTGTACTCGGCCTCAATGACGGCTACAAGAACCTCTTCCAGCCCAATCCCGACGTGGTCGAGATGGACTTCCTCTATGCTGACGCCATCCTCAAGCAAGGCGGTTCGGCACTGAAGATGAGCCGCTACAAACCAAAGAATGAGGAGTTTAACACCGATTTCTTTGTCAAGAACAACATCAAGTTATTGGTCACCATCGGCGGCGACGACACCGCCTCGACGGCCAACCGTATCTCCAAGTTCTTGGCTAATAGTGGTTTCCCCATCCAAAACATCCATGTGCCCAAGACCATCGACAACGACCTGCCGTTGCCTGAGGGCAGCCCGACCTTCGGCTACTATTCGGCCAAGGACGCTGCCGTGCATTTGGTGCAGACCATCTACGAAGATGCCCGTACCAGCGGCAACTGGTTTGTGGTGTCGGCTATGGGTCGTGAGGCCGGTCACTTGGCTTTCGGCATGACTTCGGCCTGCCATTGCCCGATGGTGGTCATCCCCGAGATGTTCAACAACGCTGAGGTCACTTTCGATGCCATCATCAAGATGGTGGTGAGTTCCATCGTGAAGCGTAAGCTATTGGGTGTCAACTATGGCGTGGCCATCATCAGCGAGGGTGTGTTCCACTTCATGAGCGACGAGGAAATCGAGAAGTCGGGCGTGGCCTTCACCTACGACGAACACGGCCATCCTGAATTGGGTAATGTCAGTAAGGCACACATCTTCAACCTGTTGCTGCAACAGCGTCTGAAGGCTTTGGGCATCAATGTGAAGAGCCGTCCCGTCGAGATTGGCTACGGCATCCGTTGCGTTGAGCCGAATGGCTACGATCTGACCTATTGCTCACTGTTGGGCTACGGCGTGAAGAAGCTCTTCGACAAGGGCGTGAGTGGCGCGATGGTTACCACCAACCCGAAGGGTGAGATTATGCCTTTGTACCTGAAGGATGTGGAAGACGAGAACGGCAAGATCAAGCCGCGTTTGGTGAATCTGAGCGGCCCCAAGGCTGAGCTTATCTTTAATGAAGGCTTGCAATACATCAGCCCTGCCGATTACGAAGCCGCCAAAGCCTACCTGCCTGATCCTGAGAATTACGATTTCAAGAAGATCCTGAAATGGTAACAAAAAATTGGGGCGACCAAGTCGCCCCAATTTTTTTGTCTTATTGTCTGACATTGACCTTATGTACTGTCACCCCATTTGGGGTTTCGATACGGATGAGGTACATGCCTGATTCGTAGTGGCTGAGGTCGAGGGTGGCGTTGCCGTTGGCTGTTGTTTCTTGCAACGTCTGTCCCAAGAGGTTGCTGACGGTGATGTGGCATGGTAGAGACGGTGCATGCACCGTCTGTACAAACACGATACCGTCAGTTGGATTAGGATAGATGCTGACATTTTGGTCGTCAGCCGAAATCTCGTCTACGGCATCATAGAAGCACGGGTCGAAGGTCAGGAAAACGCCGTCTTCGAGTTCGGCGGAGGTGTAGACCGTTTCGCCTTCGGCATTAAGGATGGTGAAGGAACATTCCCCATCGGTGTCGTTTTCGGGATAGTTGTGGTACCAACCATGATTCCAGATGAAGCTGAGGTTGCCGTGCAGTAGCGGAAGAGTCAGCGTTTCTTCAGAGCCTTCCGTCAGCTCGACCACGGCGATGCGGTTGCCATTTTGGTCGGCCACGCTGATGGCAGCGCCTTTCCAGCCGTCGCCACCAGCGTCATGGAGCTGGAAGACGACATCGCACTTCTCGCCGACAAGGATGCTGCGGTAGGTGGTGCGGCTGATGCCGGCGGCATTGGTGACATAGATAGCGTATTCGTAGAGGCCAGGTTCAAGACCTGTGTCTTCATATTCCATGTCGGCACCCACTTGGGCGTTAGTCAAAACGGTGATTTCCTCGAAGTTTCGGCGGATGGTGACTGAGGTAAGGTCGGTCAAGGCGTTGCCGTTGAGGTCTAAGGAAGGGTTGGTCCAGCTGAGGAGAACGCCGTCGAAGGTTTCGTTTTCGGCGATGTTCATCTTTTCGACGGGCTCGGGACGGCTGAAGTACTCGCTGCCTTGAGGCACGATGTGACCGATGAAATGGTTGGTTTGGTTGAAGTCGTATCTCGTGGTGTGGAGTGCACCGATGGGGCACCAGGCATTGTCGCGGCCGCTCCAGCCCCAGTTGAAGTGGAAGTAGTCGTTTTCGTCGTAGCCGTCGCACACGAAGGCGTGACCGCCTGCTCCGCCGTCATCGGAGCCGCAGTATAAAATCGGGAGATGCTCGTCAAGGCCGCCGTCTTTTAACATCTGAGCCCATTCCTCGTTGGTGTAGCCATAGCCAGGGATGATTCCTCCAGCGTTGATTTCAGGGAAGTCTCTATTGTAGCGGAAATAGCTTTGAAAGGCGGTGTAGATAGAAAAGGCACTGGCGCCGCTGCCGTTGGGGCTGTATTGCATGTCGAGGGCGATGCCGAGATGATGCAGGAGTTGTGCGACATAGAAGATCTCTTCTTCGCTGCTTGTGGAGTCGAGTGCCAAGGGCATCAGTTCGAAATGGTATTCGGTCTCGCCGAAGTTGGCGCTTTGCTGGGCGTAGCCGTCGGGGTTGTAGCTGTGCGAGCCGTTGCCGCGTTCCGGCCAGTCCCAGTATTTCATCACCATGCCCATGGCCGTGGCCGCGCAGCCAGCATAGACGTAACCGCCGTCGCCTTCAGGGTCTTCAGGGCATTGGCTGTTCCAAGGATAGTTTTGGTTCCAGAGCGTCTGGCAGAGCGGCTCGACCACGGCACGGGTTTGTCTGCCTCGGTTGATGCTACCAGTCTCGCTCACCGAACGCCATTCGGCGATGATGTCGGGTGTGGCGCTGAGGTTGTGCTCGCGGACGTATTGGATCTCTTCGCGGAAACCATCAAGGGTGAATTGGAAGCCTTCGGCCACGTCGTTGGGGTCGAATTCTCCTGAGGTAGAGTAGGCGAGAATGGGCTTCACGCGGTCGTCACCAGCCACGATGACAAAGCCTTCGCCGTTGCTGACGTTGAAGACATAATAGTCTGCAACATCACGGTTGGCGGCCATGTTGACCAAATTCAGCTGTATTTCAGTGTTTTTCTGACAGATTGAAGTGGTACTCAGGAATTTAGCACCCGTTTTTTGGGCTTTCTGCCAGTCGACGGGGCCAGCTATCAGACTGCTGAAACAGGTGGTAACAAGGCAAATTAGAAAGAATATTTTTCTCATTGTTGGGTTTGTTGTTGGTAGTTGTCCTAATTAAAGGTTCGAAAATAGAATCACACAGTATAAAACGTAGAATATCCAATAAGCTATCCCAACGAAGCTGAGAATAAAACCTACTTTTGAGGTGGTTTGAGCTGCTTTGAGCATGCCTTCGCCGGAGTATACGTTAGGATTGGCAGCAATGGCATCATAACCTTCTTGTGCCTTGTTTTTACCGATTGCCGATAAAATGAAGCCTGGAATGACCAGTAAGCTGAAATTGATGGACAGGATGCCAAGCACCAAGGCGGCGATGGCAGTGGGAGCGAGTTGTTTGTTTTCCATGATAATTGATTTTAATAGTTTCTAACTGATATTTATTCTTTCAATTTTTTGTATCTGAACCGCTTAGGCTCAACGTTGCCCAAACGCTTCATCTTGTTCTCCTCGTATTCCGAGTAGCTGCCTTCGAAGAAATACACCTGCGAGTTGCCCTCAAAAGCGAGGATATGGGTGGCCACACGGTCGAGGAACCAGCGGTCGTGGCTGATGATGACGGCGCAGCCCGCGAAGTTCTCCAAGCCTTCTTCAAGCGCACGTAAGGTGTTGACGTCAATGTCATTGGTGGGCTCGTCCAAGAGGAGCACGTTGGCTTCTTGCTTCAGTGTGAGGGCGAGATGCATGCGGTTACGCTCACCGCCCGACAGCACGCCGGCTTTCTTCTGCTGGTCGTTGCCGCCGAAGTTGAAGCGCGACACGTAAGCGCGTGAGTTAATGCTGCGTTTGCCCAGCTGGATCAAGTCGTTTCCACCGCTGATGACCTCCCAAATGGTCTTCTCGGGGTCGATGTCGGCATGCTGCTGGTCGACATAGCCAATTTTCACGGTCTCACCGACTTCAAAGGTGCCTGAGTCAGGCTTTTCCAAACCCATGATGAGGCGGAACAGCGTGGTTTTGCCTGCGCCGTTGGGTCCGATGACACCCACGATGCCGCCTTGCGGCAGGCTGAAACTCAAGTTTTCGAACAGAAGTTTGTCTCCGTAAGCTTTGGTAACATTGTGCGCTTCAATGACCTTCGTACCTAAACGGTCACCATTGGGGATATAGATCTCGAGTTTCTCTTCTTTTTCCTTCACGTCCTCATTGAGCATCTTCTCATACGATTCCAGACGGGCTTTGCCCTTGGCGTGACGTGCCTTCGGGGCCATGCGCACCCATTCCAACTCGCGTTCGAGAGTCTTGCGACGTTTGCTTTCGGTCTTCTCTTCCATGGCAAGGCGGGCGGTCTTCTGGTCGAGCCACGAGGAGTAGTTGCCTTTCCATGGGATGCCTTCGCCTCGGTCGAGTTCGAGAATCCAGCCGGCCACATGGTCAAGGAAATATCGGTCGTGGGTGACGGCAATGACGGTGCCCTTGTACTGCTGCAAGTGGCTCTCCAGCCATTGGATGCTCTCGGCATCGAGGTGGTTGGTCGGCTCGTCCAAGAGCAGGATGTCGGGCTCTTGTAACAGCAGACGGCAGAGGGCCACGCGGCGGCGTTCGCCTCCCGAGAGGTTGCGCACGGGCGTGTCGCCATCTGGACAGTTGAGGGCATCCATGGCGCGCTCCAGTTTGCTGTCGAGTTCCCAAGCGTCGTGTTGCTCGATGAGTTCGGTCAGCTCGCCCTGACGGGCAATCAGCTTGTCGAAGTCGGCATCAGGCTCGGCAAACTTGTTATTGATTTCCTCGTATTCCTTGAGGATGTCGACGATTTCCTGCACGCCTTCTTCCACTACCTGACGGACGGTCTTGTTGTCGTCGAGTTGCGGCTCCTGGTCGAGCATCCCGACCGAATAGCCAGGCGAGAACACCACCTCGCCGTTATAGGATTTCTCCTTGCCGGCGATGATGCGCAGCAGGGTGGATTTGCCTGCTCCGTTCAAGCCGATGATGCCGATTTTGGCGCCATAGAAGAAGGAGAGGTAGATGTCTTTCAGGATTTGTCGCGACGGCGGGATGATCTTGCTTACGCCCACCATCGAGAAGATGATTTTTTTGTCGTCTTGTTGTGCCATATTATATGTCTTTGTAGGGACACATCGAATGTGTCCCCAATTCTGTCCATTATTGTTTGTTGTTGGCGGACGCATGCAATGCGTCCTTACAAGCGTGTTCCATGATGGCCGTTGCCTTGCCCCAGTCGTAGACGCGGTTGGTGAAATTATATCCCGCTAGGGCGAGACGTTCGGCTTTTTCTTTGTCCGTCAATAAAGTGATGATATGTTGCGCCAGTTCTTTGGCGTTGCCGCCGACCAAAATCTCTTCATCGGGTTTGGCACCCAAAGAGGCGTTGGCCAAAGGCGAGGTGATGGCGGGTAGCCGCATTGACATGGCCTCCAATAGTTTGTTTTGCAGTCCCGTACCGATACGCATCGGAGCAATGAACACTCGGCTTTGCGCATAGGCGTCGCGGATGTCGTCGAGCCAGCCGCTGACGATGATTTTGTCCGATGCCGCCTTCTTTACCTTCGGGTCGGGGGTGGCACCAGCAATGTAGAGTTTCGTCTCAGGCAAGGTCTTCCAAACGATGGGCATAATCTCTTCAGCCAAGTATTCCACGGCGTTCACGTTGGGCGGATAGCTCATGTTGCCTGTGAAGACGAGGTCATATCGTTTCTCGCAATCCATCGGGTGGTATTTTTCGTGGTCAACACCGTTGGGAATGACGAGGATTTCATCGCGTTTCTCATGCGGGAACAAGTCACGGTCGGGCTCGCTGATGATGGTGCGCACGTCAAAGTCGTCGAAGATGGCGGCCTCGTAACGGCACAGACGGCGGTACTCCATAGTATATATAGGTCGCGTGACAAACGAAGCGATGTCAGCGCGGCGTTTCATGCCGTAGGAGAAAATATCTTGATAATCAATGGTTTTTGGAAGTTCTTTGTAACGTATGTACTCAGCCACGCGGAGCAGTTGACCAAAGAGCATGTCGGGTTTGTGCTTGGCAATCAAGGCATCGATTCTCTTGGCCGCCTTGCGGTTGTAGAAATAGCCGCATTGCATGGGCAGACCCTTGAAAAAGGCACGGACGAGCCCTAACAGGATTTGTGGTTTCGTGATTCTGATGAAGTTGATGGACTGGCAATAAGGTTGCAAGGCATGAAAAGCGTCCTGCTCGCTGATCTTCCCGTTGTCGTTGAGCGCACAAAGAACGATTTCGTTGTGCTTTGCAAGTTGCTTTATCTGGTTGAATGCCCGCAACTTATCGCCTTTTTCGAGCGGATAGGGAATGCGGGGCAATAGGACGAAAATCTTCATCTCATCGGATTTAGGGGGCAAAGATAGTGATTTTTCTTTACTTAATGCATTTTTGACTATGGCTTATGGCCCATAGCCGATGGCACGCTACAGCCAAAGGCACGCAATTCGCGCTTTGGGTGAAGCGAGCCATAGGCCATTAGCTATAGGCCATAGTTACAGAAACGAAATCTTGCTTCCCGGCCGGATTTGCTCATAGAACATCAACAAGCGGGCGATGATCTTACGGTTGTCGTAGGTCTCTTCCACCAGTTTCCTTGCGGCTTGCCCGATGCGCACGGCGGTTTCGGGGCTTTCGTTGAGGCTGCGGATGGCTTCCACCATCTTGGCCTTGTTCTCGGCGATGATGATGTTGACTTCCTCGTCGTAGAGGATACCCTCGGCACCCACACGCGTGGTGATGACGGTCTTGCCCAAGGCCATCGACTCGATGATTTTGATGCGGATGCCGCTGCCCGAAAGCAAAGGCACGATGGCGACATCGTGGTCGCTGACAAATGCCTTAGCGTCAGGTACCTCGCCGACGACCTCGACATGCGGGTTGTTTAGCGTGGTGAGCCATTCGGGCATGGAACGGCCTGCCAGATGGTAGACGAATTCGGGTACTTTCTCCAACGTCTTAGGCAGCACCTCATCGATAAACCAGCGAATGCCTTCCTCGTTGGGCATCCAGTTCATGGAGCCGATGTGGTAGAACTTGGGTTTGCCTTCTATTTCGTATTTTGGTGTAAACTGCTCAGGATAAACACCATACGGAATGTCGATGATGGGCTTGGAACAGTATTTTCTGAAGAAGGCAGCGTCTTTGCGCGTGATGGCAGCGATGCCATCGACGGTCTCAAGCGCCGACAACTCGTAGTCTTTCAAGGTCTTTGCCAAATGGTTGATATACCACCGTTTGGCGAAGAATTTGGTTTCTTTGGCGATGCGTTCCCAAATCTTGTGCTCTACGTTGTGGGCGCGCAACACAATCATCGCTTTGCTGTGTTCGCGGATGGTCTCCACATAAGGAGCCATAAAAAGCATCTCTAATTGAACTACATCAAACTGCTCTTTATCAAGCACTTCCGATAGTCTTGCCTTGAATTCCTCCGAGATAAAACGCTCCACATGGTAAGAACGTCTGGTGAACAGGTTGATGAAGGCCATAAGCGGCCGGATGCTCAAGTCGACATCAATGAGTTCGATGCCGGTCTTTTGCTTGTATTCTTCAGGGATGTCGCTTTCCTTGACGTTATATTTCTCGCTGTTGACCGCCAGTATCTTGACCTGATGTCCCGCTTCCAAAAGTCCGGTGATGATGCTGTTCATCGCCATGGGACCGCCTTCGGTGGCAGGGTAGGGTGGTTTGTTGCAGAGTAATAGAATTTTCATGGTGGTTGTTTTTGTAGGGCTGCCGTACCACGGCAGCCGATTATGTATTTAATTCAACCGTATTTTTGTGTTTTTTTCCAAAGAGTTTCTGCAAGGCTTTCTTCCAGCTGTCGCCATCGAAGAGAGCCGCGTCGGTGGTAGCCTTGAAGGTGAAGAACAGTCCGACGGGAAGCAGCACCAGCGACGAGAGCCACACGCCAAAGAACATGTTGAGGTCGCCGAAGACAGCCATGCGCTCGGCAATGGTGGAGATGAGGTGGTAGATGATAAAGAACACCACGGAGATGACCACGGGCAAGCCCAGTCCGCCCCTGCGGATGATGCTGCCCAACGGTGCCCCGATGAAGAAGAAGATGAGACAAGCGATGCTCAGCGTGAACTTCTTGTGCCATTCCTTCTTGTGCTTGTTGATGTTCTCGGTCTGGGATTTGAGGTCTATTTTGTTGAAGGCGACGTTGTCTTTGGCATTTTGCGCGCTGGCGGAAGCCATGTTGGCAATGGCGGAGCGCGTCTCGCCTTCGTAGCGGTCGAGTAATGGCCAACTGAGGATAAGGCTGGTGTCGGCCACGATGCTGTCGGGCATGGGTGGTGTTATGTCCTTAGACGGATTGCCTGCGTGAAGGCTGTTGTAGTTGGCCCATCGTCGCTCAAAGCCTTGAGTGAAGTCGTCTTGCTTGTTGACAAAACGGCGCTCAAGGGAGTCCAGGGAGGTGGAGAGTTGGCGGATGTTCATCATCTGTTGGTACGACTTGTACATCTCTTCGTCCGAACGGGTCATGTCGAACGAGGCCAGGCTGAACTTGATCTGTTGCTGCTTGAACGACATGCGTTCAAAGGGTCGCCGCTCCTTGAAATTATCAGGGGTGAGGTCGGTGTAGTTATAGCCGTCGTAAAGGGTGAAGATGATGTTGCGCTGGTTGGGACTCATCGACATCATGCCCGAGTCGGCGGAGATGATCTTGGTGTTGCCCATGCGGTCGCTGTGGTCATATATTTTCACGCCGTAGATGTGGCTGCCGTCCTTGCCTTTCTTTTCCACATAGATGACGTAGTTGTCTATGTCCTTGTAAAACACCCCTTCCTTGATGTTGAAGGCCAGTTTTTGTCGTTGCACGTCGGTCAACAGGGTGCGCCATTTCAAGGTGGCGATGGGGATGAGGCTGTTGGAGATGAAGAAAGCCAATACGCTGGTCATCAATGCGAAAACCAACAAAGGCCGCATCACCTTCCACATGGAGATGCCAGAGGCTTTCATGGCCACCAACTCATAATGCTCGCCCAGATTGCCGAAACACATCAATAATGCAAGCAACAAGGCCAAGGGCAGCGACATGGGAATGGCAGTGATGGAGGTGTAGAATAGAAGCTCTGCCAATATTTTGATTTCCAAACCTTTACCAACCAAGTCGTCGACATACAGCCATACAAACTGCATCACCCAGATGAACACCACGATGAAGAAGGTGAGCACGAAGGTACCGAGAAACGATTTGGTAATATAAAGGTAAAGTTTCCTCATTTTTCACGAAAGAACGCTGCAAAAATAGAAAAATTCTATCTTTGCCGAAAAAATACAAGCACAATGAATCAACTTGACTATTTCAAAGGGCTGAATTTGGCCATTACCATTAGCGCCAAAGACGGCGAGATCCTTTATCAAAACGACAGCTCCCTAGAGGTGAATGGCGACGCGCGCGGCCGCGACCTGATGAAATGCCACAACGAACGTTCGCAGCAAATCATCCAGCATCTTTTGGACGATGCCGCCACCAATGTCTACACGATTTCCAAAAAGGGCAAGAAGAAACTGATCTACCAAACGCCTTGGTATGAGGACGATGCAAAGCAAATCGTGGGCGGTCTGGTGGAGTTTTCCATCATCCTTCCAGATAATATGCCGCATTACGACAGAGGTTGAGGCATGGTATTTGATGTAAGATGTTTCAGTTTTAAGATTCAATGATATGAAAAAAGCACTTGCTTCTTTATTGTTATTGGCCTTTTCGTTGATGTGGGTCAATATGTTTGCCCAATCCATGCAATTGGTTCCTCTTGGGGAGACCAACATCGTTTTGCAGAAAGAAACCATGACCATCAACCGCATTGACAACCATATCCAAGTGACCACCGATTACGAGTTTTTCAATCCATCGGAAGCCAAAACCCTGATGGTCTGCTATGAAGCGGATCCGCCGGATATGAGAGATGATTATGACTTTGACCAGCTTTATCGGGACAATCCGCAATTGCGCAATTTCAAGGTGATAGTCAATGGCAAAGTGTTGCCGTACGAGGTGGCACATGTGACTTATCAATTTGATGAAGACTATCAAAGGACTAAGGGTAAGTATTATTCGAACGGACGATTTCATGACATGACCCGCAAAGAGTGCGAGGAAGCCCTTAAAGACGAGGAGCTGACGGTGGGTGGAATGTATTTGCCGTTTTACTATGTCTATCATTTCAACGTCCATTTTAATAAGGGGAAGAATGTAATCCGACACACTTGCGAGTTCGATTTGTTTCACTGGATTTCCTCGGTCGAGAAAGAATACAGTTTTGCTTGCTATCTGACGGACGCCAGACGTTGGGCCAATAAGGGCATCGATGACTTCACGCTTGAGATGGACTTGGGAGATAGGGAGTCGTTTATGATACAACCCTATTTTTTCAAAGATGTCAAGGAATGGACTATCAATGGCAAGGGAAAAATGACGATGGAAGAGAACTGGGGATTCGCTGAACAAAGCGGAAGCCCTGTCTTTCACATGCAGGAAGGCCGCATCACCTACAAAAAGAAAAACTTCCACCCCGAAGGTGCTTTGGTCGTCATGAAGCGCCGTTTCTTTTTGAGTGAGTATAACTCCAATTTGGGTGAATACGAATGTTTGAGAGCCGATTTTTTGCTTGACATCTTCAAGGAGCGGTATTTCCGGTTGAGTCTCGGAATGTTAGGATATACTGGGAATACCACCTTTACTGCCGAGCAGAAACGTGTTCTTAGGAACTTGCCTTTTGCCTATCGCGGTCATGTGTTCAAGGACGCAGGCTTGAAGCAATACTTTGAGTCGACGAATTGGTATATACCCAATCCTGGCTATGTGGACAAGATGGAGGAATTGTCCAAGAATGAAAGGGAATGGGTTCAGTTTTGGTCAAAATAATCTAGTGTAATAATAAAATCAACAACAATGAAGAAATTAACCATCTTGTTTGCTCTACTGCTCTCGATAGTAGGAGCAAAGGCCAATGACGGTGTGTATTACACCTCTGGTAACCAACTTATCCCAATTACCGAAACTGAGATTTCGGTCAAGAAGGAAGTGCTTGACATCACGAGACAGGGTCAGCAGATCCAGGTTCATGTCTATTATGAGTTCTTTAATCCTGGCAAGGAAAAAACACTTCTGGTGGGTTTCGAAGCCTTGCCGCCCAGTGGCGTTTGGGATATCACTGAAGAAGACTACAAAACTCTTACCGAACATCCTAATATTCAAGGCTTTACGGTGACCATCAACGGCCAACGCGTGAACTACCAGGTGTCGCATGTCGAGTCGGGGGAGAACTATTACAACAACGGGAAGTTCAACGAGCTCTCCAAGCAACGTGAACTTGAATTGGGACGTGAGATGGAATTCACGGAAGGGCTCCCGTATCTGTTTGTCTATCATTTCAATGCCACCTTCAAGAGCGGTTTGAACATCGTCGAACATACCTATACTTTCGATGAATCAATCTTTGTGGGTGCCGAGTATTGCTTCGACTATGTGTTGACTGCTGCCAACCGTTGGGCCAACAACGGCATTGATGACTTCACCTTGAACATCAACATGGGCGACAGAGAATCTTTTTCCATCAAGCCCACTTTCTTTAAGAGTTTGGACGAATGGACCATCAATGGCGTGGGAAGAACATCGCCGGGTAATAGTTTGACCATGGATGAGCCCTTGTTTCACATCCAAAAAGGCGGCATCACTTTCCATAAGAAGAACTTCCATCCTGAAGGGGAAATCGACATCACTAAGATGGATGTGGCTCTCGTAACGATGTATGGAGACACGGACAGAGAGGATGTGTTGAACTTGGTTAAACTGCAGTACGCCAATTGGAGGACTTCTGGTCTTGAAGAAAACAATCCGATGACAAAAGAGGATGCGCGTATCATGCGTAACTTGCCTTTCGCCTATCGTGGCTTTGTGTTCAAGACGAAGAGCCTGCAGCAGTTCTTTGAATCCACCAACTGGTATGTTCCCAATCCCGATTATGTGGATAAGCTGGAGGAACTGCCCGAGAAAGAGAGGGAATGGGTTCAGTTCTGGTCGAAATAACCAAAAATGGGAGCGAAAAACTTCGCTCCCATTTTTTTTGTTGTGTAAGCGCGAGACTTACTTCGTCACGAGATTGTAGGTGTCCTGTGCGATGACGAACTCTTCGTCGGTCGGATACACCACCACGGTGACCTTGGAGTTAGGCGTGGAGATGACGCCAGCGTCGCCGATGGTCTCCTTGTTCATCTGACGGTCGTATTCGATGCCGAGGCCTTCCATGTTCTCAAGGATGGCTTCACGCATGAACCAGGCGTTCTCGCCGATGCCGCCTGTCATCACGATGAGGTCGGCACCGTTCATCACGGCCATATAGGCTCCGATGTACTTCTTCACGCGGTGGGCGAACATGTTGAAGGCGTAGGTGCAACGCTCGTCGCCTTCTTCCTTGGCGGCGCGCACGTCACGCATGTCCTGCTTGCCGCCCGTGATGCCCACGAGACCGGATTTCTTGTTGACTAAGGTGTTCATCTCCTTGGTCGTGTAGCCTTCCTTGTCCATGATGTACATAAAAGCGCCTACGTCGAGGTCGCCGGTGCGGCTACCCATGACCAAGCCTTCAACAGGAGTGAAACCCATGGAGGTCTCCACCGACTTGCCGTATTCCACGGCGGCGATGCTTGCACCACTGCCAAGGTGGCAGGTCACGATTTTCGACTGCTTCCAGTCCTTGCCGACGAAAGCAGCGGCCTTCTCGGCCACGTACTTGTGGCTGGTGCCGTGGAAGCCATAGCGGCGCACGCGGTACTTGTCGTAGTACTCGAAAGGCACGGCATAGAGGTAGGCCTCAGGCGGCATTGTGCTGTGGAACGAGGTGTCGAACACGGCTGCCATCGGGATGCCCGGAAGTACTGCTTCCATGGCGTGGATGCCTTGCAGGCTGCCAGGGTTGTGCAGCGGGGCGAGGTCGGTCAGCGACTGTATGCCGTCGATGACCTTCTGGTCGATGAGGACACTCTTGGGGAAGAGCTCGCCGCCGTGGGCCACGCGGTGACCGACGGCATCGATTTCCTTCAGGTCCTTGATGACGCCCATCTTCGGGTCGACCAAAGCCTTCAGCACCAGCTTGATGCCTTCGGTGTGGTTCGGGATGGGGAGTTGCTCGTAGTATTTCTCGCCATTGTATTTGTGGGTGAATTCGCCCATCTCAAGGCCGATGCGCTCGAGCAAGCCCTTGGCCAGCAGGCGTGACGAATTGGCGTTTTCCATTTCCAGCAGCTGGTACTTGATGGACGAGCTGCCGCAGTTTAAGACTAATATCTTCATGATTATTTCTGTTTTTGTGCGATTGCTTGGTTACAGGTGATGGCGACCAGTTTGTATACATCGTCAATCGAGCAGCCACGGCTGAGGTCGTTGCAGGGCTTGGCGAGACCTTGCAGCACGGGACCGACGGCTTCGGCGCCAGCCAGACGCTGGACGAGTTTATAGGCGATGTTGCCCACTTCGAGGCAGGGGAACACGAGGGTGTTGGCCTTGCCGGCGACGGGGCTACCCGGGGCCTTGCTCGAACCGACGGACGGCACGATGGCG
>Ga0265298_10002365_pt1 | contig 26340 bp, 11 predicted proteins | sample AusTroGonzalo_MG_3_FD_193486 | JGI IMG/M metagenome (GOLD analysis project Ga0265298, IMG submission 193486) | Bovine rumen microbial communities from tropical cattle in Woodstock, Queensland, Australia - Gonzalo_01 | ecosystem: Host-associated > Mammals > Digestive system > Stomach > Rumen ...
ACTGAAAATTATCGTAAGAGATACACTATAAATGGAGAGTCTGATGAATTAGTAGACAAATTTTCATACTCAGGTAAAAAAGGTTATCAAAAATATTATATTGATGGGAATCTTTCAAGCGAAACGGAAATCACATATATAGACTTATGATTCGCGTCTTTTCGCCTTGCGCTGGACTCTCCCCAAGAATTGGAAATTCTCGGGGACCTTTTTAAATTAGGTTCTCGCCAAACCACACTCCTACGAAAACAAAATCAGCAACCGTAAAAAAAAGAGAGCCAAAATGACTCTCTGTTTTTGCCTCTTCCCTCTTAGGCGGAGGCCGCTTCTCCCGTTCCGTCGGGAGAACGCTCCGGGGTGGAATGTGGGGCTCGAACCCACGACACTCGGAACCACAATCCGATGCTCTGCCAACTGAGCTAAGACCACCATGCGCGAACTGCATTCGCATTTGTGATTTATGATTTCTTTGCCCTTAAGGGGCACGATTGTTTCAGATTTATACCTAAAAACTCATAAAACACATGCCTTTTCACAAAAGCGGGTGCAAAGGTACTGCTTTTTTTTGAATTACGCAAATATTTTGCATTTTTTTTTGCATTTTTTTGTATATACTGAATTTTTTTTGTAATTTTGCGCCGCGATATGTCTTATTATTATGAAACGAATTGTATTTCTTATTTCAATAGTATTACTCACCTTACCCGTGAGCAGTCAGAGTTTTCGCCGTCATCACAGTGCGCTGGAGGATGGAGATGACTATCATTTCGGTTATGTCAGCGGAAGTGTGGGTTACTCCATGCTGCAGACAGCCATGCCTGATGCGATGCCGCACGGGGCAGTCGGCGGTGCCGTGGGCGTGGGATATGAGTTCCGCAACAGCGGCCTATGGGCGAACGTGGGCGTGCAGATGAGTTTCCACCGTTCCACCCTGATGATAGACGAGTACACGCGCACGTTCCCGGGACTGGACACGCAAGGCAAGGAAGTGACCCTCCTCTACCGCGTGAACCAGACGGACAAGATGGAATGGAACTACATAGACGTTCCGATGCTGGCAGGTTATTACATCCGCGGCTTCCATATAGGCGCCGGTATCAAGGTGAGCTACGCGCTCAAGCCTGTGACACGCAGTACGGGCACCTACGAGTTGAGCGGTCTGTATGAGACCTACCCCACTCCCTTCAGCAACATGCCCGACCGCGGATACACCACCTATGAGTTTGACAACCGCGTGGCGAACCAGCTCAAGGTAGGCGCATCGCTGATTGGCGAAATAGGCTATGACCTGCTGTCGTCCATGCCGACCCGCAGCCGGATATGCAACGTGCTCAAACTGGCTTTCTATTTCGAGTACGGATTGAACACCCAGCTGCGCAAACGGGAGACGCCGCAGGACGCTATCGTGCCTGTCATCCCGGGCAACCCCACTCCGGCGACCCAAGTGACCGTCAGTCCTTATGTAAACACGTTCTCAACCCCCGCACGAACCGTTCCGTTCTTCACGGGAGTCAAACTGACTTATATGATCGGCGGCAGCCGCACAGCACGCGTGGGAATGCATCACGGATGTATGTGTTATAATTAGTAGTTGGTCGTTAGTAGTTAGTCGTTAGTAGTTAGAGATTCAAAGGTATGAAGATGAAAAATTCAATAATACGAATGCTGGGTTGCGCGGTGTGTGCAGCCTTGTCCATCGGGATTGCTCATGCAGAAGAGCAGTACCATTTCGTTGACACGTACTCCGTATGCGAGAACGAAGAGTTCAACTGGCGCGAGCGGACGCAGCTCAACCGTCTGGGTATCGGTCAGACCACCCATTACTACGACCGTTTCCAGACCTGGGACGGTCAGGACAGTATCTATGAGCTGGTACTGACGGTACGGCCGGTCATCCGCCGTTCACAGACCATCCCGTTCTGCAACGTGGTGACCTGGAAGGGAACGGATTACACCAAGACCACGGTGCTTGTTGACACCCTGCCCAGCATCATCTACAGCTGCGACAGCATCGTCACAACCATACTGTACAAAAGCGAGTCGTTCCATTCGCACGACACCGCCACCATCGTGCCGGGCGAGGAACTCTTCTGGCACGGACAGACCATCACCACCAACGGCTACTACGAAGACAAACACACCAACGTAGCCGGTTGTGACAGCACCTATTCCATCGGTGTGGGCATCAAGGAGGCGGTGTTCCGGCTGCCCATCCACACCGATTATGTCTCTATTTGCGAAGGAGACGCTTATCCTTGGCGGGAGAAGATTTACCGCGAATCCGGTATCTTCGTGGACACGCTCTACAAAGCAGGCAGTACGACCGAGATTGATTCGCTCTACGTGCTGAACCTGAGCTTCAACCCCACCTATGCCCTGACGGAGAGAGTGACCTACTCCTCTTTCCCGCAGTTCTACAGGGGAATAGAAATCCCCGATGTCGGTACGTACAGCGTCAGCTACACCAGTTCGAAAGGCTGTGACAGCACCTACACCATCTACGTGGACCTGGAGATTTTGCGTGACGAGCAGAACGCCGTTATATGCTCGGGAGAGACCTTCACCTTGCGCGGCACGGCATATTCCATTACGGGTCAGTACAAGGAGGTGGAGAAAGACAACAAAGGCAACGTGATTGCCGAGCATATCCTTAACCTGACCGTGCTGCCCAAACGCGAGACGCGCATCACGGAGAGCATTTGCCAGGGCAGCAGCTACACCTTCGGCAACCAGACACTGACCCAAAGCGGCGTCTATTCCTACACCTACCATATCGACGGATGTGACAGCACGGTCATTCTGTCGCTCAATGTGCTGGACGCCGACACGATTACGGACGTGGTGACTCTGGATGCCGGCGGCGCCTACACCTGGCCGCGCGACCATCAGATATACCGAGTTCCGGGTGTGTACTACCATTATTCCACCGGCTCCAACGGATGCCGCCTGACCGAGGTGCTCATCCTGACGGAGACCCATGTGGACACGGTGGACACGACAGTGACCGTCTGCCCGAGTGAACTGCCGTTCGAGTGGCATGGTATCCGCGCCAGCCAGACGAACACCTACCAGAAAGAGGAGAAACAGCCCAACGGCGACTATATATGGTACCGTCTCCACCTGACGGTGAGGGAGTTGAAGGACACCACCGTCAATTTCGTGGTGTGCGGAGACGCCAACGTCACGTTCAACGGCAAGAAGTACACCGCGGCAGGCTATTACGAGGACTACCTCAGTTGCGACACGGTTGCCCATATTCACATCACACGTCTGCCGATAGCGGTCTATGAGACCAACGCCACCCTTAGCGCCGACCACGGCTACACATGGACGTACAAAGACGCCACCGGAGAGCACACGGAGGTCTTCAACGCCCCTGGCACGTACGAATACGAGAGCCCCAACCCCGAGACAGGCTGTAATGACCTGTGGCGGCTGATACTGGCCAAAGATGCAAGCACCTACCATTTTGTCGAGACGCTCACCATCTGCGAGGGCGATCCTTTCAGCTGGCACGGCCTGACCAACCTGAGCCGCATCACCGGCACCAACAGTTATCTGGACGAATACAAGACGCGGACGGGTCAGGACAGTATCTATGAACTCATCCTGACCGTCACGCCGTACAAGCGCACGGTGCAGACGCAGTATTTCTGCGGCGAGATGGTGTGGAACGGCGTCACCTACACCGAGTCCGCCGTGATGTATGACACCGTCGCCACCGCCGAAGGCTGCTACGAGATTATACGCACCAACCTGGAGAAAGCCCGTCCGTTCCTCAGCATCGAAAACCGCGAACTGGTGCAGGGAGACACCATCCTATGGCACGGACAGACCATCTGGGGAGACGGTGTGTTCTACGACAAGCAGAAGACCATACACGGCTGTGACAGCATCTACGAACTGCACGTGACAGCCATCGCCGCACCGCCGCATACGAACATGTACATCGAGCAGATGTCCATCTGTAAGGGCGACACCCTGTTCTGGAGAGGCAAGGACATCTGGACCGAAGGGCGCTATGTAGATACCGTCAAGACAGGCGTGAAGGATTCCATTTTCATTCTTAATCTGACCGTATGGCCGAGTTACAAGGACACGATTGTCCGCCACCTGTACACCTGCGGCTCCGAGGCGTCCATCCGCTACCAGGGCAAAGACTATTTCTCCGACACCGCACTGGTCAGCAACCTGAGTACCGCCCACGGCTGTGACAGTCTGGTGAAGGTATATCTGCATTTTAACACGGCCCTCTACTTGAGCGACACGGTCAAGATAGCCGACACGCAGCTGCCCTACACCTGGACCTTCCGTCTGAGCGGTCCCAAGCCGGACACCGTTCTCACTACCGCCGGCACTTTCCTCCATACGGAGCCGGCAGAGGGTTCGTGCGTCAACCGCGAGGAGATCGTGCTCATCGTCTATCCCACCTACCTGTACGAAGACAGCATCACCATCTGTGAGACCCAACTGCCCTACCACTGGCTCAACGGTCCCGCCGACCATGTGGATGACGACTTGCGGCATTCCGTGGGCACCAGCAAGCAGTACGTATACCGCTACACGACAATCAACAACACCGACAGTATCTACCGCCTGCAACTGACCATCGACCCCGCGCCGAAACGGACGGAGCGCATCTATTTCTGCGAAGGCGAGCGACTCAAAGTGGGCGACAAGACCTATTTCCGCATTCAGTCGGACAGCGTTTACCGCGACACCATCTTCAAGTTCAATCCCGCCAACGAATGCGACAGTATCATCTACTACGAGATTTACCAGCATCCGCAGAAAGCGCTTGTCGAGACTGCCATCCTGCACGTGGATTCCGTCATCGAATGGAAAGGCAACACGATCGAGCGCCCCGGCACCTATAACGCCGTGCCGGACAGCATAGACGAGGTGACCGGCTGTCCTATAATTCAGCAGCTGCGCGTCATCGGCGAGCAACGCGACTACGCCACTATCTGCGCGCTGGACACACCGTATATCTGGCAACATAAGGACCACAACGACACCCTGTACACAGCCGGCTTATGGACCGACACGGTCTATGACGAAGAGCATGTGCTCATGGAGTTCCACTCGCTGGACCTGCAGATGCTCATACCGGTTGACACCATCAAGGTGCTGCGCGGATGCAAACCCGAAGGCGTGACCTGGAACGGCGTGACCTACCTGACAGACACCGTCTTCCGTGACACGCTCCTTACCTGCGACACCATCTATACGGTCAAGATCGAACTGGACACCACCTACAAGTATATCATTCACGACACCATCTGCGAGCACGAACTGCCGTACGTAGTGGGCCAGACCAAGAAAGACTCCATTTATACGGAAGGCTGGTCACCGGAATTCCCGTACAAGACCGCCTGCGGTTGCGACTCCGTGGTGCAGATTCATCTGACCATCATACCGGATTTCGAACGGACGGACTCCGTCTTCGTATGCTCGGACTTCTTCAAAGACGGCAAGGTGGTGCTGGGTGACACAGTCCATCCGGCGTTCGACCCGTACCGGCTGAAGGTGGACGAATGGAAAGGCAAATGGGTGGGCGTACGCTTTGACAAGGACACCATCGTGTACAACTGCGACAGTTCGCTGCATTTCCATATCATCGCCCGTCCGAGCCAGACGATAGTGAAAGACACCACGTTCTACCTCTGTCCGGACGACTCGCTGCAGCTGTTCTGGCCGCGCGACGACTCGACCTGGTTCTACAAGGACACGGTCTATGAAGAGCACGTGCCCATGACATCCTACTGGACGGACGCCGTGCACGGCTATTCCTACTCCAATGACGCCTACACCTGCGACAGCGTCACCATCTGGCATATCAAGAAGCTGAACCGCTACCATAAGGATTCGACGGCGCACAAACTGCTGGGTGACTCCATCTGGTGGGGCGGCGCATGGCGGTATTACACCGGCACGTACGACTCCATAGCCCCCTCGCCGGACACCAGTTCGTTAGGCGACACCTGTATGTACATCTACCCGCTGCACCTGATCATGGACACGGCATACTATTTCCGCGACACCATCACCATCTGCTCGCCCAAGAACAAGACCCACACCCATGTATGGGCAGAGACAGGCTACAAGCAGCGCTTCACCGTCGGAACCAAGGACACGCTGCACTGGCATTTCGTTGATTCGCTGCTCACCTATGACCGGCGTGACAGCATCTACGACCTGTGCGTCAATTTCTTCTTGACCTACGAGACGCATGTCTATGACACCATCTGCGCGGGCGACTCGGCGCAGATTGACACGTATCTGAGCGAACTGCGTCCCAAACGGTTCTACAAGACCACGGGCATCTACCACGACACCGTGCCTTCCGTCAACGAATGCGACAGCGTCATCACGCTGCACCTGCAGGTATGGCCGCGCGTTCCGGCAAACATCCGCGAGAAACACATAGCCGATGTGGACACACCTTTCCTGTGGACACACGCATGGCTGGAGAACGGCACGCTGAAACGGGACACCGACACGCTGTACATAAGCGGCGGTTACAGCCGCACGCTGCCCAACATACACGGCTGCGACAGTATTGACAGCCTCACGCTGTACGTGCATAAGACCTATCATATCCAGGACGATACACTTAATATCTGCGAACGGGAGACACCGTACACCTGGCGCGGACTGGACAACATCAGCCGTACGGGCGACTATTCCTACGGCGAACAGACCGTCGAGGGTTACGACAGCGTCCACTACGTGCATGTCAATGTATGGAAACAGACCTATGACACCGTGACCGCCTTTGTCTGCGAAGGCGACTCCATGCGCTGGGGTATGGAGCGCAAGACGCTCAAGCCGCGCTATGCCGCCAAGGCAGGCCTGTACAACGATACACTGGTCACTGCACACGGATGCGACAGTATACGCGTGCTGCAACTCATCGTCTATCCGCGTTATTACAAAGACACCACCATTCATATCCGTGACGTGGACACGCCGTATGTATGGAAGCATGTCAACGCCGCCGGTGTCGTATTCAAGAACGACTCGCTCTACGCCTCCGGCCGATACGGGTTCCGCTACGCTTCGCAATACGCCTGCGACAGTATTGACAGCCTCACGCTCGTGCTGCACAACACCTACCTGTTCAAGGACACCATCACCATCTGCGAACGGGAGACGCCGTACACCTGGCAGAACCGCAACGACATCACCGAGAGCGGCGACTATATCTACAACCCCCGCACGCATGACCACTACGACAGCATCTACATGGTGTCCATCACCGTCATTCCGACCAGACGGAAGATCATACACGAGGATATTTGTGCCGACAGACTGCCCTTCATCTTCCACGGCACACCGCTTAACAAAGGCGGCATCTTCCGCGACACCATCGCATCGGAACTCGGCTGCGACAGTATTGTCGAACTGCACCTGACGGTTCATGACCCGTACTACCACTACGAGCGCAAGGACATCTACGAAGGCCAGACCTATATGTTCTTCGGCAAGCCCTGCACCGAAAGCGGCACGTACACCCATGAAGCGCATACGCCTGCCGGCTGCGACAGCATAAGCGAGTTGCTGCTCGTTGTCCATCCGCTCGTCGATACAGTGGCTACGGTTTGTTCGTACGACCTGCCGTTCGCCTGGGTGAACCACTGGAACGGCAGAACGACGCTGCTGCACAGGGCCGGTCTCTATCACGATGACACGACCTATGTCAACGGCGTACGCACCTTCTGGAGCATACAGCTGAATGTGGAGGAACCCAAATACGATACCATCCGCTATGCCATGTGCGAAGGAGCGACTTATCTGTTCAAGGGCAACACCTATGACAAGTCAGGAGTCTATCAGGACACGCTCACAGCCGCCAACGGGTGCGACAGCATCGTCACGCTCATTCTGACGGTCAACAAACCGTATTACAACGTGCGTACGGAGCATGTACTGCAAGGCCAGTCAGTCGAATTCTTCGGCGACCTATACTCGACTACGGACACCTACTACCACTATGCGGTAACCCCCAAAGGGTGTGACAGCACATCCGTGCTGCAGCTGACGGTTTATCCGCTTGTTGACACCGTGGTTACACGGTGCGCCAATGACCTGCCGTTCGTTTGGAAAAACAGGTGGAGCGGCAAGGAGGAGAAGTACTACGCCGCCGGCACCTATCGCAACGATACGACCATCAACGGCGAAAAACAATACTACGGCGTCCGGCTGCTTGTGACCCAGCCGAGCGACACGACCATCTACCGGGAGATCTGTGAAGGCTCGTATTATAATTTCGGAGGCATCCAGCGTTCTGAATTCGGCGAATACCGCGACACGCTCATCAACAGCAAGGGATGCGACAGTATTGTCATTCTGCATCTGAATGTGCTCAAGACCTATCACAACACGGTTTATCACGCTATTTATGAGGGCGACTCAGTCGAGTTCATGGGTGCGTACTACAAGGAGGCCGGCGCTTATCCGCTGCGCTACACTTCTTCCTACGGTTGTGACAGCATCATCGAACTGCAACTGACAGTCAAGCGGTTATACGACGATTCCGTTTCCGTCTGCACGAACGAGCTGCCGCTGGTATGGCGCAGCCGTCAGATATTCGAGTCAGGCATCTACCGCGACACCGTCTTTGTGGACGGCAAGGAGGTGGTTACCGGACTCAAAGTGACGGTGCTGCCTGTCATACGCGCAACGGAACCTATGGTTGCCACTATCTGCGAAGGTGACCGGTACAAGTTCGGCGATGCGGTGCTGACGGAACAGGGTGTTTACTATGACACACTGACGGCTGCCAGCGGCTGCGACAGTATTGTCATGCTCTCATTGCAGGTTGTTCCGCTGAAGTACCAGACGGAGTACAGACGTATCTTCGAAGGCGATTCAGTCTTCTTCAACGGCGAATGGCTCAAGGAGTCCGGTGTGTATGAGAAACGCGAGACCAACGCGAACAACTGCACCGATACCTACCAGCTCATCCTCACCGTGCTCAAGACATACAACATCGACACAGCAGCTGTTGTCTGCAAGAACGAGTTGCCGTTCATCTGGCGCGGATACGAGTACAACGCGACCGGCGAATACTCATTACCGATTTCGTGGACCGACTCCTCACGGGTTGTCAAGACGCTGCATCTGACCGTGAACGAGACCTTCTACGGCGAGAGGAACCTGGTTCTATGCTCCGGAGACACGATTGAATACAACGGAAGGAAAGTGTTTGCCAGCGAATCGTTCTACGACACAATTCCGTCCATGGTCGGATGTGATTCGATTATCAAATACGTGGTCAGCGTCCATCCGACATATGACCGCATATTCGAGAAACATATTTCCGACAAGCAGAAATACGGATTCCACGTGGAGGAAGGCCGTGACTCCTTGAGCAGTTCGGGTATCTATGAATGGACGGGTACGACCGTGAACGGTTGTGACAGCATGGAACACCTGATTCTGACCGTCCATCCGTCCTTCTTCCAGAGTGACACCGTGGATATATGCCAGTCCGACACGAACAACTATCCGTACAAGTGGCGGAATTTCGAAATCACGCAGTCGGGCGTCTATAGCGACAGTTTGCTGACCTCCTACGGATTCGACAGTGTGTACAGGCGAGTGGTCAATATCCATCCGTCCTACATGATTAACGAGCAGTACGAGATCGGCGTGGGCGAGGTGCTCAAGATCCATGGTCGCGACATCTCCAAACCGGCTATTTACTACGACACACTCCGTACAATCCATGGCTGTGACTCAATCTTCCATATCGTAATCAACCAGAAGCGTACAAGGGAGTTCACATGGGAGAGGACCATCTGCGAGTTCGATCCGGACGAATATCCTTATAAATTTTTCGGGCGCGTGCTCACGCATACGGGACGCTACACCTACACGTCGCCGTACAAGGACAGTGTGGTGACGCTCAATCTGACCGTCAATCCGAGAACCATCTATGAAAATCGGATTGTCATTGCGGATACGAAGGATTACCACACCTATGACGGCAAACTGTACGAGCACCTGAAGGTGGGCGACAACCTCTTCACCGACACCTTGCGCAACCAGTACGGATGCGACAGCATCAAGCGTCTCATCATCAATGTCACCAAGCATTATTCGGAGTGGACGCCGGTACCCCTCTGTCCGGGTTCTGAGGTGAAGATAGACGGCCAGGTTATCACCGAAGCCGGTCTGTACACCTTCGTCCGCCGCAGCCGTGTGACCGGCGAGATGGACAGTCTCTACCGCGTGGAAGTGTATGATGCGCCTGCCTTTGAGTATGACGTGGCGCACACCGTCTGCTTCGGCGACACCGTCTTCTACGGAGACAAGGGCTATTCGCGCGCCGGGCACTATGACATCGTGCTCAAGACAACAGACGGCTGCGACAGCGTGTACCATCTGGATCTGACGGTCAACCCTGCCTACTCCTTCTACCGGTTTGTCACCACGCAGGACTATATGCCGTACGAATGGTTCGGCAAGACCTATATCGAGTCCGGCGTGTATGAGCGCACCTGGCCGACCGTCAATGACTGCGACAGCACCTATACGCTCGACCTGCATGTAGTGGAGACCTTGCGCGACACCATCACAGAAACCATCTGTACCGGACAGTCGTTCAACTGGCGCGACAAGCAATACTCTGTGGACGGCTATTACACGGACACCGTATGGCAGCCGGAGGCACGTTTCTCGGCCATCTACAGCCTGCGCCTGATCGTAGCCTACCCGACCATCATCACCTCGGCGCGGACAGGAGACATTTGTGCGGATGCGGAGAATTTCGACATCCTCTTCGACTACAGCGGCCAGAAGCCCACGCACTACAGCGTTTACTTCGACCAGCTCGCCAAACGGGAAGGCTTTGAAGACATCATCGACGCACCGTTCGGCAGCGACATGATTGCGCATGTCAACCTGCCGCAGTTCAGTGACGTTGTCTATCAGGGACATCCGTACTACGTACGGCCGGACTACTATACATTCCGTATTGCGCTGGACAACGGCGTTTGCGGCATCAGTCGTTCGGACAGCCTCACGCTCCTCATCAAGTATCCGAGCTGGATACTCGAGCAGAACTGGAACGACGTGGTTGCGCCGCTCAAAGCGGACTATAACGGCGGTTATGAGTTCGCCCAGACGGAATGGTATGTCAACGGCGTACAGCAGATCAACACGCCTGCCGGATACCTGTACAGCAAAGAACTGAAAGAAGGTGACCAGGTGGTCATGGTGGCTACGCGTCAGGGTGAGTCAGTCGCTATTCCGACCTGCCCGCTCATCATTCAGACGCCGATGCCCAATGCCTACGCAACCCCCGTCATCGTCTATCCGACGCAGGCACCCAGACAGATGCCGCAGGTAACGATTGACGCACAGCGTACGGGTTCCTTCGCGGTATGGTCATCCACGGGCATGCTCATCACCACCGGCAGCTTCGAGCAGGGCAAGACCACCGTTACGCTTCCGTCGATGAGCGGCATGTATTTCATCCGCACCATCCAAGGCGACGATGCCCAAACACACAAGGTGCTGCTGTACTAAACAAGCCGCCTTTACATACAAAAAAAAATGACGTGAGCAAATTGCACGTCATTTTTTTGGTATTGACAGTGGTACCAAATGCGTACTTTTTTGGACGACTCAAAAAACACAACTCGTTGATTTACAGAATATATCATGGTACTTTCCGGTACTTTTATCTTGCATCCGACGGTGGTACGGTTGCGCATGTCGCAAAAAAGCAGTAAATTTGCACCGTTTTAACATAGTTAACCTGACAATCAAACATCTTAAAATACCATACAATCATGAAAAAATCTTTCTTTTTAGCCGCACTTCTGTGCGCAAGTATGATGAGTTTTGCCACTGACTGGAGTAAAATCGCATGGATGCCTTCGACAGACGCTGCCTATGCAGAGAAGTTCAAAGTGGATCCGGCAGAGGGGCAAGAGGTAGTTGAAGTTCAAAATCCTTATGGTACAGGTCTTGGTGTATATACCAGGTTCCCGGTAGCTCTTAAGTCCTGCTCAATGGAGGCCGGCACGTTCCAAATCGAAGGCTCCGGCTTATTGCTTTTCGTCACGGCTTTCAAGGACCGGGAGACCGCTGTGACCGTTGTTGACAACAATAACAAAGAATACGCCTTCACGGTGTATTACGCTGACGGCATTGCGACAGGAGTTGATCAAGTACAAAGTAACCAAATACAAAGTACCAAGGTGATTGAGAACGGAGTTCTCTATATAAGGTACGAAGGACGGATGTACGATGTACAAGGCGCTGAGATAAAGTGACAAATTGAAAGGTGAAAATGGATATGAAAAAGATTTTTTTGTTATTCACAGCGCTAATGAGCGCGAGTGTGCTGCTGTTCGCAGACCCGATTGCTTCGGAGTACTGCGGTTGGTACGGTGCCGCCACCAAATCGGGTGACACGTATGTGACGCTGACATGGGAGACCATGGCAAACGGCGATGTGCAAATCACGATAGGTTGCGGCGAAGGAGCCAACACCTGTTCTTTCCGCAACGGCGGTTTCGAAGGCGGCATAGACGCTTTCATAGTCAGCACGGATAATTTTGAGAACTCCGTTCCGGCAAGCGACTATTTCTCTGCGGAGAAAGTATACTCCGGCAACACCTTCACGTTGGTCAAGAAAGCGGATGTGCCTGCCTCCGCCAAGATCAAGCACGTCGGTACGGGTCACGCACTGGCATGGAAAGTGAACGGCAAAGACGCGTACACCTTCCCTGATTTCATATACACCTACGGCGGCGCCTGTCTGGGCGAGCCCGTGCTGACGCGCATCAACCTCACCGCGGCAGCCAATTGCGCCAAACTGAACGAAGGCATCGCCCTGAACGCGCAGGCCATTGACCAACTGGGCAAGCCGATGACGGTGGAGATCAGTTACGAGATCAGTCCTGCGGACGCAGGTGCCATACAGGACGGTGTCTATAAGCCCGCCAAATTAGGTGCCGCCACCATTACGGCCAAGTCCGGCGACCAATCGGCGTCCATCACCATCTACGGCGTGCCGAGCGACAACCTGGCGCTTAACATGCCTACGGAAGCCGGCTACAACCCCAACAACACCGCCGAGCAGTCCAAAGCCGCCAATGACGGCAACGAGAACACCTGGTGGGTGACCTGGGCGGACCAGCAGGCAGCCGTTGAATGGTGGTACGTGGACCTGGGAGCCAAGTACGACCTGACGGGCATTGAGGTATCCTGGGGCGCGGAAGTGTCCACCGATTATATCCTGCAAGTGCGCGTAGAGGCCCCGGAAGAGGCGGACAAAGCGAATGACGCCCAATGGGAGACGGTAGCGGAAGTGACTGACGCCACGGGCAACAAGGCAACCTTCTCGGACGTCGTGGGTTCGACCGCCCGCTACGTGCGTCTGCACTCGCTCAAGAAAAGCGCCAACTGCATCCGCATCCGCGAGCTGCGCGTCTATGGCACCGACTGGGCACCCAAGGACGACACCGAGAAACCCGTGATGGGCAAAGCGGAATTAGTGAGCAAGAACGCCACGGAAGCGGTGATTGCCGTAGAGGCGACCGATAACTACGACGTGAGACGATTCCACGTCAAGGACGAAGCCAACGCATTGGATGTGACACCCGCGTCAATGGACGGCAAGATAACGCTCAAGGATCTGAGCTCCGCCACCGCATACACCCTGACGATTACGGCGGTTGACCTGGCAGGCAACGAGTCGGACAACGCCAAGACTGTCCGTTTCGCTACCGACAAACTGACGAAAATCAAACTGACTGCCGCCTCGGGCATCTGCCAAATCGGCAAGCAAGTGGAACTAAAGACGGAAGGCCTGGATGGCTACGACCTGAGCAAGGACGGCGCGATCAGTTACGTTATCAGTCCCGCCGACGCCGGCAGCGTGCAGGACGGCATGTTCACCGCCGCCAAGAAAGGCAAAGCGGTCCTCTACGCCCAGACGGACAAGGTGCAGTCCGAGGCGATTGCAATCTTCTGCCACGAAGGGGAGAACGTAGCGCTCAACATGGCCGTGGAGGCGAGCGGTTATGACACGATAGCCGACCTGCAGCCGAAGAACGCGGTGGACAACAACGACGGCAGTCTGTGGAGCGCCCGTCACGGCGAGACCGGCGCGTTGCGCCTGTATGACGCATGGCTATTGGTTGACCTGGCTGATTTTTATGACATCGAACTGGTAGCCATCCGCTGGGAAGGCGCCTGCTCGAAACAATACAAGGTTGAGGTATCCGGCGACAAAGAAACCTGGCGCACCGCCTACACGGCAGGCTGGGATGCCATCGCCACACACTGGGAGTACCTGTACGAGACCACCGAAGATGTCAAGAAAGTGCGCTACGTACGCGTATGGAGCACCGAGGCCGTTTCCACCTACGGCATCAAGATAATGGACCTCAAGGTGATGGCCACCGACTGGGTACCGACGGATGACACCGAGAAACCGGTCATCCGGAAAGCCGAACTGGAGAGCAAGGAGATGAACAACGCCCTCATCACCGTGGAAGCAACCGATAACTACAAGGCCAAGAAATACCACGTGGTGGACAAAGCGAACGGACTGGACACCATAGTCGTGGCTGTCGAAGGCAAGATAGCCCTGACGGCACTCCGACCGGGCACATCCTACTCGCTGACCATCACCGCCATTGACCTGGCAGGCAACGAGTCCGACAACGCCTTGACGGTCAGTTTCCGCACCGACGTTGATCCCGAGCACCCGAACCTCCCCGCTCCGGCACCGAAACCCCAATGGGGTGAAGGCAAAGCGGTGGCTGTGTTCTGCGACGCCATTCCGGGCGGCCCTGCTATTACCATCGGCGGCTGGGGACAGAACACCGTTGCAAAAACAATAGACGTGGCGGAAGGAGACAAGGTCTATTACCTGACCAATATGAACTACCTCGGTTGGGAACTGGCTCCGGCTGTCAACGCCGCCGGCACAGGCTTACTGCATGTCGATCTATACAGCGATGACATGACCTCCGTCTCCCTGACACCAATCAGCCAAGGACCGAAGGAAGGTGTCTATACCGTCACACTCAAGAACGGCGAATGGAACTCGGTTGACATCCCGCTGAGCGCTTATCCAACCGTGGCATGGGAGGATGTATTCCAGTTCAAGTTCATGAACGCCACACCGGAAGGCACAACGCTCTTCGTTGATAACGTGTATTTCCACGGCGAGGCACAAGGCATAGATCAACTACAAAACAAGGTACAAAGTACTAAGGTCTTGGAGAACGGACAATTCATCATCTTACGCGGCGAAAACCGGTACTCTGTATTAGGCCAACCTATTAAATAAAACGATATGAAACAGCGATTTATATTGCTTGCACTATTCATCGGTATGGCGCTCGGACTGCACGCCCAGGCACTGACCGTGAAGGGTGTGGTGATGGCATCCGACGAGCCCGACCCCATTATCGGAGCGAACGTGATGGTGAAGGGCACCACCAACGGAACCATCACGGATTTTGACGGCAATTTCAGTCTCGACGCCAAATCCGGAGACGTGCTGCAGGTTTCCTACATGGGTTACAAGTCCGCAGAGATAAAAGTGAGCGGCAGCGGTCCGCTGCGCATCACGCTGGAGCCGGACAACGTGCAGTTGCAGGAAGTGGTGGCTATCGGTTACGGTACGATGAAGAAGAGTGACCTGACAGGCGCCGTGACGAGTGTGAGTGCCGACCAGCTGACCAAGACCCCTGCGGCGGGTCTGGACCAGGCGCTACAGGGACGCGCTGCCGGCGTGACGGTGAACAGCAACTCGGGTACCCCGGGCGGTGCCGCCACCATCCGCATCCGCGGTATTGGTTCCGCCATCGGCGGCAATGACCCGCTCTATGTAGTGGACGGCGTCATCACATCCGATATCAGTTTCCTTTCGCCCAACGACATCCAGTCCATGGAGATCTTGAAAGACGCCTCCGCCACTGCCATCTACGGCAGCCGCGGCGCCAACGGCGTCATCCTCATCACAACCAAGTCGGGCGGTGACGGCAAAGCGAACATCTCTTTTGACGCCTACTGGGGCATCCAGAACCGCTGGAAGAAACTGGAGCTGATGGGAGCGCGTGAGATGGCGGAGACCAAAATAGCCATCGACGCCATGAAGAACGGTGCCGACGCCATGGAGGAGTACTACAAGTTCGGCGATTTCAACAGCTGGATGTTCTTCTTCAACACCGGCAAGTCGAAGTACTACCCCGTCATCAAGGGCGTGGAAAACATGTACGGCACCAACCTGACCGGCGTGCAGGGATTCGACTATTCCTCTGTCAATACCGACTGGCAGGACGAGGTGTTCCGCCCCAATGCGTTCATGCACAGCTACAATGTATCCGTGGACGGCGGCAACGACAAGGGACACTACAGTTTCTCCGCCAGTTACTTTGATCAGAACGGTACACTGAAGGGCTCCGACTACAAGCGTCTGACGCTGCGTCTGAACTCCGATTACGCCATCCGCAAATGGCTGAAGATAGGCGAGCACCTGTCCTTCATGACCAACTGGACCCATAATGACGCATCGAACAACAACGCCAATGCCGGTGTGCTCTCGCAGTCACTGCGCATGGCGCCGTGGGATCCGGTGCGTTACCCGAACGGCACACAGAACCCGGAGGGCGAGGACCTGAGCGGACGCATAGCCGCCAGTTCGAACTTCAAGAACGTCTATAACCCGTTCACAATCATCGAGACCGCCCATCCGAACAACACCGCCAACCGCTGGGTCGGCGACCTCTGGCTGGAACTGGAACCGATAGAGGGCCTCAAACTGAAATCATCCATCAGTATAGACAACAGCATCAACCGCTCGCGCCTGTTCAAGGAGTCGTATGAATACAGCTCGTACGACAAGTCCGCCAAGAACTTTGTGAGCAGCACCATGACGCGCTACAACACCCTGCTGGAAGAGACGACCCTGACCTACGCCAAACAGATCGGCAAGCACAACTTCTCGCTGATGGCCGGTCAGACCTGGTCGGAGTACACCTATTACAACATCGGCGGTTCGGGCGCCTCGGTGCTGAACCCGACTCCGGAGAACTGGTATCTGAACCAGACGACGGAGGACCAGTCCAAATCGAGCGACGGAGTAGCCCGTCAGCGCCGTCTGTCATGGCTGGGCCGTGCCTACTACTGCTATGACAGCCGTTATATGATCACCGTCAATTTCCGTGCGGACGGTTCGAGCAAGTTTGCCAAGAACCCGTGGGGATTCTTCCCGTCCGCGGCACTCGCATGGCGCATCTCGGAAGAGCCGTTCATGCGTGCGCTGGACGCCCGCTGGCTGGACAACCTGAAAGTGCGTGCCGGCTGGGGACGCGTGGGTAACGACGGAATCCCAGAAGGGTCGTTCGTAGTTTCCATGCATCAGGACAAATACAGCTTCACCGGCTATCCGTTCGGCGTCAATCCCGAACTGGCTAACGGTGCCACCATCATCACCTATGCCAACACGGACGGCAAATGGGAGACCAACGAGCAATGGGACGCCGGTATCGACTTCAGTTTCTGGAACGGCAAGCTGAGCGGCTCGGTGGATTATTTCCTTCGAGACACCAAGGACGCCTTATTATATGTGAACGCTCCCGCGCACGCGGGGAGCCAGTTCTCAATGGTGAACAACGTGGGTGTAATCCGCAACCAGGGTATCGAACTCACGCTGAACCATGAGAACAAGGTGGGTCCGGTGCACTACTCCATCGGCGGCAACCTGTCCTGGATCAAGAATGAACTGATGGAACTGAACGGCGGTTCTCCGCTGTACGGCGACCGTGTGAAGAGCGACTACGGACTGCCGCTGAACGCTTTCTGGGGATACATCTACGAAGGCATCTACCAGACGGACCAGGAGGCACTGGACCAGTTGTACTCCTACACGGACAAGACCATCGGCGTACATGCCGGTGACGCACGTTACCGCGACCTGAACAACGACGGCAAGTTGGACGACAACGACAAGACGCAGATCGGTAACCCCTTCCCGAAACTGACCTACGGCCTCAACCTGGCGGCGGATTTCTACGGTGTGGACATCCAGCTGTTCTTCCAGGGCGTAGCAGGCATGGACGTGTACAACGCCCTGCGTATCTGGACGGAAGGAGCCGGCGACGAGATGACGCTTTCCAAAAACATGAGCAATGTATGGATCGGCTATTCGGACCTTGTGCGCACCTCCATCACCAACCGCACCGGCATAGACGGCAGCACCTTCGAGAACCGGCAGGGCACGATACCTAATCCGGTGGGCGCTCCGACGAACACGGAGAACAGCACCCGTTTTATCGAGGACGCCAGTTACCTGCGCCTGAAGAACCTGCAGATCGGTTACACTATTCCTAAGAAATACACGCAGGTGGCGCATATACAGCGTGCACGTGTCTATGTGAGTGCGAACAACCTGTTCACCGCCACCAAATACTCCGGCTATGACCCCGAAGTAGGCAGCGGTGTGGACTACGGCAACTATCCGCAAAGCCGCACATGGACTTTCGGTCTGAACCTCAATTTCTAAAAAGAAGACTATTATGAAAACGAATATAGTAAATAAGCTTTTGAGGGCTAACGGCCTTTTATCTTTGAGCGTAGCGGTCTGCTTCACCGGTTGCACGAATTATCTGACAGCACCGGAACCGGGAGTGACGAAGGCTACCGACTACTACTCGAGCGGCAAAGCGTGCATCTTCAATGTGAACGCCTGCTATTCGCCGCTGCAGTGGGAGTACTCGTCCACATACTGCTCGGAGTGGTTCATCGGCGACATCGTTTCGGACGACGCCCTGAAGGGCGGCCAGAACCTGAACGACATGTCCGCCGCCTATGATTTCGAGAACTGGAAGACCATCTCCAACAACGACCTGCTCAACGACATCTACCGCGCCAACTACCTCGGCATCGGCCGATGCAACCTGGCGCTGAAGAACATTCCGGATGTGGAACTGGATGAAGACATGAACGCATCCGTCAAGGCACGACTGCTGGGAGAAGCGCATTTCCTGCGGGCGTACTATTATTTCCGCCTGCTGCGTATTTTCGGAGGAGTTCCCCTCACGCTGGATGTGATCGAGTCCTCGGAGAAATGGGAGATGCCCCGCGCGTCTGTCGCCGAGGTGTTCGACGCCATCATACGTGACCTGGAAGCGGCGGAACAGACCCTGTGGCTGCGCTCCGTTTACAAGGACGAAGACATGGGTCGTGCCACCCAAGGCGCCGCACAGGCAATGCTGATGAAAGTGTACCTCTACATGGCAGGGGATTTCTGGCAGAGCAAGGGCGTGAGCCTGCCTGCCTCCGAATGCTACCTGAAAGCCAAGACATGGGGCGACAAGATTATCCAGAGCGGCGAATACAACCTCAACCCGTCCTACAAGGACAACTTCACGCTGGCAGGCGAGAACGGCATGGAGTCGGTATTTGAGATCCAATACATGGAGGACCCGAACAGCGACTATGGCGCAGACGCCGGCGGATTCGGAATGACCCGCGGCACCTTTACCGTCATCCTGACCCGTTCCCGTTCCTCCAAACTCGGTGGCGGATGGGGTTTCAACAAACCCACCCAGAACCTGTACAACGAGTTCGAGGCGGGCGACAGACGCCGTGAGGTGACTATTCTCAACCCCACCGGATACATCGAGAACGACAACGAAGAGAGCTATTTAGGCAGCCGTTATGTGAGCCGCAAATACGGCATGTACGATGTAGTGGGAAAAGGGGACACCATAGCCGGAACAGGCGAGTTTGTCGGCAGGGACACCGTGGCGTACTACGAGCTGACGCATGCCACCCGCGGACCTATCAACAACAAGCAGATCCGCTATGCCGATGTACTGCTGATGCATGCAGAGTCGGCGCAAGGGGCAGGAGACGACGCTACTGCCATTGCTGACCTGAACCGGTTGCGTTCCGTCCGCGGCATGGCTTCCTACCCGGGTTATACCTTCCAGGTGAACGGCAAGGAAGTGGCCTCCCCTACTCTGCAGCAGGCCATCCGGCACGAGCGCCGCGTCGAGTTGGCGATGGAAGGACACCGCTGGTTTGACATTGTCCGCTGGAACGGCGTGGAGGGCAATGGCGTGAAAGCGCACATGGATGCGTACAAGGCGACGGAGAGCCCCGAGGCACAAGGCCAGATGGCTGAGTTCCAGGCAGGCAAGCACGAGCTGATGCCCATCCCGTCCAAACAGAGAGAACTGAATCCCGCACTGACACAAAATGATTATTATTAATCTATAGTTAACCTTATTATTCATCCCTTTTAATTGTATCGATTATGCAAAAGAAAGTATTATTCGCCCTTGCCACCCTGGCATTGGTACTGGTAGGCTGCAAAAAGGAGACTACCAACTATTCGATTAGTCCCAACCCGGCTACTGTAGAAGCAGGCAAGACCGTTCAACTGGTCCTCACACCTCAGACATCCGCCGCATGGGAGAGCAAGAACGTGGCCGTGGCTACCGTTGACGGTAACGGCCTTGTAACCGGTGTATCGGAGGGCCAGACCGTTGTGACCGCCACTATCGGTAATGTATCCGCATCGGTAATGGTGAACGTGACCAAGGGCAGCGGCGGCGGCACCACCCCCTCCGGCGAAGACCCGACGGTTGATCCGGGCACCCTGCACAAGTCGCTGCAGGGTTCGGAGTACTACATCTTCCAATTGGACGGTGTGACCCAGGCCAAGATCCAGAACAAGATTAAAGCCAACCTGCTTGCCAACGATGGCGGCGACGGCAGCAACACGCACAGTTTCTACATCTGGGAGAACACCTACAATGCAGGAACCACTTCCGGACGTAATTTCTACGGCGAGGCAGAAGGCTGGTACTCATTCCAGGTGCTGAGTGTAGGATGGTCAGGTGCAGGTCTGTGCATCCACGATGCAGCCGGTCAACCGGGCGGTGTGGCAGACATGAACCCGCTGTCAGCCATCATGGCCAACCCCGCAGATTATATCTTCCACATTGCCATGAAATCGACGGACAACGCGACCCATCTGATTTCTCTGGGCGGTTCCGCCAAGAGCGAAGGCAAGGTAGCCATCGGTGCCACCGCATTCGAGGACAACGGAAAACTGATTACTCCGGTTGCCAACTTCACGCGTGACGGTTCATGGGGCGAGATCGAGATCCCGATGACCACCTTCATCAACCAGGGCTTGCAGTACTCCTCCAACAACTCGGGAGACGGCATCAACGTCATCTCTTTCCTCAGCGGAGGACAGGCCGGAACCATGCTGCAGTTTGACGCTTGCTTCATTTATAAAAAATAAGTGCCGGACGCTATTACCGGAAGGGGCTTGGCTGTCCCTTTCGGTTCTATTATTATAACAAAGAGATTATGAAAAACCGTATTACTTATATTGGGGGATTTATTCTCCTGCTCGGGCTGAGCGCTTGTGCCCCCGAGCCGTTTATGCTGACACCGGATGTCGCTTTTCTGGAGGTAGGCAAGATGATTGTTCTTGCCCCCAGCAAGCAGGGCAACGCCCAATGGACCAGTTCCGACGAGTCAGTCGCAACCGTGCAGGACGGCATTGTCACAGGCATCAATGACGGTCACGCCGTCATCACCGCCCAAATAGGCAAAGCCAAAGGTACCGCCAATATCTATGTGACACAGGAAGGCGGCACCTACCAGGGTGAGTACCAACTGATCTGGGAGGATGAGTTCACCGGAAACACCTTGGACACCACCCAATGGAATATAGAAACCGGCGGTGGCGGCTGGGGCAACCAGGAGAAACAGTACTACACCAACCGTCCGGAGAACATCCGCGTGCAGAACGGCTGCCTGGAGATTGAGGCACGCAAGGAGACCTATTTCAACAACGAGTACACCTCCGCACGCATCAACACCAAGAACCGCTTTGATATAGCGTACGGCAAGATAGAAGCACGCATCAACTTCCCCAAGGGGGGCGGCACATGGGGGGCGTTCTGGATGCTCGGTTACGGTTCATGGCCCACCTGCGGCGAAATAGACATCGTGGAGCATGTGGGTAACCGTCCCACCTACGCCTCGCACGCCGTGCATACACGCGTGAAGAACGGCTCCAAGGGCAACAACTGGAATGCCGGACAGACGGTGGACAACTTAGAAGGAGAGTTCCATGTCTATGGCGTGGAATGGCTGCGCACCTATTGGATGGGAGTGGATGCCATGAAATTCTATGTGGACGGGGTCTATGCCGGTTCCACCTACGCTTCGCTCAACTCCACGTTCGAGGACTGGCCCTTTACCGCCGACAGGCCTGAATACATCATCCTGAATATGGCGATAGGAGGCACGATGGGCGGCACCATCAACGACAACATGTTCAGTTCTCCGGTCATCATGTACGTGGACTGGGTGCGCGTGCATCAGAAACAACTCTAATCATCGAAACGAACAATGAGGTACCTCATGAAAAAAGCCGTACGAACCATAATTGGTCTGTTAGTGTTCGCCTGTCTGCAGGCCTGCACCAACAACACCCCCTCTGCGCTGTCCATCCAGCCGAAAGAAACAGTCATCCGTGCAGGAGAAGTGGCCGTGCTGAGCCTGTCCGACGGAACGAAACAGATCCCGTCTTCCGCCGCACAATGGAGTGCTACGGACACCTCCGTGGTGTATGTATCGGCAGGCGTGATACAAGGCCTGCGGGAAGGAATGGTCATTGTGACGGCTGAGTACAAGAAAGCCAAGGCGGAGTGTATTGTAACCGTCGGAGAAGGGACCGGCAGCAAGAAAGACCTTTCTTCCGCCGTGCGCTACCTCGCCAAAAGCACCAAACGGGGTGTGGGGTACAGTTTCGGCCAGTTCCCCAAGGAGGACGTCGCCGCGCTTGCCCCGTTCATCTGCTGGTGCTACAACTGGGGCACCAACCCCTCCAGTCCGGAGATATCCGACCTGCTGGACGCCGCGAAGATTGACTATTTCCCGATGGCATGGAACGGAGTGAACGCCCAGCAGATCCGGTCGTACAAGCAGACGCATCCGCAGTGCGCCTACATCCTGGCGTTCAACGAGCCCAACCTGAGAGACCAGGCCAACATGACCCCGTCGGAAGCCGCAGCCAAATGGCCCGAACTGAAAGCACTGGCAGATGAATTGGGACTCAAGATCGTGTCTCCGGCGATGAACTACGGCACGCTGGCAGGCTACAGCGACCCCGTCAAATGGATGGACGAGTTCTTCCAACTGGTACCCAAAACGGACGTCTGCGCCATTGCACTGCACTGCTACATGGCTTCTGCAGGCGCCATGCACAGTTACATACACAAGTTTGACAAATACGGTCTGCCCGTATGGATGACGGAGTTCTGCGCGTGGGACAAACCCTCTCCGTCCAGCATGCAGGGACAGATTGACTACATGAGCGAGGCGCTGATCATGCTGGAGGCGGACCCGAAGGTGGAGCGCTACGCATGGTTCATCCCCCGTGCCGGCGGTGCGGTGGACAGCTATCCGTACATGCAGCTGCTCAGCAAGACGGACATCGGAGCGCTGTCGCCGCAAGGCGAGGTGTTCGCCGCCCTCAGTTCGCTGGACAAGAGCACATGGCTGCCCTGTTCGGCTCCCATTCTGCCGAACACCTATTGCAACTCGTCTGCTGCAGAGGCTGTGCGCAAAGGCTCGTTCGAGGAAGCGCCACACCTGCGTCCGACAACGGACAACGCCGGCGTGCTGATGCTCACGGGGTTCAGGGAGAACCAATGGCTGGAGTACCAGGTGGACGCCGAGACGGACATCAAGCAGTTCGTCATCCGTTACCAGGGCGTGGTGGGCTCCAAGCTGACCGTATTAGTGGACGGCGTGGAGCAAGCACAGCTGTCCCTTCCCTGGAATGACATGAAATGGGCGGAACAGGAAGCGGCTATCGCAATGCCTGCGGGCAAGCACACAGTCCGGCTGGTTTCCGGAGGAAACATAACGTTTAACTGGATACAATTCTTATGAGACACCTGCTTACTTTCTGCTCCGTAGTATGCCTTGCGGCAGCGATACACGCACAGGATTACCAACTGGTCTGGAATGAGGACTTCACCGAGCCCTCGCTTGACCTCAACGTATGGAATATTGAGGTGAACGGCGACGGCGGCGGCAACAACGAACTGCAGTATTACTGCGAGAAAGGCGTGACGCTTGGCGTGGAGCCTTCGACCGGCAAACGCTGCCTTGTCCTGACGGCTGCCAAAGAGCCGTACAAAGGCAAGGAATGCACCTCCGGACGCGTGAACACCAACGGCAAATTGTCCTACACCTTCGGCATGATAGAAGCCCGCATCAAGTTTCCGAACACGGCGAACGGCCTATGGCCGGCGTTCTGGCAGATGGGTGCCAATTACAGCCAGGTCGGATGGCCCAAATGCGGCGAGACGGACATCATCGAACTGGGACACCAGAGCGCATTCAACAAAAACACGCAGGACCGCTACTTCAACGGAGCCATGCATGTGGGCTCCAAATGGGATGCCGTATGGAGCGACGCCCAGTCTGTCACATGGCCCTACTCCGTAGAGGACACCTTCCATATCGTGACAATGGTCTGGACTCCCTCTTCCATAGACATGTACATGGACAGGGCGAAGAACCCTACGCCCTATTTTCATGCCGACCTGGAGCCGAACAGCAATGCCGATTATAACCGGCAGTTAGTGTTCGGCAAACCGAATTTCATCATCGCCAACCTTGCCGTGGGAGGTAATTTTCCGGGCATTTACAAGATAAACGGCATTACCGCCCTGGCGGACGGCGCACGGTCTATGTACATCGACTGGATCCGCATCTACCAGCGCGACGACGCCAACCGGTCTTTTGTCTGCCCCTCCGCTTCCGACCCGATAGAAGAGGTGATGGGTGAGGGGTTATCGGTTATGAGTGACGGGTTACCGGTGACGGGCGAGAAAGTGCTGCGGGACGGACAACTGCTTATCCTCCGCGGAGAAAAAACATTTACCATTACAGGACAACGTGTGAAATGATGAAGAAGAATCTTTTTTCTGTCAGCGTAGCGGTCTGTATGCTGTCCGCATTGGCAGTCTCTCTGACGGCTTGCGGGCCAAAGGCCGAATGGCAACTGGTCTGGTCGGATGAGTTCGACGGCGAGGCGCTGAATACGGCGTACTGGAACGTAGAGGACAACGCGCGCGGAGGCGGTAATGCGGAGTTGCAGTACTACAGTCCGGACAATGTGTCCATTGAGCGTCATCCGGTGACGGGGGAGAACTGTCTTGTGCTCACCGCGCGACGGGAGGACTACCGCAACCGTCCCTGCACCTCGGCGCGGCTGAACACGCAGGACAAGGTGACGGTGGAGTACGGCAAAGTGGAGGCACGCATCGCCTTCCCTTACACGGCGGACGGCCTGTGGCCGGCGTTCTGGATGTTAGGCAACAACCTCGCCACGAACCTTGGAGACAATGACGACGTGGACAAACGGCTTGCGGAACTGGCAGCGGAAGGCCGCGTCGTGTGGCCCAAGTGCGGCGAGATAGACATATGCGAGATGGGACACAAGAACGGCATCGCCGCCGGCACACAAGACCGTTATTTCAACGGCGCATGCCACTGGGGCGAGTCGTTCAACAACGGTGCCTACCCCAATGTGGGGCAGTTCCATACATGGGATTATCCGGTGCAGGGGGATTTTCACCTCTTCACGCTCGAGTGGACGGAGGACTCAATTGCCATGTATCTGGACAAAGACCTCTATCCCGAGGCGGCTCCGTACTTCCAATTGTCTCTGCGGGGCAAGGAGGTCAACGAACCCGGGCATTATTTCAACCACCCGTTCTATCTGGTGCTCAACCTCTCCGTGGGCGGTTTCTTCCCGGACATGCCGGCAGCGGAGAAATACCCGGAAACAATAACGGCGGACGACCCGTCTTTCCGGCGCGTCACGGCGCTGCCTGCTGACGGTTCGCCGGTGAAGATGTATGTGGATTATATTCGCGTTTATAAGAAAAATTCGTGATCTCGTGATCTCGTTATCTCGTGATCTCGACCAAAACAATTTGTTATGAGACTTTCCATTAAAGAGAAATTAGGGTACAGTTTGGGTGACACCGCGTCACATTTCGTGTGGGACCTGGTAGGTTTCTGGTTACTTATTTTTTACACCGACATCTACGGTCTGACGCCGGCACTGGCAGGCGTGATCATGTTTGTCGGTTCGATATGGGATGCCGTGATGGATCCCATTGACGGCATTGTGTCCGACCGTACCTCATCGCGTTGGGGCAAGTTCCGTCCGTACCTCCTGTTCGGCTCGGTGCCGTACGCCATTCTGGCGGTCATGGCTTTCACCACGCCGGAGTTCGGGCTGAACGG